>PPYF01267543.1_pt1 | contig 25935 bp, 34 predicted proteins | sample 1559871 | NCBI WGS metagenome assembly PPYF01 (sample SAMN08240021, study PRJNA423297) | Human gut metagenome, whole genome shotgun sequencing project. | reverse complement strand
CTTGCCGTGGAACTCCCGAGCGCCGTAGATGCGGGCATCAACGCCTTTGCGCGGTCATCAGTCAGGCGCGGAAGAAAACGGGGTGGCATCAACGGTTCCTCCTTAAAAGCTCTTCGGTAATGGCGCGGGGGCCGGAATACCCTCGGCTTGACATATCTTCGAGTAGCTTGGCAATATATTCTTTCTGCCGCTCGGAAAGATATGCTGAATTCGTAGCCGCCCTTCTTGTTGCTCCCATCACAGGATGTGGCTTTCCCATGGAGTCAAGAGCAAAGGCTGCATTGGAGAGCACGGTTGGATTTTTGGAGAGCTGTCCGGCAAGGAACCCGAGCGTCGCACCGGCGCCCCCTGCCACACTCCCGCCAGCTCCGGCCATCGCAGCAGAAGGAAGGCTGAGAGGATTCCAGTTTTCAGTTCTCCCTACGGCTGGTTCCAATGCTTCCTGTAACTTCAGGATACGGGACTCCCTGCGATTCAACGGATCCACTTCTGGGACAAGGGCGGCAATGTCTTCCTTAAGACCTCGCGCAAGGGCCTTTTGCGTCTCGACATTGGCTGTCTTCAAGTCTTCTCCAGCATAGGCCTTATCCTTGAGACGGGCATATGTATTTTTTTTAAGCTCGTGAGCCTCACCAATAGGGATATTTTTATTCCCGTGGTAATTGAGAAAATCGTTTACAGCCGAGTCAATGGCGCGGTAATCCGATGCCGGCGATACCGTATTGAACTTTCCCCGCGTCTTGTCATAGGCTCTCTCGGCAATAGGGAGAGGATCAACGAACTTACCCTCCTGCACTGCAGGTTTAAGAACTTTATCGATTTCTGAGTTTAAATTTTCAATTTTTTTCCATGCTTTGTCATATCCGCCTCTACTCACAGGAATACGCTCTTCAATTCCTGTCCTGATAATTTCGCCCCTCTTCTCAGGATTATACTTTGCTGGAGAAGCCTTCAACGCGCTTCCGTACAGCTTTTCTGAAAGGCTCTGTCCTCCCAATATCCCACGCACAGCCTCCCCTCCCGCTATACCGACAGGTTTTACTGCGGTCATTGCCATAGATAAGGGGTCCGCGGCCCTTCCTGTAGCGGACAAGGCCGATCCGGCCTTTGAAATGGCCCCGGAAAGACGCGGCGCAACAGAGGCCCCTGCCTTGCCTGCACCTTGTGCAATGCCTCCAACTCCCGTGAAAATGCCGCTTACGTCCGCAAGAAAACCCACGGGATCGGTTTCAAACGTTTTCTTGGCATTGTTGAATGAACCGTAGCGATCCGAGAAATACGCGTTCAAGGCATCCGCATAAGCCTCGTATTCCTGTTCCCCGGGAACAAGTTTCATCGTATATCCCGCAGCTGTTTTTGCAAGCGGCTTAGCGATGTTTTCAATGGGAGCTGACGCTGCTGAAACGATATCGCCCGCAAACCTCCGTGCGCTTTGCGGGACGTTTTCCATGGCGCGGGCCAATGTTCCCTTCTCGTTGCCGCCGATGCCGCTGACACCGGGCATAAACGATGTGTATCCGGGAACAGTAGATGTCGGGTTTACGGGCTCTGGCTGTGCCTGTTGCTGAGGCTTATCGGAGAGTCCACTCCCAAGAAACGATAGGATTTCCCTATCGGAATATCCGCTTCCTCGTGCTTCGGATATTCCCGGCTCGAACGAGGACATGAAATCGAGGATTTCCCTGTCGGAATAACCGTTTTCCTGGGCTTCCCTGATTTGCTTCGCATAATTCATAGATTACCTTCCAAAAATCTCACTCATGGTCTTACCTCGCGCATTGGAAATCGGGGCACGAACTTCACCCCGTCCATTCACTTCGGATACGCCGGGGACGGGGACAGGTACGGCATTTGGGGAAGGCACAAGAGCCTCAGCCAAACGATCTTCAAGTCCGGGGTACAAGTTTTGGATGACAAGCGAAGGATCAATACCATACTGATTAGATAAATCACTGAAATAGCTGTTTCTATTACTTTGGACCCGCAATGTGTCCTTGTACCGGCTTCCCGCTGCGCTGATAAGATTTCTCTTCTGTTCAGGGGAAAGCCTGCGACCGTCTTTTGCTTGAAGGTACATATTCCATATCTGATCCGGGATGCCTCCAGTCCGTTGCACCTGCACCTGTTCGCCCTCACGGACGACTGATTGCGGATCAAGAGCTTTCATGTACGAGAAAATCATACCAAGATCGCCCGCTCCACTGTCCTCTTTGGCGTAGCTTATCAACTGTTCCAATGCTTCGGCTGTATTTAGGTACCCGGAAGATTCAGATGTCCACCGCTTGGCGAGGCTGCTGGTATCATTCAATGACACTGGCTTGTTGTCTTTTTTGGCCTTGTCCTGCATTTCAAGGATATATCTGGCGGAGTTTCCGGCTTGACCGGGCATCATAGCAATCTTTAACAACCGCTCTCTAGGAATGGACATGATTGAATCGTTTCCAATCCGATCACTATCGCTCTTCGCTCCGGGACCTCTCATGTTTTTACTGACTGAGGCGACGTACCGGCGCGTTTCTTCAGGCACATCCTGCCCGTTGATTCCCTTTCCTGTTTTCAGCCACGCGTCCACGTTAGCCGGACCCCAATTGTAGGCCATAAGCGCGTGTTCCAGATTGCCGTCATAGCGATCCAGCATCTGACGCAAATACTGAGCTCCCCCACGAATATTCCCTTCAAGGTCATTCGGATTGACACCCAAGTCCTTCGCCGTTCCCGGCATGAGCTGCATGACTCCAGTTGCCCCTTTCGGGGAGACGGAGCCTTGGTTTCCGCCGCTTTCCGTCATGATTACGGCGTTGATGAGCTCGGGAGAAAGGTTGAACTCCGTAGCCGCCTTGTTGACGATGGGCGTGAGGTTTGAAGGAAGCTGTGGAATATCTCCTGAACCGTAATGGGGGCGCGTCTCACCGAGATCACCGCCTAAAAGCCCGGAGAGCTCTTGGAACGCATTTATTTCACGTTCCCGCAACGCCATATCCTGATTCATCTTCCGTTCTTCAAGACTCAATAACCGATCTTCGCGTCTATCCTTTGTTTCCTGTCTCCGCCGTTCGGGCTCGGTAAAGGCTTCATACTGTTCAAGCTGTGAGATATACTGCTCAATCTGCGGATCGAGCTTGTCGCCATACAACTCCCGTGCCCGTGCCCGAAGCTGTTGGGTATACGTCCCGGAAGGCGCCGCCCCCCATTTGGGAGCCACCGTTGCGCCGCCGAATCTCTTCGCCCAGTCATCAGGGTTGATGCCCTTGGCAGTCCCCCCGGCCAACGCCTCGAAAGAGGCCGTGTCCTGCGCTGTGTCACCGGTAGAGCCTTCCATCGGCTTCGGCGTGGGCATCGTCGCACCAGCAGGAGCCGCATCACGCGACGTAATGGCCCCCCACTGCTCCGCAAGGTTTTTTTCCTTGTCCCGGTATCCCTTTTCGCGATAACCCGTCAAAACGGCCCCGAGAAGCCTTTCTCCGAGCTGACGGACTGCACCGGAAGTCGTATTGTTCGGATTCTGAGACCCCATGAGCGAAGCACCGTAATTCATCAGCGCATCTTTCTGTCGTTCCTCGTTGTAGTTTGGGGAGTTCAGAAAACCATTGATTGGCCCCCTTCCCCCACGACCACCCAGCATTGCCATCAATACCGCATTAGCTCCTGCGTTCATCATGCCCCCCTATCGCAAAAAACCCATGCCCATGTATTTCAACATGTCCGCCTGCTGTAGCATTGCTTCTTCAGGATTTTTCCCGTTGGCTACGCCCTGCGCCAGACTATTGAACGCATCCTGATCCGTCGCGGCGTTCCCCGTTGATCCCCCAGTTTTCGCGGCAGAGGCAAGGTTATTGCCCTTGTTCATCAGGTACGCCCCGGCAGCGGTGTTGCCGAGCTTGCCCACTACGCTGCTCAGATCGCCGCCCTGTTGCTGGGGTGCCTGCACCAGCTGTGCCGTAGGAGCTTGCATGGAACCGTTGATAGGCCCTTGTCCTTGCCCCTGCCCGCGCATCAGTTCACGCAAAATCGCTTCCTGCCCCGTGCCCATGCCGCCCATGCCACCCGTCAATCCCGTGTTTCCAAACATGCCTCATTCTCCTCAGATTCCATGTCTTCGTTGGTGTCATTCCCGTCAACACGGTCGGCCAATTCCTGAATGGCCTTGGTGAGCACGCCGATTGCATCAATGATGCTGATATCCTTCCCTGTGCCCCCGAAGCGTTCCGCCCAATCTTCAGCATAGGGTGAAACGTGTTCAGCCTTGTCCTCGCCTTCCTTGTACGTCCACCGCCCAACCTCAAGGCTGCGCAGCTTTTCAAGCATTCCTTCGGCCTTACCGTGGATATTTTTGATTTTCCTGCTGCTCATGAATGCGCCAAGGATGCCCGCGCTTCCCAAACTTCCGCCAAGGCCCATCAGGTCGGAAAGCCAGTTGTTTCCGCTACCTCCAGAGTAGTACGGCTGATATGGGGTCTGCGCCGTATTCGTTTGCGTAAACGTAGGCGTCGTCACCTGCGTTCCCGACAACAGCGCGATCAGCTCGTTCAGAGGAAGATTCCGCTGGTACAAGTCTTCCTGAATCTTTTGATTCCTGATCTGGTTCTCCCACTGCGCTATGGCCTGATCCATCTGGAAATCTTGATACGCTGATTCGTTCTGGAACTTGTTGTTTTGCAGTTGCTCATTGTACCATTGATTACGGTTGCTGTTCGCAAGCTGTGCGGCATTCAAATCCATACCGAACAACGTTGACATTTCATTAAGTCCAGTTAAATACGCTTGATTTTCGGCGGTTGCGTATGCTTTTTCCCTTGCATCCGTGAAGTCACCCATCGCCCGGTCCCATGCTTCCGTGCCACGCTGGATACCCTGACTCGTAAGCTGGTTCTCAAGATCAGCTTGAGTTCTGGAAAACCGTTCATCGTAACCTTGGGTCAGAAGTTCGAGAGCCTTCTTGTTCGCCTCTTCGCGCTGTGCGTTCCAGTCCGTACTGACCGTTCCCCAATCAGGGGCACCCGACATGTCAATGCTTGCGGATGGAGTCCATGTCCCCCTGTTGCTCAAATCTTCATACTGTCCCGCATCTTCCCACCACGCATCAATGCTTCCGCCGTAATCTTTGTCGATTGCTGATTGGATTTTTCCCGGAGTCCAACCCCCGGCCTTCATTCCCTCACCGAGGGCTTGCCCTCGGTTCATCGCGTTGGCCTTTGCAGAAAGCAGGTCATCCGCAGACTTGTACTGATCAGTCCAAGATGCTGCCATTACTGCCTCCTCCATCGCGCCGAAGGTCCACTTACCGATCCATATTTGCTGAAATCTACCGGCTCGCTCATCGCGTTTGCAACGCGATCAAGCTGGCTCGTACCGATATTGCCCAAGCCAATTTGAACAGCATTCAACAGATCGAGCTTTTGCTGTTCTTCCGGGGAAAGCTGGACATCGAGACGATATCGCGGCGCGGCGTCCGGATCGTCTTCATAGTACGTTTCTTCTTTGTAAACTGGCGTTCGGTAGCCGCTGGACTCCCAATCATCACGACTGCCTTGGCGGTCATACTGGTTCCCGTCTTTATCTACATAATAATCAACAACCTTACGTGTTTTCGCAACCTGTTCCGATGGAAGTTTCGTATATGTGTAAGAGCCATAAGGCGTGTACTGGTCAACAAAAGACATCTCCGTATTGTATCGGGCCGTCTCTTTGTTTGCCGCCGCCGTTTCACTAGCCGATGGAGTCGAAGGGCCTTTTCCCATTTCAACCTCTCACGTCTTCAGGATTCATTCCATAGATATGGGCGTCATGCACGCCGTCCCACGCCCGCCTCTGGACGCCTTCAAGCCTGAACCCGGCCCGCAAAAGAACCTTGTGCGCCCTGTGGTTCTCAGAACTGTTTCGCGTTGCGATGTGGGCGCAGCACATCACATCGAAAGCGATATATCTGAGGCAGTCGATAACTTCAGGAACGAAAAAAGCCCCCGTGCCCGCTCCGGACAACTGTACGCTTCCTCGATCTGCCTGCATTTCATGGAAAAGGAATCCTCCAACAAGCTTTCCGCGCCGCTGGACGCCTATGCCGACATATCCACGCGCAAGGCAGGCGTCCATGCCCGGAATACGCGCACACACCCAATCAGCAACCTCACGAGGTCTATTAAGAACCAATTCAGGGTTACAACGCATTTCCAACCTCATATTGCAGATCGCACCCGGTATAGGTAACTGTGCTGGATTGAGAGGAAACTTCAATCACGGGGCTTGCTGAGTACCCATGCCCAACGAGGCTTACCCACCGCGTCCGCAATTTCAGTTCGTCAACTTCACGAATACCCCACTCCGAAACATTCCAAACTGAAATATTCCATGTTGCTCCCGTACGCGGTGAACCCAAAAAATCCATGACCTGAGAGATCGCTTTGGGAACGGGAACCGAATCTGTAACGATTGTCGCCCCCATGCGGGGATTGTTTCGGCATATGATGTACGGACGCATCAACGTATATCGCTTGCGCCGGTCTTTCCTGCCCGCGAAGATGAACGCCTGTTGCACGGTTCCCACCACGACCGTTTTCTCTCCAGATATGGTTATGTCATGAAATCCCACGTCAAGACGACGCACAGAATCTCCGAACCCGGCCCATATCTCTCCAGCGGTCTCGAGAAGACAGCACGCCCCTTCCCATCCTTGCAACTTTGACCACGCACCCGTTTCAAGGTTCAAAACCCACTGTCCCCATTTGTCACCTAAAACAATATTGACGAAGAGAAGGCCGCGCCGATGATAAATGCATGCTTGCCACCCGAACGCCTCCCCCTTTCCCATAGCCATTTCAGCCCAAACAGGCTGAATTTTTTCCGTACTAGAGCCTTTCAGACCGGGGAGTTCATTGCTCAACATCGAAGCGACCCCGGCAACACCATGTTCAGTGATGACTATGAGATCGCCGCCGTATTTTTGTATGCAGCGGTATCCTAGAGGCCGCGAGAATTGGAACCTTCCCGCCATAACCCACGTTTCAGAAGAATCCGGGTTTCTTCCCTTGAACAACAACGCTTCGCCTTCGGATGTGAGCACAAACAAATAGTCGTCTGGGCCTTCCCCGCCGTCTACGGTCATATTCGCACATGCCATCAAATAACCGCCACGCGTCAAGTATGAACCCATGAACAGCGGTTTTGCTTCACCCTGTATAGCTTGCGTTCCAAGATACCAAAGCGTGAGCGAGTTTTTGGAGCAAAGGAAAAGCCGATTCTGGTACACACAGCAGTTGATCATTGATGCACCGGAAAATCCTGTCTCCGTGCTTGTCAATTCAGCCGTTTTCCATTCCGTACCGTCCCAGTAATGGGGAGTATCAATCCCATTGCAGAACCACAGGAAATTCCCGCCCGGCGTACCGATATGTGCAAACTGCAACCGGCTGTTCTTCAATTCTGTAACCGTTGAGGCTATAGGTTCTCCGAGTTGCGTATCCGGCAGGCGATAAATCGTTCCCCCGCAGACTGCAAAGCGATCTTTTCCCCCCATGTACTCCATCAGCGTTTCAACCGGGTTTGGCATGCTGCACCAGACATCCGATCCTCCACGCGTAACAAGGCCATTTTCAAGGGGGAAAAAGTTAATCATGCTGATTGCGTACTTCTCGTTCATCATGCCTTGAGGATCAACGGCATTCCATCCTGCAACAGGAGCCGGAATGAAGACACCGCCCGCCCTGCGCTTTCCTGAATACTTAGCTTGATGCAAAGGATACGCTTTCATCTACTCGCCCCTCAACTGCCAAATGGGAGCCCCGTCGATGCCAGATGCTCCCGGTGCTCCCTGCGGTCCGGGGGCTCCCGTTTGGCCTTGTATCCCCTGTTCCCCACGGGGAATAGAAAAAGAAAGAACAATATCCTGTTCCGTACCCGTATTTGTTACGGAAGCTGGTGTACCCGGTTCACCTGTCGTGACGTTGCCTATCATGATCGATACCGGCCCCGGATCGCCCCTTTCCCCTTTTTCCCCTTGCGGGATCGTAAAATTGAAAATCGCAGCTCCAGACGTACCCGTATTTGACACGTCCGCAGCGGTTCCCGGTTCTCCTGTCGTGACCGTCCCAATCTCAATCGTCGCAGCTTTTCCGGTGTCTCCCTTCTCTCCTTGACTTCCGGTTTCTCCTGTCATCCCTCGCTCTCCGGGGAGACCCTGCGGAATACCGAAGGTGAGCAAAACACCCGTAGGTGTAGGAATGACTTCTACCGTAGGATCAGAAGTGTATACGAGAGGTTTTGCTTCAGCCGCAATGGTGGGCATCGGGCCCGTATCCCCAGATGGGCCCGGCTCTCCCCGACGCCCGGAAAGAATCTCGACCACCGTTTTACCATCGATATCAGCTACAGAAACCGCGCCTGAGAATTGAAGTCGGAGCCGCGCCGGGAAATCTACATCGCCGGGCCCTTGGATAATGTGAGGCTCAGGGCCGGATTGCACTCCCCAAAAATTACTTTCGCTCATACCCGCATCACTCCGCCAAAAATACTTTGAGAAGGATTGTAGCCGCATGTTCCTATCGATACATTCAACACGGCTCTCGTACCTTCCCGAGATGTATATTGCTGCAATGCGTTTCGATAGTTCATGTACTCCTGCTCATACGGCATTCCGTTGCGCTGAAGCCAACGCCAGACCAACGCAAGGAGAAGGACACGCTCAGGAATGAGAGGATTGTCATCATCAAACATCATCATGTCCTTTTCTGTACCGTCAGCAGCTTTGACCCAATTTCTAGATTGATATCGGAACATCAACTTCTGTGCAGCAGACGGAACACGCTTGACAAAAAGATGATTCCCTTCAATCCAATAGACTGTTACCGGAGAAAATCCGAATGCTTCAATTCCCGTCACAGCCTGCGGGTTTTGCGGCCCCAAAGGCTTGAATGGCATCCCGCCGAGCCAAATCGTATCATTCAGGATATAGGCGTATCCCGGAGCCAGGTTTTCAATATCACCCTGATCCACATGCGGGAGGGCGGCTTTTTCAACACGCCGCGTCAGCGCCTGCCACGGATAGCCGAAAGCCTGCTCCCTCCCCTCTTCATTGAGCAAGCTCACCATCTGGCGCACGGAGTCGTCAGCGTTACCAGCTACATACTTGGGGGGCAGAGCATTCAATAATGAATCACACGCGCCTTGTACGATGGTAAGCAAGCTCATTTACTTTTTCCCCTTTTCTTCCCGTTCTCGCTTTTCCATGCGCTCGCGAAGTTCCGCAAGTTCCTGCCTGAGCAACTCATTTTCCATCGACAGCGTAGCGGCCTGACCTGCGGAAACGCCGCCGGAGCTGTTTTCGAGGTATGCCCTTGCGCTTGATTGCAATGACACACCGCCCATGATGCTCCCGATCTGCGCCGCGTTCGCTTCCGCAAGCTGTTCTACGGAAACAATTCCGTAGCTTTTCAGATTGTCGGCTTGTGCGGGGGTCATTCCAGGAAGATACACAAGAGGGGTCCCCTCAAAGCTCTCTTGCCCGACAAGCCACGCCTGATATGCTTCCATATGGTTTAACCTGATTTCATTCGGGATTTCCCCGCTTTCAGGCCATACGAATTTCATAGTTGTTTTATTGTCAACTACGATTGTAGCCTCAATCGCTTCGGCGTAAACAGTGCGGCCCTTTTCAAGCGACAGGGACCGATCTTCAAGGGACGTCTTTTCAAACTTCACGTATGCCATGCGTCATACCTACGCTGTCTGAAGGTAAGGATTCTGGACGTTGCAGCTCACAAGCTTGGAACCGCTGGAAATCGTCTCCGCAGCCAGCGAAATGCAGTTTCCGACTTGTTTCCCTGTCGTAGTCGTCCCCGTGAGCAGGCCAGCCGCCGCGATGTAACACTTGCCGCCCAAAGTCGAGGTTCCAGAGAAAAGAACCGGTACAACACCGCTCACAACAAACCACCCATATTCGTCTTTCCCGACATCCGTAGCCGCAATCGCCACGGCTTTGCCCTGTGTGGCGTCATTCGCCACCGGCTGTATCGTTTCCCCTTCAATCGTGCAGGCCGTACCGGCAGAAATGCCAGCAACAGACGCTTTCAGGTAAAGCGCCGTCACCGCGTTTTTCCCGTCAGTAAAAGACAGACGTTCCCCAAGCTGACATTTGCGCTCGGTATCCGCACTCTCAAGCATAGGAACGCCCAATTTACCGGAATCACTGAAAAAATCCTTAAAGTATCCCATTTTTCACTCCTACGCGGTGACAACGCCCTGACGTGCGCGGTTGGAAGTCGTCAAATTTCCCATCCAGATCACTGGGCTGATCGTTGCGTCCTGATTGACGCTCGTCTTGTCTTCAAGCGGAGTCATATCCGCATCACGATGTACGCACAGCTTGATGTAATCAGTGTTCAGGAAGTACATGTGCTTATCGGGCATGATTGTGACGCCTTCCTCGATCTCGCTCGTGGTCTGGTCAAAGAAAACGTCCGCAGTCTGAAATTTCAGCGACGTGAAGCCTGCATCAGCAGACTGTTTGTCCGTGTATCGCTGGAAATCTTGAAGACTGGAAAGATAGATTTCATACCAGTCAGGGCAAGTCAGCACGAAGTCCGGCTTGTCCGTGCCACGAGTCAGAGCAATGAACATTTTGTTCATCACGCCTTTGATAGTGTCTTTGCCCATGGTAATGGCGTCTCCTCCCCCCCATGGCGCCGACAGCTTGAACACTTTGTTCTCCCAAAACTTCCACTGTCCAGCATCAATGCCGCCGACCATGTTGGTAGGAGTATCGGAGACAAGAAGCTGGAGGCCGCCGATCTGGTTCGGAAGCGTCCCGGCGCTGTACATGTCCCGGTTCATCGCGTTGGCAAAGGTTTTTTCGGCGTTCGCCACACGTTCCTTGATCAAATTGAACACGGCTTCTTTTCCGTTGACCATACGCGACTCGCGCCCGGAAATCGTCACATGCAACGCTGCTTGCTGCCAATGGTATTCAGCACTCGTGAAAACCTCAGAAGGAGAGATGTTCAAAGTGTCATACCCGCTGTATCGCTGGAACGTCTGGTTCTCGGCATAGTCAAGAGACTGAACAATGGTGCGTCCGCCGTCCAGCTTTCTGATTCCGCCGTTTTTGTTCAGCCGGTTGAAGAGCGCATTATGCTGGCTCATGTTATCGTACATTTTCTTCTGACGATTGCGGAGCGCAACCGTAACCAGCTCACTCATCACACTGTTAGGTACACCCATCCCTTAAACCCCCATAAGTTCGTTATATTTGCTGTTCAGAGCCTGTTCGAGCGTTTCAGGCTCCATGCCCCCCGCGTTCGCATTGCGCGGAACAATCCCCATCCTTTTTTTAGCCGCCTCGGCTTCATGCGCCCGCCGGGCTTCAACAGCCTTGATCTCAGCTTCGCGTGTCGGTTTGTACGCATACACCGCGGCATCATAGGCTTGCTGAAAAAGCTCATTCGTAATCGTGCCACCAGCGGCATTCGCCCGCAGAAAACGACCCATCATCGTACCGATATTTTGAGCATGCTCACCATGCAGATGCGGGAACATCTGAGTTCCGTCATCACCCTTCGCATCGGACATACCGATGATTCCACGGGCAACCGTTTGCATATACTGCTCACGGCGGGATTCCGCCTGACTCCTTTCCTGCTGCTCTTTCCATGCCTTCAGTTCGGCAAGCTCACGTTGGGAGCGCAGCGTTTCGGGATCATTCCATCTCTGGTTTTCCGTGCCCATTGCATGCACTAGCTGAGCAAGGTCAACACCGTTCCCTGCAAAAAGCTGTCCAACTTCTCGGATAAATGCTTGCGGGTCTTCAAAAGCCAATTCCTTGAACCGGAAAAGACTGTCAACTTCTTGAGCGATCAGCGCCGGATTCCCCGCAAGCGTCTGGCCGTTGATACGTGCCTCTTTCAAGTAGTCGGCATGACGTGCCAAAGCATGTCCTATCGGGCTCAACGCATCGCCAAGCTGTTGCTTTTGCGATGTCTGCGCCGCGAAGGCTTCTACTTGCTGAATCCGGGACGCTACGGCCTTTTGTACTTCGGGAGGCGTCTTTCCCCACGCTTCCTTCTCGGCTTCCGTCCACCATGCCGGAGCGGCAAGACCATCTTCTTTTTCCGGAGCAGGCTCTTTCGATACTTCTTCCGGCTTCTCTTCAAGTTCCGCAGTTTCCTGCGTCTCTTCTCCGGACGGCTCTTCCTGCATTTTTTCGTCGTCTTCGAGAAACCCCTTAAACTCTTCTACAATTGAAGAATCTTCACCGCCTTCCTCTCCTCCGGATACTGGAATTTCCTGTGTCTGTTCCTGAATGTCTTCCATGTTTTCTCCTAGCGTTGAATGCCTGTTCCAACGACGCGCCGGGGCCCGTCATACTCTACACACCCACTCCGAATCATATCTTCACGTCTGGCTGCACGACCAGAAATGACTCTTCCGTCAATCGGAGATCGATATGCCGGAATGTCGGGCCAGACGTGGGCGGAAACCGGTTCTTTTTCGTCTTCAATCGGGATTTCTACACAACGCCCCAACTGTTCATCGTACTTATACCTTCTCACCACGGCACATCTCCCCGTTCTTCTCGCACCGCATCAACAACCCGGCGTTCCGCCATGTCCTGCGCCTTCAACTGAATCTCTGCGGTATCGATCATGTGCTCTTGTTCAGACTTGCGGGCCTCAAGCTGCAATTCCTGCTGCTTAAGCTGGTTTTCCTGTTGCTTGCTTTGCAACTGCGCCTTCATTTCGTCCATTTCCTTTTTCATCGCTTCCATCTGCTTGCGGATGGGGTCGGGTCCCTGTTCGTCCAATGCGGGGATCATGTCATTTTGCATAGGCAGTTTGCGTACCGAAGCATTCAAAAGCTGTTTCCCGGCATCGGCAGACAAAACACCCGCCTGAATGCCTTCCGTCAGGCTCTTCATGAGCCGTTCCAGAACGCTCATTGAAGTATTAAGGATTTCAAGGTCTGCTTGCTGATTCGGACTGATCGTGCTGTCCGTCTCAATATCAACCTTGAAAGACCTAAGCCTGTCTGAATAAAGAACTTTCTGTATGTCCTCCCACGCCGGTTGATTCATGATAGCTTGCGCTTTCTTGACAATTTTTTGCCCCTGCTGCTGTGCCTGCGGATTTCCCTGTTGAGCTGCTTGTGTCACCATTTGCGCTTGCTGCTGGGCCTGCGCCTGTTCAGCTTTTGTCGGAAAAGACATGCCTGTCAGTTCTTGCCACGTCTGAACCGTGAAGCTCTCGGCCATGATCTCCGCAGCGATACGCAAGACATTGGCAAAACCCCATTGCAGCTTCCGGGAAAGCCCTGCAACCCGGTTCCCTCCCCAATTCGCTTTGAGTTGCTGTGCCGTTGCCGTTTCATTGGGGTTCGTCTCGCCGCGCAACACGTCAGAAATGCCTGTTATTTCATATATTTCCTGCTTAGTTTGCTGACGTGATTGGTACAACTGTTGCACGGTTGCAATCGTCTGTTCAATAGGCATCATGTAGATAGCGTTCTTCAAACCGCCTTGCTCTAAGATAGCCGCAGCATTGTCCGTGGGGATCAAATCTCCGTCCCCGGCCTCGGTAAGAAGCCGCGTGAAGTCCGTACCGAGCGTGGCGTCATAGAGCCCACGCCACTTGATCGCCCCGATCATATCGGTGATGCGCTTGGACAACTTGTCAAGCTCCGCAGCCTGCTCTTGGTATTGCATATATAGCGGCTGAGGCATGAGGCTATCGGGCTTGTCAATCGCGATGACCGGGCGTGAAATCGGCCAAAAACCGTCGAGAGCAAGGGGTGGTTTCCCGGACTGGATCACAACGTCGCAGCCCTTGGAAACCCACAGGACGATTCCTTCTTTCCGGCTCCAAACTTCCCACAACGAAACTTTCAGCTTGCGCTTGATCGCGGGGTTGTCCGCATGTTCCAGCTTGAAATCGTCATCTTCTTTCCCCTCGCCACTTGTGAACTGCACTTTGTCAATCGGAAATTCGGGGAAAAGCTCCTCAAACTCGGCCGCCGTAACTGTATGCCTGAAGGCTATCCATTCAACTTTTTCCCAATACCTGGCGTCATCATGCGTGAAGTCGTTCCACGAAACGTTTTCCCAAAGCAAACGTTCACGAATAAGGTATCCATCGGCATTGAATTGCGGATCGTACCTGACGCGCATCACGGCCCGACCACATAGCAGCACATCGAGTACTGCCCTTTCTGCAAAAGCATGGAAGTCCATGAAGTCGATCTGGTACGTCAAAGCCCGGTCAAGAAGTTCAGCTACCGCCAACGCAACAGGGTCTTTGGTCTTCCACCGCTGGCGCACGTCAGGCTGAGGCGGTTTATTGTAAACGGCTTGGCGCAACACTTCTGTATTGCTCCACAAAATGTTGAACTTTCCCTTGTTTTCCGTCTCTCCAGCATCGTTCTTCAGCGAATATCGGCGCAGGGTCTTCTTGACGTCATCACGCCACGGCTTTTCCCGCTCAAGTGCTGACGTGATGCGGTCAATCCACTTTTCAGCCGGGATTTCCTGCTCTTCCTGCGTCTGTGTATCTGCGGTCTTTTCTTCTACCATCCCGGTCTCACTTCGCGTTGTCTTTTCGATTGCTGCAAAAGGTCATTGAATGTAGGCTTCTTTGCCGTGATGGCTTGCACGCGCTGCTCAAGCGTCGGCTCAACTATGACCGGCTTCGGAGCCTGCATCACGTCAAGCATCCGGCAAAGCAAGCTGGCGGCGTCAACTTGATCGTCATGCTTTCCTTGTGGAAAGGTCAAAAACTCGGACATCAAATCCGCCATCCACGGGCAACGCGTAGGACTCGGGAAAAAGACCTTGCCCATTTGCATTCGGGCCTGAAGACTCCGGGCTCGGCTGGGTTTATCCGCGGCAGACGCGAATTGCTTCCGCAGCGTCGTGAAAAGACGTTCTTCAAGCAGACGCTTCCTGATAATCGAATCGAGCGACCTGAGAATCACGCCGCCTTCTTCCGCCCAAATCTGCGGCTTGTAGGCCCGGAACATCCCGAGCAGGCTTTCCACCCACTCCAGCGCATCGGTCTGGCCCCGCCACATGTCCACGATGTAGAGGTCATCGGACTCGGACACGCCCACGACCAGATGTACGGTGTAGTCACCGCCGTCAGCCGTCACCGCGTAGTCGCTGGCGCCGTAGAAGCGCAAACGTTCCGGCAGCTCGTCGTAGAACCGGAACCAAGAACGCTGGAAATACGCGCCCTCTTCGGGTGCCGGGCGCTGCTGATAGAGCGAAATCCATTCCCGAGGCCCAACCGTCTGGCGTATCGTCTCCAGCCGTTCCACCGGGAAAAACTCGGGCCACAGGGCTTCCCCCGGCTTGCGCCCCAGCACGTCGCCGCCTTCAGCAAGCGCGGGCAGGGAGAGAACCTCCCAGTTTTCGTGCCCCTGCTCCTCCAAGGCCCAGCCCGCCAAATCATCCTCATGCCAGCGCGTCAGCACCATAATCACGGCCCCGCCCTTCATCAGTCGCGTGTATGCGACCGAACGGTACCAATCCTTTGCCTTGCGCCGCATGTTCTCGGAGTCCGCATCCTCGCGACCCTTCACCGGGTCGTCGATGAGCAGCAGATGCGCCCCGCGCCCAGTCGTCGCCCCACCCACGCCCACGGCGTAGTAGTTGCCGCCCTCGTTCGTGCTGATTTTCGTAGACGATGCGCTGGACGTATCAAGCGACGCCTGCGGAAAGACCCTGTGCCACAACGGATCGCGCATCTGGTTGCGCACCTTGCGCCCGAAGTCTTCGGCAAGCTCCAGCGCATACGAAGACGCGATCACGCTGTGTTCCGGGTTCCGGCCCAGATACCAGGCCGGAAAAAACTCCGAGACGAGCATGGACTTCCCGTGACGCGGCGGCATGAAAATCATGAGCCGCTTGCACTCGCCCCGCTCCACCCGCTCCAGCGCATCGCAGATAAGCAGATGGTGCCGCCCGAAGACGTACCGGGGAAACTGCAACGCGACATACGAGCGCAGAAGAGAATGTGCGGCAAGCAGCGGGTCTATCATCGAGATTCCTTCATCAACGCGGCGGCGACGGCGGCGTCCCGCTGTTCTTTGGTGGCCACATCGACCACGGCTTCAAGCTGCATAGAGTCCACCGGCTTCTCACCAACGGTATCACGTACCCAATCCGCAGCGGGCTTATCTCCAGCGGCGGCTTTCATGATCATCCCTTTGCAGATAGCAAGACGCGGGCTGAGGCTTTCAAGCTCTTCCATCGGAGTGTCGAGAATGGCTTTGAGCGTGGCTTCAAAGCTCTTCCTCTCACGCCGAGCAGCAGCAGAAGCGATGCCTCCAGCGCGGCCCCGTCTCTTTGCTTCCTCTTTGGTACGAACCGGCTTCAAATCTTCTCTTGCCATGCTCACAACTCCCACTTTATCCACGGAATAATTGCACGTGCCATCTTTCTCAAAACGTAATCTGTTCCGAGCGAAAGCTCTTCATTCTTGAACCGCACAACACGAACTATGTTCACGTGTCGCTTGAGCAATTCCCTCGTTCTAGCTTCATCCTTTGCGGACTGTTCAGTCGTGTTATGATAGCCACCGTCGATTTCAACGACTGTCGCATAATCGGGGAGGAAAAAATCTACGATTGAAAACGTATTCCCCATCTTAAAAATATTCTGAAATTTGTATTTGATACCAGCATTAATCAGAATGTCCGCAAAAGCTTTTTCTGAATCAGTCGCCTTGGCGGTGAGTTCTGACTTGAATTCACGCGCTACAGTTTTGAGCTTTTTCTTGCCTTTTCCCTCAAAAACCTTGCGTGACCTCGTTTTTCCTCTTCTTCCGGCCTCGTGCTCAGTGTCGTGTCGAGCACCCAAAGCGGAACTTGAGTTCCGGTCTGAGCGGAAGCTGGCTTCCGCTCCACTCTTCCACTCTCTTTCCAGAGCGGTATCAGTATCGCAGCGCGTCCCGTCCTCTGAGACGTAAAGACGGCGGCGTCTACGAGGTTCGCTATCGCTTTTCTGACTGTCCTGTCCGATACCCCGCATTCCTCTGCTATCGTCTTTTGTCGAACCCTGATCTTCCCGGTTTTCCTGTCTATGTGCAGGGCAAGGACCATGCCCACGAGCTTGTCTGTGGGTTGGAGTTCCGTTTGCAAAATCGCCCTTTGAACGCTGTATGTATCCATTCATGCCAATCTACCCTTTGGCCTACCGGTAACCTTGGGAAAGGGGAGGTAGCTTCCCCCTTTCGGCTGGCCTGCCTATCCCAAGGAAATTTTCAGTTCCAAAAGACTTTGCTGATAACCGCACCAAGGGCGGAACACATAAGACCGAGGATTGCGTATGCACCCGTCCTTTGATCCCTTTCAGCTTCAAGCGATGCTACGCGGGCGGGAATATTCAGTTCATGCTCAGATGCAAGGAGCGTTTCGATACGCACAAGACGCTCCCTGATTTCCTTGTCGGTACACTCGGGACAAGTTGTTCCGGCGACCATGCTCACCTTCCTGATTGCTCAACATCGTAAATCCATTGCGCCAGCGTTGCTGCATCACGTTCATCGATCCACCACCCCCTCACCCCGTCCAGCACCACGATTTTCTGACTTGTCAGAGTAGGCGTGGACGGGATCGGAAGGCTTGCCCCCGGTCTGCTGCATGAGCACGCGCAGAGGGTCATCACGCAAAGAATCGCGGAAAGCCTAAGCCCGATCCGCATCCAGCTTTTCAAGCCAGCGATAGCCGAGCGAGAGGAGGAGAGCGAGGACTTCAACGGCACGGGACACGCTCACGCCTTCTTTTCTTCTTCGGCATCAGAATTTTTGCGGTTATTGCGCCATGCGGAAATGGCGGCGACAACCGCACCCCCCACCGTAGCAATAGCGGAAATGCCGTTGACGATAGCGGCTTGCGTATCTCCGGACACATCGATGCCGAAGATGCTGAGAAGCCCGGCAAGGGCAGTTACAAGCCCCGCCCAAAAGGTTTTTGTCGTGGTCATCACTTCACCCCCTCGTACTGAAAGTGCGGCATATCGACGAAAGACTTCCAAGAGCCGCCCCATGTGATGCGGATGCCGAGCGTATCGGCGGCGGACTGCATAGCGTAAGCGATGCCCCGGAAAGCCTCTTCCGGCGCTTCTACTTGTACTGAGCCGTCAAAGTAGGGATAGAGATCCACGGCATGACCAAAACCGTCGTCTTGCTTGAGATGACGGGAGTTCATGGTCTGAGAGACGCCCTTGGAGACGTTCTGACGCTGAGTTTCGATATCCCGCAGACCTTCCACCACCGTAAAGTCCACGATACTCTCGGAGAGCGCCAGCCCGACCACAGCAATCAAGTTCGGATGAACCCCGGAAAGGTTGCGGAGGGATCTGGTGGAAAAATGGAAATTACCCATAAAAAAACGCTCCTGACTTTTGCCGGGAGCGTACCACATGCAGAGAAAAAGTGTAAAGAATGAAACAAGTTGAAAGGCGTTGCAACGATTTGAAAAGGGATGAAAAAAATATTTGAAAAAAGTATTGCATTTTTCAAAATAAAGGCGCATAGTGTTTTCAACGAAAGGGTAAAGGAGAAGCCACCATGAAGCTGTACCACGGAAGCATGATTGAACACCTTGTAGTTTCTAACTCAGGAACCGGGTTAGGGTATAACTTCGGAGCGGTGTTCTTTGCCCGCACGTATGGAACAGCAAAGGGATACGGTGACTATGTTTACCAGTGCGAAGTAGATGACAACGCCATTTTTACCAATGGCGACCTTCCGTACCTTGAAGACGGCGCTGCTGGAACGGCTTTACGTGAAGTTATGGCAGAGCGCGGGATAGACGAAATCCATTTTGATCTATGCTGGCAAGCCGTGGTTTCGGAAGAACTGGACTTTCAAGAAAGGGAAGACTGGGCAGACCTTCTCGGAATGGACGAGGACGACGCGGGTTGGGAGGCTCAGGCCATGCGTATCGCCTTTGCCCGTAAGTTGGGCTTCAAGGCTGTTGGAATGGATGACGAATGTGGAAGTATCGCGGTTCTTCCCGAGTTCATAACGCTGGAAGCGGCAACGGAGGAAGACGATGAAGAGGAAGACGAATAAAGAGAGGGGAGGAGATGGAAGAAAAGAAAAAGCGAGGCGGCCGCCGCGAGGGAGCGGGAAGGCCGCGAAAGGAAAATGCCGCTCCGAGTAGAACGATCCGTATCCCCGACAGTTTATGGATACATGCTAAAGAGGAAGCGACCAAAGAAGGAAAGACGATCGCAAAATGGATCATCCAACTCATGCAGTATGAGCTTGATCGCAGATCGTCCTCTGCTCAAGACTGATCTTGTGCTTTCTGAGTTCCTCAGCATACGCAAAAACGCGGCTTCCCCTCGAAATCTGATACACGGGGAAGCCGTGCTTGATAAGCGTCGGGCGCGACCACCCCACCAAGGCACATATCTCTCCCCACCCCTCAAGCTTTTTGACCCGTTCCTTCTTTTTCCTCATCACATCACTCCCACAATTTTCAGAGCGTCCTCGACACTTTCGACCACGGCGACATGCCCGCGCCAAGAAGCGTGAAAGGCTTCCTCATCCGGCGTCAGCTTACGCTTGCACGGCGGCTTGGAGCCGTCTTTGACTTCAAGAAAGAGATTGCGGCCCCGGAACCCCACAGCGAGATCCGGGAAGCCTTTGCCGACCCCTGCGAGTGACCAGACAGAGCACCCCACACGCCGGAGGGCGTCCACGATCTGGCCTTGGTTGTCGTCCACGCGCGCCGCTCTACGCATACCGGGCCCCCACCACATCAGCCTTCTCAGCCTCGCTCATGGCCCGGAGGCGGAGCGGATCAAGGCGCATATCCCTTTTCCCTTCCGTAGCAGAGAGGAATCTCTTTCCGCATCCCTCTGGTGTACCCACAGGCCATAGGGCCCCAAGCTCAGAATCCCGGTCAAACTGTACCGGGCCCCCTGTATAGCCGACAGGCATTACGACGACGCCGCGCTCACGCAGCTCACGCATCGAAGGCAGAGGATAGTCAGCTTTCCGACACGCCGGGCAGGGAGACAAAAAGTGCTGATACTTTCCCGTCTTCTCGTCTTGCTTCCAGCACCAGAAAAAACCATCGCCTCCGCACACGTCGCAGTGGATATGCACCATGCGCCCAGGGTTGTTCGTCTGCCAGCTTTCCCATGCCCGGAGTATCGCCCGACCCACGTTTTGAGGCATTCTCTCCTCGTCCGCGATCTGGTTCACGATGTACGGGACAGCTTCATCCGGGACATGATTAACTCTTTCCCAGACCGACATGACGAACGGCGAAGAATCGGAAGGGACAGGCTTGTTGAAGACAGCGTAAATATTTCTCATCATGCCAAAAAAAGTATCTCCGTTCATCATGCACCCTCTGTCGTTTTGTACCTGTTTTTCCATTGCTCAGCGGCCTTGGCAAAGCGTTCCGGATCAAACTCGTCAGCAGGAGCCGCGCGCTGAGGAGGCGTATCGAGAAATCGCCGCTTGGTGAGAAAGTTGGATGCCAGCGGGATGTACTGGCCATTATCTTTCTGCCATTGCTCAGAGTTTTCCCATGCTGTGACAGCATCAAGCAGCTTGGGGAGCCCCGGAAGCTGTTTTGCCCGTGAGAGCGTAAGCCATGCTTGCCAAGCCGCGCCCTCATCCCTCTTTTCCGGCGCGTAGGCGTCGAGAAACTGGACAAAGGCCATGTCCGGATATGACGTTTCGACCTGCGCCCGGGGATTTGTTCCCTGAGCGCGGGGGGCAGGCTTTTCTTCCCCGTGAGCGAAAGCGGACTCACTCCCACCCTGTCCCCCTGCGGGGGGTGGGGGGGATTTAAAATCAGGATCAGAATCAGAGTCAGTATAAGAGTCAGTAAGGGTTTTTGGGTTTTCGTCTAAAAACCGTTCGGTTTTTGGGTTTTCATAGTTAACCGTTTGGTTTTTGGGTTTCTGCGGACGACCGCCCTTTTTCCCGTTTTCCCTGTTTGCTTCACACTTTGTCGCATACCGATCTCTATTCTCTTCAAAGCGAGGCTTCATGAGAAGAAAGATCGCCTTGGTCATGTCATCAAGATCAGGCATGGAACAGGCGCCATGTAGTGCAAAGACCGCTTGCATGAGGGTTGAACGCTGAACATCATTCAGCAAGGAAATTGCTGGCCACTGTTCCGTATAGAGTATGAAACTGTTGACTTTTTCCTGTGTTTCCATCATAATGTTTCCATAGAGATTGTTTTGGTGTTTTGCCCCCTGTTCCCGCAGGGGGCCTTTTCTTTTGCCTATGCCTTAGAACCTTTAAGTTCTACTTCAAACATATCCGGCCTCTTCTCGCAGTACAGGCGGCAGAAGTTCACGTCTTTGACGAACCCGTTTCGGGACGTCCACGCCGGGACTCCGTACTCTTTCGACCAGTCCGCAAAACACAGGATTCGCCGCCCATCACGGTGAAGCCGACCCAAGCGGCACGGGCCTACACCCATGCCTGCCCCATAACCTGGTATTCCGGGATACCACCCGTTTCAGATTCGCTGCGGAGCTTTTCCCAACAAGCTGAACACCTGTAATTGTTTGTGGGCTTCCCGCAGTCATGGCACTTACGCTTGAAAAGTGTTGACTGATTGCTCTGTGGATGAGCTTCAAGCCATTCTTCGCGGCTCACCCCGGCTCTGAAAGCATACCCACAAACTTTGTCGCAAAAAGCTGCATTCCCTTTCGCTGGAAATTCTTTTCCGCAGCACTTGCACTTTTGAGGCCCTCGCGTCTGTGCGGCCTTATCCTTGCACTCTTTTGAGCAGTACTTTGCGGTTTCGGCAAAGTACCGTTTCACTTCAAACATCCGACCGCACTGTTGGCAGATCAGGATCGGCATTCTCCCTTCCTCCCTTCATGCTGCACAGCCGTCTCCGTTTCCATCAGGTCGATGATCAGGGCCCCCAACAGCTTTGCCCGCACCTTCTGCGGCGCATTCCTACGTATGGCCCTTTGCAGGTCTGCAAGACGCTCCACATCATCGAGCTGTTCGCCTTCCACGCCCTTGTCAGGTTCCGCACACATCGGAAGAAGCGAAAATCCGAGATCCGCCGCAAGAAGCTGGAGGGCGGACACGTCGCCCGTCTGATGCATGATGAACGCGGCCTGTTCCAACCCGAGCTTGACGGACGTGCGGTCGGCGTAGGGATTGAGGACATTGCCAAGACTCGACGGAGCCATATCCATTTCCGCCGCCATTGCCCGGACGCCGCCGGGATACTTCTTCACCGCCGTCTGTACGGCTTCGATAACGTGTTCAAGTGTGGGGATTGTCATCATTTCACCGTTCATTCTGTTTGTGTGCCGCCCTATTCTGGGGGGGCATGGAACTTGTTCACCTACTCATCACCCTGCGCGGCCCGGTGTGGCGCGTCCGCATCCTCTTTCGTGGCTCTATTTTCTGGAAAAGCTATCGAGTAGCGGAGTACCCAGAACCGGAAGAGGTGGTACAGAGATGCGCGGCGCGGTTAGTCGGTAGGGGCAAAGACGACGAGCATAACAAGGGACACAATAATTCCTATCAAAATGCTACTCATTGCAGGATGCCTTTTTGCATTCGTTGGGAGTTTCAGCCGTTGATATGGGAGTAGGTTTCAACTCGTAACCTAATGCAAAAAATAGATTTATTGCATTTTCAAAGAGTATTCCGCTCTGTTTGTTCAGATACGTATAGACTCTTGATCGTGATACGCCTGAAAGCATCGCCAACTCTTCTTTTGACAGCCCCAGCCGTTTGAGTTCTTCGGATATAAAAATATCGTGTTTCATGGATTTATTATCTCGAAATCAAGATAGTAAGTCAAGAATAATCCTGCTTGCAAAATTCCCGTCTGCGGGATTTTGTGGCATAAGAAATAAAAAATCAGGAAAATGGTGACGCTATGGCTGGAGTTAAAAATGAAGAAAAAGTTAAAGAAAATTTAAAAAAAATAAAATCAAATACATACAAAAACATAATTGATTATATCAATAGTGTTATTGAGGATAGGTATGGTTCAGTAGATAGCGCACTCCAAAGCTTGAAGATAGAAGAAAGATCTCCCTTTTATAATATGATTAATTTTGTTGCCTTCCCTAATACGAACAGTTTTATTTCTTGGATAGAAAAATTTGGTATTTATATTCTAATACCGGGTGAAGATACAAGATTACCAAAATCAACGGATAATGAATCATTAGAATACATTAAAAATCTTGAAAAAGAAAATCAAAACCTCCGCAATAAAAATGCTATGTTGGTTGGTCAACTAATGGAGCAAAGACAGACAAATGAAAAATTATTAGATAAGATATTAAGAACGAATAAAGATAGTTGATAACATCATAATTAATATACATAAAAGCCCTTTTTTGAGGGCTTTTATTTTTTGTGCATAAAAAAACAAGAATATTATAACAATTAGATGTAAAAATATAATTTAAACTTTTTTGTTCTAATATGTATAATAAAATACAATAAACAGGAGCTAATCCGATGGAAGATATGCAGAATAGTATTACATCTATGAAACACTATATGCAGGAAAAAAGAAACGACTTGTACGAAAGGATAGAGTCTTTCAGTTCTCAAACAACAGAAAAATTTATCTCTATTTATTGTGAATTGTTGTGCCTTTTAAGTCAATGCGAAGGGTTGCCACTTTCCGGGACTCCTGAAAGAAACTATGTCGAGGCCCATCTTTTTGAGCTTTTAAGGAAAAAATCTTTTTCATTACATTCAGATCCACCCACTGAACTTGAAGACCCCGTAGACTACGTTTATCGGATGCACGCACTATACGGAAGCAATGTTCATTAGTTTGATGATAATCTCCCTGCAAAGGGAGATTTTTTTTGCCTACATGATTTTGTTTTCAAAATTTTCTATTGACATCATATCCCGAAAACGGGATACTGTTTTCACGACGCCCGGGGAAGGCGAACACGCCCGGCACACCAGCCGGAAAGTAGCCACAAGCCCCGGGCGGAGGAAGCCAGTTTGGGCGGCATGAAGGCCGTAGCGATACGGTGGGCGGAGCAAGAGGCCGTCCGGAAAGCTCGAAAGAGGCCCGTGAGACTGGTGAGACGAAGAAGTAGTAGAGCGGGAAGGATGGCAGTAGAGGCCGATTGCAGCGGTGAAAACCGTAGAGGGATAAGCTCCTCCAAGGGTTCAAATCCCTTTCCTTCCCTCCTGATTAGGCATGTTAGGAGCGGGCAAACCGCTCATGGACGGGTAGCCGAGAGGATGAAGGCAGCGGTCTTGAAAACCGCCGATGTGAAAGCATCCGTGGGTTCGAATCCCATCCCGTCCGCCAGATTGAAAAGTGAAGAGTCGTTGTTTCGAGGGATGGATTCGCAGAGGTGCCCGTGTCCAGCTAGTGGTGCACGCGCATAAAAATTCCTCGCGCAGAGAGAGCCGAATATCTGCGGTGCGTTTGCCAGATTCGGCATGGCAAGCAAAGGCGGCTCCATCCGCTCGAACCAGCGACACACAGCCGGGTAGCCAAGCGGTTACGGCAACAGGCTTTGACCCTGTGATCGACGGTTCGATCCCGTCCCCGGCTGCCAAGTTCAACTATCGCCGTTCCCTGTGATGCGGGGATAAACATTAGCCCTCAAGATGGTGAGATGTCAGCCAACTTCATTTCCCTGCATCAACACGGAACGGCGTTCCGATTCAGAAGGCAAAGGACAAGGTGCCCTTCGGGGGTATGGTGCGAGAAAAGGCGTCATGAAGAGTGACGTACCCCGAAAGGGCGCAAGGTAGCTGTTGACCGACCATAGCAGCATAAATTTAAAGCATAAGGGAGGATTCAATGGGATTTCTTGGAAAAATGTTTGGGAAAAACGTTCAGAAGGGCAAGGCTGAACTCGCCAAGGTCGAAAACCGCGATCTCATGCAAGCCATTGTCGGAGGTGCTCTCTTGGTGGCCTATGCTGATGGTGAATGCGAGGACGCGGAACTTGCCAAGCTCGACAAGACCATCAATGCGCTGCCTGAGCTGCAACATTTCGGAAGCGAGATCAGCGAAACCATCAATATGTTCAGGATGCAGTTTGAAACCGGATTCCGCATCGGTCGCCAGAAGGCCATGAAGGAAATCGAAGACCTCAAGGCGAGCCCTGACGAAAAGCTCTTGTGCTTCAATGTCATGGTGACCATTGCTGAATCTGACGGCGAGATCGAGCCCGAAGAGGTCAAGGTGCTCAAGGAAGTCGCATCCATGCTTGGCATTAACCTGCGTGATTACGGGCTTGAAAATGCTTAACTGGCGCGTTGCTGGAGCGATTGCTTGTGGGCTGTGCGCCGTGGGCATCGACTTTACGAACATGCTCATGTCCGTGGTGAGTGATTTGTTCTTCGTGTCTGGTGTGTTCGTCATGCTCTGGCCTCTGTTGAAGAAAAGGGAAGAATAAAAATCGGAACATCTGGATTACGGGCGGTAAGCTGACCTTTCGACAGTTCGACCACCCACGCATGAAAGGGGCCGCGAGCCATCGTGGTCCCGAACCGTGCTAAGGCGTGGATAAGGTTTTCGCTACTAGCCGCTGGTCTAGGACGTGGTGATTCCCGGTGTACTGTAATCCGGCATCGGTCATAGCCGCGTTGAAAAGGTAACCAGCAAAGCCCCGGACCTCTCCTCTGGGCAGTAACCGCATGTGGGCGGGTGGTTCGATGCCGCCCGCCCATGAAGTTTTCCCTCCCCGCCATTCCACCGCTGCGGGACGCGCCCCTGTGGGGGGATACGTGGGCCGGAACGGACTGGGCGGATCGTCGGGGCTGGTTGTCAAAGAGCGTTCAACTGATGACGGATTGTCAACGGTTGGGTAAAATGTCCTGTTTCACAACTTTTTCACACTCCGCAGAATCTCAAAAAGAATTGAAAACGGATTTTGAGATTCTGTACCCATTTTTCATCTTTCCCGTCCTCCCATTCCGGCAAGAGGGCGGTTCCCGCCCTGAACCCTGG
>PPYF01670670.1_pt1 | contig 25946 bp, 18 predicted proteins | sample 1559871 | NCBI WGS metagenome assembly PPYF01 (sample SAMN08240021, study PRJNA423297) | Human gut metagenome, whole genome shotgun sequencing project. | reverse complement strand
CACGTATCGTACGTTCCGTTCAATACCCCCGACAGCGATGTTCGCTTGCAGGGATCATGCCGCAAACACACAGCAGATGTTCCGCAACCCGTAAGCCACCTTTTTCGTCCAGACTACGCCATTAGAATGGCTCTGATTCACGCAGAATTTACCTTGCATATGCAAGTAAGTCAGATGAACAGAAATACCTCCGAAGGACGCGACGATGCAGAACATTCTGGCCAATGGTCATTCGAAAGACCTTCCATATCTGCAACCGGTCGCCTCCAGCAAACGGCTTGGATCTGTTATCGGCAAAACGCATCCCCTTTCCGCTCCTTCTTCACCCGCAGTCGGCCAACGTATGAACATCTCACTTTTCAGCACCAGAAACGCCTTCCAGCCAGCCAACGCATCGACAGACCAGCCGCGGGAACAATCACTGTTCGTCAGCAAGCGAGTGATTCACCCGTCGGCTACGCAATGCAAAGGCCCACGACGCAAAGCTACGCAGCGGCGCCATTCCACGCCACGCAACGTCACCCGTTACAGCTTGTATACGCAAGGCATGCAATCAAGCGTGAGGCCTGCCAAGCGCAATGTCAGGGCCGTCGGCGCACCAGCGCAGACCTCGATGCCAGCGTCTGTGCAAACACAGTCGGCCTCAACCGCGATATCGGCGGCGTCCAGCCCGCTCGTCACAACCGGCAAGGCTGAGGAACTGGCCGTAATCACGGTACGTAAGGTGCATGCCGCCGCACGGTCCGTTCATCAGGCCGCTCAGCGAACGGCCGCAACCGTATGCCGTGCCGCGGCGAAGGTACATGATCGATGGCGCGCTTTCACTAACCTGAAACCCGTACGCAAGTTCATCGACATCGCCAAGATGCTGTACGGCCTGTGGCGCAAGCGCATGAAGTTCTCCTATGCGTTCTACACGGTCGTGTTCATGCTGCTTACCTCGGCGGAGGTCATCTTCCTGCAGTGGGGCATGTGCAGCGAGCCGGAATATGCCGACGACGCGCAAATCGACGACACCACCAAGATTATGCAAAGCGTGGCCGGTCAGCTGACGAAATTCGTCAGCCAGATGTGGCTGGAGCAGAAATACGTATTCCTCATCAATTTCGTTGGTTTGGGATTGGTGTATCTTGCGCTGATTTTCATTACGAACAGATTCTGGATCGCGACCATCATATTCGGCACCGTCATGACCGCATATGGCGTGGCCAACAGCATCAAGGTGCAATTGCGTAACGAACCGATCATTCCGGCTGATCTGACATTCGTTTCAGGCGGTGACACCGGCAGCATCATGTCGTTCATACCTAAGGCCAGCGAAGCACTCGTCAACGGTGCGATCCAAGTTCTGCTCTGGTTCCTGCTGATATGCGTGATCCTGTTCGTATTTGATGGCCGTAGGAGATTCATCCATTGCTCGTGGCGCCATCCGATCGCGAATGTCAAGAACATTGTCGGTAATGTCTGCCGTATTCTCGCGGCCGTGCTCAGCGTGGTGCTGCTCGGCTCATATACGGTGGGCCTAAGCACACCTGATTCATGGTCCTATTCCTGGGCTACGGATATGGGATACCGTCCGGAATTGTGGAATTCCCTGATGGACGCGCAGAACAATGGCCCGGCAACCACGTTCCTGAGTCTGACCAAGGTCAAGGCCATGGATAAGCCGGAGAACTACAGCCAGAAGACCATGGAGCAGATCGCCGAACGCTATTCCGCCGCAGCGGAGACCATCAATCAGAGCCGTGGCAGTGAACTGACCGATAGTACGGTGATCCTGGTTCTGTCGGAGTCCTTCTCCGATCCGACGCGCGTGCCGGGCGTGAGTTTCAGCATCGACCCAATGCCGAACATCCGCACTATCAAGAACTTCACGACATCCGGCCTGATGCTCTCCCCCGGCTATGGTGGAGGCACCGCGAATATCGAATACCAGGCATTGACCGGTATGAATCTGGCCAATTTCAACGATTCTTTGATTGTGCCGTACCAGCAACTTGTGCCGAATCAGAGCGACCCGTACTCGTTCAATCAGATCTGGACGCAAAAGTACGGCGAATCCGCCACCACTGCGGTGCATCCGTTCCAGCAGAGCATGTATCTGCGCAACATTGACTACAAGAAATTCAAGTTCTCGTATCTGTATACATGCGACAGCGAGGAACCGCTCACGCACACCGGCACCATCGACCGTTCGCCGTATGTGAGCGACAGTGAGGCATACCAGAACGTTCTCGATTTGATCAATGAGCAGAAGGATAGCGACAAGTCGCAGTTCCTGCAGCTCGTGACCATGCAGAACCACACGCCATACGGCGACTACTACGACAATAACGAGTTTGTGGAGGCCGACACGTCGGAGAACATTTCCGACAGTGAACGCAACGACATCAACACATATGCCAAGGGCGTGAACTACACCGATCAGGAAACAGCCGACTTCCTCGACCAACTCAATCAGATCGACAAACCGATCACCGTGATCTTCTACGGCGACCATCTGCCTGGCATCTATTCCACCGCCAATAAGGATGCGAACAACAAGGTGACGTTGCATGAGACCGACTATTTCATCTGGTCGAACAATGCGTCAGCCTCACATGACACCAAGCTGGACCAGACCGAAACCGCCTATACTTCGTCGAATTACTTCATGGCCATGGCCGCCGAACATATGAACGCCAAGGTGTCACCGTTCCTTGCCATGCTGACCGAACTGCATCAGGAGGTGCCGGCCATGAGTCGAGTGATCACCTCCAGCGGCGGTATCGGCCAGGGGCATGCCACCTATCTTGACCGTGATGGCAATACGATTGACACGAAGCATCTTTCGAAGAAGGTCAAGCAGCTGCTTGCCGACTACAAGCTGGTGCAATATGACCAGACCTCCGGCAAGAACTACCTTAAGGATCTGAAGTTCACGCAGGTGCCGTAAGGCCGCGGTTGGAGTGAAGATCTACAACGAATCTCCGTTTTCTGATATTAGCGCTCAGACGAAGACTCGTTTTAGAGCTTCGCTCCGTCCGATGCTCCAGCACGATTGCCGAGTAGTCGAGCCGCGCAGTCGAAGCAGAATCTTATGATTTCGCAGAAATGACACCCTTTGGCCAAGCCTTGGATGACATATTTGACCAGCGCCATTCCCTCGCCTGCAACTTTCGCACCACCCAACAACGCCGCGTGCTTCTGGATCTCCTTACCCATGAGATAGTTGCGTTTATACTGCTGCTTGAGTGTGAAATTATGCGAGTGAACGACTTCCGCACTCGCCTCGTACGCGATTTTGTATCCGGCATGAAGGAACGCGGCGGCGATCAACATGTCTTCGTTGGTGTCAATCGGATGCTCAAACCCTCCAACTGCAAGATATGCCGAGCGGCGATACGCCGCACACACGTCGGAGGCAAAGAACGCTTTGATACTCAATCGTTCGATATCGGAAGCGTCACGGATATGGGATTGTTCGGGATAATTGAATTCCCGGACCAGACGCTCGGCGGGGCGTGCATCCGGGCGTGCAATCTGACGCCCAGTGACCAAAGCCACTTTTTCATCAGAAAAAGGTTTCATGAGATTTTCGATATAGTGCTCATTCGCAGGCATGGCATCTTGGGTCAGAAACAGGACGAAATCGCCATTGGATTCACGTAAAGCCATATCCCGAGTGGCACCATGATCGAAATCCTTGCGTTCGATTCCGATGAATCTGATGTTCTGACCAGTATGGTTTGCAATATACTGACTCACCAAAGCCGGAGTGCCATCATCCGACTGCGAATCAACGACGATGATTTCCGCAGGCGACAGGCTCTGGCCAATCAGTTTATCGAGCAACACGGTAATCTGGCTACCCGGGTTCAGCGTCGGAATGATGACAGAAATCATCTCTAGCCCTTCATTTAAAAATATGTTATTCCTCGAAGAGAAGTACGCAACATTATGCCACGCATCTTTATAGCTTATTGACAAGGTAGCCCGGTTTTGATCAAAAACTCACTTTTAAAGTTCATCTATTGGATTCAGCGTTGCAACAATCAATGCTAAATCCAGACACATCGTACCTCACTAAGAATCGTAAAATACAGCACACGTGTTCCTACCTGTCATAGAACGAGACTATGCTCAAACCAAATGGTATTTATTACCCCCATGGCCAAAGGAAGACATGAGTATCAAAAAAGGGATTCGGATTCATTCGGTTAAGTTCAACGCAATGATGAACATCCTCCTCACCGGATCCAATGCGCTCCTTGGTGTAATTCTCATCCCCTACGTTTCACGAGTTCTAACCGTTGAGGGTAATGGCGCAGTTTCTTTCGCGCAAAGTACCGCCTCTTGGATTTCTGTTTTTTGCCTACTCGGTATTCCAATCTACGGCGTAAGAGAGTGTGCAAAAGTTAGAGATGACCCACAAGTTCTCACTCAAACAGTTAAAGAGCTACTGACTCTTGTAACGATTTTCACCGTAATTGGTCTTTCTATCTTTGCACTTGGCATCATCTTCATTCCACAGCTACATGCGCAATCTTCACTCATGTGCATTTTCATGGTAAACATTCTACTAACTTCGTATGGTGCAGAATGGTTTTTCCAAGCAATTGAGCAGTATGCATATATTACAATTCGAAGTCTATGTTTTAAAGCTATTTCGATTCTGCTTATCTTTTTATTAGTAAGGCATGAATCGGACTTCGTTCTTTATGGAGCGCTCTTAGCTCTAGGAACATGTTTGAACAATATCCTTAATATTATCCGATTGAATCGAATAGTCGACTTATCTACCGTAAAACATGTGCACCTAAAACACCACATCAAACCTTTTTTATCTTTCGGAGGCTCGTTGGTTGCCTCAAGTATGTATCTTGCTTTTGACAGTGTGCTTCTTGGACTTCTTTCAAATGGAACATTCGAAGTAGGACTTTATCAACTAGTAAGTAAAATAAAAGTTCTCCTAGGTAATGCTGTTACCGCAGTCGGAAACGCAATGATTCCTAGATTAACCTATTATGTGGAACACAAGCAGTTCGCCAAGTATTACGAATTGTTGCGAAAAAATATCTTAATTTCTCTACTCTTTTCAACCGCAATTTGTTCATATCTTCTTGTATATGCAGATCAAACCATTCTTCTACTTTCATCTGCGAAGTTCATTCAGGCAACGATACCATTACAAATCATTAGTTTCGTTGTTCTCTTTGCCTCTTTAAACGTATTTAATGGGTATATGATTCTCACGCCCTTAGGAAAAGAAGCCGCCTTGGCTAAAGCAAATTTTGTCGGAGTTCCCGTAAGCATCATCAGTAACGTCATATTGGATTCATATCTCGGGGCAATCGGAGCAGCAATCTCAATTTTACTTACCGAATTCTCGGTATTCCTTTTCCAATCTTATTATGCAAAAAATGAAATTAAAAAAGTTCTACGAGCAAGAGATCTCTTATTCTTTGGTGGCGTAGCAACAGTAGTCTATATATGTCTGCAACTCACTAAATCAGTCTTTCTCCAAGCGGGAACTTTCTTCTCACTAATACTTAGCTTCACACTCGCTGCAACTATTTATCTAGTTACTTTTGCAGTATGCTATTTTTTTACCAAACAGAAAAAGAGAATATTAACCTTTACTGAGGCTTCTTTTCCATTCGAGAAAGATATTCTGCAATAGATTCCATTGGCAGTGAATCTAAGCGACTTTCAAAGAATTCTTGATTTTCGGCTACCATCTTTTTATCTATGCTTGTAATATCAACTTGCATGAGCAAATCAACAATATTCTTAGAGAATCTCATCCTGATTACCCGAGCAGGAATACCTGCAACAATTGCATAAGGCTCCACATCCCTAGTTACGACTGCACCGGCAGCAACAATACTCCCTTGTCCAAGAGTCACTCCAGACAAGATACATGCGCCATGACCGATCCAAACATCATCCTCTACAATAATGTCTCCATTCGATATTGCCTCAGCCCTACCACCTAAAACATTTCGAATAAGTGGATAAGACAATGGATGCCTATATTCATGCTCTGCATTAAGTAAAAACCATACATTTTGAGCAACTGAGCAATATGAGCCGATGAGAAGTTTGGAATCGCCACCAGCATCCACAACGTTCAATGTTCCATAGGAGAATTTTCCAACGGAGACATGCTCGCAATCGAAAACCGAACCAGGTTTTGTATAATTCTCCCTATTAATCCAAGTCCATCTGAGCCATAAAAATAAAAAATTAAAGAAGTCCCTCACAACCCAATATATCTTACGAAAGAATATCATTTTTACTTCTTTCTAAAGAGAATGTTCATTAATCGATAAGCAATTTGTACTACCCGAAATATTTTTTCAGATAAGCTCCCCGAATAGAAGATACGTGAGTCTCTCGCGTAAATCCTCAGTCTATTAAGTGCGGTCTTTCTATCATCGCTTATCTTTGAATAATCTTGGTGCAGCACCACATCATCCATCACTTTAAAATTCACATGTGTTCGATGCATATCGAGCATAAACTGATGGTCAATCATATCGACAAAATAACGTTCATCGTATCGATATCGGTTATAAATCTTGGACGCGATGACAATGCCTGAATTAATAGCACTCATTTTAGAGTCATTCACGATATGTTCTGCATCCTTAAATGGACCGTATCTGAGCCCAATCCTCTGATTTGGACTCATTACCATTCCATCTTGAGCAAGTACAAGTGGCAACAGGACTCCCGCATGCGTCTCCAATACATGAGCCTCAATTTTTTCGAAGAAGTCAACTGGTAAGGAAGTATCATCATCAAGGATACATACAAAATCACCTGTAGCAACGGTGAGGGCACGATTATAGGCGATAGCAAGTCCCTTGTTACCATCCATATCAAGATAAGTGATTTTATCACTTTTTGCTGCAAGTTGCTTATTCAGTTTTAAAATATTCATCTGTGTCGAATTATCACAAACAATAATCTGTGACACCGAATGAGCTAATTCAGCGATCCCCAATGGAACGGTCTGTTTTAAAAGACTATTGTACAAAACGATAATAACAGAGATGCTTTTACTCACGACTCACTCCTGTGCCCATCTGAGGTTTCCAAGAGATGTCTTTTAATGATACTTTCATATCCCGCCAGCCAGTTGTTAATGATCTCAAGGACTTTATTGAAATTTGCTTTGCTAAAAGTAAACGAAGGAGCTCACGAATAAGCACGTAATAAGATCCCAATCTGAAACCAAGAGGATTATAATCACCAACCAGGCGGAAATAGCATCCCATTAGGCCACGATTCCGAATCATGTAATAGCGTTTTTTATCATTGATATTATCAATGCTAAAATCATGAATTTGCTTTGCATCCGTATCACGAGTTCGTCTCACGACAGCTTTATTAACTCTGAGAAGTTTGAAGAAATGCGAGGCAACATACCCATATGTAACACCATCCCAATAGATAAAGAAGGAAGAATCTGGTGGCCCAATTCGCTCCACTAATTTTGCTGAGACAAAACTACCTTCAAAGCAAAGAATATTAGTCATGGCTGTGTCAGGATTACCATTATGAAAAGGATTTCTATTAAAGGGATTCGCGATTCCTAAGAATGAATTTATCCAATACGGAGCTTTCACAATGGTACCATTGAAACCAATTCGATTCCCAACGATTGCGTCCGCCTTTGACGAATACTGGTCTAAAATGGTCAATGCATCGGGAACAACCTCAACATCATCATCCATAATCCACAACCATTCCGCACCATGGTCAACAGCACTTTGGATTCCATATCTAAAGCCGCCAGATCCCCCAAGATTCTTTGCTTGAGGTTCATACCATATTTCACAACCCGCATTCTCTAAGGATGCGGTCTTTGATCTAACAATCTCTGAGGTTTCATTAGAGCTTTCATTGTCCACAATAACGATACCCCATGGAACGCGCTCGAGTCTCCCGATAGATTCTAGAAGACGCTCAAGAAAGGTTTGTCTTTTGTACGTAACAATTACAATACAAGTTTTATCAGTCATCATTTCATTTCCGCTTCATGAACATCGGTCTGAGCATTTGCTACTTCATTATGAATCGCTGTGAAGAAAATCTGCCCACGACTTTCAAATATTTTTCTGATGCATGCAGCACAGAGAATTAGTGGAGCGGCATAGGCACAAGATACATCATAAAGAGGTGGTAAGAACGTATTAAGAAATACGTATAGGACCAACACTGCCTGCATCAATGAAACATAATATCCTAACCGATAGACCGCCCAAATCATAATGAACATATATCCGGCAAACAAAGCGAAATAGAGGATGCAACCAACAATACCAGCAGAGATGTATGCATCAATATATCCAGATCCAGCGGTTAAGTATGAGGCAATCAGATCTGCCTTTGAGCCGCTCGGCAATGTACCTGAAAAGGTTTGAGGTATTAGACTCCTCAGTGAGCCTGGTATATCCATACTCAAGACGTCGTGTTTGGTGAAATTTAATGATAAATTACTCAATGGAGTGGTTAGGTACATATAAATCCAAGCAAATTGTGCAAGAAAAGCTGGGACATTGCTATGATAACGGCCTAACTTAATTGCATAACTATTATCATTCCATGCAAAACCAGAACGAATATTACCAAGTGCTCCAAAAAAACAACCTCCAATAATAAAACAAATAATAGCTAGAGCACATCCACTGATAACTACTTTAATTGAAATTTTTTTTATTCTCTTATTCATCAGTAACATCAAAAAGACAAAAAGGCAATAAACGGAATATCCGCGGCTTCCATTCAAAATAAGCATCAAAATAACTGCAGCATCTAGAATTAGCAGACGCCAATCCATTGTAGCGACAAAAAGATACGACAGATAAAAAGACAGAACAATGCTAAGAATAATCAAAGGTACATAAAACATAAAGTTAGCAGCAGGATCGATAGTAATCCCCTTCACTGCTTGCTTATACGTTCCACCTAGTATTGGCAGACATCCTTGAAAAAAGAAGTTAACAATAAAACCAATAACAATAAGCAGAGTGGCAGCTACAGCAAACAGCTTTTCTCGAGAACCGATCCGGTTCTCTTCAACCACTTCTGATATTCTCAATTTCATACGCGATACAAGAATCCCGAGAATCAATGCAACTAGCATTGTGCTCAACAAAAAAATCAGCAAAGTAGGACTAAGCGCATCTGTAAAATCGCTAAAATCAAGCGCGAATAGAAATAAGATGAACGTCCATATTGCGATATACCAATAGAAACAATTCAACATAATTACTCCCAATTTATTTCTTACTGATATAAAGAGCCTCTTTTAGCTTGACCGACTCCGATCAAGAGAGCATATAGCATCCACAGCTTATGTCTGAGTGCAAATAACCGTACACGCCCCGCTTTTGAAAGCATTGAATAATCTAGGTCTTTGATGGCAGCAGATACAAGCTCTGAACCATCAATAAAAGCTTGTGTACTCCTTTTCATCACCTTCATGTTCCTATTGTTACGTAATGACACTTCATAGACAAAGGTGAAAGCATTCTGCCACAAACATTGTGTTAGTTCAAGATTTGACAATTCTGGACTTTTAATTAGATCTGACAATGTGGATAGATATGCATTAACATCAGAGACAAAGGTTTTACCACCTGCGGAGTGCGATGTAGAATTAGCTCTCTCAACATAGTGATAAAATGCTTTCGTCTCATAACGAATTTTTCGCGCACATTGAAAAGCCCTCACATTAAATAAAACGTCCTCACCACGTTTAATGTCATTCTCTATTAAATATCCATATCGATCTACAAGAGAATCCAGAAAGGCCCTTGAGTATAGTTTCCCCACAACGAGCCTAACAGTCCAATGTTAGGCTCACCTGAAAAATCTATATTACTCACACATAATCTTTCAACGTATGAAAGATCTTTTTTCGACCAGGTATTTGATCTTTGTTTACTAGTTTTTCTAATTGTCGATGAACCTACGGTATCATAATAGAAATCGAAAACTATAATATCAGAAGATTCACCATACTTTTTGATTGAATCAGACAGAATAGAACGATAATCAGGACTAAGCCAATCATCGGCATCCACAAACATTATCCATTCACATTTCGCACACCTATAACCAGTATTTCTAGCAACAGCTTCACCAGCATTCTTTTGGAACATATATTTCACAATTGGATGTTTTTTTGCGTAATTAGTCACTATCTCACGCGTATCATCATAACTTCCATCGTCCACCACGATGATTTCTGAAACGAGGCCCTGTGGGTTGCCATCTGAGATTGTCCGTAGGCATTGCTCAATATATTTCCCCGCATTATATGCTGGAATCACCACTGAAACACTCGATGTCATACCATCCCTCCATTCTTCTTTGTCGAGAGTACGAATTGGGCTCCGTTTCTCAGAACATACCGTCCAGCAGATATCGCCTAACCCATATACAGTCAATGATAATTATGAAAATAGGGTCTAAGGTTTTCTCTGTGTATCTCTTTCTGAGAATCTGCAAAAAGTGATTATGCAGCCTTACCCTCCATCATCGGGAATACGTTATAGGGGAAGGACAGCATCGTAGTACGTCAAAAAACATATTCCAATACGCTACCAAGCTATAAGGATTCCAACAAACTACTACTTCTTAATCTCACAGGCGGGCTCGCCATAATCTACGCCGGTAACGGTCCAACCCATCGGCGTCTGGTCGAGTTTGAGATCTTCCTTGGCCTTGGGTGAGGTGGTCACATCGAAGTCGAATGTTGCATTCTGCCCATAGGCGATATTCGCAACGGTATAGATCATGCCATTGCCGTTGAGATCACCCTGCTGCGGGTCATCGATCTGGGCACTGCCACCGACGGTAAGGTTGGAGATGGAACCGCCAGCAGGCGCATAGAGCAGCATCTTATCGACGATATGGCCACGCAAATCACCGCCACCGAGAATGTAGGTAGGACCGTTCACGTAATCCTCATAAGACAGAGCATTCTCCAGAGTAACCGTCACATGATAGGTCTGGGAACCGTCCTGATTGCATGAGGTACGGGTAATCTGCGTATTGCGGTGCAGGTACCAGTCCATCTTCGAAGCGTTGAGCTGGTTGAAGTACATGCCGAATTCCGGCTTCTCCTCATCGGAAGGAATACCGTTCGTCAGGCCCATATCGGAGAAGGCCTTATTCTCATCCTCATGGAAGCTCACAAAGCTCACATGGCGGCCTTCTGCCATTGGAGAGATGAGCTTGGCTATGGACACAAGCTTGTTGATGCTCAGGTCCTTGAACGTGGCGTCCATCACATTGGAAGCCACATACTGGAAGTACTCATCCTGGTAAGCGGTGTACACATCCTTGTAGATGTCGTTAAGCAGGAACTGGGCCGTATTGTCGCCGGTCAGCAGTGGACCATTCGGAATCTGCACATTGCCATTCAGCTTCACCAACTCCTGAATGAACACCGGGTCGATGGCCATCACACCATCCACATTGGTGGAATGGCTGGATTGCTGCCAGATGGTAGCGACGTTCTTTGCCACATTGTTGAAGTCCGGATCCGCCTCCTGGTCTCGAATATCGAAAGAGAACGGGAACACTGCCTTATCGGAATCCGTATAGACCTCGGAATTCTCGCCTTCGAACTCGGTATTCGGGTAGAAGTCACCCATCTGGAACGAACCGTTATTGGTGGTCATGCTACCCAGCGAGCCGCCCAGACCGCCCGAAGAACGAGATTCCGAAGTGGTGGTCGCCAGAACCAGATAGGTACGCTGGCCATCCTGACCTAAGAACTTCGGAACAATCGATAGCATCTCATTGCCTTGGTTCAATTTGTCGGCAATATCGGCGAACTGATCCAACGCCTGGTCGTATGCGTTCTTCACCAGCCCGATATGCGGGGTCGGCAGGTTCTTCATCTTCTTATACTGTTGCTGGACTTGTGTGTTCGCCGTGTTGACGGCGTTCTTGAGATCCAGCACCGGTTGCATATTGATTTGGCCGTTGCCGGCACTCAAGTCAGAGTTCATCACCGTGGTCAACGTATCGGAAACTTCCGGCAACGTCTTCGAGGCGAGGTCATCCACCACTTCCGTCATACCCTGCACGGCGCGAATGTCATCACCATACACCGGCACCATGGCCGCCAACTTCCACAGGCCGCCATGCGCGATAGTACGAGCGGCGCTGGTGTGCTGCTGCATCGGTTTGATAATCTTCTGCAACGTGGCCGGATCCATCGTATTTGTAATATCTTTGACCTGCTTCACCGTTTCCACGGCGGCCATCTCGTGGTCTTTGACCTGCAGTGCCTGCTTGTAGAACTTGTAGCCGGTCACGCCAAGTGCCGTGCCCAAGGCAACGAGCAGTACGAAAATGCCGAGCAACACCCAAGGCCATTTTTTATGATGCTTGGGCTGCACCGTGGCATGATTTGCGTTGTGTTTCATGATCGACAACTCCGATTCGTTCGTCTGCAGTTCCTCGTGCGGTTTCGACACCCTATTCGGGAGCCGTCAGTACGCCCCATTGCCGTGTAACACTACGCCCACGGTTTTAATCAAAATGGCGATATCCGTCATTAGAGACCAGTTCTCCACATAGCTCACATCAAGGAATTCGGTCTCCTCCTGCGAAAGATTATTGCGCCCCGAAATCTGCCATGGGCCGGTAATGCCCGGGCGTACCAGCAGACGTGTGGAATACAGGGTGGAGTACTGATCCACCTCATACTGGCGCTGCGGGCGAGGGCCCACCAGCGACATATCACCCTTCAACACGTTGATGAACTGAGGGATCTCATCAATGGACGTTTTGCGAATGATCTTACCCACCTTGGTGATGCGTGGGTCATCCTTGGCTTTGAACGCCACACCAAGCTTCACGCCGGCGGCTTCGGCCACCTCGGCATCATGCTTGTCGGCATCCACACGCATGGAACGCATCTTCAGCACATGGAACGGCTCGCCATACTGGCCAATGCGCTCCTGCTTATAGAATACCGGGCCACCGTCTTCCTTTTTGATGAAAATCGCAGTGACCAGCATAATGATGGAACCCGGAATCAATGCGATCAGCGAGCCAAGAATGTCAAGTGCGCGCTTCATAAAACGAGTCGGCCACGAGTATTGCGGCAGTGAGGCCGACAGAATCGGCAGCGCGGAATTGTTGCGCATATTCACGCGGCCGCCGCCGATATCCGCCACGGATGCAGTCACGGCCAATTCCATATTCAATGATTCGACCGCCAAGGAAAGCGTACGCAAGGTTTCGGAATCACGGGTGAGCACATCGGCGATGAGCACGGTACGAGCACCAAGATTACGAGCCGTTTGCGGCAAGTGAGAATTCAATGCCAGCACACGTAGCTTCTTTTCGTTCTCATTCTGCGGCTGGAATGGCACTGGAATCAGGTGTTGTGGAGAATCCGGATCGGACTCCTCACATACCTCTTCCACCGGGCACACCGCAATCGGCATATAGCCGACAGCCACCCCCATTTCGGAGGTGAGCTTGTCAATGGTGTCTCGAATGCCCTGCGGGGATCCGATGATCACCGTCGGATAATTGAATTCACCTTTACGACGGTTCGCATGCAGCAGTCGGCGCATCAGCCAGCGCTCGACCATGGTGAGCATACCAGCGATGAAAGCCGTAGGCCCCACCAGCCAACGGGGGTATTGTGCATCGAACAGGTACGATAGCGAACACATGGCGAAAAAGTCGAATACCCCAGCGCTCAGCACCTTTGCATACAACGCATAACCTTCGCCCATAACATGGCGGGCATAGCCTTGGCACACGGCCAAGCTCAGCAGCCACACCACGCACAGCACCACCAAGGTCCGTGGAACGCCTCCGGAGATCTCCTGCTGCACCGTATGGAGCACGTTCCCGCTGATAAGAAACACGAGTCCGCAGGCAATAAGCATCATCGCAGCGTCAAGCACCAATAGCGCGGAATTGTACAGATACCGCCATGCCGGGGCAGGATGCAACTGAGCTTTCGGCTTTCTGCTGCCCGCCGCAGCCTCTGGATGATAAGTGCCATCGAAAAAGGTCGGAATGGGCCCCGTCGACATGGTACCGGTGACCTGTCGTCGGACTCGGTTCGCAGAGCCTCCGAATTGGCTAGCTGGCATTACTTCTCCTCTGGCTTCCCCGCTCTCCCCCTACCGACCTTGTACGTCAGAAGAGTCGGAGCGTTGACCCTACGGGTGTATGCTTCTCTTCAACTGCCCCATAATACCGCAATTCGCACCCTTGCCCCAATCGCCAGCTGCAGCCACTCCCGTTGGAAACCCGGGTCACTTCATCAGAAACAGCCATTTAGCGGCAAGGGGGTATCGAGACGCCAGCCATACCACTGCGTACGAGATGATAAACGCAACGGCCATGATGCACGCATACAGCGCCCATCCACGCACCGGCAGTGGCGCATACTTCATGAACAGCACTACGGGGTAATGCAACACATACATGCCATACGAACATACGGCCACACTGCGCACAGGCCGATACAGGGCATTCGGAATACGCCTACCGCGCAACGCCCGTACCACGGCAAGGAACAGCACGCACCCACCCAACACCACCGGCGTGAACGCCAGACCGGACTGGAAACCGTCTGCATGCAGATTCGACCATGCGGCGGAAACGCACAATACCGCGAGCGCCGCCACCATACCCGCATACACCGCAACCGGTGCGGTTCGCATGCCGAAGCCTTGACGCACCATGTAGCCGAACACCATATAGAGCAGGAATCGCGGTTCCGTAATGCCGAACATATCCAAAGCGCTGACGACCTGGAACGCATTGCCTTGCAATGCCATGATCTGATTCACGCTCGGCAACACCGAGTAGCACACGAACAGGCAGGCCAGTACCGCATAGGCATACGGTTCCAGGCCGCGTTCCCGAACGGCGTGCAGCAGCAACGCCAGCAACGGTACTAGCAGGTACGCGCCTATGATGGCCTGCATGTACCAGAGATGGCCCATTGGCGCTGGTCCTATGAACAGCGCCGATTTCACGTAGTCGGCAACGGTCACGCCGCCCGCGCCAATGTATTGCACTATCGCGAGCACAAGATCGAATATCTCATATGAGACGACCAGCGGCAGCAGATTGCGTTTGAAGAAGGTGAGGGTCCGCTCTTTCGTATAGTCACGGTCCAACAGCAGGTAGCCGCTGATCATCAGGAACAGCGGTACGCCCAGCGTGGACAGTCCTATGGCGCAGGAGGCGGCGATCTGGTTGCCGGTGAGACCGGACAGGTCTTGGCCGTTGACTTGCGCAATGGCGGCGCGTAGCGAATGGATGCTCAGTACGCAGAGCAAGGCCAGCGTGCGCAGCACGTCGATGCTTTGCACCCGACTCGTCTCGTTTGCAGCCATTCAAGCTCCTTCATGCAACTTCACGGTCATGATTTACGATAGCGTAGTGACCATTCAACAGCATGACCAGCTTCCGCAGTTCTCCCTGCTTATGTCAGTGTATGCCAATGATTCGCTGCCGCAGGTCGAGAGGGCGATTGCCTCCGCCACGGTCGAGCAGTCGCTGCCGCCTACGCAGATCGTGATCATACGGGATGGCCGGGTGCCGGATGATATCGCACGATTCCTGCAGGGATTGCCCGAAACCGTTGCCGATTGGTTCAGCCGTTCCGGTGTCTCCTCGAGACCTCGCCCTGAAGTGACCGTGGTGCCGCTGGAAGTCAATCAGGGTCTTGCGCATGCGTTGAATGAAGGTTTGCGGCGCTGCCGTTACGATGTGGTGGCCCGTGCCGATAGCGATGACATCTCCTTGCCTGAACGTTTCGCTACGATGATGCCGTTGTTCGCCGCCGACCGTGCGCCGGCCATCGATATTGCCGGCAGTGCCATTCAGGAGTTCACCGGCGAAGAAAATCGTAACGGTCAAGTGCGTACGCTCCCCCGTGAGGGTGCGGAACTGGAACGTTTCGCCCGCATGCAGTCGCCATTGCACCACCCGAGTGTGGTGTTCCGCAAGTCCGTGGTGCTGGCCGCCGGCGGATATCCGGAGCATGTCGGCCGTTTCGAGGATTACATGCTGTGGGAGCAACTCATGCTGCACCATGCTCGCTTCTACAACGTACCGGAGGCGTTGGTGCTGTACCGCGTGGACGCCGGCGCATACCAGCGTCGTGGCGGTTTGGGCATGTTCCGTGACGAATTGCAATTGCAGCTGAAGTTCCTGCATGACGGTTTCGTGAGTCTTCCGCAGTTCCTGCGCAATGTGCTGGTGCGAGCCGTCTACCGGCTGCTGCCGACCGGCTTCAGAAAATCCTGCTATCACCTGCTGGTCGCCGTGCGCAACAGGTTGACCGGTGATTGTAAGTAGACTTCTGTAATGTTCAGCCTTCGATTGCCGTGATGCGCCGCGCGATCCGCGGCACGTCGGCGAATAGTTCGGCGTTGGTTTGCGGATCGGTATGCCAGCCGTCATGCCAGCCGCGTTTGAAGCAGTCGACGATTACCCCCCTGTTGCCGGAACGCAGATAGGTGAGCGCCCAGCGACGGACGGTTTTCAGCAGGAATTCGGCGAGCTCCGCCGCCGTGAAGTTGCTGCGGGACAGGCGGAACAGCCATAGTTTGTTACGCACCTCATTGTAGAAGCGTTGGCCCGGATCGGCGTCGCTGGAACCGAACACCTTGGTCTTGTGCACCACCTCACTGGCGGGCACGTAGTAGCCGATGCCATGCTTGAGCAGGGCCGTGGTGAATTCGAAGTCGTCATTCCACAGAAAATAGGCGCTGCGTGGCAGCTTGTTAAGTCCCACGATCGCACCGGCGTTGATCAGGCAGGAGACGAACGACAGCGAACGTGCCTGGTAGGCGCCCTCCCCCGCCATGCCGTCAAGCGTTTTCGCGCCCTTGCGCACCCATGTGCGCGGCCGCGGCTTGTTCATCAGGTGCTCACGGCCGTCGACCCACAGTGCTTTGGACCCAAGTATGGTGGGTAGGGCGTGATTCACGTCCAGTGACTCCTGAGCCGCTTGGAGCAGGTTCTCCAGTGCGGTGGGCGTCGGTATGGTGTCATCGTCCATGATCCACACGTAGTGGGCGGTGCCATGATCGGCGGCGACGGCTTTCGGGTCGACCGCTTCGGCCATGCCCGCGCAGAATCCGCCGGCTCCGCCGACATTATGCGGCAGGGCAATCACATCGGCGTCGATCGGATGTTCGTGCGCCACCTGGAGCGCATGGTCGGTGCTGGCGTTGTCGACCACGATCACGCGGTCGGCCGGACGGGTCTGGACCGCAAGGCCGTCAAGACATTCGCCCAGCAATTGTTCACGGTTATAAGACACCACCACGGCAGTAACGTTGAATCGCATGGGTTTCATTATACGGTGAGAGAATGCGATGGCCGCATGGATGCGGTGGTCTCATGGCGATGGGCACTTTATATAATGAATCCATGCTGAATATGAATGCTTCCGCAACCGACCATGCCGAGGATTGGGAGACCGTCAATCGTGTGGTCTATCCGATCAAGGATCAGGATCTCACCCTTCCCCTGTATGTCATCGAATGGACCCGCCCGCACCTGACCGACGCAGTGTTCGATCCGCGTGTGGATATGAAGAAGGTCGACTTCGGCGGTCTGAACAAAACCGGTTACCAGCATCTGGTCAACGAGGGCATCAACCAGCATTCCAACACCAGCGCACGAGACATCTTCACCGTTGATTCACGTAATGAGCTGACCGTGCAATCCGGCAAACATGTGTCGCTATGCACGTTCTTCAACGCATTCCCGGCCAGCTATTGGAAACGCTGGACCAACATCAGCAAAGTCCGTTTCACGGCCGAAGTGCGGGGCAAGGGCGAAGTGGTATTGTTCAAATCCACCGGTCGCGGAGTGTTCTCGCCGGTGAACACCATGCCCGTGGATAGCGAAGACGCTTGCCAAACCGTTGAGGCCATACTCCCCATGACCAACCTGCTCGACGGCGGTTACTTCTGGTTCGACGCGAAAGCCGACGACCAGACCAGCCTCACCGTGTCGAACGCCTGTTGGTCAGTGCCAGGCAGCGAGCGCACGATGCGGCAGCGGACCACGATGTCCATCGCCATCACCACGTTCAATCGCCCTTCCTACTGCCATAACCAACTGAAGACCATTGCGGCCGAGCAGAGCCTGCGCGAACGTCTCGACACCATCTACTGCACCGATCAGGGCACCGATCTGGTCAAGGCCCAGCCCGGCTTCGCCGAGACGGCCGCGGATCTCGGCAGCCAGCTGACCTATCTGCGCCAAGACAATATGGGCGGCTCGGGCGGATTCTCCCGCGGCATGTACGAGACGTTGAAGGCGGGTGCCAGCTCATACACCCTGCTGCTCGACGACGATGCCATCAGCGAGCCGGAAGCCATCCTGCGTTCCATGCAGTTCGCCGACTACACCAAGAAACCGACCATCGTCGGCGGCGGCATGCTACATTTGGACAACCGCACCGTACTGTATACGCAGGGAGAGCGCTTCACCCGCAACAATGTGTGGATGGTACCTTCGCAGGGCCTAGGGTACAATCATGATTTCGCCGCGTTCCCCCTACGCGATTCGCCGGAACGCCACCGCCGTATCGACTCCGATTTCAACGGCTGGTGGATGTGTCTGATTCCAACGGCAATCATGCGAGAAATCGGTCTGTCACTGCCGATCTTCATCAAATTCGACGATACCGAGTATGCGGTGCGCGCCTTGGAGCACGGCTACCATACCGTATGCCTGCCGGGCGTGGCCGTATGGCATCAGGCTTGGCATGACAAGGATCCGTCACGCACATGGGAAGAGTACTTCTTCCAACGCAACCGCTGGATCTGCGGCCTGTTGCACTGCCCGAAGCCTGGCAAGCGGTTCGCATTCGAAATGTTGTACGGTGATGTCAATGTCGGCCTGAAATTCGTCTATTCCGCACTGAAACTACGTCATATGGGCCTGCGGGACATCATGCGCGGACCGCAGTACATCGTCGATTCCATGCCGGGCAAACTCGCCGAAGTGCGCAAGGCCCGCGAAGGTTTCGCCGACACCACCATGGTGAAGGACATCGACGAATTCCCGGAGCCGAAACGTGAGTTCTTCGCCGACCCGACGCCGGATACGCCGAAGAACATCAAGAAGGCCGGCATCAAAGCCATTCTCAAGGCGCTTACCTCGCGTGGTGACGGCACGAAGGACGTTCAGCCGGATATCGCCATTCCGGCCAAGGACGCCATCTGGAAGTCATTCAACGGCATCAATTCCGCCATTGTGACCTCGCCGGACGGCAATACCGCCGCCTGGTGTCGCCGTAACAGCAAGTATTTCCGCAAGCAGATTCGTGAAGGTCTGCGGCTGTCCCATGCGCTGATCACACGTTGGGAACGGCTTTCCGAGGAGTATCGCGAATACGACATGGCCAGCGTGGACGTCTGGAAGAAAATCTTCGAGAGCTGAATCACAAAGCGCAATGGTTGCAATTCCAACGAAATCCGCAATCACTATCCTTCCCCACCCATGAGGGGACTATCCTGAATCGTGATGGCGTTCCAAAGACGAAATGCCATGCATGAGAAGAAGGAGCAGTATGAAAAAATCACTGGCAACAACCATCGTCGCAGGTGCTCTCGCACTGTCGATGGCCTTCGCAACCGCCGCGTTCGCAGATCCGGCAGGAACCGTCGATCCACCATCCACCGACTATACCGGCTGGGTGAACGCGAATGGAAACAAATACTGGTTCGACAGCGGAGTCATGGCCCGGAGCAAGGAGATCTTCGATCCGGGAAGCGATGCATGGTACTGGCTTGACGCCGATGGCACCATGGCGCATGACAAAGACGTGTACCAGCATTCCAATGGCGGCAAATGGGTACGCTACGACGCCAATGGCCACATGATCAAGGGTGAGCAGTACTCCACCAAGGCCGGCCATGTCGGCTGGTACTATTTCGATCCGATCACCGGAGCCATGGCCAAGGGCATGCGGTACGTGCCGTCAAACGGCGGCAAGTGGGTGTACTACGACTGGATTACCGGCATCATGGCCCACGGCGAGCAGTTCGTGAACTACGACGGGGATCATACCGGCTGGTATCTGTTCGACCAGGTTACCGGCGCGATGTTCCACGGCGACACCTACATCCGCTCCAACGGCGGCAAGTGGGTACGCTACGACCGCGTAACCGGCAAGATGGTCAAGGGCCTGCACCATCAGGACGGTTCGTACTACTACTTCGACCAGACCACTGGGGCAATGGCGCACAGCCGCGTATGGGTACCGGAATGGAACGCCTACGCAACATTCGATTCGGTCACCGGACGCCTTGTGAACAATAATTCAAATTCCGGCAACACCGGCGGAACCGGCAGGAACATTCGCGGCCAGTGGTGCAAATCCAGAGAGCAAGGTACGCAGAAGCTAGACGGAGACGGCACCCCGATCGTCTGCGAATGCCGCAATGGCAACAAACGTCCTCACTGGTACGCCAGGTAGTCCGCAGCTCATCTGCTGACTAGAGAACACGAGTGGAGTTGAATTTTCGACTCCACTTTTTTCTTTGCCTACTTCCAATCGATGAGGAACGAAATCGCGATGCCGAAATAAGAGAATGCCGTTAGCGCGATTACCGTCGCAAACACGGTTCTGTTCCGCGCGCCGGAGACCAGTCGCGGAACCAGCAGGAACAGCAATGGCAGTATCGGCACGAAATAACGGTTCTGTATGCCCGAAGCGTATCCGCTGGATTTGCCGGCCCACGCGATCAGCATGGCCGTGCAGGTCGCCGCGAAGTACGCGCAACTCACCAATGCGGGAACGGCGATCTCCTTCCAGCCCTGCAGATGCCGTTGCGAAGCGCCGATGATCACCAGGATGGCAATGGCGAGCAGTACGGGAATGACGACGGCGTTGGCTAACTGCACGGCTTCGGTACCCGCGAAGAACTGTAGATTGCGGCCGGCGTTGACCAATCGTCCGTCGATTTTCTCCGTATCCACAGTCAACGGTTCGAAGAACGTCTGGAACCAAGAACCAATCAGCGAGAACGGATCGGCCATCATCTGTTTTTTCAGCTGGCTGATCTGCTCGATACTGACATGGCTTGGAGCGGTGGCGATGTGAGCAACCTTGCGATTCCACATCGCCATGGAGGCGATCGAAGCCATAACAGGCACGACCAGAGCTATCTTCAACGGTATTTTCTTCGCCTTGCCGAGTAGCACGAACACAAAGAACGAAACCAGAATGCAGGTGATTTTGACCTGCCCCAGCATCGCCGCCAGCACCGACAGTATGCCGATATGCAGCCACCCGAACCGAGTGCTTTGATAACAGCACAGCACCACGGCGATGAACAGCAACGATATGCTGTTGATCATCGCATCGGCCGTCGGGAACGTCAATGAGAAGAACGTCATCGGCAGAATGGCCGTGGCGAGAATCGCATATCGAAACTCGCGGGCAAGCCATATCGCCAAGGCGATGATGCCGGAAGTAATCAGCAACGTGGCAATGCTTGATGCCTTGTAATCACCTTGAATAATCAGGCTTGGCAGATACGCGAACGGCGAGTTCACCGCAGTGTTGTTGAACGGCTTGATGATCCCATTGTCATTCTTGACCACCCATTCGGGAAAATCCTGGGACAGCTGCGGCACGATGGTCCCTGCGCGCAATTGTTCCACACGAAGCCAGTGGGCCGTTGAATCATTCTGATATGAGTACTTCCCCGTGGAAATAACGGTCAACCCCGTCACCACGGTCAGTAACCAGTACAGTATGGCACTGACCGCCGCGAGTCTTGGCACAGTTCCCCCTGCCGAATTCTCAATCGACGGTTGTTTGCCGGAACCGTGCCGTGCGCTCATAGGGCATGCCTTACTACTAACTCTTCGCGGCAATTATAATCAGGCCGTCTCCCGCTCCACCTGCGAATCATCTAACGGCTCAATTGTCAAGGCTCTGTCGCTGAGGAGCGCATACTCACGATTACGATCGTCACGAATCACAAAGCTGCAGGCGTTGTCATCAAGGGCGACGCCGACGGCGTCCGTGGCTTTCGGATCGCTTGGGCTTGGCGTGCGCAGCGACGTAATCAGACGGAATTCACCGTTATTGAACAGGTTCAATGGCATTTCGAAGTGCACGGTCTGATGGCCGCGCCGTGTCATCCTGAACACCTTGGAACCGGTGTCGTACGTGATGCCGCCGCGGCGAATGTCATGCAGCGCGATGGCCAGGTAGAAGTCTCCCGGCTCGTCATACTGATACTCCACGTCGAATTTGAACGTATCCGCACTGGAGCAGACCTTCGGGGAGATCGCAGTCGTCTTGAGCAATGGGCAACGTTCGTTCAGGCCGTTCGGGTAGCCTCCACGCTCCTCCTGACGCTTGCGTTCGGCTTTCTCCTCGGCTTCCAAGTTGGCCAACGTATACTGCTGCGACACGGTTTCCGGATCGCCGATGGCCTCCACTTCGCCATCTGCGATCATCATGGCGCGGGAGCAGTACTTCTTTACGGAATTCATGTCGTGGGTCACGAGAATGACCGTTTTGGACGGGTCTTTCTTGATTTCGGTGAAGAAGTCATCGCACTTGCGCTGGAACGCCTCATCACCGACCGCGAGCACCTCGTCAAGCACCAGAATGTCGCCTTGGGCCTTGATGGCCACGGAGAACGCCAGACGAACCTGCATGCCGGAGGAATAGTTCTTCAGCTTCTGGTCCATGAATTCCTCAAGCTCCGCGAATTTGACGATGTCGTCATACATCGCATCGACTTCCTCATGGGTGAAGCCGAGCAGGGAACCGTTCAGGTACACGTTCTCACGTCCGGTGAGCTCCGGATTGAAGCCCACGCCAAGTTCGATGAACGGCACCAATTTGCCCGTAACGGTGATCGAACCGTTCTCCGGGTAGTAGATCTGAGAAATCAGTTTCAGCAACGTGGACTTGCCGCCGCCGTTACGGCCGACGATGCCGAAGAACTCGCCCTGATGCACCTCGAAGCTGATGTCTTTGAGCACTTCCTGCTTCTTGTAGCCCTTGATGCCCTTGGTCCAGTTGATGAACGCCTGCTTCAGACCGGTGGCCTGCTCCGTCGGCAGTTTGAAGCATTTGGATACGTGGCTTGCCGAGAGCACCACCGGATTTTTCGTATAGTCGATCTTCTCGATCATTTCCTCATCGGACATCACATGACCTCCGCAAACTTGCGGCTGTTGCGGCGGAACAGGTAGACGCCAAGCCACAGCAGCACAACGGTAAGGACCAGCGGGAACAGACGAATGCCCCAATTGCCGAACTGATTCCAGATGGTCGGCTGGGTATCGGGGGCGATGAAGTTGTGACGAATATCCTGAATCGTCTGCGCGAACGGGTTCAGTAGCTCCAAACGGGCCAGGTCGGCGAGTATTCCGCCTCGGTTGGTCACATAGGTGAGCGGATAGATGATAGGCATGCCGTAGAACACCAACTGCTGCAGGACTTCCCAAATATGGGCGATATCACGGAAGTACACGTACATGGTCGCCATCAACAGGGTCAATGCCAGGGTGATGGCGTACAGCTCGATGATATTCAGCGGCAGCAGCACCACACGCCAGGTGAACTGCACGCGGGCCACGAGCGCGAAAATCAGCACGACCACCAGATTGATGGCGAAGCTGATCAGTGCGCCGATGGTGGCGGACACCACCACGATGTAGTTCGGGAAATGGATCTTACGCAGCAGATCGCCGCGGTCCACGACCGAACGCAGGCCGATGTTGGTCGATTCGGTGACGAATTGCCAGGAGCTGATGCCCAGCAGCAGCACCACCGGATAGGTCGGAGTGCCGTCCGACATGCGCAGGAACTTGCCGAACACCACATACATCACGCAGAACATCATCAACGGCTTGAGTACCGACCATGCGATGCCGAGGAACGACCCCTGATAGCGGAGCCTGAAGTCGGTCTTGACCAGACCTTGCAGAACGGTCCATGCATAACCGTATCTGTCTTGAATATTCTTCACCAGCTGTTTCACAAGTTGTATCCTATCAGTGCCCGTTCTTAAGCGACTTTGCGCGGCGGAATGCCCCGCATTTCCTTACATCATCCTGCGTTCCGCATCATGTGCAGGGTGCGTTCGATGCCTTGCCGAATCGGATACTTCACCTTCCAGCCCAAACCGGCGAGCTTGCCGCCATCCATCAACGCGAGCGTCGCCTTGGAATAGCCTTTGGATTCCACCTCGTCAGGAAGCTCGAAACGAACCTCGACCCCGCAATATTCGGCCACCAGAGCAGCCAGATCGCGCAGTCGGCAGTCGGACGCGGAATCGGCGATGTTGTAGGCCTCACCTGCCTTGCCCTGCATCATGCAATACAGCAGTCCCGTCACGGTATCGCCCACGTAGGCGTAGGAATACCGTTGCGTGCCTTCGCTTTTCAGGATGATGTCTTCGCCGGCAAGCCCCCGATGGATGAATTGCGACAACGCCTTGCTGTCGTCTGCGTGCAACGTGGGACCATACGTGCGTGCGATGCGGGGTATGACCGGACGCACACCATACTGTTCACGGTAGGCCTGGCACAGGGATTCGCCCAAACGCTTGGCCTCCGGATAGCCGGCACGCAACGTATTGGCGTCGATATATCCGCAGTACCGTTCGTCGAACCGTTCGACATCGCCGCGATTCTGTCCGTAGACTTCCACGGATGACGCGAAGACGAAGTCGATGCCGTCGCCATGCCGCGAGGCGTCGTTGCTGCAAGCGTAGTCCAGCAGATTCTTCAGTCCGATGATGTTGGAGGTGATGGTGGCGACCGGTTCCGTGGCATAGGCCCTGGGATGCGTGGTGCTGGCCAGATGCACTACGATATCGGCTGGAAGTTCGGGGCAGGCACCCGGTACGGACACATCCATCTGCGCGACATGGAAATGTTCGCCGCCGACATATGGGAAGCGAGCGCGAATCCGCTCGGCATTCCGCCCGATGGCGATGACATCGCACCGGAAATCCGCTTCCGCATTCTTGCGCATCAATACATCGATGAGGAAAGTGCCGATCATGCCGGTCGCGCCGGATACCGCGATGGTCTTGCCATTCAGTCGGGACCAGTCGATGGGCAGGGCCGCGCAATATGACAGGTCGTCTTGGTAGAGCCGTGATTGCAGACGCTGGTCGGGCAATGCCGTTCCTTTCGATGTTCTTCAGCCAGGTGTCCTCATCCGCCGTGATGTAGGCCTTGAACAATTCCAGATCGCCTTTGGTGGTGAGCTTGATGTTCTTGTCCGAACCTTTGGCGAAATGCAGGGTTTCGCCTAAATCGACCATCATGGTGTTGGTGTAGCTGGAACCGTGGATGCCGATGTTCTCCTTGAACGCCTTGCGATAGGCGGCCAGAAGCTTGCCGTAACGGTAGGCCTGCGGCGTGGAGACGCGGCGAAGCTGTTCGCGCGGCACATACTGTACGGTGGTCGACGGGTCATCCTGATTGATCACGAAGATCTGCTCGTTGTATGGAAGCGAGGTTACGGCATTGCCATACCGTTCGCACACTTGGATCACGTCGGTGAGTACGTCGGCGTCGATCAGCGGTCGGATGCCGTCATGGATGATGACGATGTCTTCTGGATCGAGTTCATGCTCCAGATGTTCCACACCGTTGCGGATGGATTCCTGCACGCTGCCGCCGCCGGGCACGATCCACTGGAGCTTGTCGATGTTGAACTGCTTGGCATAGGCGTCGACCATGGTCTGCCAACCGTCGATGCACACCACCGCGATGGCGTCGACGTCGGGGTGGCGTTGAAAGCTTTCCAGCGTGTAGATGAGCACGGGCTTGTCGAACACGTTGATGAACTGCTTCGGAATATCCTGCCCCATTCGGGTTCCGGAACCGCCCGCTACCACTACCGCTACATTCTTCATGGAGTTCACTCTATACCTCTCGGC
>PPYF01525345.1_pt1 | contig 25947 bp, 20 predicted proteins | sample 1559871 | NCBI WGS metagenome assembly PPYF01 (sample SAMN08240021, study PRJNA423297) | Human gut metagenome, whole genome shotgun sequencing project. | reverse complement strand
TGCTTTATTCTCCTATCGTGATTATCGTCATCTATTCTTTCACCGAAGCGAAAGTGCTGGGCAACTGGACTGGTTTCTCCACAAAACTTTATACTTCGCTTTTCACTACAGGCACGCATCATTCTTTGATGAATGCATTGATTAACACGATTACTATTGCTCTGCTGGCTGCAACGGCATCTACCTTGCTGGGTAGTGTGGCTGCTATCGGCATCTTTAATCTGAAATCCCGTTCGCGTAAAGCGATTAGTTTTGTGAATAGTATTCCTATTCTGAACGGAGATATCATCACGGGTATTTCGCTTTTCCTTTTGTTTGTTTCTTTAGGAATCACACAAGGATACACAACCGTAGTGCTTGCTCATATTACTTTTTGTACGCCATACGTTGTTTTGAGCGTTCTGCCTCGTTTGAAGCAGATGAACCCGAATATTTATGAGGCCGCTCTTGACTTGGGAGCGACTCCCATGCAAGCTTTGTGGAAAGTTATTGTTCCGGAGATTCGTCCGGGAATGATTAGTGGTTTTATGCTTGCATTGACTCTATCCATTGATGATTTTGCCGTAACTGTCTTTACCATCGGTAATCAAGGTCTGGAGACACTCTCTACTTATATCTATGCCGATGCCCGCAAGGGAGGGCTGACCCCTGAACTTCGTCCGCTTTCGGCTATCATTTTTGTCGTGGTGCTGGCGTTGCTGATTGGCATCAATTATCGGGCAGGAAAAGCGAAGAAAAAAGATTAATAGACCATCAAATGTGCTACTACATAAATAATATGAAAAGAATAATTCCCGTAATCCTGCTCTTACTGACCTTGACCGGATGCTATAATTCCGGTGAACCTCGTGAGCGGGTCCTTAAAATCTATAACTGGGCAGATTACATCGGCGAAGGTGTACTCGAGGATTTCCAGGCATATTATAAAGAACAGACCGGTGAGAATATCCGTATCGTTTACCAGACATTCGACATCAACGAGATCATGCTGACGAAGATTGAAAAGGGGCATGAAGATTTTGATGTGGTCTGTCCTTCGGAATACATCATCGAGCGTATGCTGAAGAAACATTTGCTGCTGCCCATCGATACGAATTTTGCACATTCTCCCAACTACATGAATAATGTAGCTCCGTTTATCCGCGAACAAATCAATAAATTGAGCCAACCGGGTGAGCAGGCGAGCCGCTATGCTGTATGTTATATGTGGGGAACGGCTGGAATTCTGTATAACCGGGCTTATGTACCCGATTCGGTAGCGCTGTCCTGGGATTGTCTTTGGAATAAAAAGTACGCCGGAAAAATTCTGATGAAGGATAGTTATCGTGATGCTTACGGAACAGCTGTCATTTATGCGCATGCGAAGGAGCTGAAAGAAGGAACGGTGACAGTGGAAGAGCTGATGAACGACTATTCTCCACGTGCGATGGAACTGGCCGAAAAATACTTGAAAGCCTTGAAACCGAATATTGCCGGTTGGGAGGCGGATTTCGGCAAGGAGATGATGACGAAGAATAAAGCCTGGCTGAATATGACTTGGAGCGGTGACGCGATTTGGGCGATTGAAGAGGCAAATGCGGTAGGAGTGGACTTGGATTATGAAGTTCCCGAGGAAGGGAGCAATATCTGGTATGACGGTTGGGTAATCCCGAAATACGCCAGAAATCCGGAAGCAGCCAGTTATTTCATCAATTTTATGTGCCGTCCGGACATTGCTTTGCGGAATATGGATTTCTGCGGATATGTAAGTTCCATAGCTACGCCCGAAATACTGGAAGAGAAAACAGACACGACCCTCCATTATTATGCCGATTTAAGTTACTTTTTCGGACCGGGTGCAGACAGCATACAAATTGATAAGATACAATACCCGGATCGCAAAGTGGTAGAACGATGTGCCATGATTCGTGACTTTGGCGATCAGACAAAAGAAGTTCTTGATATTTGGTCGCGTATTAAGGGCGATAATTTGGGGGTTGGCATAACTATTCTTATCTTTGTCGTTGTTGCATTGATGAGTGGCTGGATGATTTATAAAAGATGGCAGCGTTACAGCCGCCAGAAACAACAGAGGCGCAGAAGCAGAAGGAAAAAGGTGAGGAGGAATTAGTATTTCTCCGTATTACAAACAAAAAATAAATAGGTGCGAAGATAGAAGTGGTATCTATAGAAAGAATAAGAAGCACGGTGAACGGAATGCTAATGGCGGGATGTTCACCGTGTTTTGTTTTTATCGTCTTTTCATATTCCGAAGTATATCTTTGGTATCCTTGTCTACCCGGAAAGACTCGATTGTTTTTTGCAGTGCTTTGTTGTAAGTCCAGTTATCCAATGTACTATGTTTCAGATATTCCATTGTCTTTTGGGGAAATTTGATGAAACACAATGATAGCATCCATGCCATACCCATACGTGCATAATAAGCATCATGATTGAATAAATCGGCATATTCCAGTAACGAATCGATATGTTCGTCATCCACATAGTGGAAAAGCATCACAATCCCGAAGCGTATTTCAAATTCTTTAGAGGATTTCAGATAAGGTTGGATAAATTGCCATACGGTTTCTTTTCCTTTTTTTACGGCAGTTTTCAGTTCACTGCAGAAAATGTCGCATACAGCCCAATTATCTATACGGGGAATGAACATCGTTACATAGTTCATTCGTTCTTCAAGTTCCATTTTTGCCAGTCCGATAATCATTCCCTGAAGCATTGTTTCTTCATAATAGTTCGTATCGGTTGACTCTACAAACGTACGCCAGTCCTCTTTTTTTATAATTTCTTTGGTCATGATTCGCAGTTGGGGGATACGTACACCGAGAATATTGTTCGCTCCCGGAAGGAGGGAAGAGTGAAATTCCTTATATTTGGCATCTACTAATGCTTGTAACTCTTTCCGTATGTTTTCAGTTGTAGTCATTTTGATATAGTTGGTTATTTCACAAAGGTATAAAAAAAAGAGCATGCGTATCATGTGACGGCATACTCTTTTGGGAGATAATTCCCATCATAATGAAAATACTTTGGGAAAGTTTATACGGTTAGTCACTTCTTGTCCATGTCGAAACTGAATGTAGTAGGTGAGAAGTCTTCAAACGGCTGTCCTTCTACTTCCACTTTGGTTGCTTTGATTTCAAATGTAAGTTTTTGGTCTTTATATGTATATTGGCCCTTTTCTTCCGCTTCTATGGTTACTTTTATCGTAATTTGAGGAGCTTCTTCCCCGTCTGCTTGTGCTTGAGTCGGGATAGTATATTTTATTTCCAAAGGTTCAGGTTTTAATTGAAGTAGAATAGAGCCTTTACTGTCATCATTAAAGGCAGCGGTATAAGGAATGTTGTAATTGATATCGTCCAGATTTTCGATGATAATTCCGGCAGCTTCTTCACCAACGATACTTTTGATGAGATCGTCTACCGGGAGTTTTTTAATCATGACCTGATTGTCTTTTACTTCAGCGGTAACGGTGGCTCCTTCCGGCTGTTCTTCTTTTGGGGAATTAGTTTGTGGGTTAACGGGCGGATCAGACTCTGTCAACATGGTACCGGAATAATTTCCATCCACATCTTTAAGAGAATATACGGGAATGTCTGAATCATCATCATTGCTACATGCTGTAAAAGTGGTTATCAGGCCCAATGCCACTACAAATAAAACTAAGCGATTAAAACAACGAACTTTTTTTATTTCAGTTAAAGTTTTCATACTGTTTAAAATTAGATTATTAATTTTCAAAATTAAGGTGTACGTACATAGGGTAAATGCCGGTAATTGTAAAATACTGCACAAGGAAATAAAAAACAGAATATTTTTTTTGCAAGAATGCTGTGCAGAGGTCCCGATGGATGGGACCTTTAAGCAAATAGCAGATTTTGTATATTATTGTTTTTTCATTATAGATTCGCTTGGCGTTATTCCAAAATATTCTTTGTATTTGTGGCGGAAGTTTTTCAGATTCCTCAATCCGATCATTTCCGGAACCACATTAACAGAGTATCTTCCACTCTCCAACAGTTCACGGGCTTTTTCCATACGAATCCGGTATATAAAATATTTAGGTGCTTCTCCTGTCAGCGATTTCCATTTATTAAAGAATGTGGTTCTGCTCATGCACAATTCGGATGCGACTTCATCTATAGTCAAATTTTCCTGATCTATATTTTTTAGAATGAAATCCTTTACAAGGTTGATAAATATGTAATTTTTTTCACTCAAAGTATCCTCCTCCTCTTCTATTTTTAGAAATTGTTCTCCGAATACTTTTTGCAGGAATGATTTTCGGAGAAAACGGCTGTTTTTAATCAGGACGTTCATCTCTATTTTTAAGTCTTCTATATGAAAAGGTGTATTTATAAAGACATCGGCCAAAGAAGTTTCTCTGGTATTGCGTTGTCTTCCATTCAGATATGAGCCGTAGAGGATAATGGGAATGATTGAAGTTTCACAGGACGTTTTCAATCTTGATGAAAGCTCATTGCCGTACATACCATGCAGCATGGTGTCACAGACTACAATGTCTGGATATTCTTCCTTTATGTATGTTAGGGCTTCCAGACCGTTTCCGAAGCTTTTTACAATAAAATGATCAGATAAACGCGTTTCTAGGTAAGATCTGAAATCGATATTGCTGTCAGCAAGTAGTACAGTGGGTTTAACAGACTTTCTTTTATGAGACTTTTTACAGAATAAAGAGTCTATTTTTGTTTCTTCCTGATTGGCTATGATTTGTATGGGAGTGTATTTGGATATACTTTTATGTGTATATCCTTTTGAAAGATTTTTTTCTTTTTGTATAAGAATGATATAGAAGTAAATACAATAAATAGAAAATCCTCCTACAATGAACAGTGGGATAAAGTTTAATTGATAAATAAGAGTTATAGCCATGATGACAGGAACGAGGGGCGACGTTGTTATTGAATATTTCATATGAATTTGTTTTTAATAGCGCCACTTGGATGAGATACACCAATTTCCTTTGTTGGGGATAAAAGAGGAAATTCACTGTAACTATGATCTCATAGTTGTACATTCATAAACTCAAAATATAAACTCGTAATTATTTATATCTTGAGGGGGAATAGTTGAAGGTGAAGTCTATATATAGAGTCTGAATTCTAACAGTTTGAATCATTCTTTCGGAAATGGTGAATTTCCTCCAAGTGACAATAATAGATCTATTTCTTGTTTATTGAATGTTTTATATACTGTATGAAAATACAGGTGGGGGGAGAGCGTGTGGCATATTCGGTACTATCAATAAATATCTCGATGAGTACCATTTTATATTTTCTCATATATGGGTAGAAAGGAAGTACGATTTATTCCTGCGAAGTAAAAATAATGATAAGTTGTAACAAGTGGATGATGTTATGAATGTTGTCTAATCGTTTGTTATTGTTTGGTGTTCTTATAGCGATAAACGGTGACATATAATTATGGTTTGTTAGGATTGTGTTGTTGTGAGGTGACAAAAGAGTGAAAGAGGTGTACCGTTTTTCCATTTGATATTTCTATTTCTGATTGAAGAATTATCAATATCGGATTGTAATGTCTTCAATGGGGATAAAAAAAGAGTCGCATGATTTTCTTATGCGACTCTAGATTATATGCATTATTGTGTAATATCTGGTTATTTATGCGAATCAGTAGTTGAAATCACTAGCTGATTCAGTTAGTTAAATTGTTATTATTCAATTAATTATCTCATTTATTTATTTCTTAATCTCCTTGAAAATCAGTATATTAGAAGAATAAAACCACTCATTATTCTAATTATGATTCCCAAGGAGAAAGAGCTAAAACTTATAAAAATATATATGTATATCTGCGATGTTTATCAGTCTTCACTGAAGTTCTACTGTCAGAGGTTCAGTAATAACGCTACACCGATCTTCACTGATCAGGAGCTGCTTACCGTATATCTGTTCTGCGGAGCGTATCAGCGCTATTTTAGCATCAAAGAGATACATACATTCACCAAAGAATATTTGCTTTCCTGGTTCCCTAACCTTCCCTCTTATCAAACATTCAACTATCGGCTGAACCTGATGAGTGAGGCGATTAATGAACTGGTGAAGCATCTCATTACTTTCTTTAAACCAACAGATTGCGATTCTATGATATCACTTATTGACTCCATGCCCATCATTACTTGTGCAGGAAAGAACAAAACCGGAAAAGTGGCTACTGAAATTGCCACTAAAGGATACTGCTCTACAAAGAACATGTATTATTTCGGGCTCAAACTTCACACCTTAGCTTTCCGCAGGGAAGGAACCATTCCATTCCCCGAAATGATCATCTTATCATCGGCAGAGGAGAATGATCTGACTGTTCTTAAAAGAGAAGCCGCTGATAGTCTTATAAACAGATATATATTTGCGGATAAGATATACTCAGACTTCTCGTTCTGGGGAAACAAACAGCAGGAACAAGGGGTAACCATGATGACTCCCGTTAAAGCAATAAAGGGAGAGGAGCCTATTATTACTCAAAGAGAGAAAGCGGGCAGAGACCTGTTTTCAACTGCAGTATCAAAGGTCAGACAACCGATAGAATCTTTTTTCAACTGGCTGAATGAAAAAACAAATATTCAAAGAGCGATGAAAGTCAGATCTACATCTGGACTTTTAGTACATACGATGGGCAAAATTGCCATCGCATTCATTTATCTAATTTTCTAAAACAAGGAATCAGAGTTCAACTACTGATTCGCATTATTTATAACTTTTGAATTTCTTCCAATGAAAGTCCGGTAGCCTTTTGGATAGCTGTTATGTCTACTCCCTGTGATTTCAGATTGCTGGCAATTTCGAGCCGTTCTTCCATGCGTCCTTCCATGCGTCCTTCCATACGCCCCTCCATACGTCCTTCCATGCGCCCTTCCAGTTTTGCTCCATCTAATACATCATTTTGTATCATGATGGCACTAAGGTGCTCGTCGTAGGCATGTCTTTCTTCCTTGGACATATTGTAATAAATAAGTTTCCGGCGTGCTTCTTCCAGACCGGGAGCTGTTGTATCGGGGCGAATGCAACCAGTTTTCAAGTATTCAATCCATTCTTCCAATGGAGTGACGGCCACTTTATCGAATTCATTCACACGAATTAGAAAATATTCCGGAAAGATTTCTGCCGGAATCTTATGGACGATGGCGTCTTTTTCTTTAGTAGTTACTTCCAGTCTGTCTCCTGTATGTACTCCGATAAAATGGTTTTGTCCATGATACAAATAATCTTCTCCCTTACCGATATCGAAGTATAGAATACTGATAGAGTATATTTTTTTCACCGCATAGTAGCGTTCTCCTAAAGAAATATGTTCAGTGATAGCTTTTGCCACTCCGTACAAGATGCGTTCCAGATAATAGAGCTCCCGTGTATTTTGGATCTCTACAATAATGATTTCGTCCTTACTATTTCTGGCTTTAATATCTACCCGGTTGAATTTATCATCGATTGTTTGTTGGTTGCTTTCACTTTCCAATATCTCTATGATTTTCACGTTTTCACCGAGAAGGACAGTCAAGAAACCTTCCAGTACGCCGAAATTTGCCTTTTGGCGGAGAAGCCTTTTCACAGCCCAGTCAAAGCGTATATATTTGTCTTGTTGTTCCATATCAATTTAATTTTTAGGTTATTGCAAAGCTACGACTTTTTTTTAGATAATGGCTACTCTTTGACTTTATATTTTCAGTGAATGAATCTGTGCATATTTGGCAAATTCATCAGGGGCAATTTAAATTATTCTATAGTAGAGAGTTAATTATTAACGCTGTCACATTTTACTATTCCCTTTTATGTAACTTAAAGTAGGAGTAAAAATGTGGCAGCGTTTTAGATTGAAATTTTAGGTCGTTATTATTCCTTATTTTTCTGTGTCACTTCAATGCCTTCCGGCCAAATAGCTTTAGCGTATGCTTTTGCATCATTACCGTTTTCTGTATAGTCTTTCGCTATATCCCCTTTGCCTTCATTAAACTTCCAATAGGCTTTTAAACCTGTAGTTTGAGGATCGACATCATACATATTTTTGTAAATTTCTTCTTGTGAGCGTATCACGTTCCATATTCGTACTTCGCAGATTTCACCATCTAATTGACGAGTCATATCCTCTGGCTCACCATAGGAGTGTCCTATTTTAAACATAAAGTCCTTTCCTCGGGTTTGCTTGCCCAAATTAATGGGCTCACCAGTTCCGTAGTCCTCAATAGTACTCTGCAGTTTGCCATCCACGTAGATAGCGGCAGTTTTTGCTTCGGTGTCATAAGTCACGGCTACATGATACCATTCGCTTGGTTGCAACAATTTTCCTTCGTCTGCCTTTGGGAATTTAATCTCGTTGGCGGCAAACTGCAATTGCTGTTTGGGGAATCCTGAATCGCCCAAACGGAACAAACAGTATTGCTCTATACCCATTATAGTTGAAATCTCATTTTTAGGATCGAATCTATTTACCCGGATAATGGCTTCGAAGGTTAGTTGTGTTAGCCCATTTACCACATCAGCTGTAGGGCTGTCTTTTTCGAATCCGGGAACTTCAAAGTAGTTGTTTGAAAGGCTCACTGCTGTAGTAATGGCACTGGAACGACGTACTATGTAACAAATAGTTTTTGATCCCTTCAATAATCCCATACCTCCTGACGCTTGCTGAATAGTGACAGGTAGCAGGAAATTAGTGTCAATGTCCAAATCCGTGAGGTCGGAGAAACCGATCGTTACGACTTCCGAGTTTACGTCTCCTTTGGGGATGACGACATGTTGTGTAGAAAACTTATAATATTTAGCGTCCAGCATTGTATAATTGGTGCCGAGACGCGCGTTATAATAACCTATCAACGAAGGATCTACCTGAAAATTAACATCAATATCTTGTTCGGCAGGGTATGCCAACACAGCAGAAAGCTCTTGCTGCCCTGTCTGTTTGAGATTATTAAATGTGAAATTAGCTACATCCTTCACTTTTGCCACATCTATATATACGGCATTGTCAAAAGGAGACGCTTTACTATAATCCTTGTTGTCACATGCCGCTACTAACAGAAGTAAGATTATGACAGAACCTGCAAAAGAGACGAATAATGGAATGTCTCGATGAATATGTTTCGTTTTCATAATATTCTCTTTTTATGTTTTTCTTTCAATTTATCGTAATCATTATTCTTACCAATCTTTGGCGAGATAAAGATAACCGGCGTTAAATTGAGCATGTTCTTTTGTTACTTTTATCCCATAACTGTATGCCCCCAATATTGTTCCCTCTAAAAATGGGGGACGTGGACTTTTACCCCAGTCAAGGCCGTCATCTGCTATTGCATTAATAAAATATAAATATCTACTCAACATGCCATATTCATATTGATTTTGTTCATCACTAATCATGTCACTACCAAATACGATAATATTATTCTTTTTACGGTTTTCTCCTTTTTTCCACATTATCGCCTTTTTAGTTGAGGAATTTAATATCCCACCTGCACTCTTGGGATAAAGTGGTACATTTACGCTTCCATATCGTTCAGCGGTTAATCCTGCTATGGGTTTACGAACATAGTCGCTGTATGGGTGTTCGGTTTCCCACGGTTCTATAATTTGTACTTCTTCTTTCTCTGAAACATAACCATGCCATGCATAATCAATATATTTTCCCACTTCTATACCGTCACATAAAGCAGGATCATTGAAGGAAGCAGTAGGCTCGTCTTTATCTACTAAAGTCAGCACTTTACTAGATATTGCGTCACGCAAACTTTTGATAAGTTTGGGATATGAGGTGGTATTCATTGGAGGCATTCCCGTTTTATTATACCCACTGCCTACATCCCAAAGGTTCACACCATCCAACTGGTAAAACTCTACTGCATCTTTTACTTGTTTGGTAAAGTCGGCTATTTGAGTATCATTCATATTACAAAATCCTAAGCCTTTACCGCCTCCTTCAATACAGAGACATACTTTACGTTTGTGATCCTGAAGTGGTCGAATGTAAGTAGCGGCATTCTCTAATACGTACCTTAGATCATTATTCAATACTAATAAGGCACGACTGGATTCTTTATCATAACCTACCGTTGCAATGCGTAAATTGACAATATTCCCCATACTATATGCTTCTGTTTCCTTGGTCTCATTGTTTTCTCTCTCATATACAAAAATATCTGCAAGTATTGGCTGATAAGTGGAGGTGTTAAGATAGAACACAGAAATAAATCGAGTATCCAAGCTAACTGGATAACCATTTACAGATGTCATATCGCCTGCTTTTTGCCTTGTATTGACTCTGTATCTGAGATATTGCTTTTCTGTTTCACCGTCCGCATTAGTTTGCTCTATGGCAAATAGTAGCTCATAAACATCATAATCAGCTGGCAACTCACGTGTAGAGAGAGTAAGTTTAATACTTGATGATATCAATTTCCCAGCGGGAACGGTTAAAATTCCTTCTCCTTTTATCACATTCTTTGCTGGATAAACAGATGGCTTTAATAAAGACTTGTGCCTCCAAAAAGCGGACATACTTTCATTAAATGCTTCAATCTTCGCATTATCTGCCTTTATCTCAGCTTCAAACTCCATACTCATCTCGGTTTCCAATTTGACCGTTACCTTCACATCACTTGTCGCAGGACGGCTTAACTGATAGAATATTTCATCGACAACTATTTCATCTTCGCTGTCATTGGTCAGTTCAATAACTGCTTTTCCGGAGAAGGACGAATTGCTACGCAGCGTACTGCCAATGCTTCCCATTGTCGTTTCATCCGGCAATTTACCTGCATCCGCCAAAATAGTATCTTCGGTGCAAGCAGACATTCCAACCGCTAATAACAGGAGCGGGAACAGAATATATATGATAAATTCCTTTTTCATAATCGCACGTTTTTATTTCGACGGATTCATCTGCTGAATGGCCGTACGAGTAGTTTCATAATTCATCTTCGCACTATAGTAATCGCTGCCGATGTTGTTAATGGCAAGTCCCCCAAGTGGCCCCATTGCAGCTACACGATCTGTCATCAGAGGCACTGCACTTTGTTTTTCATTCTTTTCGTCTACTATTTGGTCACCTATACGGGCAGATAATAGAACTTTCTCACGAGGCAGTATATTACTATCCGGTAATCCGGCAATCATTAGATTTAGTTCGCTCACATTAGTGAGGTCAGCCGTATTTAACACTATGTAGTTTAGCTTTTCAAGGTCGGCAGGCTCTATAAAGTCGGGATTACCTTCAAATACTAATAACTTGCCACCACCCGTTGCTGCGGATAGCTTAGAGACGATAAGCTGTGCGGCCTCTTTACGGGTTGCCATTTCAGCATCTGTCCCGCTATATAGACGGACGCCTGTAAAGGCAAAACCATCCAGGTTCAATTCTGTGGCTGCGGCAACAGCTTTATCAAGCCAAGTTCCCAAAGCAGCGGCATCAGTAAAGTTAGCTGTCTGTGCAGCATAATCTACAAGATAGATTACCCGGGTACTCTTTTCACGCAATAGAAGAATATCTTCACGGTCATTATCGCTGATATTGCCGGGATTGCATAAGGTAACAATGTCCAGTGAGTCGGGTAGTGAACGAAGGTAACTTCCTTCATTTACAGGTTTCTCCGGAGAATTGTCAAATCTCGTATAAGCTATATAATGCTCACTTTGCTTGTAGGTATTCAATACCTGCATGTAGCTTGCCCAAAGTTCCGGATTCTGGTCTTTTGGACTATTTATGTTCACATCTACCGGCTCCGGTTCGTTCCAGTCACTACATGCCGTAGGCAGAACGCACGCTAAGAGTAATAGAGTGCAGGTAAATATGTTATATATTATTGCTTTCATTTTTTCTTATTTTTCATTCGTATTAATCATACTCATTCATTTCTCATGGATTGGCATAAGGTTTCTTATCCCACCACAACCGTGTGCCTCCGTTGTCAGGACCGCCTAATATACCTATCGCCAGTTTTATATTAGAAAGATTCTCGGAGTACTCGATAGGAGGGTACCATAATCGGCGTATCATGTGATCGGTATCAATGGCACCACCGCTTTTATTCTTTATTACGGGTAACAGATGCGGATATCCCGTGCGCCGGTACTCGCTCCATGCTTCCACTCCCAAAGGGAAATTTGCAATCCACTTTTGAGTGATGATACGTTCAAGGTTCCGCTCAAAATAATTTTCTCCTTCTTCCCAGGCAATAGTAATAGTACTGCGCGGACCTTCATAATCTGTATATTCATACTTGGGGTCGTCATATGCCTGCGGCATATCGGTTGCATTTGCGATATATGCATCTGCACCCGTCGCTCCGTATTGTTCAAAGGACAAAACTATGGCTTGGTTATACAAATCTTTGGCTTCACCTCCCATATTCCAGCCGCGCAGGGCACCTTCGGCACGTAAGAAAGTGATTTCTGCGGCATTCATCCACATATAGGGGCTGGCGCTTGTGATGATCGGCTTACTGTATGCTCCTATCATTTCATCTTTACTGACCACATCAATACCGATGCGTATTCCGGCATATCCATCCACTTCCATCCATGTTTCCTGGTCAGTAACCTTAACCGTAGTGAACATTTTCTCCCGTCTCGGGTCCTTATAACCGTTCATGTATGAGATGATATCACCGCCCACACGCTGGTCATTCCAGTTGTTGAACACCATTGCCGCACGATTCTCCTCTACTTTCAAGAAGGCATTGTCTGCATTTTGGGTAATAACCCCTGCGGTTACAGCTTCTTCGGCTATTCGCCGGGCTTCTTCTTTCATCTCCGGTACGTATGTCAAACGCATTGCCATACGTAACTTGAGAGAGTTAGTGAATTTAAGCCATTTGGAGAGATCCCCCTGATAGACATCATCAAATTTTCGGAAGGCTTCTGCGCTCAAATTAAGGTTTTCTTTAAGAACATCACTCACTTCGTCTAATTCTTTGAACATTTGCTTATATACCTCTTCCTGTGAATCGTATGGTACAGTAAGGGAAACCTCACCGGTCTTAGATATGATTTTAGAATAAGGAATAGGACCATACATGTCTGTCACCCGGTGCATGATGGTAACACGCAGTAGTTTTCCTAATGCTAACGCGACTGGATCTTCTGTTTCATCGAGCAAGTCACGATAGAACGGGTAAGCACGTGTTATAAAATCGGAGAAAGGAGCTTCCAACCAGTCGGAAGGCGGATTGTATGTTTCAAATTTAGCACTCCATTCTACTGTACAGCCAATATATCCGGCAAATGCTCCTGCCCCTAGTGCTTCGACAAATTGGTAAAGATGCTCTTCAGTAGGAATGACCAATCCTTGTAATCCTTTAAGACTAGCACCTACGTTATATCCTTCACGCCCTAACTCTTCCTTGTCTACTTGATAATCTTTCTGGTTGATCTTGTCAAAGTTGTCAATACACGCAGTTCCGATAAGAACAAACAGTGCAAGTGAGAACAACTTTATAATAGATGTAGTATGTTTCATAATTACTATTTTTTTTATCCGTTAAAAGTTGATTTTCACGTTAAAACCGATATTGCGTGTACTCGGTAGCATAAAGTAGTCGATTCCCTGATAATAATTGCCTGTTGTGGCAACGGCTTCGGGGTCGAAGGGAGCTTTGTTATATATCATACAGAGGTTACGTCCTACGACAGATACCTGTATGTCACATATATCATGTAGCCATTTGCGGGGGAGGGTATATCCTATAGCTGCTTCCTGTAGGCGTACATTGGTGGCGCTGTAGGTATAATATTGTGGCAATCCCAGCTGGGAACCAATGGCAGTGAACCATGTCTGTGCGTCCACCAAATTACGTCCGTTTATCAATACACCGCCGTTGTCCCGCGTAATTGCCGAACTTTCGGACACACCATACTGGTCCATGGCCGCTGCTGTGGCAGAATAAACGATACCGCCGATACGTGCTGTGAGAAGAGCACTGACATTAAATCCTTTCCATGAGAATTGATTGCTCCATGCCAGGTTACATTTGGGGAAGACGCTTCCCAACTTGATATCAGGTTGGTTATTGACTGTTATCAATGCTCCTGCAGGGGAAATTTCCACCATTCCGTTATCATCCCGTTTCAGGTCGGCTTGAGTGTAGAGGTCACCGAGTGACCCTCCTGTTTTCAGGATGAATCGTGCCTTTCCAAGTCCGCCTACGTCCAACCGGTCTTTATTGATAAGCTCACCGGTTTCCGGGTGTATGTAATCCTTTACCAGTTCGATAATTTTGTTTTTATTGTGGCTGAGCGTAAAGTTCGTTTGCCAGCGGAAGTCTTTTTTCCATGTGTGTCCATAACCAAGAGAGAGTTCGACTCCTTGGTTACGTACATAACCTGTTTGCAAATATATAGTGGTGTAACCGGAGGATACGGAGATTTTCGGGTCGAACGTCTGGTTGAACGTGTTAGCCAGATACCATGACACGCCAAGGTTGAAGTCCTTGAAGAGACGCATGTCCAGTCCTAATTCCCATGAATTGGTTCGCTCTGGCTTGAGGTCACCGATAGGATAATGCGTTTTGGGTTTCCACGTCTGTGTTGTTTCATCGTACTCAAAGGTAGGCGAAGTCAGGTTACGTGGGTAGGGCATACCGACGGAACTGAATGAACCGCGTACTTTCAGGTAATCAATTGCGGAAGGTAGTTTTACCATTTCGGAGATGATCGCCGAAAGCCCCACAGACGGATAAAAGAAACAGGTGGAAGATGAGTTTGCCAGTTGTGATGCCCAGTCATTACGTCCGGTCAAAGTAAGGTAAAGCATACTTTTCCAGCCCAGTTCCGCACTCGCGAAAATGGATTGAGTTTGTTCCTCCCATTCATCCTGACGAGCTTTCTTTTGCGTATTGTCGAGATCGAAGACATTAAACACATTAGGAATACCATTGGCACGTATCGGTCCGCGATAACTAAGTTCGTCATACTTATTATCCACGATGCTCGCTCCGACATTCACTACAAGTGAGTAGTCCCCAAAGCGTTTATTAATGTTTGCTAGTACATCGGCGTACACCTGTGATTCATCCGGCTTGGCAATGGCGTAGAATCCCTGGGTACTACCTTCGGTGAGAGTAGTATTCGAACTGGCGTACAACTTTTGCTCATATTTGGTATTGGAGTTATCTACCCGGACACGTCCCGAGACGTTCAGCCAGTCCGTGATGTCGTAGCTTAACGAGGCGGACAGCATGTAACGCTTCTTATTGTTGGTCCGTAGATTACGATATGCTATCCAATAAGGGTTTTGCATACGCAGGTCTCCTTCGCCTTGTGGCCAGTACATGGTCTTGATCTTGCGGGCCGGGTCCCAACGTTCGAATACTTTTATCAAGTTGAAATCGTCTCCACGCGGAAACAGGTAAACAGGAACTATCGGGTTTGAGTAAGCGCCTTGATTAGTCATGTTGCGATCATTCTGAATAATATAGCTCGCTCCGATGTCCAGTTTCAGTTTATCATTCAGGAATGAAGTAGTATTACGGAAAGTAAAATTAAAACGGTTGTAGCGGTTATTCGGTACAATCCCCTCCGAGTTTACTGCGGCTGCGGAAAAGAAGGTCTGGTTCTTTTCTGTACCTGTCGATAAGGTGACGGAATTGGTATAAGTCATTCCTGTGTCGAAAAAGTCACGTGGTTCGTACCCCCTGCGGGATGCATCGTTCAGTAACGGTCCCCAACTCAAATTTGTAGAAGAACCGTCCGATTTTCCTTTACTGCCTGTACCATAACGGTTCTGAAAGCGCGGCATCACAAATGGTTTAGAAAAATCAGTGTTACTGGATACAGAAACCTGCATTTTGCCTACTTTACCCCGTTTCGTGTTAATGACGATAGCTCCGTTGGCAGCGTTACTTCCGTATAGTGCGGCGGCTGCCGCTCCTGTCAAGACCGAGATGCTTTCAATATCGTCCGGGTTGATGTCGGCAATGCTTTCGGTAACTCCCTGGGAACCATTTTCCGTACCGCCGCCACCACCGAAGTTAAACATCGGGATGCCGTCAATCACATACAGGGCATTGCTGGATTGCTCAATAGACTTCGTACCACGCATTATCACTTTGCTGGCTCCACCTACACCGGAAGAACTGCTGTTGATATTGACACCTGCCACTTTGCCATTCAGGCTGTTGATGAAGTTAGCGTCTTTAATTTCTGTCAGTTGATCCGATTTCACCTGTTGCACATTGTAGCTCAAGGCTTTCTGCTCGCGCTTGATACCGAGGGCAGTCACGACTACTTCATTGAGTTGTTTCGTGTCGCTTACTAATTTTACTGCATAGATGTTTTTGTCTGTTATTCTCACAGTTTTGGATGTATATCCCACATAGGTAAAGCTTAATATATTACCTTGGCGGACCACGATTGTGAAATTGCCATCTATGTCGGTGATAGCTCCTTCGGAGTTTCCTTCCACTTTGATATTAACTCCAATTAGAGGTTCATTATTCTCATCAACAACTTTTCCAGTCACATTCTTAGTTGGATTTACTTCTGTTTTTTTGTCAGGAACAATCATTATATATTTCCCTTTGAACTCATAAGTGAATCCACTGTCTTTGAGAATTTGTGTAAGGGCGTTCTCTACTGTTACAGCTCTAAGATCAAGATTTAATACAGGCTTGTTCTTTAATTGGGAGTCGTTGTAACCTACAGATAGGCCGGATTGTTTTTCTACTTCTTTAAGTGCTTCAATGACAGATATATTTTTCTTTTGAATGGTGATTGAGGCATCTGTTTGCGCAAAGGAGCTTGTTGTAATGAGCAACAAGCAGAAAAAAAGTAAAAAACTTCTTCCCTTTGCTGTATGGTCTACTATAAATTCATAAATTTGTAGCATTTTCTTAGTATTAGGTTATAAACTAAATTATTTCACGGTGATTAATAGAGTAGAACTCTAATATTGAGAAATTTGATTTCATATCCGGGATAGAGTTCGCCCTCTGTTCCGGATACTTTTTTGCATGGGCGTATAAGGTTAACTAAATTAATAATATTGTTATCTGTTTCTTCCTGTTATCAGGATATTTTTCTATTTGGGGATTAAATAGCAGCGGTCACCTTGTATTTTATAATCCATCTGACCTACTACATTTACTATTACATCCATTACTTCGGACAGCGGTGCTTTATCTTTAAAACGGAAGCTATATTTATCTTCTTTCAGATTCTTCAGGCGATACTCAAAGGTATATGGATATTTACGTTCTAATATAGTTATAATCTCTTTTACATTCATTTCTCTGAATACCAGTTCGCCACGTTGCCAGGCTGTGATGTCATTCATATCGGGAGTGTCCAGCTGGTATTGTCGGGTGTGTTTATGATAGGCCAACTGCTCGTTTGGTTTCAGAATCATTTGAGAATTCAAATCATTATATTCAACGAGTACACTTCCTGAAATCAAGGTTGCCGCTATGATCGGATTCTCGGGGTATGCAGCTACGTTAAATTCCGTTCCGAGTGCTGTTACCTGAAAATCGTTCGACTTGACGATAAACGGATGCTTCTTGTCCGGTTTCACTTTGAAATTGGCTTCACCAATCAGAAATACGCTACGGTCTTTACCAGTAAATTCCTGTGGATATAAAAGGGTGCTTTGTGAGTTCAGTTGTACTTTGGTTCCGTCAGGCAAGGTGAGAGTATGTACCTCTGCTGTCGGAATATATTGCTGCAATAAATTGGGTTCCACCTTTTTTCCTATGGTAGAAAGATAGATGGAAGAAGCTGCTACTATAAAGAATACGGCAGCGGCTATTTGCCAGATATGGATCGGGCGGATTCTCCGTTTTTCTCGTACGGAAGGAATGCCTGCATTTCTTCTTAATAGCTCGTATGATTGATGCAAGTTAGGAGCTGTTCCTGATTTGTATCCTTCTTCCCACAGAGTTTGTAATGCTTCATCCTTTTCGGAAACATGTTCTTCGTCTACCAACCATTTGTAGAATTCCTGTCGGGTAGATCCCGGATAGTCATTTCCGGTAAATAAGGCTAGTATTTTCTGAAAATAATTCTTCATTTTGAGATATTAATTAGATCTGTTACATTAATACCTCAATTAACTAAGACAGACTACTTAAGGAAAAGTGCGAAAAAAAACAAAAAAGATATTTTTTTCATTTCAAGTAGAGTTAAATAGATATGATGCTCTACTGTTCGGACTGAAATGTTCAGCTTTTCAGCGATTTCGTTATTGCTCATATTTTCGAAACGGCTCATCTCAAAAATCTTTCTGCGTTGTTCGGGAAGACGGTCGAGGGTTAATTGGATGATAAGTTTAACTTCTTTATAGTATATGGCATTGAGAGGATCTTCTGTTTGAGAAAGTTCCTCAATAAGGCTTTTTTCTATCACTTTCTCCTGATAGGCTAATTCTATCTTTTTGTGTTTGATAAAATTGAGGGTCGTGCTTTTGGTAAGAGTATAGACATAGGGTTTTAAATTGGGTACTTTTGTCCATATTTCGGGCTGGGTCCATAATTTCGTGAAAACGTCTTGAGCAATATCTTCTGCGTCTTCTTCGGATTTAAGCAACATAAAAGCGAAATATTTTACTACCGAATAATACTCTGTGAATATCATTCCGAATTGTTTTGCTAGTAATATGTTGTCTTGGCTTGTGGTCATTGAGTTAACAAATTATTGGAAATCGAATGGCAAATGTAGGCAAATAAAATTAAGACGCGAAGAAAATGGGAATTGTTTATGAAAAAAAGATAAATAAAAATAGTGACGCTATCCGCTGCGGATACCGTCACTATATGGGTGGGATGGTGACGGTATCATGATGGGATAGCGTCACTATTTTTAAGTTTGTTTTTTACCAGTTTCTTTTCACTGTACGGTAACCATAACCGATGATTACAAGGAAGCAGATGAAGGGTAGAATGAATGAAACATTGACAGCCGGCAACCAGGCTATTTGTTTCAGGTCAATGATACTTGCCTGTAGCGGTGGAAGAACAGAGCCTCCCAAGATAGCCATAATAAGGCCTGCAGCTCCAAACTTAGCATCATCTCCCATGCCTTTCAAGGCAATACCGTAGATGGTGGGGAACATTAGTGACATACAGGCGGAAACTGCTACTAGACAGTAAAGTCCGAAGATATTCTGGAGGAAGATAGTTCCTAGAGTGAAAACACCTCCGAAGATAGCGAGAATCATCAATAATTTGCCTGCATTGAGATAGCGCAGAATGAATGTACAGATGAAACGGCTGATACAGAATATCACCATTGCCACAATATTATATTGCTGTGATAACACTTCCGCACTTTTCTCGTCCATACCTTGCGACATGAATAAACGGGTTCCATACTGAATGATAAATGTCCAGCACATAATTTGCGCGCCTACATAGAAGAATTGAGCAATTACCCCTTCACGATAACGTGTTTGGGTAAAAATGCGTTTCAGTGTAGGAAAGAAATCTATTCTATGATTCTGATCTCCGTTTTTCGGCATCTTGACGAATCGTATCAGAAGCAACATCGCTACGATAACCAGTCCGATGATAAGATAAGGAGCAATCAGAACACTAAGGTCGCTTTCTTTGATCGCCTGAAATTCACTGTCGTTAAGCAATGCGCGGTCTTCAGTACACATCGGATGCAATTTCGCTTGAATGAATTGCATGGCTACATACATTCCGAGAAGTGACCCCATCGGATTGAAAGACTGTGCAAGGTTCAAACGCCGGGTAGCTGTTTCTTCCGTTCCCATAGAAAGAATATACGGGTTACAGCTTGTCTCGAGGAAGGACAATCCGCAGGTCAGGATGAAATAGGCAATCAAAAACGGATAATATTCTCCCGTCATTTTGGCGGGGAAGAATAAAAATGCTCCGAAAGCATACATTCCCAGTCCTAACAAAACACCGGCTTTGTAGGAATATTTGCGGATGAATATGGCAGCCGGGAAAGCCATTGCAAAGTACCCTCCATAGAAGGCAACCTGTACCAATGCTCCGTCGGTAGCACTCATCCGGAAAATCTTGGAGAATGCCTTTACCATCGGATTGGTAATATCATTGGCAAATCCCCATAATGCAAAACATGAGGTAATGAGAACAAAAGGTATAAGATAACTGATGCCATCTTTCGAGAGGATGGACTGTTTGGGGTGTTTCATGGTTGTTTCTGGTATTTTTTAAGTGTTATACAAATGGAACATTCTCTCCATCGGTTTCCATTTCTCTGCGGAACTCATTCCGGGAGCGGCTTGTTGGAAGATGGCCATATATTCTTCCCACTCCTGTTGGCGGGGAAGCGTGTTCAGGCGTTCCATTGCTGTGTCCCAGTCAAAATCAAGGGGAGTTTCGACAATCATAAACAGTCGTGTTCCCAAGATATAAATTTCCATTTCCAGAATACCGACTTCCCGGATCCCGGCTAGGATTTCGGGCCATGCTTCCGCCTGGCTATGTCTTTTTCGATATTCAGCGATCAGTTCCGGAGAATCGCGTAAATCGAGGGTTTGGCAATATCGTTTGACGGGAACGTCATAAGATTGAACCTGATAACCGGTTTTGGGTGTTTCCATATATTTTTATTTTTTAGGGTAATATACTTGTGGTGTAACGCTACGAGTTACAATCTCTCTCAATTCACGGAGATCGGCTATTTCTCCTTTTGCCATAGCCTGTGTCAGAATGTTTCCCATTGCAGTAGCTTCTACCGGACCTGCATAAACGGGAATACCGAGTTCGTCAGCTGTCAGTTGGTTGAGTAATTGGTTTTGTGATCCTCCGCCGATGATGTTTAGCTGACGGATCGGAGAGGGGAGACAATGGTTGAGCTGTTCCACCGCCTGCCGATATTTGAAAGCTAATGACTGGAGTACACATCGCACGGTTTCTGCTTTGTTTTTCGGCACTTGCAAAGCATGATGCCGACAATAATGAATAAGAGCGTTTTCCATATTTTCCGGATTCATGAATGTTGCGTCATCCACAGGGATAATGGTCGCAATCTGTGCTTCGGCAGCTTGCGGGATGATTATATCATAATTTTGTTCTTCGCCACATGCTTTCCATTCACTCATCAAACGTTGCAAAATCCATAGTCCTGTTATATTCTGTAAGAAGCGGATTTTGCCGTCTACGCCTCCTTCATTGGTGAATTGAGCTTTTCTTGCTTCTTCCGTCAATATGGGTTCATCCACTTCCACTCCCAGTAGTGACCAAGTGCCGGAACTAAGGAAAGCGATAGGACTTTCTACGGCAGGAACAGCAGCGACGGCACTGGCTGTGTCGTGTGAACCGACGGCAATAACGTCTACGGTACCCAGTCCCGTTTCGCGGGCAATATCCTCTTTCAGAGTCCCCCTGATTGTTCCGGGGAGAATAATCTCGCCGAACAGATGTTCGGGAAGACCTAAGGCGCGTATGGTATCCACTGACCAGTTCCGCGATTGGGCATCGAGTAGTTCGGAGGTGGAGGCAATGCAATATTCATTATTGGCTACTCCTGTCAGGAAATAGCTGAAGAGGTCGGGCATGAATAACAGTTGCCGGGCAACTTCCAACTGTGCATCTTGATGCTGTTTCATGCTGTAAAGTTGAAACAGCGTATTGATAGCCATCACCTGAATACCGGTGTCGGCATAGTGTTGGCGTTCATTCAATAGCTTGAATACTTCTTCCGGTATTCCTTCTGTTCTTGCGTCCCGATAACAGACTGGATTTCCTAACAGGTTTCCATGTTTGTCAATCAGTCCGAAATCCACTCCCCAGGTGTCAATACCAATACTTTTTACGGCATATCCTTTTTGTGCAGCCAGTTTCAGTCCGGTCTTCATATCTTCGAACAGTGCCGGGAAATCCCAGTAGATATGATTTCCTAGTTTGACCTGTCGATTGCAAAAGCGGTATACTTCTTCCAACTCCAGTTTGCCATGGTGAAGGAAGCCGGCGATAATTCGTCCACTTCCGCCTCCGAAGTCTGCTGCTAAATAAGTGTGTTTGATGGTATCTTTCATGGTATATTGCCCGGATATTAGTTGGTTTTCTTTCCTAATACGTAGATTTCCAGGTCTTCAATTTCTGCCGGTGTGAGTACTGAATAATCACCGCCGGATTGAACGATGATGCGGCAAGCCATTTCAAAGAAGGTAGCCCGTTCGTATACTTGATCGAAGTCTTTTCCGCATACCACTTGTCCGTGGTTGGTTAGTAAAACCGAGTTATGCTTTAACATAGCTTCTACCACAGCTTTTGCTAGTTCCGGTGAGCCGGGACGATAATACGGAATCACAGGTATTTCCGAACCTACATGACAGGGAATTTCTGCTGTTACATTGAAATTTGTCGGTTTGTTCTTCATGCAGGAGACAGCCGTGGCATATTCCGATTGAAAGTGGAGAACGACATTGACGTCCGGACGTTCGCGGAGAATCCCTAAATGGAATGTACTTTCCATAGAAGGTTTTACACCATTGGTAGGAGCGCCGCTGGCAATATGGCAGATAGAGACTTTTTCTTTGCCAAGTGTGGGAACCCAGGAACCCGTACCGGAAATCAATGCTTCTTCGCCGATTCTCCAGGAAAGGTTACCGCTGCTGCAAAGCATTAACTTTGCATCTCCGTAACGGTGTGCTTGTTCGATGAACTGTTCGATATGTTCGTTGGTAATCATAATTGCAAAGATAAAAAAATTAGAATTAAGTGAGTCGAAATTGCTTTTATTTAGACATAAGAACAAAAGAACATAAGGTCTGCGCTAATAGAATTATTCATAGCTGTTTATTGAAGTTGTTTTATCTTTTGTCCTTATGTTCTTTTGTCTGAATTAAAATTATTTGTAGATAGGACCGTAAGTGGTACAAGCTCTGTAATCCGCTCCTTCCTTATCCATGCCGAAGGCGTTCCAAACTGCCGGACGGAATATTTCGTTGTCTTCTACATTGTGCATGCATACCGGGATGCGGAGCATGGAAGCAAGAGTGATTAAGTCCTGACCGATGTGTCCATAGCTGATGGCTCCATGATTGGCTCCCCAGTTATTCATTACTGAATATACATCTTTGAAAGCAGGTTTTTCACACAGACGCGGTACAAACCAGGTGGTAGGCCATGTAGGATCTGTACGCATATTCAGTTTTTGGTGGATTTCCGGGTCTATTTCTACTGTCCATCCTTCTGCGATTTGCAGGACAGGGCCTAAGCCTTTAATCAGGTTGAGGCGCATCATGGTTACGGGCATGCCACCTTTTGACAGGAAGTTGGAAGAGAAACCGCCGCCACGGAAGTAGTCACGGTCTGCCGGATACCAGGTAGTTGCTTTCAAGCAGTTTTCTACATCAGCATCCGTCAGGTTCCATGGTTCTTTCATAACCGGATTGCCTGCCGCGTCTAATGATTGGCCGGAACCGTCGAGAGTTGTTGCGCCGGAATTGATAAGATGAATGATACCATTTGCTGCCAATCCGCTCAATTCTTTGCCGGTTACACGTTTCACGGCTTCAGGACTCCAGTAAGTACGTACGTCGGAGAATATTTGGGCACGGTTGGTCAATAAATGTCCGAACAGCATAGCTACGCCGTTGCAGGCATCGTTCTCGGTAGCTACGACAAATGCTTCACGAATACCGTTCCAGTCAAAAGAAGTATTGAGCAGAGCTTCCGGATAGTCACCGTTAGGATAGAAGTCTGTCCATTGGCGTTGTCCTTGGAAACCGGCTGCAATGGCATTGTGTCCCAAGGCTTCTTCCTTGAATCCCATTTCTTTCAATTTGGGATTTCCGGTCATCAAGTCGCGCATGATAATCGTCATCTTTACAATGAATTCCCAATCAGCATCTTTCTGTTCACGGGTTTTACGTTTTTCAGGACGGTTCTTGAAGTCTTCACCTTCGTTTGTCTTGCAATTTTTTTCAGTCCAGGCCATGGCTTTGGCGTATTCTTCGTGGTCATAGATGCCTTCGTCCATTCGACGGATGATTTCTGTGAGGTCTATTGACTCATTACGCATTCCCAAATACTCTTGGAAGAAATCAGGATTAACGATAGAACCGGCGATACCCATAGATACACTACCCATTGATAGGTAAGATTTGCCTCTCATCGTAGCTACTGCCTGTGCAGCACGTGCAAAGCGAAGAATCTTTTCCGATACATCTTCAGGGATTGTGTTGTCGTCCAAATCTTGAACGTCGCGTCCGTAGATACCGAATGCGGGAAGGCCTTTTTGTGCGTGTCCGGCAAGTACGGCAGCAAGGTATACAGCTCCCGGACGTTCTGTGCCGTTGAATCCCCAGACAGCTTTCGGATAATGTGGATTCATATCCATTGTTTCTGCACCGTAGCACCAGCAGGAAGTAACAGTAATGGTAGAACCGACCCCTTCTCTTTCAAACTTTTCCGCACAAGCGGCACTTTCGGCTACGCGTCCGATCGTGCTATCGGCTATAACACATTCCACCGGACTGCCATCACCGTTTTTCAGGTTGCTGCTGATTAACTCGGCTACTGCTTTTGCCAAATTCATTGTTTTCTCTTCAAGGCTTTCGCGAACGCCACCCTGGCGACCATCGATTGTGGGACGAATCCCGATTTTTGGATACTTTTTCATGGTTTCTATCTATTAAAGGATTAATTAATATCTGTGCTGAACTGTGCTGATTCTTTCGCAAAAAAAATTAAAGCGACTTTCGAAGTCTTACTTCCGTCGGCAAGAACTTCTGCACCGGTACATTATTGAGAACAAAATTGGCCGCTTCATTTCCCATCATTTCCCAATCAATACTCAATGAGGTTATTCCTTCGTCAATCACTTCATAGGAAGGAATATCATTGTAAGCCAATAGGCCAAAATCTTTTCCGCATTTCAGCCCTTCCAATCTTCCTTGTTTCACCACCTTTACTACGTCTTGTTGTTTGATAGCGATATAGGCAACTCCCTTACGTACAATCAGGTTCTCAATATCCTCCTGTATTTCACAGAGAAATCCCTGTTCCTGGCAGAAACGGGTAAAATATACCTTACTGCTTTGAGGGTGTTTCAGGCTTTTGGGAAACAGAAAAACGAGCTGGTGATAGTTCCTTAACCTTTCCTTGAGCAGATTCAATGCCTGATAGAAAGAATCATCAAAATCCTGGCAGATATATGAATACTTTTCTTTTTCAAATTTGCCGAAATCGAGAAGTAATAATCTTGAAGGATTAATTTTATTGAGAACAGTGCTGAATTTCTCGTTATCGAAATTCATCACGATGTATTTGTTGTATTTTCCGATGGATTCCCGGAGGATCGTATTGAACAACCGTTCGTTGTATTGATGAAACAATAAGTCTACCTTATAGTTGATAGGCAGATGTCTGACGAAACTGTTATATAAGGCTTCTTTGAAAGGAGTATATTGGTCGAGCAGCAATAAGACATTGGTCACCTGGCTCGTCACATAATAACCCTTGCCGGGAGTGGAGTCAATCAAGCCTCGTTCGCGTAAATCAAGGAAAGCCTTGAAAACTGTATCACGTGATACTCCGTATTGAGCGCTTAACTGATTGATGGAAGGCAAAGAATCTCCTTCAAGAAATTCTTTCCTGGAAATCGCCTGGCTAAGTGCGTCCGCTAGTTGCGTAACCTTGCTTGCCTGTTGTCCGAATGTTGCCTTTTTATCAGTTCGTTTCATATTCGAAAAATAAGTAATACTGTGCTGAACTATGCTGATGCAAAGAAAGGCATTTTATTCTGAACGGAATAAATAATTTGATATGTTTTATAGCATAAAGTAATAAAAAAATCCCCTCCGGCGGACCGGAGAGGATTTATTGCTTTTTCCTAATTTCTTGTTCGGAATCTGCTGAAAATTATTCAGCAGCAGCTTCTGTTGCAGGAGCTTCTTCAGCCGGAGCTGCGGCAGCTTCTTCTGCAGGTGCTTCAGCAGCAGCTTTTTCAGCAGCTTCAGCAGCTTTCTTTTCAGCGAGTGCTTTTGCTTTCA
>PPYF01437675.1_pt1 | contig 25958 bp, 40 predicted proteins | sample 1559871 | NCBI WGS metagenome assembly PPYF01 (sample SAMN08240021, study PRJNA423297) | Human gut metagenome, whole genome shotgun sequencing project. | reverse complement strand
TCAACCGTACCTTTCACAGTCTCCAACGTGTCCTGTCTCGCTATAAATATTTCTCCTGCCATTACAATACCTCCTTATAGTACAAACCGCCGTTTTGTATACCCAGTTTGTACTTCTTACCTGTTACATCATCTACTATTACATTCCTGTCCGCTTCCGCTACTGCGCCTACATCTGCGGCGGTAAGGGTAATGGAAGTACCGGATTTGTTGTTGACGGTCTGAACCTTGCTATCCCACGCCGTCTGTTTCTTCGGAGACGGGACAACCGCCAATGCTTTATTAAAATCCGCTTCCGTCCCGGTATATCCTGCGTTGACAGCGCTTTCATAAGCCGATATGCCGTCTTTTCCCGATACGCCCTGTATACCCTGAGGTCCTTGCGGTCCGACTTCTCCCTGTATGCCTTGCGGTCCTTGCAAACCCTGTGGTCCTGTTGCTCCGGGAGGACCTTGTAAACCTGTATCGCCCTTATCACCTTTAGGACCCTGCTGTCCTGTCGTGCCTTTCTCGCCTTTATCGCCACGGGGTATTGTAATAACAAGCGAAGCATTTTCGGGAGTACCCTCATTTACAACACTTGCCGATGTTCCCGCTGCGCCTGTAACAACCTGTTTGATTGACAATGTTCCTGCCGCACCCTGTACCCCCTGTGCTCCAGCCGGACCTTGTGCGCCTTGCGGACCTTGAAGCTGTCCCAATGCTACCCAGTCTTTTTTTGTTTCAGACCATATATATACATTCTTATCCGCTTCTACCATATAGGCGTAACTATCGCCCGTCGGTATTGCGTTTCTTAAGGCTTGAAGTGTCGAATACACATCTTGTATAACAAAACTCTTTCCGTCTGCGCCGTCAGCACCTTTAAGACCTTGCGGTCCAATCGGTCCTTGCACGCCTTGCGGTCCTTGTAATCCTCTCGGTCCTGCTGCACCTGTCGCTCCTGTTGCGCCCTGGGGTCCTTGTGCTCCCGGTTCTCCTTTATCCCCTTTATCACCTTTTAAGCCCTGTAAACCTGTTGCGCCTGCCGGACCTCTCTCGCCCTGTTCGCCTTGTATGCCCTGAACGCCTCTCGGACCTTGTATACCCTGTTGTCCCTGCGGACCTACTGCGCCCTGCATACCCTGTACGCCTTGAACTCCTTGCGGTCCTCTGATATTTACCGTTGCAGGGGGGATTGTAGTATCGGACTGCAACCAGTTTAAATCGCCGTTGGAGCTTATGTTGGGCAGCCATGCTTTACCTAAATCGCCTTTATCTCCCTTATCACCTTTTTCACCTTTGTCGCCCTTGTCTCCTTTTTCTCCCTGTATACCTTGCACACCCTCAATAACTGTGCACCTGTTCGGTTCGTCATCGGCAACAACTACATTTTTAAACTGCAATCTGCTTCTTTGGGGATATTCCTTTCCCGTACCGTCCTCTACGATATGACCGCTTGAGCCTGTCGCCTCATAAGCTATACCGTCCGTTGTTACCTCGATAACCTTATCGGGATTAATTCTTATTCCTTTAATGTTCTCCGACGGCACTCTTGTATCTATCTGTAGATTATTTAACACGTCTACAAGGATATTAAACTGCGGTATGGCAACGTCTAACACCAACTCGTCAAAAGCTCTCTGTGCTTCCGCTACAGGCAGTCCCAAAGGGTTCGGCTTTACTCTTATACCTTTATCGGCATAATCGGCAGGCTCTATCTTTTTGAACAAATCAGCCATTTATCCACCTCCCAAACAATAAAAAAAGAGCTTTATCAGCTCTTGAAAAAATTCTGTATGTAAGTTATAATTGGGGCAAGAAGAGTAACCGTGCAAAGCGGTTAGTCAGAGTTGGGTTTGCCGTTTATTTACGGCTCGACCGTTCTGTGCCAGCAGAGCGGTCTTTTTTGATTGTAACAGAGATTTTATGTAACTTGAAGTTAATCTCTATTTTAATCATAATCGCCACCACCTTTCGAGCGGATTTTTTTACCTCCTCTCCCGGTTAGTAAGCGACCAGCCGCTTTAGCTGCTCCTCTTGCTTGTTTTTAATTATATCATTCGACATATACCGCCGTCAATTATCGGCTTTTAGTCGTCCGATTTCTTTCATTTTTTATGTTCTACACGCCCCTAATCCAAGCTGTGGCTACACAGTTTGTATGGATTAAGGTGTGTAGCCGCCTGATTTTCCACCTAGTTTTTCTGTCATTGACGCCCCTAATCCAAGCTGTGGCTACACAGTTTGTATGGATTAAGGTGTGTAGCCGTCTAATTTTTTTCCTTTTTTTAGGCTGTACGCGCCCCTAATCCAAGCTGTGGCTGCACGGTTTGTAGAGGTCAAGGTTTATAATTACCGCTTTCCGTAAACTCCGTGCCGATTGCATACAGTCCGAACGGCTCGTTCAGTTCTTCATTGCGGTATGAAAAACGGACTTTATCAACTCTTTTTATCCTTATTTTTCTTCCTATTGTTCGTGGGGAAGTATCGGACGAAAAGTTAATCTTTCCGAAGTCGATATATGAAAAATCAAAGTATCTTGCCTTCGCGCCGCTGTCAAACAGTTTTTTCCATATTCCCTTTATCTCCGCCCACACCTCATAGCCTGTCGATATGGCAGGGGCAATCTGCGCGGAAAGATATTTAAAGTTTTTCTTCTTATAAAACAGTTCGCCGTCAAGGGCGTTTGTGTCCCATCGTGCTTTTATCGGCTCTCCGTTGTCGTTATATGAAGTCTGCAAATGCTTATCGGTATAAAACTTCATTATCTCTCCCGTATGCGTTCCGAAGCAAAGAGTATTGTTCTCCGTAAATACAACACTGATGTTGGGTATCTCCCAGTAGTAGCACTCATACTGGAAACTGCTGTACGGATTGTTTTTCTCATATACCTTTTGCAGACCGTCAAGAAGATACATTCTTTTAGGCGTTGCCAGTACATAGAAGTCATTGTAAGTACAGGCGTATGCGTTTTCCAAGTCCTCCTCCATAAGCGCGTTACGGATATAGAAAGACCTTTCCTGCGTATATTTTTCCCCTGTAATGTCCTGCGCTGTGATAGCGTATATCCCCAGTTTTGTAGCAAACAGACTTTCGTTGAGATATGCAAAGTTATAACGCCCTACCGCACCTATTCCCTGTATAGTATTTACTATTCTGAATGAAGCGCGCTGTACTCCGTTCAAAGTGGTATATTCGCCGTATCTCATTATTACGTTACGTCCGTCTGCTCCGTCGGACTTATGGGCAGCCAAATAATTACCTACCAGCGAATACCCGACTATCTCATTTGTATCAAGTCCTATGGTGGAATAGCTGAGATCTCCGAAGAATGTAAAATCTTCAAGGGATTTGGACTTTGCCGTTTCGTCCTTGTCTATATCCTCCTGCGATACGCTTTTCAGTCCGCTGAACCAATCTCGATTGGGATATTTAGGATTGCCGCCTACAAAAAGCCTGTCCGTTGCCCCCTCTATGCCGTATACGATTGATATACAACATTTGTTTATAGTATCCGCATATCCCTCTATTACCTTTGAAGCCGTTATTCTCACATTATCTCTTGCCATTGATATAGGTTTTGCCGGAGCTGTTGTAAATGTTACCGTTCCCAATTTTAAGTCAACTTTATAATCCGTATCGACTTTCTTCGTTACCCAGTCTCCGTCACTGTTTAATATCTCAACCTTATCAACGGAATTAAGTTCATCAAGGGATAACTGAAACACTTTAGATTCTCCATCTGCCAAAAATTCGTTTTTAAATTGTGGTTGCAATAAATTTATCTCTTGGAACTGAAAACCCTCTCCGTTGGGTTTCCTCGATATGAATGTGGTCGGAACTGTGGCAATCTCACTTACTTTTTTAACGGTATACGTCTTTCCGTCAAACTTCCCCAGCACAAGATATGTTTTACCGTCAAGCATATATAATCTGTCTCCCAACGCCCAGCCTTTGGAACGTGCGGTATTCATATCACTGTAAACAACTGTTTCTCCGTGATACAGCTTTGTTCCCGAATGTACAAATCTTTCGCCGTCCAAATGAAATACCCCGTATATTTCGTCATCGTACTTGACATCAAGCTTGTACCCCATACGTTTTCTTACTTTACCGGGGACGTCTCTAATCATATTAGGCGCTTCCGGGCTTCTTCCGGGAGAAACGTTTGTCGGTGAATTGGTAAGGTCTACGCCTTTGAAATTTTCTATTTTCGTTACACTGCGGTCAACGGCGGCAGGCGGATTAAACTGTCTCATTTAATACCACCCCTTTGTATTGATGAACTCGTCAAAGCCTGTGTTCATAACCTTTTTAGCCGTATTTCTTGCGTCTTCAAGCATTGCGACAAACTCGTTCCAATATACCGTAGACAATGACGGGTCATCGTCTTTATACAGCTGTGAAGCCATAAACCACGGTAGAAGAACGGCAACTTCGGGATATAACGGCAATTCGTAATCGTCCGCAGTATCCTGCTTTATTTCGGTCGGATAGGCGTTATAATACACTGTCCATTTTCCCTTTAAAGAGCCGTCAATCAGCAGTATGCTTGTATGCTCTACGGCAAAGTTATAAGCCTTTCCGTAATGTCCTTCTTCATCCTCAAAATATATGCTTGACGGTTCAAGCGAAAAGAAATCGGGAGCAAGCTTTTTTAAATCGTATCGCTGTATTCCTTTCTGTGAGCCGTCCTGCTCTATGGTATAGCTTAAATCTATATGTCTTACCGCCGTCGCTATGTAGTTTAGGCAGGCTGTTGCCGCTCCAGGCATAGCCGTAAGATACGGCGTAGTATTATCGTCTGTAATAATTTCCGCCGTATCGTTTGAAAACATCTTCTGTAATGTTATCAGTTTTACATCGTACCATTTCATAGGGTTTCACCCCGTTTCCCATCATGTTTATCAGCTTAATGCCGTTCCTGTTAATCCCTCTCCGCAGATAGCAACACCACGCCAGTTATTGAAGCCTGCGCCGAATCTTGCTCTGCCCTTCCATACGTTGGCGTCCGTATTGGGGTCAATATCGGATTTAACGGAAAGAGGAATTCTGTCTACCCAAGGAAGAGCCATATAATCTTTATTGAACTTGCTGTCCATCATAATGAAGTAAGGCTTACTGCCTGTTCCGAGACCTGTAGGAAGATAAGGCCATACAAGCACATTCCAAAGACCGAGCTGGAAGTTGATTGCGTTGTTAGATGTCGCAGGGTCAAGCTCCGAACCTACCGCCGCAAATACGGCTCTTTTAAGCGCTCCGTTGTTGGGGATTATGATTGTATCGGGCGCAACATTTAAAAGATTGCCGTCATCGTCTGTAAACATCTGCATTTTTTCCTGTACGGCGTCCATAATACTCTGAGAGAACGCGGCTGTAAAAATATTGCTCTGGTCTTTTGTTCCATTGGTGATTGACTTATGCGCTTTCGAGAACAGAGCCGCGCCGTCCGCCGATGTAGTATCGTATGTTTTACCGCCGAAAGCAGCCGTTGTGTTAATACCGCCTGCAAGAAGAGTAGCCGCAAACTTTTCTCTTGTTCTGTTAAACGATGTAGCGAATATATTCGCCCTTGATTTAATCTTACCGTATTTGGCGTCCTCCAGCATTTCAGCCGTAACCTCAAATTTATTTTTCCATGTTACGGGGGTAATTACTTTTTCATAACCCTCCTGAATAGATGTAACGGGATATGCGCCGTTTTCTCCGACGTCTTTAAAGTCTCCCAGTGATGTTTCCTGGGTATATTTTTCCGCAAAATTAGTTGATTTGTCCATGTAGAAAATTTTATCAATCATGGACATTTCTTCAAACGCTTCAACATTCTGTTCGATTACTGCCTTGATAGGCTCCTGTGATTTACCGAACGCGCTGTTATTAAGTCCGCTGCCTTCCGAAAATATAATTCCTGCCATTGTATATTACCTCCCTTACTGCGCCGCTGCCGGTTTAACAAAATGACCGATTACCGTTGAGTTCGTTGCCGCTCCGTCTGTCTCATCAATAACAAACGGACCTGCCGCCGTTGCCGTAACCGTTAATCCGTCGGTATGCAATGTTACCGTTGTACCGATAAGCGTCTTTGCGATTGTCGCTGTCGATGTTGTCTCAAAATAATCTGTCGGATGAACCGCCATAACGGGATATAATCCTTTTTCGTTCTTTTCACCCATACATATATATGTAACCTCATCTTTTGCCGTTGCTTTTGTAAGTTTTCCACTCGCTGTCTTAAGCGCCTCTCCGATTGTAAGAGCTTCGGCAGCTTCCATATAAACGTGCGGATTAACGTCCGCCACATCTCGTTTTGCTATTTTAAACATTATTTATGCCTCCTTTTGTAATCCGCTATTATCTTTTTATCGTCCCATTCGGGAAAGAAATGTTTATATTCCGCAAAAACATCATCGGGAATATATTCTTCCCCCTTGCTGTTGTCCGCCGTAGTCTGCAAATGCTTTTTGCCGTTTGCCTGATTAACTGCCGCCTGTCTTACGCCTGCTTTCTGCGCTTCCGTTATTTCCGTGCGGTGCGTCAGGTAATAGGCGTCCGCTATGCTTAACCCACGCTTTAAATAATCGACTATTCCGCTGTCTTTTATATCTTCAACCTTTTTGATTTCACAAGCGGGATATTCTTTGTTTAATGCGTCGATATCAGCCTGCATTCTTGCCCTGCCGCTTTCAACCTGCGCCTGTCTTTCCAGCTGCTGCATTTTCACGGCCATTGCCCTTGAAGCCTGCATATTGGGACTGTTGTTTATTAATCCCTGTACATAACGGTCAAAATCTTCCGCTGTTGCGGTTCCGTTTCTTATGCCGTCAAATATATTCTGCGTTGTCTGCTGTTTTTTGTGCTGTACCAATTCGGCATTGTACTGACGTTTGTACGCAAAAAATTCTTCGGGAGACTGTATCGGTCTGCCTGTATAGGGATTAATCTTGTTAAACGCCTCTCTGTATTCCTGTTCTAACGCCGTATCCTGTGCAGTCTGCGCTCTCCTCTGCGGCATTGGCGGCTGTTCTTCTTGATGTTCGTTATATTCTTCTGTTTCTTCGTCCTGTTCTTCCGTCTGCTCCGCAGGTTCTTCCGTATCCCCCATAGGCTCAGGCGTATCTTCTGTATCTTCCGTTGTTTCTTCCGATAAATCTTCGTCTGTCAATTCTTCCTCTGCCAATGCGTTAAATTCTTCTTCGGTCATTTCTTATGCCCTCCTCATTTCTTTGCCCTAAGGTCTCCGCCTTTTTTGCTTACAGGCTTTTTGCTTTCGCTTTTAACGTCAGCTTCTACATACATTGCGTTTTTATTTGTTACTTTTCCCTTTAAAGAATTAGTACCCTTGCCCATTGCTTTACCTCCTTTCTTTCCTAAGCGCAAATCCCCTTGAATTTCCGCTTGTTTACTTAATGTATGAACAGTTCGTTCCATCGGACTTTGCCCTTGAAACTCTCTGTTCTCCTCGGTTGGGCAAAGCCCGCCCTGCGGTTTTAAAACCGTATTGTGAATATAAAAATAAAGCCTTTTTACGTCATGCTCGGGACGAGATGATTATGGATCGCCGCCTTTCTCTGTTAAGCGTAAATCCCCTCGGATTTCCGCTTGCCACTGTATGTATGAACAGCTCTTCGGATAAAATATAAATTTTTCCTCATTCGCTGTTCTCCTCGGCGAAGAACGCGGTCTCCGCCTGCGGTTTAACCTTATTAATTCCGAATTATCAGCATTTATCTTTTATTACTTCTATATTTTTTTCATATTCGGGGCATTGGCTGTTGCGGCAGCGGTAAATTACCTTGTACCCCTCCTGTGTTTCCTGACCCTTGTAGATTTCCATTTCCGTTTTACATTTTTCGCACTTCAAAGCTGTACCTCCTTATGTTTTCCTCTGTTCGCCTGTCTTGCCTTACTCACTCCCGTTCGTAATTCTTCGCAGCTCACAGAACTGCGCCTTCCCTTAATCTGCCTCAGGCAGTGGTCAGGCTCGTTCCATTTCCGTTTTGCATTTTTTGCATTTCATTTGACTGCGCCTCCTGTTGTTCTTTCTGTTCTTTCAAATTTTGCTTGATATTTCCTGCGTTTGGATAGTGGTATCTTTCCAGTGTCGCCCAGTACAATATCCTTGTGTCTATATTGGCAGGGTCTCCGAATGCTCTGCTCTGGTATGCCTCTTTCGTTGAGTTCCATAACGCCTCTCTGTTCTGTGCGTTGTTGTTTGTCGTATCGACACTGAACAGAAAATCATCATTCCAGTACAATTCCCCTGCCGCATCCCTTTCAAGAAAATTGTATCTGTCGAACATACCGTATTCTATATCCCCTATAGGATTCTGTCTTTTTGTTGCCCTCGGTTCATCGGCGTATGCAAGCATGAATTTAAACATCATTTCAAAAAGTTCCTGATATGCCGCCTGTTTCATAACTCGTTTACTTTCCAGTCTGCCTGCCGTCTGAGCCGCCGCAAACTGTTTAGCCGCTCCCGACTGCGCCGTACTGTCTTTTCTTCCCTGAAAGCTGTCAGTTATTCCGATTGTCTCCCTTGCCGCCTGATACGCCACATCCATAAACGCCATATCGTTGGAAATGTTAGCCTGTATGTTCAGCACATCAATCATTTGTTTCTGCGACGGGTCTTCCAATTCTATAACCTTTAATTCCTCATCGCTTTTTCTTGTATTAACACCTACGGGAAATGTTACATAAGAACCGCCCTTTAAAAGCTTCTCCTGCATTTTATCGCCCAGTTTTTTAATCATTTCCTGCTGGTCTTTTATACTGTCTACATCGGAACCGCCCAACAGAGCGCCGCTTTTCGATATATTTCTGCGGAGAATTACAGGATACTGCGTCAGCTTGTAAATCGGAACTTCGTTCGGTCTCGCCTCTTCGATTATGCCGTATTCCGTCATGGCGTTTCCGAACTCGTCAAACATTTCCGCACCTGTTTCGTCTGTTACGGGTATATCCCCATATACAGGAGCCGTCATCTGCGATATATATTCTCGCTGTCCGCCGTTTATCTCTATATCTATGTCCCTGTCAAGCTGCGTTGTTTCCTGTATTCTGTGTTCAAATGCCCGACTTTCGCATACGGGGCATATCCTTTCGTCTTCCGTTACTATGTTACCGCACTTTTTACAGTACTTTAAACGCCTTGCGAAGTAATCGGGCAAAGATTGTACTTCCGTATCTCCTACCCAACGATACACGCCGATACCGCCGTTTTTATTTTTATAGTAGGCAGTTACAAGCGTAACAAGTTCATTGGACGTTATATCCGTATCGCCGTCGCCGCTTCTGACCTCGGGGAACTCCTCATCTTCGGAAAATACGTCGACATTATATCGGCGTTTAATCTCTTTTTTTGTCGTCCCCGTAAGCACAAATATATAATCCATGTCCTGTATATTGTTTACACCTGCCTGCGGTATTACCTGTCTCGGGTGCAGTAACGAAACCTTTAAACCGCCCACCGTATCATGGGTATGGCGGTCGTTATCCCACTCCACAAGGAAGAAGTCGCCGCCCTGTATAGGCGTTGTACGTTCGTCCATGTCGTTTATTTTCTCAAAAGGCAGATAATCCAGTTCGTTCCTTAAAAACGCCTCTATGGTCATCGCTCTGTCCTCGTCTTCGGGTCTTTTTGCGCTGACTTTCGGCAACGGTATGGAGCTGTCAACCTCCGCTTCTATTATCTCCCCGACGATATTTCTGACGTAATTACTTTTTTTCGCCGCTTTTCCGTCAATTCCCGAAATCTGTTTAGTGCCGTTATACAATGCATCTCTTTCAGCCATTTTATTCAGTTCGTTTTCATATTCGGAACGGTTATTTCTTAGTCTGTCCTGCCATTTTTTCAGATTAGAGCCGCCTTTATTGTTTCCCATTTAATCACCCCTATAAAAAAGAACCCGATTAACGGCAATTGAGCCGATTAAAACGGATTCCCCCATCTTTTTATTAATTCTTTTCGTCCTTCGGCGTTTGAATTGTAATAGTCCTCCCATTGGTCGGCTTCCCAACGCACTTTTTTTGTCTTACCTTTTTCAACGGTCATTGCCTGTTGTCCTCTTATGCCGTATGTTATTGCCAATCCCATTACAAGGTCATCGTGTTCGCCGTCCTCAGCCTGTGCCTTGCCTTTTATCTTAACAAATGAAAGCATTTCACGAAGCGTTGCAACGTCATTAATCAAATATGTTTCGTCTCTTATTATCTGTACCAGATTCGCAATAATAACAGGTCTTGTTGCCGTTGTAGTCTTAAAGCCGAAAGCCTTTTTAACCGCGCCTGTAAATGTATCGGGCGTTTCTCTGACATACTGTTTATGATAGCCTATCCTTGACAGTTCCCTTATAGGGAATGTTGAAAAGTTAGCCTCTATTCCTACCAAAGCGTTATTATAATACATACCCAAGCAATATATTTGCCTTGTATATTCGTCCTCGTCCATTGTATCAGACCGCAGTACCGCCACCTGTTCCCCTGTCGTATTATCAATGATATGAGCCGTAAAGTAGTCGCTGCCGTCTCCTGCCGTATCTCCGCCGATAACATAAGGCGTATTCTCTGTCGGTTCTTTAAATATCTTTATGCAGCCTTTTACATCTTCTGTAAATCGTGCCTGCTGAATACAAGCGCCGTCATATTCATATTCAAAGCCGCCCTGTTTACATTCATAGTATTTTAAATCGTTTATGCGCCGTATAATCTTTTCGGTATCAAAGACGCATGCCCCCGTAGCAATAAACGCCTCTTCGGGGCTTGCGGGATATTCCTGTTTAAACAAATTTATATCGCCGCCGCAGTTGTTTTTTATACACCATCGCCTCCAAGTCAATTGGTCAAGGGTTAGGTTATACCGCTGTCGCAGTTCCTTTTCTTCATCGGTCAGCTGAAAACCGTCATAGGGCTTACTGTATTCGGACAGCTCGAACCACGGAAAGAAAACAGGTATAAAATCATTCTCGCCGTTTACGGAAGCGTCCCACAGCCTTTTAAACTCGTCAAATCCGTTTGCCGTACTTTCGACAATAACCATTGTTCCGGCAGTAGATGGGACGGACTGCAAAAGACCATTAAGAGTTTCCATTTTGTCGCCTGTCCAAAATGCGAACTCCGATATATGCACATTTGAGAACGTATCAGATCGTCCGACACCGTCTCCGCCGGCGGTAGCGCATTTTATTTTTGAGTTTAATCCCTTTAAATCCTCACGCCTTGAGGGCGCGTCAAATATTATTTCTTTTGCGTTACTTGCTCGCCTCTGCGGTTTCATCATCGGCGGCAGTTCGCTGTAAAACAGTTTGGACATATTGAAAAGGTTAGTTGTGGCGTCGTCTTTATGTGCGATAATCAGACTGTTTACATTGGCTTTCGTTGACGTCCTATGAAATATCAACGCCTCTGTCAGTGTAGAAAATCCCATCTGTCTGGCTTTTAAAATAATTAATCGTATCGGCTTCTTCTGCTCTGCCTGCTGTCTGATAACGTCATACAGTCTCTTTTGCGGTTCATTCAGCGTAAACGGGACTATCTCATTATTTTTTGTTTTTATCTTTAAAAACTTCTCTATATATTGTTTTGCGTTTTTTATATTCAGCATATAACCGCCGTCCCTTTAATAGCTGTAATCGTTGTCCAGCTTACTTAAATAATCCTCGTAACTGATTTGCGCCTTTATTTCCTGTTTTTCAGTAAACATTCCCAGATGTTTTCCGAGAAGCTCCAACGCTTTTAATTTATCTCCGCCCCTTATTTCTATTTCACCGATTAAAGGCGATTCCGCAAATCCTATCTTTGCCAGCTCTTTTACAACATCGTCCTGTTTTATCTCTGTACGCTCCGACCTTTCAGCTATTTTTTCTTCAATATACGCCGCAACCTTAGTGTTTCTTAGCAGCTTTGAAGCATTTACCGCCGCCGAGTTATCGTTTTTAACGCTTTTATATGCCGCTTTGTATGCTCTGGTGGCATTAAGGTCGATTAAATATTCGTCTGCAAATTTTTTCTGTTTTTCTGTCATGCCACTGTATCACATCCTTTCGGGCATAAAAAAAGAGCTTAAAAAGCTCTGATATTTATAAATTTATTCTGTTTTTATCCCTTTTCTATTGACATACTACTAATAGTATGCTATAATTAAAACATAGAAAGGAGGTGGAAAGACATGGAGCTTATAAATACAATAGCCAATCTAATAACAGCGATAATCAACCTTGCGACAGCTATTATCCTGTATAGACTGGCTACCAAAAAGTAGGGCTTGGGGCTTATGCCCCTCCCCTTATATATATTTTACTCCATGTCATATAATTATGCAAATGTTATCGTTAATAATCAGTATAGCAGCTTTAATAATCAGCATAATAGCTTTAATTAACATCCTTAAAAGAAAGTGAGATTTTAAAATGGGTAAAACATCATCGGCAGTAAAATACAAATACAACAAAAAAGCATACAAGGCTTTTAATGTTCAAATTAAGCCTGAGATATTTGACCGTATCGACCGATACTGTAAAGAAAATAATATCAGTCGTTCGCAATTTCTTTTAGCTGCTATTAACACTTTATCACCTGATGAAGAGGTGAAAGATTAAGGTCGGTATTAACCGACCTTTTCTTTTTACATACTGCTTATTCAGTCATGTTTAGGAGAAGAGTATTTTTCATAACTTTTTACTCTACTATTATACCACAGATAAATGTGCTATTGTGTGCTAACTTTTATTATTTTTCCTGTTTATAAGGATTATATAGGAGTTATTTTATCTTACAATAGATATATTTTTATGTAGTTAAAACTATCCATAATATTATATTATCATATTTTATACAATATATCAACTCTTTCCCCTGTAAATTAAAAAAGCGGAGTAGCAAGCCTCCGCAAATAATTAACGCTCAATATTTATTATAAATTTCGCCACGGTTTCCGGCGTCAATTACATATACAATCAATTTTCCGTTGTCAACGCTGTATATAATTCTATAATCTCCAACACGCAAACGTAATAAACCTTTGTTTTTCTCCCCTTTTAACTTTTTTATATCCTCGCCATTCGGGAGCTGTTCTATTGCTATTGCAACTCTCAACCGCTCATTTTTCGGTAGCTTATCAATAAATTTCTTGGCTTTCTTTTTGATGATAATCTTATACATCAAACAAGCCCCCATTCTTTCAAGCAATCTTCAAGCGGTATGTCTTCCTTGTCCTCGTCCGGTGCGTTTTCATAATTTTCTACCATTCTTTCGCAAAAAATATCATCTGCTTCCTCATCTGCTGTTATACCCTGAACATAAGCTAAGACATATCCCATTTTATAATCCGGTACACTTTCCAGAAGTTCTATTATTTTTTCTTTATTGCTCACTTTTTAACACCTCTCTTTCTATTTTTTCTTCTATTGCCATTATAACAAAATTGTTAAAACTATTATACCCTAATTCCTTTGCCTTAGTTTTATATTCTTCCCTTTTTCCTTTTGGTACTCTAGTTTTAATATCATCAAAAGTATTCCGTAAATATTTATTGACTGCTTTTTGCTGTGCTTCAGATACCGGCATACAATCACCTACTTTCGTAATTATTATATCACACTTTTTATAATGGGTACATAGTGCATATTCAACAATATAATGGGTACATATTTGTATGTTTCGCCTATTGTATAATGGGTACATATATTATATAATGGGTACATAGATAACAGGTGACAACGATTAACAAAAGGAGCGAATAAAAATGACATACTTTAAAAATATTAATTCAATCGAAGATCTTAAAAAATTATATCGTAAACTTTGCCAGAAGAACCACCCTGACAACGGCGGAAACGTTGAAACAATGGCAAAAATCAATAATGAATATGCCGAGCGATTTAATGAATTAAAAAAAGCACATAACGAAAAAGCAGCAGCAGACGAAAGCGGAAATACAAGACCTATAAATGAATGTCCTAACGAGTTCATAGAAATAATATCACACCTTGTCAGATTAAAGGGATTAAACGTTGAGCTTTGCGGTTCATGGATATGGATAAGCGGAGAAACAAAAGAACATAAAGAAGAATTAAAAGCTATCAAATGCCGTTGGGCAAGCAAGAAAAAAATGTGGTACTGGAGAAGCGAGAAAGACGCCGTAAGAAGCAAAGGCGCTAAATCAATGGAATATATAAGAAGCAAATACGGTTCAGAAACATACAGTACATCAGATTTATTTATAGCTTAAAAAATACCCGCCACGGAGGTTACGAAGGCAAAAAAGAGGTAAACAAAATGAGAGAAGAATATATACCGTTAAATATTTATCTGTGGCCGTATAAAAATGAAACGAACCCACAACAATTAAAAAAGTATGACGATTATTTAGTCAAGGATTTAGATAGGCTGCAAGCTGCCATTAAGCAAGTTGAGGATCATAGAAAAAAGATGTTTGAGCATATACAAAAGCTATCTTCCAGCCAATACTCTTTAGAGCTGTCATTAATACGCCATAAAGATTATTATGGCAAGGTATTCTATTATATTACTCTTTCCAAAATCTTCCCGGAGATAGGCAACCAAGACATAATACAAGAAACCTATCCAGGTACAGAACGGCACAAAGCAATAAAAAGATTTGAAGCATTAAAAAAAGAATATCCCGGAGCTAAAGCAATCAAGGACATTGAAAAACGCAATTGGGAAAGATAAAAGCCCCTTAATCGGGGCTTATTTATTGTCGATATATTTCTTTTTAAATCCCTGTAACGCTCTGCCGTGTAGGTGTCTCAATCGTGTATACGAATAACTCATCTCCACCGCTATCTCTTCAAGACTCTTATACTGCACATATCTTTTATACAGTATATTTATGTATACAGGATTATCCATGCTCTGTATCTCGTTTATAATCTTATTCCTAAGCATTAACATCGCGCCCAAATCCGAATTTATTTCTTTTTCCAAATCAACTATTCTCGTTATTTCCTCTGATAGCCTGTCCCTCGGCGTTGTCTGCACCCTCTCGCCGTCCGTACCTGTCGATATGCTTTCCAGTGAAGATTTCAGCCTTTCCAGTTCTTCTTCTTTCTGTTCTATCTTTATTTCAGCAGTCCTCAGCTGCCTTAAATATTCTTTTGGTGTTTTCTTTTCCAACTACATCACCCCTCTATAGTTTTTTATGTGTTTATACGCATAATCAATATAAAACCCACAAAATTCTATATAGTATCTTCTTCCCTCTCCATTCTCCCCAACTGTCTTTTGACCTTGAACCTCTTTATCTCGTCAACCTTGTCCTGTGCGTTGAAGTGCATTATCATCTGCTCAATCATTACTTCCACGTCTGCCATCTCTTCTAAAAAATGCGCCTTGCTGTCCGTTCCGTTTATGTACCCGTCCGAGGCTTCAATCAGTTCTCGGCACTCTTCTTTCAGCTTTGCGACCTGTTCCGTTATGCCGTAGTGATTAAGTATCGCTCTCTCGCCCAGTCTAAGCTTGTAATCCTTAATCAGAGAGTGCACGTTTGTTATAATCACCTCAAGGGCTATAGCATATATTAAGATTTCTATAAAGTCATTGAAAGTCATTCTTCATCACTCCAGTCGATAGCCTGTCCGCACTCGTTACAACAATTACATTTTCTCTGGTCGTGTGGTTTACATTGTGTAGCATTATACCGCTGCCCAACAAACCATCCACACTCGGGGCATACCCAGTCTTGCCATTGCACATTTCGCCATTCGTGGGGCTTATCTCCCTTGTTTGTATGAGTTATGGATACTCCGCTTTTTAATATCGGCTTCTTCGGTATCTGCTTTTCCAGTGCTTCTATAGCCGTATCTATTGCAATTGCATAATCTAACGGGTAGTCCCATTCAACTTCCGTTTTTGCTATTTTAAGTATTGTTATTGCTTCCTCTGGTGTCATTTCCCTCACTCCTTTATCAAATCAGGCAGATATATAGGACTGTTTTCAAAGGTTACAAAATCATATAGAGGAGTATTGACGATACTAGCAATATTTCCATCTTCGCTTGGTTGAAAAATACCCTCAGCAGAATATGTAGGTTTAGTTTCAAAAAACCAAGTTTGTTTATCATTATCTTTGTCCTTTGTAGCCCACGGCGTTCCCTCTGCAATCCTTCCCTTTATAGCAGTTATCTGCTGTTCGGTAAGAGTTATTTTTTCGGGTATTATTCTAATGAGTTCCGGGTGGGCTATCATTCTACATAAATTTTTTTCACTAAATGAAATATACCACTTATCATCTATATACATTTCTCTTACATCCCCTACTATTCTATAGGGACTACTACCATCAAACCTAAACTCCTGTCCCTCTTTTACTCCTAATATATCGCTTAGTCTGCTCATCTTAATCCCTCCGTTGCTTTCTCCAATTCTTCCGCTATACCTTTAAAGGCTCTGACAGCCTCGTACAGCTCCATATTCTTCTCGGCGGTTAATTCCCTGCATAATGTTTTTCGCAGTCCCTCAACGGCGTTAGCAACGCTACCGTAGTACCCTAATGTTTTGTACGCCGTATTGCCGTTCTTATCCTCTCTATGAGTGTCCTTAAGCAGCGTGTAGTCCCTTGCACCGCCTGTAACGTAGTAATCGTCTATTATGTGTATCATTTCCTTTTCTCCTCCCCTATAAAGAACTTATATCTCCAACCACCCTCTTTCATGCCCGGTCTGTGTTGACACTTGACATTCATCGCCTATATGTAGTCAAGGGATTAGTTTTGAATTATTATGCGGTTTATTTTTTTGCGACCGGTTTATTATATAAAGGGCTTATCCCTGTATACCTTGGTTTTCTCCATAGCCGACATCCTTTAACGTTTGGTACATAATTTTTAATGCTTCGGCTATACCTTTTACTTTCTTTGCTTCTCCCTGTTCCTCGTATTTTTTCAAATCTCCCCATAAAGACGGCATGTCCAATAATGCCGCAACCGTTTTAGAGGGAGCGTTCTCCAACTCATAAGGACCTATAATACAATACACATAGTCCAGTATTTTATCGGTTGTCCCGTCAAGGATTTTTTCCCATTCTTCTTTAAACTTTTCTCTTTCTTTACTTTCCAAACTCAACGCTTTTTTCTTTCGTTCAAGCAAGTGTAAATATTCGTCGGCTTCTTCGTTCGTCATATACGCCATAGATCCGCCTCCTGTTCAAACCAATGCTCTATCTTCTGCGCTTCGTTGTATGCCTTTACATAGAATTGATTAATACCGAACTTCTTCGGGTCTGACAGTTCCATAATCAACTGACATTCCCTATAGGCTTTACACTTCTTTGCATACAGCCTGTCCCGTATTTCTTTAAATTCCGCTTTGTACGCCTTTTCTTTTTCTTTCTCCGTATTCTGTCTTGCTATCTCTTTTTTCTCCTCTGCGGTCAATTCGTGAAACACGCCGAGGTTATATGTATCGTCCAATCGCTTTGCCGCTTCTATGGGGGATATGTTATAATACTTAGATACGAAATCTATAACGTCTCCGCCCTCTCCGCAGCTGAAGCATTTATATCTGTTTCCCTTTACGGAGAATGAAGCGGTTTTTTCTTTATGGAACGGACAACAGGTCATGTTATTATTTTTGAGGTATATCCCTGCGTCTTTCAATACGTCAATCAGATTGACACGGCTCTTTACTTCTTTTATTCTGTCAAAATCCATTCTTATCATCTCCGAAAAGGTGCGACCGGTGCAACATAGTGCGACATAGGTTCGCACCGCTTAAAGCCTTGATTTTACTGTGTTTTACGTCTACGGTGCGAATGTGCGACACATTTCTGTTTTTTCTTCTATAGAGGAATATATATACACACTTCTTTTGTCATACATAACGCTCTATATATATCCCCTATATAAAGGTATATTTTTTGCTCGCACCGTCGCATTTTCGCACACATACCCTCAAACCATTGATTTTATCACGTTTTTTCGGTGCGACTTTGGTGCGACTTTTTACACTTGTTGCACCTAAAACGGACATTTATCATCAAAAGCGCTTACTTCTTCGCCTATTTCTTCGCATTCTTCTTTATCTTTTAACAACCATACACAATGTACAGGCTCTCCTCTTATCCTCTTTGTCTTGGTGTAACCCTTACTTGCTTCTATTCTTCCATTCTGCTTAAGCCATGATAACAATGCCTGCGGATTAAATCCGCCATCATCGCAAATACGATTGAATACCGTCCTTATAATGCATATATGCTTATCCTCGATAATTCCCCATATTTCACCTTTGTTATCGTCTATATCCTGCTCAAACCTCATGCTGTTTATGGAAATATAATCTTTTATATACTCCAACGCCCTTTCATTCTGGCTCACTTCGCTTCTCGTCTTTAAAAACTCGGCTACTTCGCTGACTTTCAAAGCGTTATTGTCCTTGAACAGTATTTCCGTGATAATCTTGTCCGCCGTAAGTATCAGCGATATTGCCATGGTCTGTTTTTCCGTAACCTCCGTATCGCTCAACATTTTTCTGTAATTATTAAAAATATCTTTTGCCCTGTCGATGTTGCTTTCTTCCTCCAACCACTCTACAAACCTCTTTCCCGCAAAGCCGTAATTGGCTCTGACGGTATCGGCTACTTCACGGGGATCGCCGAAAAGTTTTTCTTTGCACTCGATTTCGATTATTCGGTTTACGGCGCCGCCGCCCGAAGACGCCGTTGTGATAGGCATTTCTCCGCTGGTGATTATACAGTTCGCCCATGTGGGCGTTTTATCCACTCCGCCTGTTTTATTGCCCCTCGTCTTTCCTGCGCCCTCGGAAAGCATATATATATCCTTATCGAACTGTTTTTTATCGCTGACAATCTGCAACTCGTCCATTATTAACGGCATTGAATTGACAAACGCCGCGCTCTTTTCACGTCCTACAGCCGTTGAATTAAACGTGTGCATAAATCTTCCGGGTTCGGGATTTGCCCAAACCGATGTTGCAAGCATTAAACCTACTGTCTTACCTACTTCCGTTCCTCCCCATAAATGGACGAAGAACGGCAGGCAGTTCATAGGTTTGACAAGTACGGATAAAAAGCTGGCGGCAAGCACTATTCTTCCGTAAAGGCTTGTCCGCCTTATCTGCTTGCACAGGTGCAGCCATGTATCATAGCTGCCTTTTTCCTTGACGCTTTCAAAAAACGTCTTAAAATTTCCGTCTCCGTCAAAAACCAGATTTTCAACGTACGGCGCAAATCCCTCGCCGTCTATCCAGCCTAATCTGCCGACACTGTTATACTCCGGTATTCGTTCATAGTTATAGTTTTCTATATCGTGCAAATATTTAACCATGTATGCCCCGTTCTCGCTTGTAACGGCGATACCGAGGTCGGCAAGGGCTATTATGGCGGTCTTGCTCGCTATGGTCTTTTTATCTACTACAACCGATTTCCACTTTCGTCCTTTTCGGAAAGCCAGCTCTAATTTTTCAGTCAGAGTGTCTATATTCGTAAGCCTTTTTACGGGCATTATCGGATGTACGCATACGGTTATAACTCCGTTTTCCGTAAAGCTGACTATTCCGAAATCATCCGCTTTATATGAGCCGCAATCAAGCTCCAACGGCTGATCGTCAAAGTTCGTTACATTATTATTTGTAGAAACTTCTACAGTCTTATGTTTACGGTCCTTACAATACTCTCGGTACATCGTTTTAAAATTCGTTATTTTGCAGTCCTTTTTTGCGTTATCCGCCATAATGTTAAGGCAGGCGCTGCGCTGAAAGTCGGACAGCGAAAGTAAAAATTCATACGGTTCTTCGGAAAATTGATATTCTTCGGCAGTATAGTGTTTAATATTAATCTGCTGCATTTTTATCAACCTCCAAAAGTTCCAGTATCTTTCCCGGCGTACCGTTTTTATGGCAGAACACAAACTCGATGTTATGCTTGTACTGCCATGATTTCATATATTTGTACAGTGTCGCACCGCTCATTCTTACATAAGGCGTTCCGTCTTTCTTTACAGGGGATTTCCACTGCGCTACGTCCTCTATGCTGTCCAGCTTTTCTTCCACCAGTATGTACATCTTTGCACCTATGGCGCTTAAGCGGTCTAATTCACGCTTAAAACGTCCGTGGTCGTTTACTATGTTTGTCGCTATCTCCATCAGATTTTGCTTTCTGTCAATCAATAACAACGGATTATCCGCCCTCTGATAGTCTCCGATGTACAACTTTGTACGGTCGTGGGGTATTCCGTGTTTATCAAAATACCCCGTGATGTGCTTTATCTTGTCTGTCTTTTCTCTTGTATCAATCAATATCACTGTATCGCCCCCTTAGAATGGGAGTTCTTCATCGTCTGTCGTTTCGTCAACGGGCGTAAATCCTACAGGAGCATTGCCGTCGGAGGGAACGGACTGGGAACTGTCCTTCTTTGAAGGAGAACCAAAATCGAACTCATTAATTTTTATCTGCCACCCGTCCATCATTTTTCCGTCCTTCTCATAGCGGTTATTCTGCATTTCTCCCCGTATGATTATCCCGGCGCCCTTTTTAAGATATCTGTCTATCGTTTCGGCTCTTTTCCCGAAGCATGTGCAGTTAAAAAAATCCGTTACCGGCTTTCCGTCCTTATCTTTAAAGGAACGGTCTACCGCAACGGAGATTTTGCAAACGCTTTTATCTCCGTCATAAAATTTTGTCTCGGGGTCTCTCGTCAGTCTCCCGTGTATGATTATACTGTTCAACTTCTTCACTCCATTTCATAAAACAAATCCCTTGCGTCTACCACTTTAAATTTTTTTGTCGCCTTGCAGTAATCGCAATGCTCACATCTTATTGGCTCGGCTAATCCTTTCTTTATATCGTCATAGTGATTAACCATACCGATGAAGTAATTTAATCTTTCGTTTAAAAACTCCTGCGGTATTTCTACTCCTTGCAAGTCCGTAACAGGCTCTTTTGTGGCTGCCGCAAGTATAAAAGGCTTGTTATTGCCCTCTATATACTGATAAATCGCTCCCTGTAAGTCATAACCCCATGCCGAGAACCACGGCTTTCTCTCTCCGTCTTTCCATACAGGGGCAAAGTCCTTCATTATCTTAAGGTCCACAATCTTATCATCATGCAGTACGTCTATTTTTATTTTTATGGGTACGCCCTCAATCTCTCCTGTTTTTATTACCTGTTTTTCGCCGTTCAAGTATCGCATAAACTCCTCATCGGATTCTATCCTGTTAATGATTTCCTCCGCTTTTTTATACTCGGCTTTAAGAGCGCCGCACGATGTAAATATTTTCGGATTTTGCGCTTTAAAAACATCCAGCGTCCCTTCAAAATGTGCGTCCACATACGAACCGACAAGCAGCGCCGTTGTTTTCGTTCTCTCCCATTCTCCCTTTACAGAAGCAAGGGCGGCGGCTTCGCACTGCTCAAACGCCTTAAACTGCGATACGGACATATATTCCATATCGGCTTCCTTTGAGAAATAGTTTTCATTTGTCAGCTTCATCATTCTTTACAGCCTCCGTTGCTTCAGCGACTTTCTTCGCGCAATCGGCGCAAAGAGCTTTTCCATACTTTTCTTTTGTATAAGCAACCATTTCAACAGCGCCCTTTTTTCCGTAGGCAGTAACAACCCTGCCGCATTTCTCACACTTATACCCTCTGGGGACAAACTGCCGTATTCTTAATCCCTCTGTAAACCCTCCGTCCTGCGGATCTCTTACTTTAGGGTCAATATATAACTGTATCGGCTTCCCCTCCAGCATTTCTGCCGTATCTGCTCCATAAGCTTTTTTTAGCGCTTTTCTGTTGGTTGCATTAAGTATTAACGGTTTAACCTCTTCGACCCCTTTTACACTTTTTTCCTTAAATTCAATTACTACATGAGGTTCTTTTCTGCCCTGTGCCAATGTAACCTCGCCGTACCACAGACTGTCTATAGTCAACACCGGCTCTATTCCCTGATCTATTGAATATGCCCCTATATACTCGCTGTTGAAGTATCTCTTTAGGCTGCCGCTTCCGGTTATTCTTTCCATTGCTCTTCCTCCCTCTCCTTAAGCATTTCTTTTATAGAAGAAGTAACCAGTTCCAACACTATCAGCGCCCTTCTGTATGTCATTGTTGTAGCCGCCGGACTGACAAGTATAGTCGCTATCTTAGAAACCGTTTTCATCATATCGCTCCATTCGTATGGGTGTATGTAATAACCTATGCGGCTTGATACTTCATCAGCTTCTTGGCTTAAATTAGGCAATCTCATTACGCTTCCTCCACTTCTACGTCTATCCCCATGATGTTTAATATATCAATGGGACTTATACTCTCAAAGCAGTCAAGGTGATAAACACGTCCGTCCAATCTTACTCGGCTGTCTCTCTCTGCTATCGGCTCTCCACATCTTGAACACACGGCAATCGATCGTATTTCCTCATTCGGACAGCCGTGTATATGGGGATATGTATGGCAGTATTCACATGTCATCGCCAACGCCCCCTATTGCGCTGAGTTTTTCTCTAAGATGGCTGTTCTCTTCTGCAAGTACTTCATTCTTATCCTTTTCTTCCAGATACCAGTTATAGTATCTCTCTGATTCTTCTATCTGGTCATACAGTTCATTTAAAACAGTCTCTAAAAGCTTTCTTAATGTTTTCATTCCTCTTCACCCTTGCCTTTTCTTCCATCAACGAAGTTTTTTATTCAAATCGATATACCAGCAACCCTCTTTATTATCAAAAAGAAGGTTATATTCCCCTACCCACTTATCAAAACGCCTATTTATTTTTACCCTTGCGGCTGAGTTTTTGTTTTTTTGACACAGCTTTAATCCAATCGTGCTGTCTGCTGATTTAAAATACAGACGGTCAGCCGTAAGGGCATAGATAATATGCTCTGTTGACGTTATTTTCAACTGAGAATTATTATAGAATCCAAGGTGCATCACTTTTGATTTTCCGTTCGTTACAAGTGTTACTGCTACATCGCAATCATAATGACGTGTGTTATTATGCTTTTTTGTTATCCATTCCATATTTATTCACCCTTGCCTTTTCTTCCGTTTTCGGTTATCATATAAGTGATTATTTCCTTGTGCCCCTTGTAGGAATGCCAGTTCCGCAGGGGCTTTTTTATATTCCGCACAGGCTACTCCTCTTGACCTGTCCTTACACCTGCGCCACTTCGCACAGCTTTTGCATTGGTCTTTCACCGCCTACCTCTCCTTTGTATTGACCGAATACAGCCTTTAATCTTATAGTCGTCCAACTCCGCTTCTTTGCGTATTTCTATAAGTACTATTTCCTTATACGTTTTCCTGGTGGCGTCATCCAACTTCTTATCGCTCTCCTCGTTTGAGGGCTTCGTATCTTTCTTTGTAACGCTCTGCTCTTTCATGCTCCTGCTCCGCCTCTCTGCTTATGTGGTGTATGTATATGGCACTGATGATTGTTATTACTATCCCATAGGCAAGCCAGAAGCTTACTGTTTCTACTGCTGTCATTTCATTTCCTCCTTTCCCTCTATCAACTCTGCTATGTCGATATTCAATTTTTTGCACACTTTTCTTAATTCGCTTAAACGAAAATGTGAAGGACTTCGCAGCCTTTCATATAATGTTGATACGCTCAATTGCGCAGAAACGGCTAACTCGGTTGTCGATATTCCGTTTAACTCCTGTTTGTAGATAATCATTGCTCTGATTTGTTTATCAAGCTCATTATCTTTGTTGATACCTAATTTACTTTTTGGCATTTCTTCTCACCCCGCCTTGCCCTCTTTTCTTGTTCGTAAAATTTTTTTGTGATATACTCCTGTTTAAGGAGTTGATAAATTATGGTATTTCAACCTAACGAAGACTACAATAAAATGGTAATGCTTTATATTCGGGACAATCTTACATATCGTTCAAGCGGAAAACCGATTATTATAAAACCCAGACATATTTGGTCTTGCAACAAAAACTGCGACTATCTATTAATCTGCCTTACAGTTGAATATCTCTGCATAAAGGGATTGCTCATAAGACAGCGCAACGATGTATCTCCTAAAGCTACAAATATAATCGGTATTTCTGAAATAGGTTTTGAATACATTGATCTGATTGAAAACTCATCTATCTGGGATAAAGTAAAGACTGGTTTTTCTGTAGACAAATTCTTGTCCTTCATTAATACCGGCTTGTCTATAGCTGAAATAATTACAAAGCTATCACTTTAGCGATTTCTATCTGTTCCCCATTCGGTTTTATCCAATCAAACAGCCTATCAACCGCTGTATCCAAATCTGTAACTCTGTTTGTTTCAGGATTGACAACATCCCATTCTCTATCAACCTTGATAAATTTATCTGTGCCAAACAGTATCCATTTTTTATCTCTCACTACATATCTAAATCCTGCTGCATACATACCTTGCAGTATTGTTTTTTCTTGCTGTGTCATCTTTCCACCTCCTAACTAACCTTATCCGATATAAGCTCGTCTACCGTTACACCAAGAAAGTCAGCGACTTTTTTGACCTTATCAACAGAAGGACATACATCATTCCATTTACATACGCTTCCCTGCGAAAAACCTAAGTTTAATTCAAGTTTCCTTATAGGTATATTCTTTTCTTTACACATTGTTTTGATTTTTTCGTATAACACTTACTCACCTCCTTGTAATTTTTCTGAAAATATCACAACTTTTATTGACTTACTTCTGAAAATATTCTATAATTCAATTAACAATAACTATATAAACACCATTCAAAATAAGCATATATTGTTTTTGCGATTTTTTCAGAATATCTAATATTTATTATATGCTATATTTTCAGAAAGTCAATAGTTATTTTGCGATTTTTTCAGAAACTGGAGAGATGTCTATGACCCTAAAGGATAAAATCAAAGAATTATGCGCAAAAGAAAAGATTTCTATGAATAAATTGGAAACAGACCTTGATTTTGGTAAAGGTTATATTAGTAAATTAGGTAAAAGTAGCCCAAATGCTTCAAAGCTACAAAAAATTGCCGACTACTTTGGTGTATCGCTAGATTACCTTATTGGTTCTGAAAATAACGAACCTCAACTTCCTAAAGGGGCGATCCCTGTAGATGTATCTGATTTTGTAAAAATTCCTATAATCGGCAGTGTGCGTTGTGGAGAGCCGATGTTTGCCGAAAGTAATATAGAGGGTTATCAATTAACTTCATCAGATGATTTACTTGAAGGATATGACTATTTCTATCTCAGAGCCAAAGGCGATAGTATGATTAATGCAGGAATAAGCGAAGGTGATTTACTACTTATTAGAAAACAAAGCGATGTAGACAGCGGAGACATAGCTATAGTTAATGTAAACGGCGATGAAGAAACTTTAAAAAGAGTAATAAAAAAAGACGGCGCTATTATATTGCAACCGGAAAATCCGTCTTATGAGACAAAAATATTTATGGGCAGAGAATTAAACGATATATACATTCAAGGAAGATTAATGCAGGTAGTTAAGAGGTATTAAAGGGGTTGCGATAAAATTGGCAATACTATCTTTCGAGGAGTACAAACGTCAAAAGCTTAAACCTGAGTTTGAAACTTCTGTTAATAAAGTAAATCCTTATAACGGTAAAGTAATCAGAACAGTTGATGATCTTATTGAGTATAAAAGAGAATATAATTATGAGCTTTATACAACTGATAAAACAATTATCAATCCATATACCAAAGAAAACTTCGCTACATTTGATGAATACCAACAATTTTTGGATTTACCGTTAAGGTGGGAATATGATGAATATTTAAAAAATGTTTCTCCACCTGAAAGAAGTAACTTCTATTTCTTAAAAAAAACAGGTAACACACTGATTCTTATAGTAAAAATAGGATGTTCAGGCATTCTGCTTTTTTGGTGGATTTTGTATATCATATCTGCTGTAATAACTTATTTTTTAAATTTGTCTAATGTAAACTTACATAATCAAGAAATAGGATTGTTGATTACAATACTTATATATTTTTTCTTTATAATATCAACAGCTTTAATA
>PPYF01220214.1_pt1 | contig 25958 bp, 24 predicted proteins | sample 1559871 | NCBI WGS metagenome assembly PPYF01 (sample SAMN08240021, study PRJNA423297) | Human gut metagenome, whole genome shotgun sequencing project. | reverse complement strand
AAGGAAAAACCAGCCCATTAAGTCTATGTTTAACTGAAGCCATCGAAGTTGCAGAAGCAGCGAAGCAATCCATGGTAACAGAAAAACAAATCTCAGTGAAAAAATAAGGAGTTTATTATGATGCGATATGGTGTTGTTGGCGTTGGCTATTTTGGTGCGGATTTAGCCCGTTTCATGAATGAATTTGATGATGCACAGATTACAATGGTATACGACCCTGAAAATGGTGAAACCATTGCTCAAGAATTACAATGCGTAGCGGCAAAATCTCTTGAAGAATTAGTCACTTCCCCTGATGTGGATTGCGTGATTGTTGCCACCCCAAACTACTTACACAAAGAACCGGTCATTCTTGCAGCGAAAAACAAAAAACATGTTTTCTGTGAAAAACCAATTGCCTTAAGTTATCAAGACTGTGACGACATGGTACGCGCTTGTGAAGAAAATGGCGTCACCTTTATGGCTGGCCATGTGATGAACTTCTTTAACGGTGTTCACCATGCCAAAGAATTAATCAATCAAGGCGTGATCGGTAAAGTGCTTTATTGTCACACCGCACGTAACGGCTGGGAAGAACAACAACCAACCATTTCATGGAAAAAAATCCGTGAAAAATCTGGCGGCCACTTATACCACCATATTCACGAATTAGACTGCGTACAATTCATTATGGGGGGCATGCCAAAAACCGTTACCATGGCAGCCGCCAATGTTGCACACAAAGGCGAAAAATTTGGTGATGAAGACGATATGATTTTTGTCACCATGGAATACGATGACAATCGCTTCGCTGTTCTCGAATGGGGTTCCGCTTTCCGTTGGGGTGAACATTATGTATTAATTCAAGGGGAAAAAGGTGCGATCAAACTTGATATGTACAATACCAAAGGCACCCTTCGCGTGGATGGAAAAGACACCTATTTCCTCATTCACGAAACCCAAGAAGAAGATGATGACCGTACCCGTATTTACAACAGCACAGAAATGGACGGTGCGATTCAATACGGTAAACCAGGCAAACGTACACCGCTCTGGTTGAGTTCTATCATGAAAAAAGAAATGCGTTATTTAAACGATATTCTTCATGGTATGGAACCAACTGAGGAATTTGTAAAATTACTCACCGGTGAAGCTGCCCGTGCCGCCATCGCCACAGCCGATGCATGTACCCGTTCTCGTTACGAAAACCGCAAAGTTGATTTAGCAGAAATCATCGGTAAATAAAAATAACGTAAAAATAAACCGCACTTTGGTTGAGGAATCAAAGTGCGGTTGTTTTTTATGACCTTGTAAAAAATAGATTGAATTCTTACGCAAAAAGCTGTAATTTCAATAACCTATATAGATTAGCAATAGGAATTTTCTATGAAAAACATTTTAACTAAACTAGTTTTTATTATTGGATTAGGTGCTATGCTTTCTGGCTGTGCAACCTCCACACTTTGGACAAACACAAATGATCTTGCAACTGGCGATAAAATCGAAACAGTAACAAGAGAGAAAACTATTGATAGCGATGAAATTATTGCATTAGGACAAGATAAAAACTCTGGCAAAGTGCTCATTTTTGGAAAAAAATATCTTATTCATTTGCATGAAACAAGCTCAGAAGAAATTCAAAAACTGACCAATGCTAAATTCAGTAATCCTTTTTATATAAATAATGCCATCGAAGTTATCTCGAAAGATGATACAGAACTCAAGTATGTGAAAGCTGATTTTTCATTACAATACAAAGTAACGAATGAATTAGAAAAAGGAAAAATGAAGAAACTCGGCTTCATGTGTAATGAAGCTTCCTGTGCTAAAAACTTAGAACTTACAGGTGATATTTATTCATTAACAGACAAAGCACAAATTCATCGCCCAAGTAAACAACTAGCTAAATCATTACCGTTTAAGTTAAAACAACAAACATCAAATATAAGATATAAAACCTCTTCTCAAGCAGAAGGCGTAGTAAAAGCTGTGGGTCTCACACCTTTAGCGTTACTCTTAGATGTTGTGACTTTACCGATACAAATTATGTTTTTAACCAACAACTAAGTTCCAGTTTGAGTCTTTAGATATCTAAGCGGTCTAATTTTTAGCTATATCATTTTATCTAAAAAATGACCGCTCTTTACTTTCTAATCTATCCCTGGTTTTCTGTTGCTGCAATTTTATTCTTTGGTGGTATCGGTGCAAAATAGCCAACCACTAGCAATAGTAATCCCACAACAATAAATGAAACAATCCTTGCCTCCTCCTCTATTGCTCAATTCAATCAAGAACAATGTGATTTCCATTAAAGATGACAAAAACTGGATTATCTCAAGGCGCTTACGGTGATAATCTTTCTCTCTCCCATTTTCCATCATTGAATAAATAACAAATTCTGTCATGTAAACGACTTGGACGACCTTGCCAGAATTCGATGCGATCAGGAATCACAAGATAACCGCCCCAATGCGGTGGACGAGGGACGTTTAATGGGTGTTTTGCTGCAATCAGAGCAGCTTTCGCTAATAAAGATTTATGGCTAGAAATGACCGCACTTTGCTCGCTGGCCCAAGCACCAATTCGGCTGGTGTAAGGGCGAGTCGCAAAATATTCATCTGATTGTTCAGGCGAGATTTTTTTAGCTTTGCCCTCAATACGAACAGAACGTTCTAATTCGGGCCAAAAGAATGTCAAGGCGACGAAAGGATTATGCTCTATGGCACGACCTTTTCGGCTGTGATAATTTGTGAAAAATACAAAACCTTGTTCGTTCACTTCTTTCAACAGCACCATTCGACTTGTTGGCCGACCATCTTCATTGACTGTCGCAACATTAACACCTGTTGGCTCATTGACTTTAGCCGTAATCGCTTCGTTGAGCCATTTTTCAAATTGTTTTATTGGATTGGGATCGCAATCATGCTGAGAAAGCGCCTGTTTGCAATAATCCTCACGAATATCATGTAAGTCCATTTTCTTTCTCCTTTTGCTTGAAAACAAAAAGCCCTTGCAACTGCAAGGGCTAGTATAGTCCGTTAATTATTTACCATCAACACTCACACCATAAAATGCATCGTAGCCGAATGGGCTTTGTACGTAGCCTTTTACGCGAGGGCTAAGTGGTGCGAACCCAACAGAGTGCGCAACAGGAATCCATGGTGCTTGTTCATGGAAAATCACCTGTGCTTGTTTATAAAGTGCTGCACGTTCTTCTTTATTCGTTAAGCCAATCGCTTTATCTAATAAGGCATCAAATTCTGCATTTTTGAAACGAGCAAAGTTTGAGTTGCCAGCGTTAGCACTTGCAAGTAATGGAGAAAGGAAGTTATCCGGATCACCGTTATCACCTGACCAACCGAAGATACCTGCCGTTAATTCACCTGCTTTAGCACGTTTTTGATAATCTGCCCATTCAAACGTTACTGGATTTGCTTTTACGCCCACTTTTGCCCAGTCCGCCATCACAAGTTCAGCCATACGTTTTGGATTTGGATTAGACGCACGTACCACTGGTTGAATCCAGAAGTCAGTTTCAAAACCGTTTGGATAACCTGCTTCCGCTAAAAGCTGTTTCGCTTTCTCTGGATCATACGGATAATCTTGGATTTCGTCGTTATAACTCCAAATTGTTGGTGGTAATGGGTTTTTCGCTGCAGTACCCGCACCTTGATAAACCGCTTCAATAATCGCTTTTTTATCCACCGCATAGTTCAATGCTTGGCGTACTTTTGCGTTATCAAACGGTGCTTTTTCCGTATTGAATGCGATATATGCCACGTTCAAACCTTTTTGTTCCAAAAGCTGTACTTTTGGATCAGTCTTCATTTTGGCTAAATCCGCCACGTTCGGGAAGAGAATTAAATCACAAGAACCCGCTTGTAACTTCGCATAACGCGTGGTCGCATCTGGCACGATGCTGATGACTAAACGATCAAGCGGTGTACGACCTTTCCAATAGGTTTCATTTGCTACATATTGTGCCGCTTGGTCAGTTTTGTAATCAACAAAAATAAACGGACCTGTACCTACCGGTTTGTTATCGATTGTTTCTGGTTTACCCGCTTTCAACATCGCATCTGCATATTCAGCTGAGTAAATAGAGATAAAGTCCATACCCAAGCTTGCTAAGAAAGTCGCATCTTTTTTATTCAAAGTAATACGAACGGTGTTATCGTCTACTTTCTCAACTGATTTTAATAAATCTGGGAATTTCATCGCTTTGAAATACGGATAAGTCCCTTTCGATACATTGTGATAAGGGTGGTTAGGATCTAACTGACGTTGGAAAGAAAAGACCACATCATCCGCATTAAAATCACGTGTTGGCGTAAATTCTTTTGTGGTATGGAATTTCACCCCTTTACGCAAATGGAACGTGTAAGTTAAACCATCGTCACTGATCTCCCAGCTTTCAGCTAAGGCTGGCTCAAGGTCAGTTGAACCTTTTTTGAATTCAACCAAACGGTTATACACTTGTTGTGAACTCGCATTGTAAGATGTGCCTTCCATTACCAATGCCGGACTAAAGCCAAGTGGTGCTTTTGCCGTACAGTACACAAATGTGTTATTGCCTGAAGGTTTTGCTGTTTCTGCTTTCGCACTTTCTTTTGCAGCAGAGCCAGATTGATCACAAGCAGCTAAAAACAAACTCGCTGCAACAAGTGTTAATGTCGCTTTTAGTTTCATAAGTTGTCCTTTCTTTGTAAGGTAAGTTTCTCGCTTACCTAACCATCAATTGTGGTAGATTTGAATCCACCCTGTATATAAAAATTTTACTTAAGATATAAGCAAATCAAACTTTTACAAAATAAGAAAATGATCTTTCTTATAACAAATTAAACTAAGTAAAATATCTAATAGGTATAGTTTTTATACACAATCATATTAACTTAAGGTTTAACATGATTTTTTATAAGATTAATGGCCCATTTTTTAACTTCTGGAAAATATTGAGTATTTAGGACAAATTCTTGCCCACGAGCAACAGTTTTCAAAATAACTCTTTGATTATCTGAATCATCCTCCCAGCGCATTAAGTTTCCATGATAACTCATTGCATGTTCTGACATATTTCTTGCATCAAAATACTTTGGTAATGACCAGATTGAACGAGATCTTCCCTGCTTTGTTAATATTAAATCTGATGAAAATTGATTAAACATACCTCCTCCAAACGAATTTGGTATAAAATCAGACTGCTCTTTAGCAATAAAAATCAGGTTATGATTTCCTTTTTTAGGTACATAATAATGAGGATGAATAGAAAGAAATGGATAAGATTCTAGATCTTTCATTTCCTTAACATTGATAACATTACTGATTTCTAACCAACCAAATAAAGCATGAAAATCTGGCCCATAATATTCCCATTTGCCTGTTTGTGTATTTTTTCGAATACGTCTAAACCAACCAAGAAAAAGAAATAGATCGCCTTCTCTCACCTGTTGGTTAAGTAAATGTCCCGCTGCAGCTTTCACTTGCCCAAGAGCAGGTCTCCAACCATTTATTCTCTTTTCTTTTTTTCGATTTAAATCTGGATCAAGGTGAAGTGGCTTATTAAGAAAATCTGCAGGCAACAAATCTTTAATTATTTCCTTTAGATCAATATCTTCTGTTTCTATATCATCCCAAGATAAACAACTATCTGATGAAGGAATAGGGAAAGAAATAATTTTTCCATTGGGTAAAATAGGACTGGGGAAACAACCACTACTTTTTCCACTGTCAAATCCTTTTCTTGATAAAATAATTTTCATTTAAAATAGTCCCCATATTTTCCTGATGAATAAATTCTCCGTTGTTTCAATTCTTCATTAAAAAAAAGAATAAACTCATCAATAAGTTGTTGTTCAGTGATTTTTCGATGTCCACGACCTACTAGAAGATGAGAATTTGGTAATTGAATATAATGTGTTGGATTATTTGAACCTAAATACCAATATTTTTTACCAATTAATACTCTCTTACCTGAATAAAGATCGCTATTTTCATTGTGTTCACGAGTATGACCAGATTTACTATCTAACCAATCATAGCTCCCATTTCCCTGATATAACCAAATGCAGTCGCCGTTATGGGCTTTATTGGTTGGAATTCGATTATTTAAATCTATCGAATTTTTACAGCGTTGATAGTAATCCTGCCATTCAACAATTTCATCAATCACCATACAGTACACAATATGGTTTCCCATTCGTTTAGGGCTCAAACCTAAAATAATATCACCTACCTTTGCACAACGACGAATTACTGGCTTACAAATAGCTAGCGTGCAAATATTAAAATCAGGATTAGGGGCATTTCCATGATCATAAGAAACAATATAGCTATATAGTGAAGGATATTCTGTTTGTTTGATCAATCGGTCCATAAGTTTTCCTTGTTAAAAGTGCGGTTAACATTCCACTAAATGCTTATCATACTTGTCATCAAGCATGCTTAACTTCAAATAATTTGAACTCCGCATACCTTTTTAAGACTTCTTTTTCAACTCTATATACCGCTTCTGTTTCATTACTTGCTGAAACATAACTATTTGATGCTGTCCAAAGACGATCTGTTGTTTTTCTTTTAAAGTGATATCTCACATTGTATCGAGCCATTTTTATTCCCTTTTTAGATTATTAATATAATTTTAAATTCAATTTCAATCATAACTCAAATTTTAGCGAATATTAATAGTCATGTAATTTTCAAAATGCTTCTCTTACAATAGAAAAAACAAAAGAATATATTTGTTAGAATGCAATAACTCAATGTAGACTTCAGATTTTCTCAAACTTGCCACAATAGAAAAGACGTAATAACAGCAATAGATAATACATGTCATTCTATTATATCCTAATATCTTTTCCGCAAATGATCCCCATCTGTTTTATGCAAATAGCTCAATATCCAAACTAATGCGATCGCAAAAACAGAAGTGGTCAAAAACGTGTAACTGAAAGCATGTTGTAATGCTTCACCTTCGTTACCAATGAATTGACGGTATAACGTTAAAATAATGGATGCTACAGCGATACCAAAGCCAATACCCACTTGTTGTACAATACTCAGCAAGGTTGAACCTGTACCACTTTGTTCCTGTGATAGATCGCCAACAGTAAGTGTATTAATTGAACTAAAAATCATCGACATGCAAGCACCGTACCACATCAAATTACATATAATCCATGTTGTGGATGATGAGGAATCAAGCCATGACATAGAAACCGTTGAGCCAGCCATTAAAAGTGACGATAAAATTAATGTCGTTTTATAACCTAAGATATTTAAAATATGCCCAATAAAGCGTTTAAATACGACGGACATTAGCGCGATAGGTGCAAGTAACCAACCAGACACTTCAGCAGAATAACCAAAAGAAAGTTGGAACATTAATGGCAATAAGAATGGCACAGCCGATCCTGAAAGACGGATAAAGATATTGGCTGCAATGCCTAATCGGAATGTTCTTGTATTGAAAAGAGATAAAGGCAAAATAGCACGTTCATTACCTTTCGCATAAAAATAATAAGCCATCAATAATGCAATACCAATCGCTAATGCACTGTATGTGGTTATGCGATCACTATGACTTTCACCGAGTAAATCAAGCCCGAGCGTTAAACCAACTAAACCAAATGCAAAGAGCAAAAAGCCCGTCCAGTCTAACTTATTCGCATTACCCTTATGATTTCCCATCACTTTAGCCGCCGCCCAAAAGCCTAACATGCCAATAGGAATATTGATTAAGAAAATCCAATGCCATGAAGTATGCACCACTAGCCAACCACCTAAAATCGGGCCAAGAATCGGGCCAATGAGTCCTGCTGTCGCCATTAAATTCCAGGCATTAATTAATTGATTTTTCGGTACAGTTTGAATAATCGCAAGACGAGCAACTGGCATCATAAATGCCCCGCCAATACCTTGGATAATTCGTGCGAGCACAAGGGTCTCAAGAGAGGTTGACATCGCACAAGCGACCGAACCGAATACAAAGGTAAAAACAGCAGAGCGGAAAACAGTGAGTGTGCCGAATTTAGCTGCCGCCCAAGCAGTTAAAGGAATAAATAAGGCAACGGCAAGAGAATAGGCGATAATCGCCATTTGCATTTCAAAGACAGGGGTTTGCAGATCTGTTGCAATAGTGGGTAAGGCAGTATTTAAAATAGTCGCATCCAAGCTTTGCATAAACAAAGCCATGGAAGCCACCCAAGCCAGCCCTTTATAGTGCTGACTTCCTATTACTGCGTCTTTTTCCACCATTGATAAATAAACTCAACGATCTGTTCAATGTGATTAATATCTAATAAAGTGCGGTCAGTTTCAAGCGAATAATCCGTTGCTAAAGCCAACACGTTTTCATCTAATTCTGGCAAAGGTTTTGTCATCTCTTGTCGATGCAACAGAATCTTTTGAATGGGTTCTTCTTTAAATCCTTCCACCAAAACTAAATCTGTTAAATGACGATCAAATTGTTGGCTTAAATAAGCTAATGAAACCGGCGCTTGAGGCGTTTCTGTCATTAATGCCCAACGACTATCGCAAGCCATAATAACTTGCGCAGAACCCGCCTCTTTCATTCGCCAGCTGTCTTTTCCCTCTTTATCCACATGGGCGTTGTGATGGCTGTGTTTAATCACTGAAACACGTAAACCTTTTTTGATTAATTGAGGAAGCAATTTTTCCAGTAATGTAGTTTTGCCACTACCGCTGTAACCCGTGATACCAAGAAGAGGAAGGGAATTGTTCATTGTAAAAACCTTAAGAAAAATGACCGCACTTGATAAAACAAAACCCCGCAGGACGGGGTTTTGCTATCAAAATCCATTAGGTGAAGAAAGTATAGCAAGGGAAAACAAAATAGCAACTTTCTCACGTCTACTGAATTATTTTAGGAATGTTACGCCTTGCACAATTCGTTTAGCCGCGGCAATTGGAAGCTGTCCGATAAAGGTAATTTCTTTATCGCCCATGACTTCACTATAAATCGTGTATGCCCCTTGTTTCCATGTGTTTTCTGTTGCGGCAGCGCTATCCGCTTTGTTGACATAGAGTGTAAAAGTGAAAAGACCGTCACTAAATAACGCATTTTCAATTACTTCACCATCTATCACATCATGATTTTGACGAATTAAATCAAAACCTTGCGGTAACCAATCAGTTTTCCAATTAATTGAAAGGGATGACTCTTGTTTCCCTTCATTTAAAAGTGGCGGTACTGACACCTTATTAAGGTAATCTGTCAAACCACGTAGACGATCATCGATATATAACGTCACCACACGGAACTGATCCAATAACTTGCCTTCGCGATCAAGCATATCGCCACGCAATAACAAACCATTTTCTTCATCTAAGAAAACGAGATATTGATAGCGAAAATCGTCTTTGGGCACAATACGAATGGTATCGACAAATCGGCCTGCAATTCGGTCTTTTCCAAGCTTAATAAAATCATAATTCTGACTCAGCTTGCTAAAATCAGTGCGAATCACTGCCGGAAGCGCATCCACAATCTCACCACTGTTAATCGTGAAAGCACGTGAATCCGGCTGGAAATAGCTGACTAAATTACCGCGCTGGATGATTTCTTGCTGTTCACCATCTAATGTCACCAATTGTGCATACACTTTTTGCCCTTGCTTAATATGACGATAACGGAATGAGTCCATATTTGTTCTGCATGCATACGACGCTGTAATTCATAGTTTTGCAACATCGTGCCAATACGGCGATTTTTTTGCTCAACCTGTTCCGAAGTGGCTACATCTTTGGTCGGAGCGTTGTAACTTACTTCTTGAACAGAATTGTTAAATGGTAAAGTTTGTAAAACTGGGTTTTCAGGTGTAACCGAGGTGCTTTTCGCATTAAATGATTGCACACCTACTACTGCCACCAAACACACACCTGCCGCCACCGCAATTTGTGTCATTGGTGCAAAGAATGCTTTTAATTTTTGCACGAATGGTAAGCTATCAGCTTCTTCTGGTGTTGGTTGAGAAACAGTAATCTCTACGTGTTTTACTTCTTCTAATTCAATTAAGTCCGCCATTTTCGCCGTAAAGTCAGCACCTAATAACACTGGTGACTCTTTACGCATAACCGATCTTACTGTGTGATATGCCGCCCAAGATTCTTGTGAATCTTTATCCTGACAGAGTTGTTCCGTCAACTCGGCACTGACTTCTTCTCCGTCCATATAGGCTGAAAGTAACTCTTTTTGCATTTTATAAACTCCGACTTTATTTTAACGTTGCATAAGTGGTTGTATTTTGTTCTCAATCACTTCCCGAGCACGGAAAATGCGAGAACGTACAGTACCTACTGGGCAATCCATTATTTCTGCGATTTCTTCGTAACTTAAACCTTCAAGCTCACGCAAGGTAATCGCAGTTCTTAAATCTTCTGGCAAACTGTGAATAGTATCAAACACCACTTTTTCCAGTTCGCTGGATAACATTTTATTTTCAGGGGTATCTACATCACGTAGATGGGTTCCCACATCGTAGCTTTCGGCATCTTCAGCCAAAATATCTTCGCTCGGTGGACGGCGCCCCTGTGCCGTTAAGTAATTTTTTGCCGTATTCACGGCAATTCGATATAGCCAAGTGTAGAATGCACTATCGCCCCGAAAGGATTCAATGGAACGATAGGCCTTAATAAAGGATTCTTGTACAACATCGGGAATATCGTTATGAGAAATGTAGCGGGTTAAAAGTCCGGCCACTTTATTTTGATAACGAGAAACCAATAAATTAAAGGCTTTTTTATCGCCTTGCTGCACTCTTTCTACCAAAGCCTGATCTGTTAGCTGTTCAGCCATATATCTCCTATGCTACGTCTAACACGCCTTCATATATTCAAGACAGCAAGCTATTGTTGCTTTATCAGACAGAGTTAAAATTGAAAAGTTCCTTATGTATAAAAAATTTCAAAAAAATTAACGGACATTCGTTTTCTGCACATCTTGGATATATTCAACCATCGCTTGCACTTCGGCATCGTCTGATTGACTGCCATTAAAAAACCACGAAAAAAGTTGTAAATCCGTGGCGGCAAGTAAACGAATAAAAATATCTTTTTTGTCGTCAGTCAGTTGGTCAAAATGCGCTTTATAAAAAGGCATGATGATTTTATCCAGCTCAAGCATACCTCGACGACAATCCCATTCAATGCGGAGTTTATTGTATTTATCCATAATTTCTCCCTAAATCATTGTAATTATACCTGATAAATGAAAAGTGCGGTTAAAAATTACCGCACTTTTTAATCAAAGAATCAATTATTCTGTCGCCTTCGGCTTAATCACCGCATAAACCACGCCGGTTAATAATGCCCCTGTTGCAATTGCACCTAAGTAGAGTAATGGTTCAGAGACAAACGGAATCACAAATAAACCACCATGTGGTGCTTGCAGAGAAATATTTAATGCCATTGAAATCGCACCCGCAGTTGCACCACCGATCACCGAGCTAATAATCACACGCAATGGATCGGCAGCCACAAACGGCAATGCCCCTTCAGAGATAAAGCATAAACCTAAGACAAAAGAGGCTTTGCCTGCATCACGTTGATTACGGGTAAATTTACTGCGAGCAATCCAAGTTGCAATCGCCATACCAATTGGCGGCACCATACCGGCAGCCATAGCGGCAGCCATTGGGGTATGGACTTGAGAGGCTAACATTCCCACGGAGAACGTATAAGCTGCTTTGTTTACTGGACCGCCCATATCAATACACATCATCGCACCGATAATCGCACCCAATACCATCGCATTAACCTCGCCCATGGATTTTAACCAATCGCTTAAGGTCGTCATAATTTGTGAAACCGGTGGGTTAATCACATAAATCATGGCAAGACCAACAATCAAGGTACCAAATAGCGGGAGAATTAAAATCGGTTTTAAGGAAGTTAAACTTGCCGGCAATTTAATGGTTGCATTTAATCCTTTCACCACATAACCCGCTAAGAAACCGGCGATAATCCCACCTAAAATCCCTGCACCGGCTGTGGTGGCTAACATACCACCAATAAGACCTACTGCAAGCCCCGGGCGGTCTGCGATAGAAAAGGCTACATAGCCGGCAAATACTGCAATCATTAGATGGAATGCTGCACCGCCACCGATATCCATTAAGGCTTTTGGAATACCATGAAAAATTGTTTCATCTTTGAAGGCTTCGATACCAAACATAAAGGAAATCGCGATTAATAAACCACCGGCAACCACCAATGGTAACATGTGCGATACACCTGTCATCAAATGTTTATAGACGCCTTTTTTCTCGCCGCTTTCTTCTGATTTAGCAGAAGATTTTGCTGCGCCACCTTCGTAAATTTTCGCTTCTTTAAATGCCTTATCGAATTCCTGTGCGGTTTTCTTTAAAGCCAAACCCGTCGAAGTACGATACATCAGTTTACCTTGGAATTTATCTAACGGCACATCAATATCGGCCGCAACAAAGACTAAATCTGCCGCAGCGACTTCTTCAGGAGTAATTTCATTACCTGCGCCCACTTGGCCACGGGTTTCCACTTTGACCTGCCACCCTTGTTTTTTTGCATAGGTTTCAATGGCTTCAGCAGACATAAAGGTATGCGCAACACCCGTTGGACAAGCTGTCACCGCGACGATATTTTTGATGCCAGAAACGCCGCCAAATCCAACCACACTTTGAGTAGGTTGAACATAGTCCACTGCTTGATTGAGTGCATTCGTCAGCGTTGCTTCAGGTGAAGCAATTGCCGAATCTTCATTGGCTAAAAAGACTTTTTTGCCCACAAGTTCAGCAGAGTTTGGCAAACTAGATCCGAAAACAATCACTAAATCCGCCTCTTTGGCTTGTTCAACCACAGTATGATTGGCTTTTTTCGCTGCCACGCTCAATGCTTGGCGAAGTAAATAGGCTTTTGCCGCACCAATTTGCGGAGATTGAGTTAAAAACAAATTCATTACATTATCCTTCAATCACAGAAATTTTGACATTCGCCAGAATTGGCTCAAGCAAGGCGATATCGCTCACGCCCACATTACTTTGTGAAACTGCAAAGGCGGAAACTGCACTTGCAAACGCTAAGGTTTCCGCTTGAGGTAAGCCTTTTTCGATACCGTAAATTAAGCCAGCTACCATAGAATCGCCTGCGCCTACAGTGCTCACCACGTTTTCACATTTAGGTGGTTGAGCTTGAATCACTGCCTGATCACTCAGCCATAAAGAACCGTTTTCCCCCATCGAAATAATCACATTAGCAATGCCTTCGGCTTTAAGTTTTTTGGCTGCCGCAATAATTTCATCAAGAGAATTTAATGGATGACCAATCCACGCCTCCAATTCGCGATGATTTGGTTTCACCAACCAAGGATGCGCTTTCAAACCAGCCGTGAGTGCGGCATTACTGCTATCTAATACGACTTTCACACCAGCTTGATGCAACTGATTAAGCCAATCCGCGAACAATTCAGGACTCACTCCACGTGGTAAACTGCCACATATCGCGACAATGTCAAAGTTTTGGCAGTACGCTAATGAATCTGCTGTAAATTGCTGCCAAGCTTCTGGGGTGATTTGATAGCCTAAGAAATTTAGGTCAGTCACATCCGCTTCAGTTTCCGTAATTTTTACGTTAATGCGAGTTTTACCGGCAACACGATGAAATTTGTCTTCCAAGCCTTGTTTTTTAAATAGCGTTTCGAAATCACCAACGTTGTCTTCACCTAAGAATCCACCAACAGCGACATCTACACCTAAATCTTTTAACACCTTAGCGACATTGATGCCTTTGCCTGCTGGAAAAATACCGAGCGTTTCAACGGTATTCACTTCGCCGATTTCAATTCGAGGCAAACGCCCAACTAAATCATAAGCAGCATTTAAGGTAATTGTTGCTACTTTTGCCATCACTTACCCCCGACCTTCACCTAAACTGTTTTCAATGACTGCACCAATACCGTCAATCGCTTGTTGAGCTTCTTCACCGCTTGCGACGAAACGTAGGCGATGACCTTTCACGACGCCTAATGCCACAATTTTCATCAAGCTTTTCGCGCTGACTAATTGGGTGTTACGATCTAAGTTTTGTACCGCAACCGACGCATTATATTTTTTCACTTCATTAACAAGCACGGCACTTGGACGAGCGTGTAAACCGTGTTCATTACGAATCATAAATATCGCTTCAATGGCATCGGCTGGTAAGCCCGTATTTTCTTCGTGGATTTGTGGTGCATGCTCGCTGCTTACTTCAATAGTATCTGGTTCAGCCGGTGGTACGGCAGATACGCTTTCGCCAAGCCCACTCGCAATAATCTTACCTAAGGCTTCAATAGCTTGTTTCGCATCATCACCTTCCGCAACAAAACGTAAGCGATGACCTTGAGTGACACCTAATGCCACAATTTTCATTAAACTTTTCGCACTAACTGGTGCGGTTTCTCGAGTAAGATTTTGTACCGTAATCTTGGAGGTGAATTTTTTCACTTCATTGACGAGCACCGCACTTGGGCGAGCGTGCAAGCCATGTTCATTACGAACAGTAAAGGTACCAATCACTGCACCCGTAGCGATTTGACCTTCAGATTGAGCAGCTGCTGCAACTGGCACTTTACCACCATTAAGTGCGGTCAAAATTTGCTGCGTATTACCACTTAATAAAATATTTTGGACTTCATCATCCAATAAACGCGCTAATGTCTCATTGATTTGATCGTTAACTGCCGAAATCGTCAACACGCCTTTCACCGCTTTACCATTATGATTAAAAATGGTTTTCGCACGACTGAATGCTAAGGCATTTTTCACATTACCTGATACGGCATCGGTTACCCATAACCCTTTACCAAGCGGCAGAGCAGAATTGGATACCACTTCAGAAACAAAGCTATTTTCAACCGCACTTTGCTGTTGTAATTTACCTGCATTGATGGCGGTAAGGGTGAGCAAACTTTGCGTTTCAATATCTAAACTTAATGTTTCTTCAGTCATGCTAAAAGAATCGCTTTCACCTAATAAAATCGCACGGAATTTTTCAACATCGGTTAATGTCGCTAACTGTGCCGCGGTGTCTTCATCACCTAAAACATGCGTTAATTGACGAAGTAAAGCAAGATGCTCATCAGAACGGGCAGCAATACCAATCACAACATAAGCAATATTACCTTTTCCCCACTCAATACCTTGTGGAAATTGGAAAACTTGCACACCAGTTTTTTTCACCATCGAACGGGTTTCTAATGTACCGTGTGGAATCGCAATCCCATTGCCTAAAAAAGTGGAGGTTTGTTGTTCACGTCCAAGCATGCCTTGTAAATAGCCTTGTTCAACATTACCAGCTTGCTCCAACGCACTTGCAGCCATTTCAATAGCTTGCAGCTTATTTGTTGCCGTAGCATTTAAATGAATGTTGCTTTCCGAAAGTTCTAACATTCTTGCTCCTTCACATTGATGATTTAAAAAAAGAAAAGCTGCTGATGAGGTCTCTCATCAACAGCTCAAATTGATTATTGGCCGGTACAGGCTTTGAGTAGCATTTCGCTACCTTGGGAAATGTAGGCGTCATTTTCACCGCGCTCTTTGCCTTTTTGCAAATCACGCATTGCATCGTAGATCCCTTGCGTCACACTTGGCGAATCCACTTTTTGCCAACAATTTGCACTTAAACGGCTGAAGTTAGTTTGTAATGCTTCTGCATGTAACACACCGCTATAGTAAGCATACACATCAGAATCATGACCACCTGTGTAGAGTTTATCTTGAATTTGCTTGATTGGTACAACAATACGACCGAGATACCAGTCATTCGCACCACTTGCAAAATTATCCACAAAGAAATTTTTTGTTACACGATCTTTATAGGTTGCCACAGTGGCTTCATAAGCGGCGGCATAAGATTTTTGGTCGATTTTATCTTTATCTAAATCAATGACCTTTTTGTCTTTACCCATAAACGGAATATAAGAGGTCATATCTGAAATCGAAGAACAACCCGCAAGCATTACTGCAACAAAGAATATCGAGATTTTTTTAAACATTAAATTTTCCTTATTTATAGGCGGTTAAAACCGCTGTTAATTATACTTAGAATGGGGAGTTAAGCAAGGTAACACCTAGTACTACGCTGATTCTTTGCTCACTCCGCTGTCTTTGACAATCGAAACTAAAATTTGATCAATTTTGAAGTTTTCGGTATCAATGACTTCAAATTTATATTTATCGTATACGACAAAATCGGTTTTTTTCGGAATTTTGCGTAACATATACATCATAAAGCCACTAATAGTCTCGTAATTTTCTGAATCAGGGAAAGATTCAATATCCAAAACGCGCATCACATCTTCAAGTGGCGTTGCCCCATCAATCAACCAAGAGTTTTCATCGCGGCTAACGATTTGCTCTTCTTCGTTAGAAACCAATTCTCCCATCACAATACTCATCACATCGTTCAAGGTAATTAAGCCCATTACAAGCGCATATTCATTGACGATAATCGCAAAATCTTCCCCCGTAGATTTAAACAACTCCAATACTTCGTATAACGACAGCGTATCTGGGATAAATAACGCTTTGCGTAATAAACGGCTATCTGTTAAATCTACTACTTCTTGTTGAAGATAAAGCGTCAACAAAGTATGGGATTCCACATAACCTAAAATCTTGTCCAAACCATTATCACAGATCACTAATTTAGAATGAGAGTCAGCCGATAAGGTATTCAACACTTCCTGACGAGTAAAAGTGCGGTCTAAAAACACGATGTTTTCACGAGTCGTCATGGTTGAAGACACGGTACGCTCTTGCATTTCAAAGATGTTTTCAATCAAATAATGTTCTTGTGTTTTTAGTACGCCCGCTTCGGCACCAGCCTCCACAATCGCCACAATGTCTTCTGGAGTCATATTATCTTCGCGCTTAGTGGATATCCCCATTAAATGGAAGAAGATATTAGAAAGACCATCAAAAAACCATACAATAGGTTTTAAGAAGAAAATGAAGACTTGCATAATGCCAATAGTCCGTAACGCCACACCTTCAGGATTAATCAATGCGAGACGTTTCGGAATTAAATCGGCTAATAAAACAAATGTTGTGGTTACCATGAAAAAAGCAATCCAAGAGGAGGCTGGCTCAACCCATTCTGCCATAGTGTATTCATGTAAAAAACTCTGTAAGTGAAGACTAATGGTTGCTTCACCAATCACACCACCGAGTACGGCAACCATATTAAGTCCAATTTGTACTACAGTAATGAAACGCCCTGGCTGTTCCTGTAATTTTAAAACTTTCTCCGCTTTGATATTGCCTTCATTGGCCAACGTTTGTAGTTTAATGCGTCTTGCACCCGCGAGAGAAATCTCAGCTGATGACAAGATTGCACTGACAATAATTAATACGATTAAAATAAAAATCGCTGCAGATAAACTCATAATGTTCTCTTTATTGGCTTTAAAGTGCGGTCAATTTACCGCTGGTTTTTAAGCTAGAAATGTTATTATTAAATTGTGAGGGCGTTCTATGACGCCCCATATTTGAGAAACGCTAATTTTCGCTGTCGAACCAGCCACGTACAAATTGGATAGAAAGGAAAAGAGTAATTAATAAGAAAGCATAGAATACCCAAGATAAAATCGGATGGCTTGGTGTCACATCGCCACTGATTTCTTTCACTGCAACGGCATTGCGATATTCATCGAACATCGTCATCCGCCAACCGTAATACTTGATTTGCACTAATTTGTTTTCATTACCCAAGGCTTGAACTTGAGCCTGTAAGTTCGCTGAACCAAATTTAAAGTAGAATGGAAAACCCCAACGGGTATCTTCATTACGATACACCATGATTTTGCCATCATCATTTTGTGTATTGATAAAATACACATCGCGCGTTGGACCATCAGCCGGATTCGATTTTGTAATCGGGCCATCTTTATCCACACGTTTCACTTCCACACCGGTTACTCGCGTTACATCATAGTGTGGGAAAACGTAGTCTACCACCGCGAACATAAAGCCGTGGAAAACAAAGACTACTAAAAATAAAAAGTACTTAAAAAACTTACGCATAAAACTCCCTCATTTAAATCGATGATTTATTGTACATTAATTTTAAATAAACGCTCGAAGTTTTGTGTACTAATTTGTGCAAATTCTTCCATAGACAACCCTTTTAACGCTGCCACATACTCACACACTTCACGTGTATAGGCAGGTTGGTTCTCTTTACCACGATAAGGTACAGGTGCTAAATAAGGCGAATCCGTTTCAACTAACAAACGATCTGCCGGCACATAACGAATAGCTTCACGAATACTTTCCGCATTTTTAAAGGTTATAATGCCTGAACAAGAAATATAAAACCCTAAATCAAGTGCCTTTTTCGCAAAATCCAAGGTTTCCGTAAAACAATGAATTAATCCACCACACTTTTCTGCCTGGTGCTCACGCAACATGGCAATGGTATCTTCTGGCGCTGAACGAGTATGAATAATCACGGGTTTATCCACTTCATTAGCAATTCTGATTTGATCCGCAAAAACCGTTTGCTGCAATGCCTTATTATCTGCACTGTAATAATAATCCAAACCAATTTCGCCAATTGCGATCACTTTTTTATCTTGGGATAAACGTAATAAACGATCGGCATCGTAAGGTTCTTCTTCAAGATCTAGTGGATGTACACCGCAAGCCAAAGACACATTCGGAAATTTTGCTAACTCAGGGTAAGCTTTTTCAAAACGGCTTAATGTTACGCCAATCGCCAATAAATGCTTCACATCTCGTGCTTGGGCTTTGGCCACAACATCAGCAATATCTTTGTGTAAATTTTCATAATCCAATGCATCTAAATGGCAATGGGAATCTACGATAAACATAATTTATTTAGTCCTTAAATACGTCGGTAATTAACTTTGTCAAACCATCTAGTAACATTAATTCCGTGTTAACGCCGTTGATAGTGAGTAAATCCGAGCGCACTTTTTGCATAATTTTATTTGCGGTTAATAACCCAAGCGCTGTTTGCTCGTCTGCAAATTGAGTTACACCTGTTTTAAGATCAAGTGTTTGCCAGCCATTTTGTATTTCGAGTTTGTATTTAATGGCATCACTTAAAAACGCTAAAATCCAATCCACTTGCTGTACGGTGCGTTCTTTTTCAAAGAAAGGCAAAATTTCCAAAGGTGAACGACGACGATAAAACAGCCAAAATTGACGTAGGAAATTTTTTCTCTGTTCAATTAATCCTTGCCGGAGTGTTTCTAATGCTAACAGTGGACGACCCAAATTCATCGCAAGTGCGGTCAATAATTCAGATGTTTCTGCCTGAAATTGAGAAGAAAGCCAAGTTAAGGCTTCTGCTTCCGTTGGCAAAGGAACATTCCACACTTGGCAACGGCTGTAAATAGTCGCTAACAACGAAGAGGAAGGCTCTGTTTGCAATAAGAAATACGTGTTCGGACGCGGCTCTTCCAAAGTTTTGAGCAATGCATTAGCTGCCGCTTCCGTAAGACGTTCTGCATCTTGAATATATACTAATTTATTGCCATTTTGTTGCGCGTGTTGGCTGACAACATCATTAATCGCCCGCACCTGATCAACACCAATGTCTTTGCCTTCTTGAGAGGCTAAAACATGAAAATCAGGGTGGCTGTGCGCTGCCATTAAGTGACAAGCATGGCAATGGCCACAAGGTGCATTATCCGGTGTTTGACACATAATGCGTTTTGTTAAAGCCTCAAACAAACCTTCAGCACCGAGACCTTGATCAGCTTTAATCAATAATGCATGATGCCCCAAACCTTCGCTAAAAGTTTGGCTAATTTTGTGATAAGTAGGCACTAACCAAGGATAAAGTTCGCTCATTTTGTTTGTGAAACCCACCAATTTTTGACCGCACTTTGAATGTCTGCTTGTACTTGTTCCAAAGGCTGACCTGCATTAACAATGGCGGCTTTCGGGTTGTTCTGCACCAATTCCAAATAACGTTGTCGGGTACGATGGAAGAAATCGAGTCCTTGTTGTTCAATGCGGTCTAATTCACCACGACCTCTAGCACGAGCAAGCCCTTCTGCAGGATCAATGTCTAAATACAGTACAAAATCAGGCTCAAAATCGCCTAATACCATATTTTTTAAATTCGCCATAAGTGTTTGGTCAAACTGACGCCCACCGCCTTGATAAGCCTGTGAAGACATATCATGTCGATCGCCAAGCACAATTTTACCTTCTGCCAATGCTGGCTTAATCACATTTTCTACCAATTGAATTCGTGCCGCATAAAGCATCAATAATTCCGCTTTATCCGTAACAAGTTCTTCTGTTTCATGTTTAATTAAATGGCGCAATTTTTCTGCTAATGGTGTACCACCCGGCTCACGAGTAAATACGATATCATTTACACCAAGGGATTTTAATGTATCCACCACCGTTTGCATGGCGGTACTTTTACCTGCACCTTCCAAGCCTTCAATCACGATAAATTTGCCTTGCATTAGTTGGCTCCTTTTTGTTGGCTACGATACCAACGTAAATATTCTTGCACTGCTTTATTATGCTCGTTCAGATTACGAGTAAATTTATGACCGCCACTTCCATCGGCAACAAAATAATAAAAGTCCGTTTTTGCTGGATGAGCCACGGCCTGCAAAGCACTCTCACTCACCATCGCAATTGGTGTTGGTGGTAGCCCCTCAATCATATAGGTATTGTAAGGGGTCATCGTTTCCAAATCTTTTTTACGAATATTGCCGGTATAACGCTCACCCATTCCATAAATCACGGTTGGGTCAGTTTGTAGTTTCATATTGGCTTTTAAACGATTAATAAATACGGAAGCGACTTGTGGGCGCTCCGCCGCAATACCCGTTTCTTTCTCCACAACAGAAGCCAAAATCAGCATCTGATATGGATCCGTTAATGGGTGATTTTCATCACGTTCATTCCACGCTTTATCTAAGGCTTTTTGTAAACGAGTAGTTGAACGCTTTAATAATTCAAGATCAGTCGAGTTAGGCGTGTAATTATAGGTATCTGGATACAACCAGCCATCCATGTTATTCCATTCGTAAACGGCTTTTGCAACGGCTGGAATATCCAATAACGCCATAATTTCTTTATCACTTTTACCTTGCAAGGTTTGTTTTAAGTGCGGTGCATTTTCAAGGTTTTTACGCCATTCCTTGAACGTTTTACCCTCAATAAACTTCACACTAAATTGCGCTTCCTTGCCAGAATTAATCATATCCAATAAATCTTGCAACGTTTTCACGCCCGTTAAAGAATAAGTCCCCGCTTTCACTTTGTTGAGCTGAGGTTGTAATTTCAATAACCAAGGCAATAAATCGGCATGTTCAAGAATTTTTTCTTGCTCTAATAAAGCGGCGAGTTTACTGCCAGTAGTGCCTCGCTCAATTGTCAGCAATTGATCTTGCGTGACATTCACCGGCGTATGAACAAACTCAGTTAATTTTTGATAACCCCAAAAACCAACACCGCCAAGAATTAGCAAAAGAATCAGTAAAAAGACAAAAAATTTTTTCATGCGTCACTCATTTTATAAAAACGACAAAAGGGGCAAAATGCCCCCTTATTCTAACGTTTTCTGTTATTTATCGAAATATTGAATATCAGCATTTTTACGTAATGCTTTCACCCAGTCTTTGGTTGCTTCTTGTAATTGGCTATTCACGATTTGTTCGTAAGCTTTTTGACGATAAGCATCTTCTGTTTTATCGCCATCACGACTGCCGGTTACTTCGAGAATATGCCAACCAAATTCAGATTTAAATGGTGCAGAAATAGTACCTTGTGGTGTAGTTTCAACCATTTTTGCAAATGGGCCCACATAAGCTTCTGGGAAGGCATAGCCTAAACTGCCGCCATTCGCACCTGATAAATAATCTTTAGAATATTTTAAGGCTGCATCTGCAAAAGTCATTTTTCCTGAAACAATATCACCACGAATACGCTCTAATTCAGCTTTCGCTTGTGCATCGTTCAGTAATGGGTTTAGTTTTAATAAAATATGACGAACTTCATACTCTTTGCCCATCACTTTTTGCGCGGTACCTTTTGCTTTTGCTTCATCGAGCATTTGTTTACCCAATGCATCCACTTGCTCGCGAGTCACATCCACGCTGTTTTGAATAGCATGGTTACGCACGCCCGCCATTAACATTTGGCGAGAAATTTGTTGTTTAAATGCATTTAAGGAAATGCCTTGATAATCCAATGCATCTAAGAATTGACCATAAGTTAAACCATTTTTCGCCGCAATATCTTCTACGATACGGTTTACTTCAGCTTGGTTTACTTTTACACCGGATTCTTTGATCGCTTTCTCTGTCAGCATATCATCAATAATCTTATCTAATGCGGCTCGTTGGCTACCTTTCTTGCCCATTACGGCATTCACTTGGCTTTGTAAAATTGGTGTACCATTTACGGTCGCCACAACGCGTTCTTCTGCTTGTACTTGAGAAAACGTAAACAGACCGATCATGGCAAACAAAAGAGATTTTAACATTGATTTTTTCATTTTAGTTGTCTTAAAAAATAATAGGATAATGCTCGTTAGATTATCAATTTTATCAAAGGTTCACAATAGGCTGATCGTTATTTAGGCAATAATGCCACTTCATAACAACCATCATATTTTAATGTACGTACCTGAACTTGTTCATCACGGGAGGTCGGCACATTTTTACCTACATAGTCTGCCCGAATCGGCAATTCACGATGTCCACGATCCACTAAAATCACCAACTCAATTTTAGCTGCACGACCAAAATCCGTTAACGCATCCATCGCGGCACGAATGGTTCTTCCGGTGAATAGAACATCATCGATCAAAATGACTTCTTTACCCTGAATATTCATATAACTTGAGGCACCGCTATACACAGGGGTTGGATTTTCAGGTTCAACATACTCTAAGTCATCGCGGTAAAATGTGATATCCAATTCCATCATTGGAAGACTTACTCCATTCAACTCTTCAATGCGATGTTGAATCAATTCGGCAATTTCAGCACCACGACGTTTTACCCCAACTAAAATTACATTATCGAAATCTTGGTGCTTTTCAATAATTTCATGGGAAATACGTGAAATGGTGCGTAAAAATCTGTTTGCATCAATAATAATTTTTTCCATTTTATCTCTCGCTTTGTTTACATAGACTAAGTGCGGTTGAAAAAACACTGATTTTTTGACCGCACTTTTACTGGAATATTAACCGAATTCTAGCTCTACCGCATTTTCGCCGAGCAAATTCACCAATTCTGTTAGAATCTCATCCGTTGGTGTAATCGACCATTGAATCCCTAAACGCAATAACGCACGACCTTTTGCGCTTTGATAATATACGTTAATTGGTAAAGTACCGCCACTAACCGGTTCTAACATTTCTTTCAATTTCTTAATAAAACTTGGGCTAATCTGCTCCTCAGACAAACTGATAGCCAAAGATTTTGCATAACGGGAACGCGCCTCATCTAAGGTCATTAAATCCCGTACCGACATTTTTAATCCACCAGAAAAATCGTCAAAACTCACCTGACCAGATACCACTACAACCGTATCTTTTTGTAGTTTTTCGCCGAATTGGTCTAAGCTTTCGCCGAATAGAGTTAGGTCTAAACGCCCTGATCGGTCATCAATGGTTGCGATACCGATGCGATTGCCTTTTTTCGTTGTTGCAAAACGCGTTGCCACCAACAAACCAGCTGCAGTGCTAATTTGCCCACGGCGGTTTGGCGTGAGATCTTTTAATCGCGTAGAACTGTAATGAGAAAGCTCTTTTAAATAACGACTTACCGGATGGCTGCTTAAATACAAACCAAGGGTTTCACGCTCACCATCTAGAATTTGTTTTTCTGTGTAAGGTGGCGTATGGGCGTAAGCATTTTCCACTTCTTCGTGTGTTTCTGTCAGCACACCGAACATATCGGTTTGCCCCATGGCCTCATCTTTCGCATGCTGATCAGAGGCTTTGAGTGCATCTTCTAGATTCTTAGATAACGCCGCACGATGTGGCCCTAACTTATCAAACGCGCCCGACATAATCAGACTTTCAAAGGTACGACGGTTAATTTTCTTCAAATCAACGCGAGCACATAAATCAAACAAATCCCTGAAAATCCCACCTTCATTACGAGCGGTAATCAGTGCATCAATCGGACCTTCACCCACCCCTTTAATGGCGCCGATACCATAAACAATCTCACCATTTTCATTCACACTGAAATGATGTTTTCCTACATTGATATCTGGTGGGGTAACTTTTAAGCCCATACGCAAACATTCATCGTACAAGCCGACGATTTTATCGGTATTATCCATTTCCGAGGTCATTACCGCTGCCATAAACTCAGCAGGGAAATGGGTTTTCAGCCAAAGGGTTTGGTAAGATACCAATGCGTAAGCAGCAGAGTGTGATTTATTGAAACCATAGCCGGCAAATTTTTCCACTAAGTCGAAAATCTTCATGGAAAGCTCGCCATCAACACCATTTTTCTCAGCACCTTCTTTAAACACAGAGCGCTGTTTCGCCATTTCTTCCGGTTTTTTCTTACCCATCGCACGACGTAATAAGTCCGCACCGCCAAGAGTATAACCCGCTAACACCTGAGCAATTTGCATGACTTGCTCTTGGTACAAAATAATACCGTAAGTTGGCTCTAAAATCGGTTTAAGGCTTTCATGTTGATAGTTTGCGTCAGGATAAGAGACTTCTTCTCGACCATGTTTACGGTCAATAAAGTTATCCACCATGCCCGATTGTAATGGACCAGGGCGGAATAATGCTACCAACGCGATAATATCTTCAAAACAGTCTGGCTGCAGGCGTTTAATCAAATCTTTCATCCCGCGCGATTCCAACTGGAATACGGCAGTCGTTTCAGATCGCTTCAGTAACTCAAAGGATTCGGGATCATCTAATGGAATAGCAGCAATATCAACTGGCGGTTTGCCTTCACGAGTAAGGCGGGCATTAATCATATCTAGTGCCCATTTGATAATGGTGAGTGTACGCAAACCTAAGAAGTCAAACTTCACTAAACCAGCATATTCCACATCGTTTTTATCGAAGTGAGTAACAGGATGAAGCCCCTCATTGTCACAATAAAGTGGTGCAAAGTCTGTAATCAAAGAAGGGGAAATCACCACTCCACCTGCGTGTTTACCCGCATTTCGCGTGACACCCTCTAGCTTACGCGCCATATCAATCAAGGCTTTGACTTCTTCATCTGAATCATATGCTGTTTGTAGTTGCGGTTCAGCCTCAAAAGCCTTGGCTAAGGTCATGCCGGGATCCGGGGGGATCATTTTCGAAATACGATCCACAAAGCCATAAGGATGGCCTAATACGCGCCCCACATCTCGAATTACCGCTTTGGCCGCCATGGTACCGAAGGTAATAATTTGTGATACGGCACCGCGACCATAGGTTTCTGCCACATGATCGATAACACGATCCCGTCCATCCATACAGAAATCCACGTCGAAATCGGGCATGGAAACACGCTCTGGATTGAGGAAACGCTCAAAAAGAAGATCGAATTCAAGGGGATCCAAATCAGTAATTTTTAGTGCATAAGCCACCAATGAACCCGCGCCAGAACCTCGTCCAGGCCCTACTGGAATATCATTGTCTTTTGACCACTGGATAAACTCCATAACGATTAAGAAGTAACCCGGGAAGCCCATTTGGTTGATCACATCGAGTTCGACTTGAAGACGCTCATCATATTCCGGTCGTCTTTCTGCCCGCACTTTTTCATCGTGGAATAAAAACGCCAACCGCTCTTCCAAACCTTCTTTGGATTTCATCACCAAATAATCTTCCGTACTCAGATCGCCTGTTGGGAATTTTGGAAGGAAATATTCGCCCAAACGCAAAGTAACATTACAGCGTTGCGCAATTAATACCGTATTTTCAAGCGCAGAAGGAATATCAGCAAATAATTGGCACATCTCTTCTTCTGAGCG
>PPYF01027307.1_pt1 | contig 25975 bp, 17 predicted proteins | sample 1559871 | NCBI WGS metagenome assembly PPYF01 (sample SAMN08240021, study PRJNA423297) | Human gut metagenome, whole genome shotgun sequencing project. | reverse complement strand
TACTTGGAGAGCGCATAAGACATCTTGATATAAACCAATAGTCACGTATCAATTGCCATGATTATTCAAAAAGAGATTATACTTCGGTGCCTGATACTCTTGGTAGGTCTGCTACTTTGCACGACCACCGGGTATGCCGATGAAAATATTACAGCCCGCCTGCTTACTACCCGCGACGGGTTGCCCAACAATACCGTCCGCGACATAATGCAAGACCGCAAGGGCTATATATGGTTAAGCACTCTCGACGGAATAGCTCGATATGACGGATATAACTTTGTGAAATTCCGTCGCGACCCCTCACAACCAATAACCCTTACCGACCAGTCGGTGCGCAGCGCATTCGAAGATAAGAACGGCTTCATCTGGATTCACGGAGCCAATGACCATGTAAGCTGCCTTGACCCTCGCAGAGGCGCTTTCGTAGACTACACAGGCAAGGGAATGCACGGCGACTACCGATATACCCGCGAACTGGACGACTGCATGTGGCTGTGGGGCGAAAAAGGAGCCTTACAGGTCAGGTATGAAGACGGCGACTTTTCTGCTACAGCTTTCAGCAAGGATGCCGGCAACCTGCCATCTAATACAGTTGACAACTTCGGTATTGACCATCAAGGCAATGTATGGCTCACCTCTGACAACTCCGTATTTATTATAAAAGGCAACAAACCGGAAAGAATATCTGATAGTGGTCTTTTCCGATGGATGATTACGGATGGTGATAAAGCCACATATTATATAACTGTCACAGGCGAAATCTACAAATTTACAGACCCTGCGAAACACCGCCGCATAGCCACTATAAAAGGCATTGATAACATAAGCAAGCTCCCCGGAGAACTTGTACAAAATCGTAAATGGTACATTTTCACTGACAAGCAAGCTTACGCGCTCGACCTCGATACAGACAGCCTCCAAGAACTACAAGGGGAACTTAATATTCCCGGAGCAAAGGTCATCATGGACAATATGGGAGATTTCTGGCTACACAACGAGACCGGACGGCTCATCTATCTCAATCACAAAAGCGGAGCCACCAAGACATTCAGCCTAATCACAAGTGAGCAAGCATCACTGCTCGACATGGAGCGTTTTGAAGTGGCGCGCGACGGATGTGGTAATGCCTGGGTAAGCACAAATGGCAACGGACTTTTCAAATATGATTTCAATTCTGATGAATTACGGCATTTCCATGAAGGAGAAAAAAGCAACAGTATCATACCGTCAAACGAACTTCTCTGCGTCATGGTCGACCGTTCCGGCACGATATGGACAGGCGCCGATTATACCGGCGCATCACGCATAGACGTCTCTCGCAACCATCGTCCGTTGGTTCTCCCTGACTTCACTCCGCTATCAAAGCAATCAAACTCTTACCGCCTTGTCAAACGTCTGCCTGACGGCGATATTCTGCTCGGAACACGCGGTGGCGAATTGCTTCGCTACTCTTCGGACTTATCCCATCTTAAATCGAAAGATGCTTACTCCTCAATCATCTACGACGCTATGACCGACAAAGACGGGCGCCTGTGGCTTGCGACACGCGGCAGCGGCATATTTGTTGACGGCGTAAATTATGTATCAAATTCCAAAATACCCGGCAGCTTGCCTAATTCACTTATATTCACGCTATGTGAGGACAATAAGGGACGCGTCTGGATAGGAACGATGGGAGGAGGAATGGCGCTCGCGATACAGCAAGCCGACGGCACCTTCAAATTCCGTCAGTTCCTTAACGACTCTTACGGACAGAGGCGCATTCGTTCCATGACAACCGACATCAACGGCAATGTATGGGTAGCAAGCAACAACGGCCTCATTGTATTCAATCCCGACTCTATTATTACCAATCCCCATAATTTCAGGACCTATAATATAGAGAACAAAAACTTCAAAGGCGACATAGTTCATTGCGTGGTACGCGACAATAACGGGGCAATGTGGGTTGGCGGCAGCGGATTCGGCCTTGCCGTATCAAGGAATGCCACTGACATCGACAATCTTGAATTCCAGTACATTGAACCGGAAAAGGGACTTGTCAACAGCACCGTTGTGGCCATAAGCCCGGTGAAAGGCGACATCCTCGCTGCAACAGAATACGGCCTTTCGCGCCTTGACACCAACGGCAATCTGATTGAAAACTATGTCCTTTCAACAGAACCCAAGAGCAACGTCTACAGTACCAATACGGCACTCACACTCAACGACAGCACTGTGTTGGTCGGTTCTTACAACGGCCTGTTCGCACTCAATCCGTTCACGGAACAAAGCGACCCGTCATCCTTGCCTAAAGTAACATTTACCGAACTTATGATAAACGGTCAGGCGCCGCATACCGGTGCTGAATGCTCCAAACTGGCATATACCGACCATATCAAACTCGCCCACGACCAGAACAATATTGAAATCGACTTCTCAAGTCTCGAATATTCCTCAACCTCTCCGGCCACATATACTTATCGGCTTGTACCCTACGACAAAGATTGGAGCCATCCTTCAACACTTAATTATGCCATTTACAAAAACCTGTCTCCCGGCGACTATACATTATATGTAAGAGCCGCACGCAAAGACGGCAAGTGGGGAGAGGAATCTGCCATGCGTATCACCATATCACCCCCTTGGTATGCAACATGGTGGGCAAGACTCATAAGCGTACTGCTTATATTGGCTGCTGCCGTCATCATTTTTATCGTGATGCGCCGAATAGAAAAGCTGCGCAACCGCGTAAGACTCGAAGAGCAACTTACAGATTATAAGTTGGAATTCTTTACAAATATTTCACACGAATTCCGCACACCCCTCACGCTCATGCAGGTGTCGCTTGAGAAGATTCACGAAGTCCTCGCAATGCCAGAAGCCCGCGAGACACGGCGCAACATAAGTGGACACCTCACCACCCTTGACAAGAATTCTCGACGTATGTCGCGTCTTATCAACGAATTGCTCACATTCCGTAAGGTTGAGAAGAACAAGCTCACCCTCAATCCACGTCCCACAGAGGTTATATCGTTCCTGCGTGATATTTTCGAAACCTTCAAAGAAGAAGCGCGGCAAAAGCAACTCAACTACACCATTACGTGTCCGCTTGAGTCATATACGATGAACGTAGACCGCGACAGTCTCGACAAGATTGCGCATAATCTCCTGTCAAATGCCGTAAAATACACCCTGCAAGGTGGTTCCGTCGAGTTTATCATCACTGTTAATGAGGCATCCAAACGCCTTGTGATAAAAGTAAAAGACAACGGTATAGGAATCCCGGCCGACAAAAAGGCACAACTTTTCTCACGCTTCATGCAGAGCAACTTCTCACACAAGAGTATAGGGGTTGGATTGCATCTGACCTATGGACTCGTACAGCTTTACGGAGGTTCTATTTACCATGAAGACAATGTTGGGGGCGGTTCTATCTTCACAGCCGAAATCCCCACTACCCTGCCTGCGTCTGATGTACCCGACAATACGGAAGAAACCGGAGCTTCTATATCAGCTGAAATGCAAAAGCATGAAGAGACTCTTGAAAATGAACTCACATTGTCTCCTCCCGAAACAGGTCACAAATTACTCATTATAGATGATGATGCCGATATACGCGAGGTACTTACCCGTGAATTCAGCCAGTATTTCGATGTCATCACCGCAGCCGACGGCACAGCCGGACTCAAAGAGGCACGCGAAAACGAAGTGTCGCTCATTATTTGTGACGTTATGATGCCCGATATGTCGGGATTTGAAGTGACGCGCCGTCTTAAGGATGATATTGCGACAAGCCATATACCTATCATACAGCTAACAGCGCTCAGTAACGACGAAAGCCACATGAAGGGCATAGAAACCGGTGCTGACGCCTACATCACCAAGCCTTTCAGCCTCCAGCTGCTCAAGACCCGTGTTTTCAAACTTATAGAACTACGAAAGGTCCTTCAGGCCAAATTTAGCTCAAGCCCTACGGTTCCACGACCCGAACTGCCTATGGTGAGCCACGACCGCCAGTTCTACGACAGGCTCTACGAAATAGTACAACAGCAAATGGAAAACAGCGAATTTTCTGCCGACGACTTTGCTGCTGCCATGAACATGGGGCGCACCATATTCTTCAAAAAAGTAAAAGGTGTTACAGGCTATGGTCCCAAGGAATTCATGAGAATCATGCGCATGAAACATGCCGCTGAACTTCTTCTTACAACCGACCTTACCATTTCTGAAATAGCTTACAAAGTAGGTATGTCAGACCCGGCTTACTTCAACAGGTGTTTCAAGACACAGTTTGGCAAAGCTCCGAGTATCTATCAGAAAGAGAACCGCAACTAACATTTTTCAATCCCTCACTTTGCCACCGGGACACGGCCTATATGCAGTATCTCCGGTGGCTTATTATTAGCAACATGGCGATTCCGTATATTTTTATTCAAAATGATTTCTAATAATCGCGGGGGTTGAATCTGTACAAATTTCGTAGTTTATACGAACATTTTTACATCTTATTTAGTGTAATCGGCCTTAACTTTGCATCGTCAATCACTACCATGAAACATTACAGCATTATGAAACTAAAGAATTTAGTAATCACGAGCTTGCTGGCCTTTTCGATGTTTTTTCCTGCACAGGCTCGCGAGCATTACAATTTCAACAGCGACTGGCGGTTGTCGATAGGAGATACCCCACAGGCAGCAAATTCCACATTTGACGACTCTTCATGGAAAAAAATCAGCCTGCCCCATGCTTTCAACGAAGACGAGGCTTTCAAAGTCGGTATCGCTCAAATGACCGATACGGTAGCATGGTACCGCAAACATTTCAAAGTCCCCGCTTCTGCTAAGGGGAAAAAGGTATTTCTTGAATTTGAAGGCGTACGTCAAGGCGGCGAATTTTTCATAAACGGCCATAATCTCGGCTTGCACGAAAACGGTGTTATGGCAGTAGGCTTCGATGTCACACCCTATATAAAATTCGGCAAGGAAAATGTAGTGGCTGTGCGCACCGACAACGACTGGCGATACAAGGAACGCTCAACCGGCAGCGGCTACCAGTGGAACGACCGCAACTTCAATGCCAACTACGGCGGAATACCAAAGAATGTATGGCTCCATGTCACCGACCCGGTCTATCAGACACTGCCACTTTACAGCAATCTCGGCACAACCGGCACCTACGTTTATGCAAGTGACATCAACGTAAAAAGCCGTACAGCCACTGTAACCGCTGAATCGGAGGTTAAAAACGAAGGACGCAAGCCTGTAGAAGCCACCTATCTCGTGTCGATATTCGATAATGACGGTAAACAAGTGGCAGACTTCAAGAGCGAACCTGTTACAATCGCTCCAGGAACGACTGCCACTCTCTCAGCTTCCGCCCCTCTTACCGACCTCCACTTCTGGTCATGGGGCTATGGCTATCTATACAAAGTGAAAACTTCCCTGCTTGTAAACGGAAAGGTATGCGACGAAGTGACAACTACTACCGGTTTCCGCAAAACTCGCTTCGGAGACGGCAAAATCTGGATCAACGACCGCGTTCTGCAGATGAAGGGCTATGCTCAACGTTCAAGCAACGAATGGCCCGGCGTGGGTCTCTCGGTAGCTCCCTGGCTGAGCGATTACTCAAACTCTCTTGTAGTTGAAAGCAACGGTAACTTCGTTCGCTGGATGCATGTAGCACCCTGGCGTCAGGATGTAGAATCCTGCGACCGCGTCGGTCTGATGCAGATGCTTCCGGCCGGTGACTCGGAACGCGACGTAACAGGACGCCGCTGGGAACACCGCAAGGATGTAATGCGCGACGCCATAATCTATTACCGTAATAGTCCAAGCGTTCTGTTCTGGGAATCGGGCAATGAGTCAATCAGCCGCGAACACATGCTCGAAATGCGTGCCATTCGCGATATGTACGACCCCCACGGCGGACGAGCCATAGGCTCACGCGAGATGCTCGACATACGCGAATCTGAATATGGAGGTGAAATGCTCTACGTGAACAAGAGCGAACATTCTCCAATGGTACAGACCGAATATTGCCGCGATGAAGGCTATCGTAAATACTGGGATGACTGGAGTTATCCTTACCACAAGCATGGCGACGGACCTCTCTACCGCAATCAGGATGCAACAGCCTACAACCAGAATCAGGACATGCTCACTATAGAATTTGTGCGCCGCTGGTACGACTTCTGGCGCGAACGACCCGGCACGGGACGACGTGTAAACTCAGGCGGTGCCAAGATTATATTCTCTGACACACAGACACATGGACGCAGCGCCGCAAACTTCCGCGTAAGCGGTGTGGTAGACCCAATGCGTATTCCGAAGGACGGTTTCTTCGCCCACAAAGTGATGTGGAATGCATGGGTTGACCCCGAAAACATCGACGCACATATAGTCGGCCATTGGAATTATCCTGAAGGTACAGTCAAGCCTGTGTATGTAGTATCATCGGGCGATTCCGTCGAACTTAAAGTCAACGGCAAATCACTTGGCAAAGGCAAGCAGGAATACCGTTTCCTCTATACTTTCCCCGATGTCAAATGGGAAGCCGGCACAGTAGAGGCTATCAGCTACGATGCCGAAGGTAAGCCCGCGCATGTCGCAACACTTTCTACTGTGGGCAAGCCCGAGTCGCTCAAACTCACACTGATGCAAGGTCCTGAAGGCACATACGCCGATGGTTCTGACCTGGCACTGGTTCAAGTAGAGGTGGTTGACGCCCAGGGACGTCGTTGCCCGCTTGCAAATGACACTATAAGCTTCAGCCTCACCGGTCCGGCAGAATGGCGCGGTGGTGTGGCACAGGGCAAAGACAACTTTGTACTTGCCGAATCCCTTCCCGTTGAGTGCGGTATCAACCGCGTCATGCTTCGTTCATTACCTGAAGCCGGCCATGTAGTGCTTGTCGCATCTGCCCCCGGTTTCAGCGACGCAAAGGTAGAATTTGATACCAAACCTGTAAAAGTAGTTGACGGCCTGTCGCTCCACAATCCAGCCGCCACCCTACCCGTCAGACTTGACCGCGGTCCGACACCCCTCACTCCGTCATACTCCGATTCTAAGGTGGACGTGAAGATTGACAGCGTAAAAGCCGGCATAAATCAGGAAACAGCGGTGGCCAGCTACGACGACAACGAACTGAGCGAATGGCGCAACGACGGCCGTATATCCACCGCCTGGATTACCTACAAACTTGAACGCCGTGCTGCCATCGACGATATCTGCATAAAACTCACAGGATGGCGCCAACGTTCCTACCCCATTGACATCTACGCAGGCGACACACTTGTATGGAGCGGCGACACCGACCGTAGCCTCGGATATGTGCACCTAAACATAGAGCACCCGGTATGGACCGACACATACACCATCCGTCTGCGAGGTGCAGCGGAAGACAACGATGCTTTCGGTCAGATTGTTGAAGTTGTTGAACCCAAGGCCGGCGAACTCGACCTTTTCAAGGCAAAGGATGGCGACAAGACCAACCACGAACTCAGAATCGTAGAAATCGAATTCCTGGAATCACTCAATAAATAATAGCTTTGTTCATCAGCCAGTCCATAGAACACTATGGACTGGCTATATCGCTTTACTTAAAAATTCATTTTTAATTGATTTTTGGCAGTTACTTAATTTGAATAGTTTGCTATTTTTTGTAAATTTGCGAAAAATAAGCGGCTTCACATTTTAGTTGCCATATAACCCTGAACCATTTAACATATCTTACATAACAATATGGAGAAAACGTGGCGTTGGTTTGGACCAAACGACAAAATTACTCTCGACATGCTGCGTCAGATTGGCGTTGAAGGCATTGTAACAGCACTCCATCACATTCCTAACGGTGAAATATGGAGTCTCGAAGAAGTTGAAAAGATGAAAAACTTCATTGAGAGCCACGGACTGCGCTGGAGCGTGGTTGAGAGCCTACCGGTGTCCGAATCAATCAAATATGCGGGTGACGACCGCGATGAACTTATCGAAAAATATAAGGTAAGTCTCGCCAACCTTGGAAAAGCCGGAATAAAGACCATTTGCTACAACTTCATGCCTGTGCTCGACTGGGCACGTACCGACCTGGAATATCCCAATCCCGACGGCACATCAAATCTCTACTTCAACCGTGCTGAATTTGCGTATTTCGACATCTACATCCTCAAACGCGAGGGTGCAGAAGCCGATTATTCACCCCAAGTACTTCAGCGAGTGGAAGAACTGAAAAAGACAATGACCCCAGAGGGTGAAAAACGCCTTGTTGACAACATCATAGTCAAGACACAAGGTTTCGTAAACGGCAATATTTCTGAAAGTGATTTCGACCCCGTTGGCAAATTCCGCGACCTCCTCAGTCTCTATAAAGGCATCACACCCGAAAAACTCCGCGAAAACATGGCATACTTCCTTAATGCTATAATGCCTGTTTGCGACGAGTACGGCATCAATATGTGCGTGCATCCCGACGACCCGCCAATGCCTATACTCGGATTGCCGCGAATAGTTACCTGCGATGCAGATATCGAAGCATTCCTTTCGGCTGTGCCAAATCCTCACAACGGACTCACATTCTGTGCAGGTTCACTCAGTGCAGGGGCGCACAACGATGTGGTTGCCTTGGCTCGTAAATACGCCAAGAACACACATTTCGCACATATCCGTATATGCAAGGTGCAGCCCAACGGCGATTTCAAAGAATCGAGCCATCTCGACCCGCGCCTGATTGAGATTGTACGAATATTCGAAACTCAGAATCCCGGTGTCCCCATGCGCGTCGACCATGCTCCTCTGATGCTCGGCGATGAAAAGATGGGCTACAATGCCGGATATTCATTCCACGGACGGATGCTTGCCCTTGGAGAAATCGCAGGCGTAATGGCTGCCGTAAATCACTAATTACTAGACTTAAATCAAATCTGATATGAACGAACTCTTTTCTGTAAAGGATAATGTAGTCGTTATCACCGGAGGTACCGGTGTGCTCGGCGCTTGCATCGGTGAATACCTTGCTCTCCAAGGAGCTAAAGTAGTACTCATGGGCCGACGTAAAGACGAAGGCGAACGCCTCGTGGAACAGATCAAGGCCAAAGGCGGCGAAGCTTGCTTCCTTGTCACCGATGTTATGAACCCCGAAGTCGTTCAGGCCAACTGCGATGAGATTATGGCACGCTACGGCCGTGTAGACGCCCTGCTCAATGCCGCCGGCGGAAACATGCCCGGCGCAACAATCGCTCCCGACAAGACTTTCTTCGACGTTAATATTTCTCAATTTGAAAAAGTACTGAATGTAAATCTTACCGGCACGGTAATACCTACCCAGATTTTCCTCAAGCCGATGGTTGAAGCAGGCAAAGGTGCCATTGTCAACTTCTCGTCGATGGCAGCCTTCCGTCCCATGACCCGTGTGCTGGGCTATGCAGCAGCTAAAGCCGGCATAAGCAATTTCACCGCCTTCCTGGCTAATGAGGTTGCTACTAAGTTCACATCTAAAATACGTGTAAATGCCATTGCTCCCGGCTTCTTCCTCACCAATCAGAACCGCGCATTGCTCACCAACGAGGACGGCTCTCTTACACAGCGAGGCGAAGACGTAATACGCCAGACTCCCTTCAAGCGCTTCGGCAAGCCTGAGGAACTCTGCGGCACCATTCAATACCTTATTTCTGACGCAGCAAGCTTCGTCACGGGCACCATAGCCGTAGTAGACGGAGGTTTCAACGCTTTTGCAATGTAATAAAATGGCAGAATCCGAAAACTATACAATGCAAGAGGCAATTGCCGAGGCCAAACGCTGTCTTAACTGCAAAGTGCCTCAGTGCCGCAAGGGTTGTCCTATCAGCAACGAGATTCCATCGTGGATTCATGAGCTGTCGATGGGAAACCTCGGCAATGCAATGGCCATAATCAACACACGCAGCAATTTGCCCGCAGTGTGCGGCAGGGTGTGTGCCCACGAACGCCAGTGTGAAGGCAACTGCGTTCTCGGCAAGAAAGGCGCACATATCAACATCGGCAAACTTGAACGTTTTGTAGCCGACTTTGATACCGCAATGAGTCTTACTCACGAAAACATCGTTGAAAAGACAGCCGGCAAGGTCGCAGTTATCGGTAGTGGCCCTGCCGGACTTACCATTGCCGGTGAACTCGCCCGCAAAGGCTTCATGGTCGACATTTTCGAGATGGAACCTGAACCGGGTGGGGTACTCATGTTCGGCATTCCTGAATACCGCCTTCCCAAGGAGGTTGTCAAGAACGAAATCGTGAAAATAGCCAATCTCGGTGTAAACATTCACTGCAATGTTACAGTAGGCCCGGATTGTACCATCGACGACCTCTTTGCACGTGGATTCGATGCCATATTCATGGGTACCGGTACAGGCAAACCCAAACGTCTCGGCGTGCCGGGAGTTGACCTCGTAGGTGTACGCCAGGCCGTATATTTCCTGCGCCGTGTAGGACTCTTTCTCCAGGGCTTCATGAGCCGTGAGGAAGTGCCCGTCAAGGAAGGCCAACGTGTGTTTGTTGTCGGCGGAGGCAACACCGCCATGGACGCTGCGCGCACCGCCCTGCGTCTCGGAGCTTCTGAAGTTACGGTACTTTATCACCGTACACGCGAACGTATGTCTGCCCTAAAAGCGGAATACGATGACGCTGTTTCTGAAGGCGTGAAGTTCATATTTGAATCATCTATCACAGAAATACGCGACACCAATGGCGACGGTGAACTTGACGAAATCGTGGTTGAAATCAGCGGAACTCCCACTGTCTTGCCGGCCAATCGTGTAATCCAGGCAGTAGGTAGCGCACCTGCATCGCGCATCGTATCTACCACCGAAGGCATCGACGTTGACGACCACGGATATGTACTCACACGCGATGTGCCATACGGCATGACATCCCGTAAAGGTGTTTTTGCCGGAGGCGACGTCACCAATCGCCCCGCCAGTGTAGTTCATGCAATGGATGATGCCCGTAAGGTGTCTGAAGGAATCGCACAGTATGTCAGCGCCATCAAACTCCTGGAAAATATCGACAGCGGCGAGCTTAAATTCAATAATGTAAAAGAATAATAATACTAACTATATAAACCGAACTAAAATGAAAGTAATCACTTTGGGCGAAATCATGCTTCGCCTTTCTCCTGCCGGATGCCATCGCTTCGTACAGGTTGACAATTTCGACGTTATCTGGGGTGGCGGCGAGGCTAATGTTGCCGTAAGCTGCGCCAACTATGGTCATGACGCTTATTTCGTAAGCAAACTCCCCACCCACGAAATAGGACAAGCTGCAGTAAATGCTCTCCGTCGCTACGGCGTTCACACTGAGCACATTGCCCGTGGCGGCAATCGTGTTGGCATCTACTACTGCGAAACCGGTGCATCTATGCGTCCCTCAAAGGTTATCTACGACCGCGCAGGTAGTTCTATTGCCGAAGCAAATCCCGAAGACTTTGACTTCGACGCTATCATGGAAGGCGCCGACTGGTTCCATTGGAGCGGTATTACTCCCGCTATCTCCGACAAGGCAGCCGAACTCACACGTCTTGCCTGCGAAGCTGCCAAGCGTCACGGCGTAACAGTGTCTGTTGACCTTAACTTCCGCAAGAAACTTTGGACAAGCGAAAAAGCACAGTCAATCATGCGTCCTCTCATGAAGTATGTTGACGTTTGCATCGGCAATGAAGAAGATGCCGAACTCTGCCTCGGCTTCAAGCCCGACGCTGACGTTGAAAGCGGCAACACCGATGCCGAAGGCTACAAGGGCATTTTCGAAGCCATGATGAAGGAATTCGGTTTCAAGTATGTTGTTTCAACACTTCGTGAATCATTCTCTGCCACACACAACGGCTGGAAAGCTATGATTTACAACGGCAAGGAATTCTACCAGAGCAAGCGTTACGACATCAACCCCATCATCGACCGTGTAGGTGGCGGCGACTCTTTCTCTGGCGGTCTTATCCACGGCCTTCTCACCATGAAGACCCAAGGCGAAGCTCTCGAATTTGCAGTTGCCGCTTCTGCTCTCAAGCAGACCATCAACGGCGACTTCAACCTCGTGTCAGCTGCTGAAGTTGAAGCCCTGGCAGGCGGTAGCGCAAACGGCCGCGTACAGCGCTAAAATTCGGCTTATTCACTAAAAAACAATTAAGCATTATGGCTAAATTTGATAAGCAGGCCGTTATGGCCAAAATCGGTGCTACACGCATGGTGCCTGTGTTCTACCACAAGGACCTCGAAGTAGCAAAGCAGGTCGTAAAGGCTTGCTATGAAGGCGGTGTACGTGCCTTCGAATTCACCAATCGCGGCGACTTCGCTCACGAAATTTTCGGAGAACTCGTAAAGTTCGCTGCCGTTGAATGTCCCGAACTTGCACTCGGCGTAGGCTCTGTTGTAGAACCCGGCACTGCCGCCCTCTACATGCAGCTCGGTGCTTGCTTTGTGGTAGGCCCGCTCTTCAATCCGGAAGTTGCTCGTGTCTGCAACCGCCGTCAGGTGCCCTACACCCCCGGCTGTGGCTCTATAAGCGAAGTTGGCGCCGCTCAGGAAGTAGGCTGCGAACTCTGCAAAGTGTTCCCCGGCGATGTACTCGGTCCTAAATTCGTCAAGGGTCTTCTCGCTCCCATGCCCTGGTCAAAGCTCATGGTTACCGGTGGTGTTGAACCTACCAAAGAAAACCTTTCTGCATGGGTCGCTGCAGGCGTCTACTGCGTAGGTATGGGTTCAAAGCTTTTCCCCAAAGACCGTGTTGCCGCTCAGGACTGGCAGTATATTACCGACAAGTGCCGTGAGGCTATTGAATACATGAAGTAATCACCAACTTTATACGGAGCCGCATCTCATAGCTACTTATGGCTGCGGCTCCTATTTTTGCTCTTTAAGTTAGAGCTTGTTTAACTATCTTACCATGAAACATTTTGCCCTGTCTATTTTACTATCCATAACTTCAATTTGTACTTTTGCATCCTCACCGACCGATTGGTATGACATTAATGTCGAAAACAAACCTTTTGCCCGATGGTGGTGGCTTGGAAGTGCTGTCGACCCCGAAGGATTGACATACAATCTTGAAGAATTTGCGAAAAAAGGCATGGGGGGTACAGAAATCACCCCTATTTATGGCGTACAGGGCAATGAAGCCAACGATATACAGTATCTATCCGACAAATGGATGGATATGCTCCGGCATACAGTCAACGAATCAAAGCGTCTCGGTTTGAAAGTTGATATGAACAACGGCACAGGCTGGCCTTTTGGCGGCCCGAATGTGTCTACTGACATCAGTGCCCGTAAAAGTATTATTGAAGAATGGGATTACAAGCCCGGTGCTGCTCTTAAGATTATTCCCTCTGATGAAAAACAACGTGCAGTAGCTACACTTGAACGAGTATTTGCAGTTAACGGCAATAAAAGAATTGATATCACATCGAAAGTCAGTCCCGATGGCCTACTGAGATGGAATGCACCTAAAGGCGACTGGAAGATTTATGCCCTGTTCTGCGGACGCACATTCCAACAGGTGAAACGCGCCGCTCCGGGTGGCGAAGGGCTCGTACTCAACCACTATGACAGCGTGGCTGTAAAACAATATCTTGACAGATTCAACAAGGCTTTCGCAGGAAACGGCGATATTGTTCCTGAAACATTCTTTAATGACTCATACGAGGTTTATGGCTCCGACTGGACCGAAAAGCTGCTTGATGAGTTCAAGCGCGAACACGGCTATGACCTCGCCTACTATCTTCCTGAACTTAAAGGAAATACAGAATCAGACATCCGTACTCGCGTAATTCGAGACTACCGCGCCACTCTTGCCCGTATGCTTTATGAAAATTTTACAAGGGTATGGACAGACTGGGCACACTCAAAAGGTGCAAAGATTCGCAATCAGTCGCACGGTTCACCCGCCAATATAATTGACCTTTATGCAGCTGTCGACATTCCAGAATGCGAGTCGTTCGGACAAAGCGACTTCAACATTCCGGGTCTCATAAAGAACGGACCTTCACGTCCGAGCGACGCCGACCCCGCAGTGCTCAAATTTGCTTCGTCAGCCGCACACGTTGCCGGCAAGCCTTTGACCTCAGCCGAGACTCTGACATGGCTCACAGAGCATTTCCGTACTTCTCTTGCTCGCTGCAAGCCTGAAATCGACCAGATGCTTTGCTCCGGTGTCAACCATGTCTACTTTCACGGCGCACCATATTCGCCCAAGAATGCAGAATTTCCGGGATGGCTTTTCTATGCATCCATAAACATGTCACCTACCAACAGCATCTGGACCGATGCCAACGGACTATTTGACTATATAACACGTTGTCAGGCATTTCTCTCTGCCGGCAAACCCGATAACGACTTTCTGCTCTATTTCCCAATAGAGGATGTATGGGCCAATAATACTTCAAAACCCTATATGCTTTTCGACATTCACAGTATGGAGCGTACCATGCCGGGAGTCAAGAAAGCTGTCAATTCAATCATAAAGGCGGGATATGACGTTGACTACGTGTCTGACGCTCTCCTTGACTCTCTCAGTGTTAAAAGCAACGGAACAATAACAAGTGCCGGCGACAATCACTATAAAGCCATTATTGTACCTCCCGTGCATCTGATGCAGCCTTCAACACTTTCCAAACTTCTCGAACTCGCCCGCAGCGGTACAAAGCTCATTTTCATTGAGTCAATGCCCGATGATGTTCCCGGTCTCGCCAATCTCAAAAAGCGTAGAAAAGCTTTGAACAAGCTTACAAAAAAACTTCCGGCCATAAGTGCCAAGGGCGTCGTCACATCCTTTGGAAAAGGAGAAATAATAACCGCTAAAGATTTTTCATCAGCAATCGCCCTTACCGGAGCTAAACCGGAAACCATGCGTACAGAACAAGGAATCTCAATGCTCCGTCGTCGCAATGAAACCGGTGGCTACAATTACTTTGTTGCACTTCTTAATAAGAACGGTATCGACGGATGGGTGACTCTCGCCACTGATTCGAAGGCTGTTGAGATTTTCGACCCTCTCACAGGCAATCGTGGGCTTGCACAATCCCGTAAGAATCCGGCCGGAGGCACCGATGTACGTCTGCAGATGGCACCAGGCCAATCACTGCTCTTAAAAACCTTCCCCTCCACTATCGACATCGAGGAATGGCCATACTACCGTGCTGCCGACGCTCCAATAGCTATAAATCACGGATGGAAACTTTCTTTCCCTGAAAGCACTCCTGCTATTGAAGGCGAGTTTGCTATTGACAGCATAATACCATGGACTGCTATGCCTGTTGACAGCGCCAAGGTAAACTTTGGCACGGGACGTTATAACGTCACCTTCCATATCGACAATCCTGCTGTGGCTGACGAATGGCTGCTTGACCTCGGCGACGTTCGCGAGAGTGCCCGTGTATATATCAACGGCAATAAAGCGGGAACAGCTTGGAGCGTACCTTTCCGACTCTATATCGGCAAATATCTCAAAAAAGGTGACAACACAATTACAGTAGATGTCACCAACCTCCAGGCCAATCGTATTGCCGACTTCGAACATAGAGGCATAAAATGGCGTAAGTTCAAAGACACAAATATCAACAGTGTGACCGGTAGCCGCACTTTCAATTTCGGAGAATGGGATACCGTGCCTTCAGGACTGAACTCCGTAGTCACACTGACACCACTTATTGTAACAAAATAAATCCAATCAAAATAATTCCTAAAACTATCACCTTTCTATACAATGAAAAAACTGTTTTTAGCCGCACTTCTCTTTGTTTTGGCAATACCGGCAGCTTTTGCAGACTCGCAGCAGCTTCCCCCTCGCCAAGAGACCCTCAAGACACTAATCAAAGTGAACGACTACTACATGAAGCGTCATCCCGACCCTTATGAAGGCATCCCTTACTATTCACGTAAAAGAGTCTATGAGGCAAACATCTGGACACGCGGCATCTATTTTGAAGGACTGATGGCGCTCCATTCCATCTTCCCCGATAATAAATACTATGACTACGCCCGCGAATGGGCCGACAAGTTCAAATGGAGTATGCGACGCGACCAGACCTTTACACGCAATGCCGACAATTATTGCTGTGCGCAAACCTACATAGACCTCTATCGCCTCTGCCCCGAGCCACACATGCTAACCAAAACAAAAGCATGCATGAATATGCTCATAAATACGCCTCAGGTTGACGACTGGACATGGATTGATGCCATACAGATGGGTATGCCGGTTTTGGCCAAGATGTACAAAGAGACAGGTGACACCCGTTATAACAAGAAAGCCTGGGAGATGTATTCATGGTCAAGAAATACCCTCGCCGGAGGACTTTACAATCAGAAAGAAGGATTGTGGTGGCGCGATGCCGATTTCGTTCCCCCTTACAAGGAACCGAATGGCAAAAACTGCTATTGGTCGCGCGGTAACGGCTGGGTTGTTGCCGCACTTGTTAAAGTAATTGATGAAATACCTGCCGACGACCCATATCGTCCTACATACGAGGCCGACCTCAAGGCCATGTGCGAGGCTTTGGCAAAATGTCAGCGCGAAGATGGATTCTGGAACGTAAGCCTCCATGATGAATCCAATTTTGGCGGCAAGGAAACTTCAGGAACCGCTCTGTTTGTCTACGGCATGGCATGGGGCATACGCAACGGCCTGCTTGACCGTGACAAATATCTCCCTATTGTTGCCAAAGCATGGAACGCCATATTAAACGAAGCCATCCATCCCGACGGTTACATAGGCTATGTGCAGGGCACAGGCAAAGAGCCTAAGGACGGACAGCCTGTAGCATACGATTCAATACCAGACTTCGACGATTTCGGCACAGGATGCGTCCTTCTCGCAGGTTCTGAAGTGTATAAGCTCTAATTCACAACTTCATCACGATAGTCACGACTTTCAGGAGCCGGTTGAGCCTTTCGTTCAGCCGGCTTCTTTTTGCGAGCCCTGCGAGGACGTACAGCATCATGCATCACAGTGTCCTGCTTTAGAGTAACGGTATCTAATATCACCACTGCTTCCCCTTTGCTATTTCCGCACTGAGATGCTACTATTCCCGACAATAAAAGCATAGCCACGCCAAACATCATGGCGGCGACCATGCTTTTACTCATTTGATTGCTGCGTTTCATTTAAATAATGGCGAGAGCAATATGGCCATAATAAGAACCGGTGCTATGTATCTGATTATAAACATCACAATACCGGAGAGATATGAACGTATAGTGCCGTTATTGGTAAGCTCTTTTTTCAGCAGACCTTTCGGTGCAAACCACCCGAGATATATGCAGATAGCGATTGAACCGATAGGCAGCAAAATATTAGTGGAGAAGGTGTCAAGAATATCAAATATTGTCATACCAAACATCTTAACATCGCTCAATGTACTGAATGACAGCGAGCAGATTGCACTTAGCAGAATAAGCGGACACAATGTTATAAAGCACGATTTACCACGCTGCAACTTGAAGCGGTCACATAAAAATGCGATTGTCACTTCCATTATAGACACTGTTGATGTCAACGCTGCCATAAACAGCAAAGCAAAGAACAAGATTGACCACAGCTGTGTGCCGGGTAGACAGGCAAACACCTCCGGCAGCGTCTGAAATACCAATGTGGCTCCCACCAGCGAGTGGTCAGTAAGTCCAAAACTTGCGACTGCAGGGAATATCACAAAACCCATCAGTACCGCCACAACAAGGCTCATAAGCGCCACAATCATAGACGTAAGCGTTAGGCGGGTATTGGCGGGATAATACGAAGCGTAGGTTATCAGAGTACCCATACCGAGGCTAAGCGAAAAGAAGGTCTGCCCCATGGCATTGATTACCGTCATTGCGTTGATTTTCGAAAAATCCGGCTTAAGGAACCATTCAACCCCCTCGGCAGCTCCGGGCAATGACAAAGTAACGCAGCACAATACTATCAGCACTACAAACAGCAAAGGCATAAGGACATTCGCAAGCCGCTCAATGCCTTTTTGGACACCACCGGCAAGAACCGCTATATTAATAAATATAACTATCCATGTGAATATAATAGGAGGCCACGGGGTTGATATATATTCATTCATGCGGCTCTCAAAAACAGCATCCGCACCCGAGAAGTCTGCTCCGGCCGCCATTTGCCCTATTCCTTCAAAGAGGCCACCGGTTATTGACTGATAAAGGTATTCGAGTGTCCAGCCGGTCACAACCATATAGAAGCAACCAATAACGTAAGATGCAAGTATGCCGAGAGCTCCAATACCCCACCACCCGCTTTTAGGCGAAAGCTTGCGGAACACACCGAAGGCATCGCTACGTCCGGCTCGTCCTAACGAAAACTCTGCAAGCATGACCGGCACACCCAACAGAAAGACGCAGAGAATGTACAGTAACAGAAATGCCGCTCCGCCGTTGGCCTGTGCCTCCGCCGGAAAACGCCATATATTACCCAGTCCTACAGCTGAGCCTACCGTAGCGGCAACGAGCCCCACACGTGAGCCGAATTGTTTATTATTACCTGAAGACATAATATTAAATTCATATAGTGGATTTTATAGTATAAATGAGTTTAGGCCAATTCGCAAATCAGTGTTGCAGAAGTAGCGTCAGCAACGCGTACTTTCACAGTCTGCCCCACCCCATGTTGGCCACGCGGCAGCACGCAGGTCTTATTGCCTTCTGTACGTCCTACCAATTGGTCTTTGCTTCTTTTGGATATACCTTCTATCAACACGTCAAACTCACGTCCGATGTCCTTTCGGTTTGATGCCAGCGACAGCTCGTTCTGAAGGGCTATCATACGGTTAAGACGGTCAATCTTCACATCTTCAGGCACATTGTCGGGCATTGTGCGTGAAGCTAAGGTACCGGGACGCTCCGAATATTTGAACATGAATGCCGAGTCAAAACCAACTTCACGCATCAGCGAAAGAGTCTCTTCGAAATCGGTCTCCGTTTCGTCGTGGAAGCCTGTGAACATATCGGTGGTGATAGTGCAGTCGGGCATGGCGCGCTTTATAGCAGCCACTCGGTCAAGATACCATTCGCGGGTATATTTGCGATTCATGTCCTTAAGCACTTTGTTTGAACCGCTCTGTACCGGAAGGTGAATATGCTTGCACAGATTTGGACGCGAGGCTATTGTTGCTATCACCTCGTCACTCAGGTCTTTAGGATGCGATGTGGTGAAACGGACACGCATTGTGGGGAATGTGCCGGCCACTGCGGCAAGAAGTCCGGCAAAATCAGTGGTATTGCCATCTTCATCCGTATAATTGTATGAATTAACGTTTTGGCCAAGAAGTGTCACTTCCTTAAAGCCTTTCTGCTGAAGGTCGGCCACTTCACGCAGTATACTCTGCAGCTCTCGGCTACGTTCGCGCCCGCGTGTGTAAGGCACTATGCAATATGAGCAGAAGTTATTGCAACCGCGCATAATGCTCACGAATCCGCTCACACGGTTAGGGCCGAGACGTCGCGGCACTACATCACGATATGTTTCTGTGGTGCTGAGTTCTACATTAATGGCCTTCTCTCCTGCTTCCGCCGAAGCAAAGAGAGAGGGAAGGTCAAGGTAAGAGTCCGGGCCGGCAACAATGTCAACACCATGCTTCTCTATCAAGGTATCGCGAACCCGTTCAGCCATACAGCCGATAACACCGACAATAAGCTTACGACCGGCCTTCTTGCGACGCAACGAGGCAAGATACTGCAGACGACTGACTATTTTTTGTTCGGCATTGTCGCGTATGGAACAAGTGTTTAGCAGTATGGCGTCGGCATCGGCTATATCATCAGCTGTTTCATATCCGGCCATACCAAGTATAGAGGCCACTACCTCCGAGTCTGCCACATTCATCTGGCAGCCGTAGGTTTCAATAAAGAGACGTGGAGCGTTTTCCGCGTGGTTTTCGCGGTTTTTTATATTTGGTTCTGACATTTTCCAAAAATAATTTGTGCTTTTGCACGATTATATCTAATTTTGTGCAAAATTACGAAAAAAAGTGGACTTGCATGACATAATAGAGGAAATTATCCCCTGGATAATTCTATTAGGATTGTGGTGGCCGGCTATAAAAAGTCTGAGAAAGAAGAAAAAAGACCGGGCTGCCCAACGCTTCAATGTGTCAGATATTCCCGACGTTCCGGTCGATGATTCAGTCAAGCCGGTTCCCCCTGAATTCTTCGACACTATGTCGATGCCCAGTGTTCTGCAGACTCCTCCTCGAAAGAAAAAGAAAAGAAAACCGGTTCCACAACCGGCAGCGACCGCGCCGGCTTACGAATTGCCGCAAGAGGGCGTTGCTGCCGTAAAGATTGCTCCAATGGCTCCTATTGAAACCGCCCCACGCGCCACCGGCGCAAAACGCGAACTGCGTCGCGCTCTCGTTATCGGCGAGATACTGCAAAGAAAATTCTGACTTAACTGAAAAATTTAATCAACCATATTACACAACATGGCATACAATTATATCTCAGCTCAAGAAGCTGCTGAAATGATTAAAAACGGCGATACTATCGGTATGTCCGGTTTCACCGCTCCCGGTGCTCCCAAATTCATCTCCGAAGAAATCGCCCGCAAGGCCGAACGCGAACATGCGGAAGGACGTCCCTTCAAAATCAACATCTTTACCGGTGCGTCTACCTCCGACCATCTTGACGGTGTACTTGCACGTGCTAACGCCATCAACATGCGCGCTCCCTACCAGAATATCCCCGACCTTCGCAAGCGTATCAACGCTCACGATGTTCACTACTTCGACCGCCATCTTTCTGAAATGGCGCAGGAAACACGCTATGGTTTCTATGGAAAAATCGACTATGCCATCATCGAGGCTGCTGACATTACTCCCGAAGGCGACGTCATTTTAGGCTGCGGCGTGGGCAACATTCCCACCTATGCAACTATGGCCGATAAAATCTTTATCGAGCTTAACGCCAAGCTACCCCACTCTCTGCTCGGCATGCACGACATCTACATGCCTCTCGACCCCCCTTACCGCAAAGAAATCGCCATCTACAAGCCCAGCGACCGCATAGGTTCACCCATTCTCAAGATTGACCCCAATAAGGTTGTGGGTATCGTTCGTACTGACTCTTACGACTGTGTGAAACCCTTCACCGAACCAGATGACCTCTCTAAGAAAATCGGTTCTAATGTAGTCCGCTTCCTCGTTGAAGAATACCACCGTGGAGGTATACCCAAAGAATTCCTCCCCCTGCAGAGCGGTGTGGGCAACGTGGCCAACGCCGTGCTCTACGACCTTGGTGAAAGCACCGTGCTTCCCAAATTCCAGATGTACACCGAAGTTATTCAAGACGCTGTGTTCGAACTACTTAAGAAAGGGAAATGCACATTCGCATCTACTTGCTCAATGACATTCTCCGATAAGGTAGAGGAAGAACTCTTTGCCAACATCGACTATTTCCACGATAAGATTGTGATGCGTCCGGCTGAAATCTCCAATAACCCCGAGGTTATCCGCCGACTCGGCGTTATCGCCATGAACACCGCACTCGAAGCAGACATCTTCGGTGCCGTTAACTCAACTCACGTACTCGGTACAAAGATGATGAACGGTATCGGCGGCTCAGGCGACTTCACACGCAACGCTTACATTTCTATCTTCTCTTGCCCCTCTACCACAAAGGGAGGCCTCATATCCAACATCGTGCCTATGGTAGCACATGCCGACCACTCGGAGCACTCAGTAGATATCCTCGTAACCGACCAAGGTATCGCCGACCTCCGTCACCTCGACCCGCTGCAGAAGGCTTACGAAATCATCAACAACTGCGCGCATCCCGACTATCGTCCGCTGCTGCTCGATTACCTCAAGCTCGGTCATGGAGGCCAAACACCTCATGCCCTTCAGGCTGCCTTTGCGTTCCACGTAGCATTCAACGAAACAGGCGACATGCGCAACGCTGACTTCTCTAAGTTCAAATAAATGCTTTATACCTGCGACATTTCTGAATGTCGCATAAATAAATACAAAACCGGTCCTAAACGCGATTGTGTTCAGAACCGGTTTCGTATTTTAAACCAATCAAAAATCTTGTTTGAGATGAATAAAATCGTCTTGATTATTTGCGCGTTGCTGAGCCTCACAGTCTCAGCGCAGCAGAATATAACTTTTACTGTAAACCAATCGGAAAAGAAGCAACCGATTGACTGTTTTGGAGCCTCCGATGCCTGGAGCATGAGGTTTGTCGGCGATATGCCACAACAGGTGCAGGACAATGTAGCCCGACTGCTGTTCAGTTCGGACATGGACGTCAATGGCAACCCGGAAGGAATCGGGCTGAGTATATGGCGTTTTAACATTGGTGCCGGCAGTGTTGAACAAGGCGATAGCAGCTATATCAACAACGGCACCCGTACCGAATGTTTCCTTAATCCTGACGGAACTTATGACTGGAACAAGCAAGAAGGACAACGCAACTTCCTGAAACTCGCCAAGAAATACGGCGTTCCATATCTGCTCGGTTTTCTCAACTCGCCGCCTGTTTTTTATACTCAGAACGGTCTTGCAACCAATACCGGCCGAGGTGACACTTATAACCTTAAAGAAGACCGATATGGTGACTTTGTCAAATTCATGGCCGATGTGATTACCGGACTGGAAAAAGCAGACGGGGTTAAGCTCGATTACCTTTCACCGGTCAACGAACCTGACGGACACTGGAACTGGATTGGCCCGAAACAGGAGGGCAGTCCGGCCACTAAGTATGAGATAGCTCGTCTGACACGCCTGCTTGACAATGAATTGCACTCAAGAGGACTCTCCACGCAAATTATCATTCCTGAATCTTCCGATTACCGGTGCATGATGTCGACCCACATGACCGGTCCGGAAAGAGGATATGAAATCCAGTCATTCTTTTCGCCTGACAGCACCCTCACCTATCTTGGAGATTTGAAACGAATGCCACGCTTGATGGCAGGGCACAGTTATTGGACCAACACGCCTGTCGACTATATGAAAGAATGCCGCAAGGCTCTGCGCGACACTTTGCAAAAATTCGACGTAGACTTTTGGCAGAGCGAGGTTTGCATAATGGGCAACGATGAGGAAATCGGTGGTGGCGGAGGATATGACCGCACAATGAAAACAGCTCTCTACGTAGCCCGCATGATTCATCACGACCTCGTTTTTGCAGATGCACGCAGCTGGCAGTGGTGGAGAGCCGTCGGGGGCAACTATAAGGACGGGCTGCTTTTCCAATACAAAACTCCCGAAATGACTTGTGACACCATCGTTGACTCCAAACTGCTGTGGTCTCTCGGCAATTACAGCCGATTTATCCGCCCCGGTGCTGTACGTATAGATGTTTTCCGTAATAACTCAGCCAATCCCGACAGTGCAACCGACCCATACGGGCTGATGTGTTCAGCTTATAAAAACGAGGATGGTAGCCAAGTCATTGTCATTATCAATTATGGCAATAACACCGAAACTATATCTATGGATGGTATAAAACCCTCTGAATGGAGCCTTTATCGAACTTCTGACAATGAAAAAGAATCACTATCTCTCATCGAAAAGCGCAATAATCTGAACTCTGTCGCTATTGCGCCCCGCTCAATCACAACATTTGTAAGCAAACCAATATGAATTATTTATTAAAGATTTCGCTCTTTTTATTGGCATTAATGCCATTGAAAGCCAATGCACAGACCGCCAATACCACATCGGAAAACGATAATGGTGCATATCTATTCGTATTCCACCAAGACCCTACAAGCAGCCTGTATATGGCTACAAGCCACGACGGCTACACCTTTACTGCGCTTAATAATGCCCGGCCTGTGATGTCAGGCGATACACTCGCCACTCAGCACGGCATCCGTGACCCTCATATCTACCGGGGACCTGACGGAGCTTTTTACCTCGCGATGACTGACCTGAATCTCCGTGGCAAAGAAATGGGATTCCGCGACACTAAATGGGAGCGCGATGAAGATAAATACGGTTGGGGCAACAACCACGGCTTTATACTGATGAAGTCATACGACCTTATAAATTGGACAAAAAGCATAGTACATATCGACAAGATTTTCCCCGGTATGGACGTAGGCTGCGCATGGGCACCGGAAACCATCTATGACCCGGAGCAGAAAAAAATAATGTTATATTACACCATGCGTCTTGGCAACGGAAAAACCAAGCTCTACTACAGCTACACTGATGATGATTTCACCACACTTGTAACCAAGCCAAAGGAATTGTTCAAATATCCTAATCCAAAGGTGCAGATACTCGATGCTGACATATCGCAGATGCCCGACGGACGGTATTGTCTGATGTATGTTGCTCAGGAACAGCCCGGTGGTATCAAAATGGCATTCTCTGACAAGATAAACCGTGGGTACAAGTACTCTGACCAATGGGCCGATACCGAGCCGGGGGCATGCGAAGCGCCAAATGTATGGAAGCGTAAGGATGAAGACAAATGGGTCCTGATGTACGACATTTTCAGTATCAATCCCCATAACTTCGGCTTTGCAGAGACATCTGACTTCAAAACCTTCAAAGACCTCGGACATTTCAATGAGGGAGTGATGAAAACCACTAATTTCACATCGCCAAAGCACGGTGCTATCATCAGCATAACAAAAGACCAAGCTGAAAAACTCGAAAAATATTGGGAAGATATCTGAATTTTCCAGTCATACCGACCTTCCGCAACATCGCCAACCTCATTGAGTGTGTGGCGATGTTTGATTTCATCAAGGGTTCGTATTTATGCAGTCAGGTCTTCGGACTTAGGAATAAACTTCCGTCCGAAGACCTGACTTGTATATTATCCTATAGCTTACAGCCCTTACTCAGCCGGGCCGAGGAGACGGATGCCGCCGGTGGCGGGGTCAAGGCGAAGCTGTGAGGGAGCCTTTTTATCGGTAAAGAGGCTCGGGTCGAGACCGAATGTCACACCGAGCTGGGCAAGCGACACTTCTTCCGAAGCAATCTCGCGACCGTCATAATTGATGCTTACCTTGGCTGTACCGGGTATCTGATAGGCAAAACCACCTTTGGGGAACCGCTTCGTATCGCCCTTCTCGTTGGTCGGGAGCTTACCCATTTCCATTACTTCGACAGTCAGGGTAATGGGTGCGCCGGCAAGATTGTCGGCGTCTATCACACCGTCGAAAGGAGAAATGCGGGCAATCACCTTTCCGTCAAGTCCGAGCGAATCAGGCACAACGGTAATGGTGCGTACTGTAGTCCATGTCTGTTCCGTACCGGCAAACATGGCTGTGAGAGCCTCCTCCTGCCCGGCAAGATTGTCAAGAACGAGCTTCATGGCCTGTCCGTCGGCGGGTGGATTGTCTGCCTGTCCCGAAAGAAGTTCCGAACGGATATCACGCAACTCAAATATACGCGAAGCCGCGAGTTTAGCACGTTTAGATACGGAAGAAGAACTAATCATCTCCTGAGTCATAGCCTGACGCGCTATCTCCGTTTCGAGAATTGAAGGCTGCATAGCCTTTGCCTCAGGGAGCTCAACGTCTTCGTTGACAGCAACTGTCTCCGTATTCACTGCCAAGGGAATATCGTCTTGATTCAGAATAACAAAAGGTGTCGACCCGCTCTTGAACTGCACCATCCAGCGGTTGTCGGGATTGGCCACGCCACGGGTGCGGATATCAACGGCACCAATCTCTACAGTAGTCGAGGGCTTGGTAATTGCATCATTGATAGCGAGATGACGACGGGCGTAGTTGTAAAACTCACCGGGTACGCGTTTGGTATGTACGGTCTGTATTGTGATTTCGAGAGCTGTATTGGGCAGCGAGTACACCAGGCCGTATTCATTGGCCTTGGAAGCGGTGAAACGGTGGGTATTGAACTGGGCTGCTGCCGGCAGGCTTGCAGCCATCGTCGAAGCTAAAAGTAAGGCTATGCTGAGAGTTTTCATAATCTTTGAGGAGAAGAAAAAATATGTTATTCAGTTATTGATTTAATGGCGGCTCCAATGCAATCCGCTACATCGGTGGCGGTAACGCTGTAC
>PPYF01304272.1_pt1 | contig 26010 bp, 27 predicted proteins | sample 1559871 | NCBI WGS metagenome assembly PPYF01 (sample SAMN08240021, study PRJNA423297) | Human gut metagenome, whole genome shotgun sequencing project. | reverse complement strand
CCGTAAATACAAGAAAAGGCGTAGTTGTCAACTACGCCCCCTGTGAACTCGCTGTATAAAAAGCGAGTGTTCTTACAGCCTTTCAAATGCTATAAGAACACTCGCCATGGTGCACCACGGCAATCCAAATCCGAACCGGTATTGTTCTTTACGGCTTCCTTCACATCGTCCAGAGTGATGGTCTTGGTGCCGTCCTTGTAGTTGAAGGTGAGAACCAGCTTGTCATCATACAGGTAGATGGCGTTTACAAAGGCGTCGATCAGCATTTTGCGGTGGGACTGTTGGCGTACATCCAGCTTACGGAATTTGTGTAGCCAGAAGGTAACGAACTCCGGGCTGATTCTGGGCTTGGCGATTTTTTCGTTGGCGATCTTGATTTCCAAATCTTCCTTCGTAGCTTCCAGTTCCTCCAAGCGGGTCTTGGTGGATTTGGTGAGGATGCCCTGCTGAATAGCGTTCAGGAGATTTTGAATGCCGGTTTCTGCCTCACGCAACTGCTGCTCATACAGGGGAAGGCTTGTATTTTCTCTGTCCTGCAAATCCATCACCATGGACACGATAGCTTCAATGGCTTTGTCATCCATGACCACCTTCATCACTTCATTGACCACCAGATCTTCCAGCCATTGCTTCCGCACAGGCTTTTTCTTGCAGTCTGTCCGCTTCTTTTTCACGGACACACATTTGTAGTAGTGGTGAATGGTTCCGTTCCGGCTCTTGCCGCTCTCGCCGCAGAGGTAAGCGCCGCAGTAGCCACAGAACAGTTTGGTGGTCAACAGGTAATCGTCCTCGGCTTTGTGACGAGCTGGGGCTTTTCTGTTTTGCGCCAGCTTTTCCTGAACCCGGTCAAACAAATCCTCCGGGACGATGGCAGGGATACCGTCGGCAACGATAATGTCCCGGTATTTGTACTCTCCAATATAACGACGGTTACTGAGCATGTGCTGAATGCTGTTAAAGTTTAGAGGTTTTCCCAACTTGTTTCGGACACCGCTGTCATTCAGCCAGTCCCGCAGCTCCTTCATAGTTGCACCCTTGTCGTATTTCTTGAACACATCCAGCACAAAGGGAGCGGTCAGCGGGTCAATCTGAAAATGCTGTTCCTCGTCGATGACATAACCGATGGGAAGTGTGCCACCGTTGAACTTGCATTTCAGCGCATTTTCTGTCCTGCCACGAATAACCTTTTCTGACAGATCGGCAGAGTAGTATTCAGCATAACCTTCAAGCACGGATTCTAGAATGATTCCCTCTGCGCCTTCCGAGATCACTTCCGTTGCAGACACGACTTTCACGCCATTTCTCTTTAACTGTGCCTTGTACCGTGCGCTGTCGTAACGGTTTCTCGCAAATCTATCCAGCTTCCAGACGATGACTATATCAAACAGCTTTTTTCCACTGTCCTTAATCATCTCCTGAAAATCCGGGCGGTTGTCCGTCTTGGCGGAATAGGCTCGGTCAATGTAGTGGCGGAGAACCGTAATGCCATTCTTTTCCGCGAATGCGGTGCATTCCCGAATTTGACCATCAATGGACTCCTCCCGCTGGCTGTCGGAGGAATAACGGGCATAAATGACTGCTTTCACTGTTTTTCCCCCTTAACAATATCTTCCATTGAGAGTGCGAAGCTTTGCAATGTACTTGCGCGCAAGTTTCTTTGATTGCAATTCTTTAACGTACTCAGATATTCCACGGGTTCCATCACTAATATTTTTGATGTTCATGTATGCGCTAGCAGTAACAGATAACCAATCTGTGGGTTGTCTCTCCTGTATTGCAGATACAACGCTTATCGTGGTAAGCGTTGCGCTTCCGATCATATTAAAGACTTCCTCACATATCTTGATATACTCTTTTTCACAGGATAGCTTGTCCTCTAACTTACTATAAGATATCTTTCCTTCTTTGCTATCGATCAGCTTTGTGATCTGCTTCACATATTCTTTTCTCACTGTATTAAAATCGCTAGCCCGGCGAAGACTGATTATTGTATCGATAGGTATGTTGCACAAGTCGTCTGGAATCGCAAGCGATATTTCATTAGTCATGGTAGGAAGTATTTTGTGCGAATTTAATCCTATTCGCATATCTGCAAGGAGAAGTGTTGAATACTTCTTTACATCTGTGATCATTTCTAATTCATTGTGTCTTGATATTACATCTGCCAAGAAGCTCATATAAACAAAAGCCAACTCACTTGATATTTTAATACCCTCATAACATTGACGAGCGATCTGATTCTCAATGCAAAATTGGAAGAACTCATAGGAGTATTTGCCTTCAAATAAGGTGCAATTCTGATTATCGGGAGACTTCCATTTATCCACAAGACGCTCCCCATATGTGGGGCCGAAAAAACCCACATATCTTTCGGGATGCTGTAAAAAGCGCTCAAACTCTTCACAAGCCAAAACCGAAGCGCACATACCTTCTTCGTATTCAGGGCAATATGGTCGGACCAAATCCGTTTCTTCCATAACACGCAGAAATGTATCGCTGATATACCTTTCTCTAGGTCTAATGGTATAAGGAATAATTGGTCTCAAACAATCAAAATAGAGCATCGCAAATTTGAGCCAAGTCTCGTCCCTTACTTCAAACCCAGGATAGTAAATCATTTCTTTCATTCGGCACCTTCCTTCAGCATTTCCATAAGGGTTTCTTTCAGCCGCTCATTGATGGGGGAGCCGGGATCAAAGCACATCCCGATGAACTTGTCCATCTCTGGATAGACCTTTTCGATTTTCATTTTCCTCTCATACAGCTTTCCTTGTGGTTTGTCCGTGCGACCAAAAATGTAATCCAGAGATACATCAAAGTAATCCGCATAGCGAACCATCACATCCGCCGGAACATGGGCTTCTCCGCTTTCAAAACGAGCAACCGCCGACTGCCGGGAACCTACAATGGCTGCAACCTTTGCCTGAGATAGCTTCGCACTTTGACGCAGTTCCCGCAACCGTACTCCGATGGTATTCATAACCGCCACCTCCTGACCTTTGTGTGACTATTATATCCTGTATCGCATATTAAGTCAATCTTAAATTAACATAACGTTGCTGTGTTCGCAGGGGTTCACGAACAATACTCAAGCGCCTGCAGGGTGCGCAGCTCACAAGGAACTTGTGATTCAAAGGGTTTGGGACGCTTCCCAACAAGCAGGAAAATGCACAAGTCTGCCGAAGCAGAAATGAGTGTTTTTCGCATATGGTGTGCCATATGCATTGCTTGCGACTGTTGTCGCAACAAGGTTTTGTGACCACACATGCATTGCTTGCCAAGAACTTCTCTGATTTTTATCAATTCCTATTCTATGGTTTTGCTCCAACGGCAAATAACACATGTTTTTTTCGGACTTCTGCAGTTAAGTATGTTTGTGAAAGATAATCCTTCTTGCCCACTTCAAATACTACGCCAATATCTATTCCTTCGTTACTAATCGGTTGATGGATTGGTCCTTCTGTGGTAGAGAAATATCTTGTAATATTGAATTTATCATTACCATCGTACCCTTCAACAGGTAAATAGTATAGCCACGCTTCAACTATAAGTCTATTCTGATCATTTCTGCATTTCATCTTAATTTTTGGCTTTCGCAAAAAATCCATGACATTACTTGCGTCCGAGTAATCTACATTATCTGTTATTTGCTTATTCGCGGATTCGAATTGTTTCCTATCGGTTCTCACAGCCGCGTAAATAAGCCGCTCAAACAAAAAACATTTTGCACCGCTCAGACTCCAAAGGAAATTTGTGTTGTCCGGAATCACCATTCTCCTAAGGATATTATCTACTATAAAATACTCTAAAAAAGAGCGATGTGCAAATTTATATTCCCCTGCGCTATTCCGATTTAGTAAAGATCTCGACTTCGCAATAATGGGTTTTAAATCAATATGCTTTTTTAAAGCAATTTTGTCAACCCTATCTGCAGGAATAGTGGTTGACTCTGCTTGGTACATATAATTTGCAATGTCTGCACTTAACTCGTACAGCTTATTGCTGTTACTCCCTAGCGCTTCTCTCTCAATCCATTTTTGAATTATTGTATCATAGATTTGAAAAGTGTATTGATACTCTTCCTTTGCATCACAGAGAAACTCAATCCAATTAAGAACTATCGGTCTTACCATAAGGTCCGGGACAAAGTTGACAATGCTTAATGCCCTCTGCTGTATTTTTTTCTTAAAACGAAAGCGCTTCCTTAGGTACAGCTTAACCTCTTCGTCACTAAATGGCGAAATATACTTTCTTACAATTTCGCAGCTTTTATTTTCATTACCTACATGAATGACTCCAGTGCGAGACGGTTCATCACTGGCACTGGCGTAGAATTGTGTTCGACAAGTAATAACAACTTTGTTGAAGTGCATTGTGGCACTAATTAGTTTAGAAAAGAATGTATCGCAATCTTCTATTGCGTCATTGTTTTCATCTAATCCATCTAGGAGAAGAACCGTTTTATCAGCATCGGGTATTTCCTTCATTTTCTCTATGCACTCCCTTTCTGCCAAGGGAAGCATCTCTACTTTTTTGTAATTTCGTATTCCCATACTGCGAACACATTCTTTATACAGCTTCAGTAAGAAAGTCGTTTTTCCCATACCTGAGTCAGCAAGAACTAAATAATATTTCCCTGTGCTACTTCTTTTGAACGCCTCCTTTTTAAAGAACGAAATGAGTAGAAACGAATAGAATTTACCATTATTATTTCTTATTTCTTCTTGGTTGCATGGGTCAATCTCTTGAGCCCTTGTTGGGATGTAGTATTTTGATAATGCCTCACGATACTCTTTTGAGTAATTACATTTTAAAAAATGATTGTAGACTAGATAGGGGGATAGAACCTTTCTAAATAGTTTCCCCAAATATTTAACAACACCTATTGCAATTCCAGCAATCGTACTAAGTGCGGCAAAAAATTCCAGATACGGAAGAACCTGATTTATATCTTCTATGTTGGTAGCTGATAGTATTGTCCAAACCAGATCAGTCTGTGAGAGAAACATGGTAAGCACCTCCCCTAATTTACATCACATATTGTATCTTTTTAAATTAAGTATGTCAACAATTGACCAATTATCTCATTTTATCTGTTTTTAACAATACTGGTTAACAATACCGGTTAACAATACCGGCAAGCAATGCATCTGTATATACAAATGCGAAAAACCATCCATTCCGCCTTCACGGAACGAATGGTTTTTCTGCTTGTTGAGGCGCTGCCCCAAACCCCGGTGAACGCAGTCCTTCGGGTTGCAGCTGCGCGATTCTCATGAATCGCTTAAGAACACTGCCCTTCTTTTGACAACAGGCTTGTTTTCCGCCCACTTCCGAAATATAATGGAAAAAAGCCAATCAACGGATGGAGAAAGGGAACAACATGAAGAGGATCTTATTGCTGGAAGATGATTTGAGTTTGGTAAACGGTCTGTCCTTTGCCTTCAAAAAGCAGGGATTTGAAACGGATATTGCCAGAACCCTTCGGGAGGCGGAGGCCTTTTGGGCAGTTGGGAAATACGATCTGCTGGTTCTGGATGTTTCCCTGCCGGACGGTACCGGCTTCGGCTTCTGCGAAAAGGTGCGGCAGTCTTCCAAGGTTCCCATTATTTTTCTGACTGCCTCCGACGAGGAAACCAGTATTATCATGGGGCTGGACATGGGCGGGGACGATTACATCACCAAGCCCTTCAAGCTGGGGGTATTGATTTCCCGGATGAACGCCCTGCTGCGGCGGGCCAAGGACTTTGGAGTAGCAGATACGGTGCTGGAATCCAACGGAATCACCGTTCAGCTTCTCCAAGGGCAGGCGTACAAAAAAGGGGAGCTTTTAGACTTAAGTGCGGGAGAATACAAGCTCCTGTGCCTGTTTATGCGCAACCCCAACGCGGTGCTTTCCAAGGAGCAGATTCTGGAAAAGCTGTGGGACTGCGAGGGGAACTTTATCGACGGCAGCGCCCTCACCGTGTACATCCGTCGTCTTCGCATCAAGGTGGAGGATAACCCCAGCCAGCCCCAAATGCTCCTGACCGTCCGGGGTATGGGCTACAAGTGGAATGTGATTTGCTGAGGTGGACTATGAAGCTATTGGCTGACAAGGACATTAAGTGTTTTTTTCTCGGGGTTATCTGCGTGATGACTGCATTCCTCCTGCTGTCCCAGATGGCAGTCTGGGTGCAGTTTGGCACATTCTCCCTTCCGCTGTTTCTGCTTTTTCTGCTGGCGGCAGGCGGCGTGTTTGCTGTTTGCTTCCGGTACATCCACAAGCGGAACAAAATCTTGGAAAGGGCTGCGGCGCAGATCCGTTCCTATCTTGACGGAAACACGGATGCCCGGATTGACTGCGATGAGGAAGGGGAATTGTACCATCTGTTTCACTGCGTCAACACATTGGCAGCGGTGTTAAACGCCCATGCTGCCAACGAAAACCGGGAAAAGGAATTTCTGAAAAACACCATATCTGACATTTCCCATCAGCTGAAAACGCCCCTTGCCGCTCTGAACATTTACAACGGACTGCTGCAAGGGGAAGCGGAGGGGCACCCTGCCGTCAAAGAATTCTCAGAGTTATCTGAGCAGGAGCTGGATCGGATTGAGACGTTGGTGCAAAGTCTGCTGAAGATTACAAAGCTGGATGCCGGCTCCATCGTCATTGAAAAGCATCCTGAAAATGTGGCGGAACTGCTGCGGGATGTGGAGCTGCATTTTGCCTATCGTGCAAAGCAGGAGCAAAAGGAGATTGCTCTGTCCGGGGGAGGATGACATCTGGCTTTCCTGTGACCGGGATTGGATGCTGGAAGCCATTGACAACCTGGTAAAAAACGCCCTCGACCATACGGCGCAAGGGGGCATCATTCAAATGGAGTGGCGTCAACTGCCGTCTGCGGTTCAGATTCTCGTCAAGGACAACGGCAGCGGGATTCACCCGGAGGATCTGCACCATATTTTCAAACGCTTCTACCGCAGCCGCTTTTCCCAGGACACCCAGGGCATCGGGCTGGGTCTGCCCCTTGCAAAAGCGATTATCGAAGCCCATAACGGCACGATTACCGTGGACAGCGAATTGGAAATGGGAACCACATTTACAATCAGCTTCCGAATTCCTACAGAATTGTAGAATTCCCGTAATGCTGCTGTAAGGTGCGGCTGGTATACTTTCGGTACAATCCAATTTTGAAAGAGGTGCTTATACATGGATTTATTGGAAGTCCAGTCCCTTTCCAAAACCTACGGCAGCGGCGAGACGGCGGTACACGCCCTGAAAAATGTCAGATTTTCCGTCCCCAAAGGCGAATTTGTAGCGGTGGTTGGCGAATCCGGCTCCGGCAAAAGTACGCTTCTCAACATGATCGGCGCGCTGGACACCCCCACATCAGGCAAGGTCATCATCGACGGCAAGGATATCTTCTCCATGAATGACCGAAAGCTCACCGTGTTCCGCCGCCGGAATATTGGCTTCATCTTTCAGGCCTTCAACCTTGTGCCGGAGCTTACCGTGGAGCAGAATATCATCTTCCCCATGCTGCTGGACTATCAGAAGCCGGACAAGAAGTATCTGGAAGAACTGCTTTCCGTTCTGAATCTGAAAGAGCGGCGGAATCACCTTCCGGGCCAGCTTTCCGGCGGTCAGCAGCAGCGGGTCGCCATTGGTCGTGCGCTGATCACCCGCCCATCCCTGATTCTTGCCGACGAACCAACCGGGAATCTGGACAGCCGGAACAGCAGCGAGGTCATTGCCCTTCTGAAAGAGGCATCGAAAAAATACGAGCAGACCATCATCATGATTACCCATAACCGCAGCATTGCCCAGACCGCGGACAGGGTGCTACAGGTCTCCGACGGTATCCTAACGGATTTCGGGAGGTGCCGGGAATGAAAAGCTATTTAAGCCTGATTCCCATTTCCGCAAAGGTGCGGAAACGGCAGAATCGCATGACGGTTTTCTGTATTCTCATTGCGGTTTTTCTGGTCACCTCGGTATTCTCCATGGCAGATATGGGAATCCGCATGGAAAAACAGCACGCCATTGACCAGCACGGAAACTGGCATTTTATGCTCCATGGCATCCCGGAGGAAGCTGCCGCAGGGATTGCCCAGCAGCGCGGTGTTGCCGCAGCAGCTCGTTATGACGCAGTCAATTATAAAATCGATGAGGAATACTACCTCGGCAGCAACAAGCTGTGTATCTGCGGTGCGGACAAGGCCTTCGTCACAGAAATTTTTGATTATATTACCCAGGGGAGATTCCCCGAGAAACCGGGTGAGATCCTGCTGACGGAAAATGCCGCCAGGATTTATGGCTATTCCATCGGAGATATCGTGACTGCCAGAACACCAACCGGAAATCTGGAATTTACCGTCTGCGGCTTCATGGCGGAGGGCAGCTCCCTGCGATACGATGCGGTGGTGGCACTTATGCCATACGATGCCTTCTGCGAACAATTCGGATGCGGCGATACAGCCTATTACATCCAGCTTCGGGACGGCGTCAATGCCCGGCAGTTCATTGCCGATGTCAAAGAACAATACGACTGCATGGAAGAACAGCTTTCGGAAAATACCGCCCTGCTGGGCATCACCGGCTACAGCAGTAATTCCTTTATGGGTGGGCTGTATTTGGTTGCCTTCGTGCTGTTCTTACTGGTTCTCTTTGCAGGGGTGCTGATGATCGCAGGCAGCATCAACAGCAGTGTCGCCCAGCGCACCCAGTTTTTCGGGATGCTGCGATGCATTGGCGCGAGCCAGAAACAGATTCTGCACCTGGTGCGGCTGGAAGCCCTGCAATGGTGTTCTACGGCAGTTCCCATCGGCGTGGGGCTGGGAATTGCGGTCACATGGGCATTGTGCGCCGTATTGCGGTACGCGGTTGCCGGGGAGTTTCTCACGATCCCACTGTTTGCTGTCAGTCCCATTGGGATTGGGTTCGGCGCGGCTACTGGTGTTCTCTCGGTGCTACTGGCTGCCCGTGCACCTGCAAAAAGGGCAGCAAAAGTATCCCCTATGGCTGCCGTCCGTGGAATCCATGAAAACGGCGGCGCAGCGGCACACGTTGTCCCTGCCCCGGTACGCCGGATTGATGCCGCACTGGGCGTCTGTCACGCGACGGGCAGCAAAAAGACGCTGATTCTGATGACCGTCTCCTTTGCCCTCAGCATTTTCCTGTTTCTTTCGTTTTCCGTTCTGATTGGCTTTGTGCACCACGCTCTGACGCCACTGCGGCCCTATGCGCCCGATCTTTCCATTATGCACAATGCGCAAGCCAACGCCATCGACACTGCGCTTGTGGAGCAAATCAGGGAAGTACCCGGCGTAAAGCGCGTCTTTGGGCGGAGCTTCATGGGGAAGGTAGCAGTTCAAGGCCAGCAGAGTCTTACCACCGTTGACATCATCTCCTATGAGCAGCTTCAACTGGATTGGGCGAAGCAGGATGTGGTAGCGGGGGACATCCGAAAGCTGTCACAGGATGGGAATTATGTGATGACCGTTTTTGATAAGGATAGTTCTTTATCGGAACCGCTGGCGGTTGGAGATCGATTTTGGCTCAACGGCAGTGAGGTCGAGGTTGCCTGCATTCTCTCGGACAGCCCCTTTGACAGCGATGGTACGCCCACAATCCTCTGCAATGAGCAAACCTTCGCCCGGCTTTTTGGAGCTCAGGGGTATGCGGTGATCGACATCCAGACCACCGATGCTTTTACCGACCGGGATGTAGAGGCTATCCGCGCTTTGGCAGGGGACGGCGTCAGTCTTTCCGACCGTCGAAGCAGCAACCGGGAAGTAACGGCGACCTACTGGGCATTTTCCATTCTGGTTTATGGCTTTTTGACCATTGTCGCCATGATCACGGTGTTCCATATCATGAACAGCATCTCCATGAGCGTATCTGCCAGGATCCGGGAATACGGCGCAATGCGGGCTGTGGGGATGGATAAATGGCAGCTTGCCCGTATGATTGCCATCGAGGCTCTGACCTATGCGTTTTCAGGTTGTCTTGTGGGCTGCGCCGCAGGAATTCCGCTGCACCGCTTCCTCTTCCAGAAGATGATTTCTGACTATTGGGGGGAATTATGGTGTTTGCCCATCATGCCCCTTATGGTGGTGCTGGTTCTTGTTTTGTTCACGGCCCTGTTCGCTGTCATGGCTCCCGCAAAACGCATTTGTAATATGCCAATTACCGAAACCATCAATGAATTATAACAAATCTGCCGCAGGAACCCTCCTGCGGCAGAAGCATTATGGAACAATTGGAAGATGAAGTACGGCAACCGCACCGCCATGGTTATGAAATACCGCCTGCCCGCCATGGGCCGCGACAATCTGCTGTACCAGATGGAGTCCCAGAATGTGGGGTGCGTTGGGGTCGGAGCAGGTGTCAGAGAGGTTTTGTAGAACCGCTTCTGGGTATCCCGCCCCGTCGTCCCGGACTTCTAGCACAAACTGTCCGTCTACAATTTCTGCCGCTACCCAAATGTCACAGCCGGAGGGATTGTGGCGGACACTGTTGTTCAGAAGATTATCCATGGCTCTTGTCAACAATTCTTCGTCTGCTTCTAGCGTTGCCTGTCCCGCCGGTTCCCGGATTAGGAGGTCAACGCTGTGGGTTTCTTCCAATGAATCGCAGAAATCCGCCACACACCGGCGCAACCATGCCCCCATTTGGATTGGAGCTTTGCGCAGGGGCTGGGCGTTGTATTGCAGCTTGAAGGTCAGATTCAGGTCCTCAATGAGGGCCTTTATTTTTTGGCTCTGGGTGCAGATGGCGTCCGCCTTTTTTCGCGGCTCGGAACTGGGCGGAAACTGTTGGGCAAGCTGTTCTCCGTAGCCCATAATCAGTGCCAGCGGGGTGCGGATATCGTGGGAAACCCCGGCAATCCAGTTGGACCGGGTTATGTCCCGGCGGGCGATCAGTTCGTTTTGCTTTTGCAGATGGCGGCTGGTCTGATTCAGCTTTTCTGCCAATTCTGCCGTAGCGCCGGATTCCTTCAGATGGATTTCCTTCCCTTCTGCCAAAAGCCCGATGCCCTCCGCCAGTGCCCGCAGAGGTCTGGCCCCCTGCCAGCCCCAAAGTAGGCAAATTGCCAGAACCAGCCCCAAATCCAGCAGGAGCAGTGGCCCAAAGATGGACAGCAGAGCGTACAGAATATCATTGTCCATGTAAAAATCGAACCGGGTCATGCTGCCCTTGGGCTTGCCCGCCACCAGAAGCCCATGGTCGTTGCGGTAGACCATCACCGGGTAGTCCTTCAAATACCACCGGGAAAAGGCGGCGACCTCGGGGACAGTATAAGGGTGATTCAGTTCCTTCGGCAAATTCTGCGACCACAGGATTTCCCCACCGTCACTCAGCAGCATTGCCCATGCAAAATGCTTCTGCCATTCCAGGCTCGGATTAGGGGCACAGCCATTCTCCGTCTGGATGAAAGAATCCGCAAATTTCCCCACGGGGAAAAAGCCGTCCTGCAGGCTATTGGAGCCATAATGAATAACAATGCCGACAAGCAATGCACCATTGACCGTAAGCACCAGCAGAACAATGGCGAAGGCCGCAAGAATATAGCTCCGAATCAAACGGGAGATCGTTTTCATTGTTTTTCCTCCTTGGCAAGCCGGTAGCCCAGTCCCTGGGCCGTGAGAATCCACCTGGGCTGGGAGGGCTGGGCCTCCACCTTTTCCCGAAGGTGCCGGATGTGGACATTCAGGCTATTTTCATAGCCGTAGTAATCGCCGCCCCAGACCGCTTCGCACAGGGCATCATAGGTGACAATGCGCCCCCGGTTGTCCAGCAGCTTTTGCAGAATGGTTCGCTCTGTTGCCGTCAGGGAAACAGTGCCAGCCGGGGTGGTTACGGTGGCGTCTCCAAAATCCACAGTGCGCTCTCCCAGATGGAGAACAGTCTCCCGCTGAATTTGCCCCCGGTAAACCCTTCTCAGAATCCCGGAAACCCGCAGCAGAAGCTCCTGCATCAGGAAGGGCTTGGTCATATAATCGTCCGCCCCCAGCCCCAGACCGAACAGCCGGTCACTGTCCGCGTCCCGGGCGGACAGGAACAAAATAGGTACATCAAAATGGGTGCGAATCTCCCGGAACAGGGAAAACCCGTCCCCATCCGGCAGGTTGATGTCCAGAATCACCAGTTCCGGCAGCTCTTCTCCGATTGCCTTCCGGGCAGCTTTGACACTGTCGGCACATTTCAAATGATGGTATCCCGCACTGCTCAATTCTTCTATTAGCAGATTCCGCAGTTCCCGGCTGTCGTCCACAATGAGGATTTTCGCGTCCTGTATGGTCTGCATACTGTCACCTTCCTTTGCGCCCATTATACCGGGCAGAAGATGCTTTTTCCAGATTTCACCCGGAAAATTAAGGCAAATTTAAGGGAGAAAACAGGCTGTCATAAGGTAGCGGATGTATGCTGTTTCCAGCACAAGGAAAGGAGCAAACCTATGCAAATTGTCGAAACCACAAATTTAACCAAGCGGTACGGCACAAGTACGGTTGTGAATCAGGTATCCCTGTCTGTGCCGGAGGGCAGTGTCTATGGCTTTATCGGCCCCAATGGTGCTGGAAAGTCCACCACCATGAAAATGCTGCTGGGACTGGTGAAGCCCAGCGGCGGTGAGATTCATCTTCTGGGAAAGCAGATGAACGAACGGAGCCGGCTGGAGCTTCTGCGGCAGACCGGCTCCCTCATTGAATCGCCCTCCTGCTACGGGCACCTGACTGGGGAGGAAAACCTGCAAATCGTGGCGGAGCTGAAAAACGTGCCGAAGAAGGATATTGACCGGGTGCTGGAAATCGTGGAGCTAAAAAACAGCCGCAAGCGGCAGGTGAAGCAGTATTCTCTGGGGATGCGCCAGCGGCTGGGCATCGCCCAGGCGCTGCTGGGAAATCCCAAGCTGCTGATTCTGGACGAGCCTACCAACGGCCTTGACCCCTCCGGCATCCAGCAAATGCGAAGCCTGATTCGGGATATGCCCAATCGATGCGGGGCAACTGTGCTGATTTCCAGCCACCTGCTCAGTGAAATGGAGCAGATGGTGGATTGGGTGGGCATCATCAACCACGGGCAGCTTCTGTTTCAAGGGAAACTCGCCGCCCTGCGGCAGCACAGTCAGGGGGATATTTCCCTGCGGGTGCTGCACCCGGAAAAGGCGCTGCCCATCCTTGGCGAGTTAGCCAAACCCAACCGGGAACCGGGGGCTTTCCGCCTTCCTGCTATGCGGGAGGATTCGCTGGCGGAGTTGGTGCGGCGATTGTCTGTTGAGGCGGGGGTGGTGGAACTGAACCGTCACACCAAATCGCTGGAAGAAATCTTCCTGAGCCTGACGGGGGAGGAATCCAAATGAGAACCCTCTATGCTGAACTGAAAAAGTCCCGGCGAAGACACAACCTACTGGTGGCAGTGTGCATTTCCCTGTTCGTCCTGTTGTGGGCGACCCAGACCGGCGGCACCGGGGAGGGGCGGCTGGAACAGGGCTATTCCGGGCTGTTTTACGCAGTGCCGGTGATGAACACCGTGGTCATGCCCATTGGTACGGCGGTGCTTGCCAGCCGCCTGTGGGATTTGGAAAGCAAGGGAAATAGCTGCCGGATGCTGCTGACCCTGCAAAGCCGGGAGGCGCTGTTTCTGGGCAAGACGGTGGTTGCCCTGCTGCAAATTCTGCTGATCAGCGTTATCGAGTGCGCGGGCATCCCAGCTCTGGGAAAGCATTTCGGGTTTACCGAACCGCTTGACTGGGGGCAATTCTGGTGGCTGGCAATCAGCACCTTTGCCGTGAATACCATGCTGTTTTTCCTCTGGCTGTTTCTCAGTATCCGCTTTGACAATCAGGTGCCCACCCTGGCGGCGGGGATGGTGGGGAGTCTTTCCGGGCTGTTTGCCGCTTTCATGCCGAGCCTGGTCAGCTATTTTCTGCCCTGGGGCTACTACATTCCCTTGAGCACCATCCGCATGGACTGGAACCGGGAGACCCGGATCGTCCGATATTATCCAGCGCCCTATCCCGTCTGGCTGCTGATCCTCACCGCCGCTTTTGGGGTACTGTTCGCAATTCTGGCGTGGGAAGCGCTGAAACGCAAGGAGGTATGACCATGCTGCTGCGCTGTATCCGGGCGGAGAACCGCAAGCTCCGCCGCAGTCCCATCTGGCTGCTTTTTCTGGCTGTCCCTGCCATTTCGGCGGTGTACGGCACATTCAATTACAGGATGAATCTGGAAATACTCACCCACGGCTGGTATGATCTCTGGACGCAATACACTCTGCTTTATGCCATCTTCTTTTTCGCCCCACTGATTGGCGTGTACGCTGCCTACCTGTGGCGGCTGGAGCACCGGGGGCACAACTGGAACCTGATTATGACCGCCCCGGTGCGCCCCTTCTGCCTGTACTTTGCCAAATTCTGCGTGGTGGCGAAAATGGCAGTGCTGACGCAAGCTTGGCTGCTGGTGCTGTTTGTCTTCGGTGGAAAATGCGGAGCAACACTTCCCGGATTCCCACCGCCGGAGATTGTCCTCTGGCTGCTGCGAGGCGTCATCGGTGGACTTGCTATCATTGCGTTGCAGCTTCTGTTGTCAATGGTGATTCGCAATTTTGCCCTGCCGGTGCTGATTGCCCTGGGAGGGAGCGTGGCGGGTATGCTGGCTGTCAGTGAGGATTTAGGACTGTACTGGCCCTATTCTCTCATGATTCTGGGTATGAACTCCAACCGCACCGAAGATGTTATGGCAGGCGGAATCTGGGGCTTTTTCCTGAGCTGTGCTGTTTTTTTGACCGTGTTTCTTCTGATTGCCAATGTTCTGCTGACAAAGCGAGATGTGAAAGCATAACATCGTAAACAAGTGGTTTGCCATCTATTTTCCGACGCCCTTACTTTCGCATTTAAACCGCAAAAAGTCGTTGCGGCGCAATGACTTTTTCTCTCAATTTTGGGAGGGATGGTATAGGTATATTCGGAAGCTGAAAATCGGATTCTAAATGCGGAGAAAGCTCACCTGTCGACATCAGACAGGCGCTTTCCGAAGGGGGAATACAATATCCTTGTCCCAATAATATTGTGGCAAAAGGTGATTGCAGGACAATGGTTTTTTAACTCAAAATGTCGACACTCAGCTATTGATTCTTGCCGTCTCCCTATTCCGGTGTAGAAGAATAGAAGTCGGGTTTTTCATTGGATAATGCGATTACCTTGCTACAACGAAATCGCAAGGAAAACCTATTGTGGCACAAGCACTTTTTCACCGCTATTGTTCTACATCGCAACCGCTTCCTATGCTATTGACACCCACTACCAATGTGATATAATACAGGAAAGCAAAATGCAGACGCCCACCAAGCCATAGGCTTGACAAGCGCCTGCATTTTCCGTTTCTTAAGAAGGGAGCCGTGCCGTCAGCAACAAATTATCCACCCGACTACAACTGCACCTTAATAATTTCATATCGAACCGGAGGGAACAACCAGCTTGGGCCGCAAAAAGAAGCTCATCAACAATTCCGGTATTCCGCAGCACGAAATTGAGCACATCGCCCGGTGCATCCTCCCCGACATTCTCGCCTACTACGAAAGTGAAGAAGGCCAGCGGGAGTTCCGGGAGTGGCTGGCTCAGCGTGAAGCGGGACAAACGGAAGGAAAGGCAGGGAGAACGAAAGGCAAATGAACAAACGAGGTGCCACCACTTGGTAGCACCTCGTTATCATAGAATTGCCATCGCATCATTCTTCTCCAAACAATGATGTTTGGCATTCGATGCAAGATCGCACTAATCTTGGTTTTATAACATCATCTTCGGACACTGATCCGAATAGTAATGGTGATACAGGATTATGCTGTCTGCTATTACTTGAAACTGTCTTTTGGCTATAATTTGCGTAGCAATATAAGCAACCATTTTTGCAAGTATTATATGTTCCAATATCAATACTTGCCATACATCCACAAATTGAGCGTTGATTTTTATCTTTTTCAACATCCAATTGATAGTTACCAATACGCTCAAAACGTTCTTTGTCTATGCACCGCGCGTGTCCTATTCCGAATTTTTCGAGGTCAACTTCTTCAGCGCATGTGTCAACATAAATCCCATGTTCTTTTGCAATTGTACTAAATATACCCATGATTTCCTCAACTTGACCAGGAGAGGGTGGTATGATTCCAAGAGGGGCGATATTGCGTTGCGTATTTTTATAAAAGTCAAGAAAACTTACTGTACATTTTTCAGTGTAATCAGACAGCTTGTCTGCAAGAAGCTGAAAATACTTAATGTGGTAATCCATTGTGTATTTTTCGTTAAAAAGGATCGGGTCATATCTCCAAACTACGCGCTCTTTTCCGATCTGAGAAGAAAGCTTTTGGAAGGCAGGAATGACAATGTCGTTCTTTGAAGGTACATTAGTCTCAATATCTGTTCCATATGAGTTAAGTGTAAATTGAAAATAATAAGTATATTCATCCAGTTCGCCCAACCGTTCTATCATAGGTGCGGGATTTTTAGTCCAAAAAACAATTCCGTCGACTACTTCTGTGGAGAGCGAAATTTTGCTTATTTGGTGATAGTTCATCGGATTTCGTACATATACAAAACCTTCCTTTATCCGATTAAAAAACCACTCAGAGTAATAAGAAGGTATATCTGTCCGTCTACTTGCGCTAATAATCATTTACTTCACCTCCAAAATTAACTGCGCACCTTCACATCTAATTGCAACTTTATACTGGTCTTTATATGCTTCCGGTATAGAAAAAACATTTGCTTGTGAAGAATATCGAATAGAGCCTGCATAATGATTATGCTCTTTGAAACGGCATCTGTATTCGGATATTACCTTGAGCCCGAGTTTCTCGATTTCCTCACGAATGATCGGAAACGCATCTCTGCCTGTGTTGATACTATCGGCATCATTGATTATGATGAGCATCGGCGAATCGGTCGGCTTATGGGATACAATCTGTTCGGCAAGCTGTCTGAACCAACTTCTTACTCCTCTTTCACCCACATGGCTATGGAAAAAAGAAATAAGATACTCGATACAGATTACATTACAGTGTTCTATGGCATTATTTTTAAAAAAGTTCAGAACATCAATACCTCGGAAAAATCTTACGGCACCGTTGTCAAATCTACTCTCAATGAAGTTATGGATCTTTTCCCAACTGGTATTTATATCGATGCCTCTATAGTTGATAATCTGCCCTGGATTTAAATAATCAAACGCCATTAAATCGGGTGCTCCACCACATCCAAGCGACAAAATATTAAACCTAGGATACCCAGATAAATCAACATTATTAAGCGCATAAATCATCTCAGAACAATACTTGTAGGAATATCTACATTCGTAATAGTCCAAGAGATGTTCACAACTATAATCGGTGCGAATTCTGTTATTATGATAGTGCAGATCATCTAAACATTTTTTGCAATCATGATCACAAAGAATCTCATTACTGCAGTGTTCGCAGACATGGTTGCGATATTCATTGTCACAATAACTCACAACATCATCAATTAACATATTATACCTCCATTTCGTCCAACAGGTGATATGACATGAGTAAAGTACAACTCCCATTTTCAAACTCGCAAATCAGCATTGTATGTTAATATTATACAGTAAAAGTTCATGAATAACAATATTGCAAGACATAGTTTTTGAGTTCAGCCAAAATGGAGAAAAACACTTAAACCTCTTTAGAAAAGTAGTGGGTTAATTGCACCTATCTCAGTTTTCACCCGGATAATACTTCGTCACATTTCTCAAATTCTTCCTAATACCCCTTTAAGGTTGAAGGTTCACATAGTCGATTGGTACATTATTAACAAACTATTCCTGCTCACTGCTTTCGTACATATTCCGTGTAACCTCTTCTTCCACCAAAGTACAGTCGATGGAAATCATGCTTCCGTCAGAGAATTTGACCTCCACACAGGCGGTGTCGATATTGAACGCACAAGAAATTACTTTCTTATCCATAACAGTGTCCTCCTAAATCTGTTTCTTTTTTCGCGGGCCTCTCGGCTTGGATTCTGGTCGTTTGGTGACACCGTTTCGGAAATGGGTTTCCTCGAACTTGCCAAAGAAAACAAATAATCCGAACCCGTCTCCCACAGGGAAAACTTGGTTCGGATTATATTGGTTTGGTGCGGGCAACAGGACTCGAACCTGCACGCTTTTGGCAGTGGAACCTAAATCCACCGAGTCTACCAATTCCACCATGCCCGCTTATTTCCGCCGGATGCGCCGCTGTCTGCTTCCCATCCGGCCTTCCGGGTTATCTTAACACGAACATAAGTTATTGTCAATCCGATTCATTTTTCTTTTTTCACAGCCTGTTTTGCCCATTCTGCCCTGAGAAAACGGCATGTATGGGATTTTATACCGTTTATTTGCCTTTTTATCCTTGACATTCCCTCCCAATGCTAGTAGAATAGATTCGGTATGGTGTACGCTGCGCCGCTTTCCGGGTGCCGCGTTTCATTGATAACCGGCGGTGGAGCCGGGGTATGCGTTTGCGCCTCATGGCGTCTGATTTTGCACAAAAAGTTGTCGGCCGGTGTCTCCGGCTGGCTGTTATGCTTAATTTCACATGGGGATCAATGCGCCACCCCTTCTGCCCTTATTTTTTAAGAAGGAGGTGTGCTGCAAATTTATGGAATGGTATCATTTTCTCATCATCGCCGTTGGCATTCTGGTGGGACTGGGCGTCGGCTTCGGCCTTGGCATCGGTTACCGCAAGAAGGTCGCTGAGCGGGAGATCGGCTCTGCCGAGGCAGAGGCTACCCGTTTGATCAACGAGGCTATCCGTTCCGGTGAAAACCGCAAGAAGGAAATGCTTCTGGAAGCCAAGGACGAAATCCATAAATCTCGCACAGAACACGACAAGGAAGTCAAAGAACGCCGCGCCGAGCTAAGCAAGCAGGAGCGCCGTCTGGAACAAAAGGAAGCCACTCTGGACAAGAAGACCGAAGCCTTTGAACGCAAGGAAGAGGAGCTTGCCAAGCGGCTCCAGAAGGTCTCCGAGACCCAGGCACAGGCCGACCAGCTCAAGCAGCAGCAGCTGACGGAGCTGGAAAAGATTTCCGGTCTGACACAGGATCAGGCAAAGGAATTTCTGCTTCACAGCATTGAGGACGAGGTTCGTCACGAGGCCGCCATGAAGATCAAGGAGATCGAGGCGCAGCTGAAGGACGAGGCCGAGGAAAAGGGACGCGAGATCATCGCCACCGCGATTCAGCGCTGCGCCGCTGATCACGCCGCCGAGACCACCGTCTCCGTGGTCACGCTGCCCAACGACGAGATGAAGGGCCGCATCATCGGCCGGGAAGGCCGGAACATCCGCACACTGGAGACCATTACCGGCGTCGATCTGATCATCGACGATACCCCCGAAACCATCACCGTTTCCAGCTTTGACCCCGTCCGTCGGGAGATTGCCCGGCTGGCACTGGAGAAGCTCATTGTGGACGGACGTATTCATCCCACCCGCATTGAGGACATGGTGGAAAAGGCACGCAAGGAAGTTGACCGCACCATCCGTGAGGAAGGCGAACGTGCCTGCTACGAGACCGGCGTTCACAATCTGAACCCCGAACTGGTCAAAATTCTGGGACGCCAGAAGTACCGTACCTCTTACGGTCAGAACGTTCTGAATCACTCTATTGAGGTTGCCCATATCGCCGGTCTGATGGCCGCGGAGCTTGGCGTGGACGTCGCCATGGCAAAGCGTGCCGGCTTGCTCCATGATCTGGGCAAGTCCATTGACCACGAGGTGGAAGGCAGCCATGTACAGCTGGGCGCCGATCTTGCCCGGAAGTACAAGGAAAATCCCGTTATCGTCAACGCCATCGAAGCCCACCACGGCGACGTGGAACCCAAGACTGTTATCGCGGTTCTGGTGCAGGCAGCCGATGCCATTTCCGCCGCCCGTCCCGGCGCACGGCGCGAGAACGTGGAGAACTATATCCGCCGTCTGCAGAAGCTGGAAGAGCTGACCGGCTCCTATCCCGGTGTTGAAAAGGCCTACGCCATTCAGGCCGGCAGGGAAGTGCGGATCATGGTCAAGCCCGAGGTCGTGACCGAAGACAACATGATCCTTCTGGCGCGGGACGTTGCCAAGAAGATCGAGTCCGAGCTGGAATATCCCGGACAGATCAAGGTCAACGTCATCCGGGAAACCAAAGCCGTGGAATACGCAAAGTAATCAAATCGATCATCCGCCTCCGGAGTTCTTCTCCGGAGGCTTTTTTACGTCCGTTTGGGGCTGGCGGCTCTTTTTCCAAAAACAATTTCTAATTTCTTTGGTTTCTTGTTTTACTTTCCTCTTTACGAACGGGGAAAAGTGGTGTACAATATTCCTAACGTTTATTTTGGGGGTGGGACGTTTGAATTGTTTGAAGTGCGGCCGTGAAATTGAGGAGGGGCAGGTTTTCTGCAACGACTGCCTTGTGCAGATGGCAAAGTACCCGGTCAAGCCCGGGACTGCCGTTCAGCTTCCGTCCCGCGGAAGCGCTGCCGTTTCAAAGAAAGTTCATTCCCGCCGCCGCACCAAGACCGCGCCGGAGGAGCAGCTGAAGGCGCTGAAGGTTCGTGTCCGTGTCCTGTCTGTGCTGCTTGCTGTCTGCGTGGTGCTGCTGATCGTTCTTTCCGTCGTCACGCTCCGGTACATGAGCGCAAAGCGTCTCCTGCCGGGGCAGAATTACTCCGCCGTTACCACTACTGCGGCCACCGAGGGAAGCTGATGTTTCACGTGAAACATTTTGCTTTTTGCGGGACATAACAGAAAGATAGAGGATGAAAACATGGGGAAAATAATTGCCGTGGTGAATCAGAAGGGCGGCGTGGGAAAAACCACCACCGCCGTGAATCTGACCGCCGCTCTGCACGATCTGGGACTGCGCGTTCTTCTGTGCGACTTTGACCCTCAGGCAAATGCCACATCCGGTCTGGGGCTGGACAAGCGAAAATGCAAATATTCCATCTATGACGTGCTCATCAACGACGTTCCGGCGGCGGATGCCATCGTCTCCACGCCCTACGGGGACGTGCTTCCGTCCTCGTCCGATCTGGCGGGTGCCACCGTGGAGCTGATCTCCGCCCAGCACCGGGAAAGGCAGCTGGACATGGCACTGAACGGCGTTAAGGAACGCTACGACCTGATTTTCGTGGACTGTCCGCCGTCGTTGGAGCTGCTGACGCTGAACGCCCTGTGCGCGGCGGACGGGATTCTGGTGCCGGTGCAGTGCGAGTATTTCGCACTGGAGGGTCTCAGCGACCTGATGGCGACGCTGCGCACGGTGAAACGCCGGATGAACCCCCGGCTGGAGGTTTTCGGCGTGGCACTGACCATGTTCGATGGGCGCACGAACTTCTCGGCGCAGGTGTCTCAGGAGGTTCGGCGGCATTTTCCCGGGAAGGTGTTCTCCACGGTCATTCCCCGGAACATCCGGCTGGCGGAAGCGCCCAGCCACGGCGTTCCCATCACCGCCTATGACCGGATCAGCCGGGGAGCCGCCGCCTACCGGGCGATGGCGGAAGAAATTCAGCAAAAATTGTGACGACAGGGAAAGGAGAAAAGATGGCATCACAGAAAGGACTAGGCAAGGGTCTGGGTGCGCTTCTGGGGGATTTCACCGAAGAGCCTCTGGAAAAAAGCGCGTATCAGCTGCTGCCGATCTACAAGGTAGAACCCAACCCCGATCAGCCCCGGCAGGACTTCGACGAGGAAGAATTGCAGGCGCTGGCGGATTCCATCACCGTCCACGGTATCATTCAGCCCCTGACGGTGCGGGAAATGCCCAACGGCTACTATCAGATCATCGCCGGTGAGCGGCGCTGGCGTGCCGCGCGGATGGCAAACCTGAGCGACGTGCCCGCAGTCATCATCGAAGCCGACGACAAGAAGGCCATGGAGCTGGCGCTGATTGAGAACTTGCAGCGTCAGGATCTGAACCCTCTGGAAGAAGCGCTGGGGTATCAGACGCTGATGAACGAGTACGGCCTGACGCAGGAGGAAGCCGCCGGTCGGGTAGGGAAGTCCCGTCCCGCCGTGGCAAATGCTCTGCGGCTGCTGGGGCTGTGTCCCGAGGTGCAGGAGCGCGTCCGGAAGGGCGAGCTGTCCGCCGGTCACGCCCGGGCAATTTTGCAGCTGAAATCCGAGAAAAAGCAGCAGGAGGCCGCGCAAAAAATTGTTGCGCTGGGGCTGTCCGTCCGTCAGGCGGAGCTGCTGTGCAAGAACATGAGCAAGGAGCCCGTGCCCCAGAAAAAAGAAGTTTTTGCGGTGGACTATGTGGCCGAATGCGAAAAGTCTCTGAGCAAGCACCTTGGCCGGGGCGTCAAGATCGTCAATGGCAAGCGCAAGGGACGCTTTGAACTGGAATTCTATGGGCAGGAAGATTTGCAGAATCTGCTGGACGCCCTGATGAAAATACAAAAATAAATTTCCGATTTAAGGAGAGGTAAACATCATGCTGGACATCAAGAAAATCAAGGAAAATCCCGACGCCGTCAAGGCCGGTCTGCGGGCAAAGGAAGTGGACTGCGACGCCACCGTTGACCGCATTCTGGAGCTGGACGGCAAAATCCGTGCTCTGAAAACCAACACCGAGACCCAGACCGCCCAGAAGAACAAGCTGGCGAAGGAAAACGGCAAGCTCTTCGGCATGAAGAAGAAGGCCGAGAAAGAAGGCAAGGACGTATCCGAGCTGGACGCCGCCATTGCCGCCAACAACGCCCAGTCCGTGCAGATCGCCGAAGCAATTGAGCAGGAGCTGGCCGAGCTGAAGGCCCTCAGCGACGAGTACCGCGTCGCCATGCTGAGCCTGCCCAACCTGCCCGACCCCGATCTGAAGCCCGGTGGAAAGGAAAACAACGAACCGCTGCGCTACTTTGGCGAGCCTCACAAGTTTGACTTCACCCCCAAGCACCATGTTGACCTGTGCGAGGGTCTGGGTCTTATTGACTACGACCGGGGCGTCAAGCTGGCGGGTTCCGGCTTCTGGATGTATAAGGACATGGGCGCACGTCTGGAATGGGCGCTGCTGAACTACTTCATTGACTGCCACATCGCCGACGGCTACGAGTTCATCCTGCCGCCCCACATGCTGGAGTACCAGTGCGGCGAGACTGCCGGTCAGTTTCCCAAGTTTGCCGATGAGGTCTACAAGATTGCGAATCCCACCGACGACCGCGTCCACTATATGCTGCCCACCGCGGAAGCCGCTCTGTGCTCCATCTACCGGGACGAAATTCTCACCGAAGCCGAGCTGCCCCGGAAGTTCTTCGCCTACACTCCCTGCTTCCGTCGGGAAGCTGGTTCCGGCCACGCCGACGAGCGGGGCATGGTGCGCGGCCACCAGTTCAACAAGGTGGAAATGTTCCAGTTTACCCGCCCCGAGGATTCCGACGCGGCCTTTGAGGAACTGGTGCGCAAGGCCGAGAATCTGGTGAAGGGTCTGGGCTTCCACTTCCGCACCGTGAAGCTGGCCGCGGGCGACTGCTCCGCTTCCATGGCCCGCACCTACGACATTGAAATTCAGATTCCCTCCATGAACGGCTATAAGGAAGTTTCCTCCGTGTCCAACGCCCGGGATTATCAGGCGCGGCGGGGCAACATCCGTTTCCGCCGGGAAGCCACCGGCAAGCCCGAGTTCGTCCACACCCTGAACGGTTCCGGCCTCGCCACCTCCCGTATCTTCCCCGCCATGGTGGAGCAGAACCAGAGAGCTGACGGCTCCGTCGTGGTTCCCGAAGTTCTGCGGAAATACCTGGGCGGCATTGAGGTCATCGAGAAGAAATAAGGGAGACGTGCAATGAAAAATCCCGTAAAAAAGCCCTCCTGGTGGAATGAGTTTGCCGCCTTCGCCATTAAGGGCAACGCCATGGCGCTGGCCGTCGGCACCATCATCGGCGCGGCGTTCTCGACTATCACCAAAAGCCTGACCGATGATATCATCATGCCCATCGTGTCCATCTTCATGGGCGGCATCGATTTTTCCGAAATGAAGATCGTTCTGCCCCGGCTGTTTGGTGAGCCTGTGTTGGACGACGCCGGAAACGTGGTTCTGAACACTCTGAACTACGGCAACTTCATTTCCGCCGTTATCAACTTTCTGATTCTGGCACTGGTGGTGTTCTTCCTTGTGAAGAGCTTGAACAAACTGACCGAGCTTGGCAAGAAGAAGGAAGAAGCCGCTCCCGCCGAGCCGCCCAAGCCCAGCAACGAGGAGCTGCTTCTGACCGAGATCCGCGACCTGCTGAAGGAGCAGAAATAAGCCATGGAATACGCGATTGAAAATGAGTACCTGATCGTCACCGTCACCACATGGGGTGCGCAGGTGAAAAGCGTCGTGCGGAAATTTGACGACGTGGAGCACATGTGGCAAGCGGACAAGAGCGTCTGGGGCTACCACGCGCCCATTCTGTTTCCCCACACCGGAAAGGTCGTGGACGATCTTATCGAAACCAAGGGCGAGGTGTATCAGGCGAAGCAGCACGGCTTTGCCCGGCTGATGGAGCATACGCTGGTGCGCCAGACGGAAGACACCATTGTGATGGAACTGCGCAGCAGTGAGGAAACCCTGCGGATTTTCCCTTTTGCGTTCCGGCTGGTCTCCACCTTCACGCTGGACGGCGACACCCTGCACCACAAGCTGACGGTGGAAAACTGGGACGCCGACAAGCTGTACTTTGGCATTGGGTACCATCCCGCCTTCACCGTTCCCTTTGACGATGAGCATACGCTGTCGGACTACGAGCTTCGGTTCAGCGAGCCAGAGTCTCCCATCTGCCTGGGCTGTCAGCCGCTTGGGCTGATTCACGGGGATTTCTACACCCTGGGGAACAATATCCGCGCCCTTCCCATCACCCGGGAGCTGTTCGCCAACGACAGCCACTGTATGGTAAATCTCAAATCCCATAAGCTGGGGATTTACGAAAAAGGCACCGGGCGTGGTGTGGTATGCGACATTTCGGAGTTTCCCTACACACTGATCTGGTCGATGCCGGGAGGGGAACCGAAGTTTGTATGCATCGAACCGTGGCACAGCCTTCCCAGTCCGGAGGGTGGCTCCATCCGCTGGGAGGAAAAGCCCGCCGCCGCCATTCTGGACCCGGGCGAAAGCTGGAGCTGCAATTTGAGTACATCTTTTGTGAGATAAACGACACCCCCGCTGCTTTTCAGCAGCGGGGGTCATTTTCTGGACTTGTAAATCCGTCTGAGGTCGTCGTCGATCAGGGATTCGATAGGAATACCAAACAGTTTTCCGATATTCAGCATACAAACAGAATCCACGTCGAAGCTCATGCCGGTTTCCCAATCCCGGATGACCTTGGGGTAAGAGCAGATCAGATTTGCCAGCTCCCAGCGGCTGTAATGGTGCCGTCTGCGGAGGAATCGAAGGTTTTTCCCGAATTGACGGTTGTTCAATACAACGATCATTGTATCACCTCATTGGTAGTAGTGTATCCTACTTTTCCATACTTGTCAATATAAAGCCTTACCAAATGGTATAATATTCCCGAGGTGATGGGACATGCGACCGTTAAAAGAGAAAATCAGCATCACAATAGACAGTGACCTGCTGGAAAAGCTGCGTGAAAAGGCGGAGGAAGACTGCCGTCCATTGTCTCAGTATATTAACCTAATTCTGAGAAAGTACATGGAGCAGAAAGACAAAAAGCAGAAGTAAGGCATTATACACGCACGAGGTGATACGGAACATGCAACCGTTAAAAGAAAGAATCTGCATCACGATTGACAGTGACCTGCTGGAAAAGCTGCGTAAAAAGGCGGACGAGGATTGCCGCCCGCTGTCACAGTACATTAACCTTGTTCTGAGAAAACACGTGGAACAGGAAGAGAAGAAGCAAAAGTAAATCCCGCTGCAATATAGCAGCGGGATTTCTACATAGAATCTCAATGAAAAGGAACGCTGTCAACTGTTGTTTCAGTTTCCAAGGGAAGTTCTTTCACTTCCTCGCCATCAACAGGCACAGGGAAGTTGAATACAATCTTCT
>PPYF01525343.1_pt1 | contig 26011 bp, 18 predicted proteins | sample 1559871 | NCBI WGS metagenome assembly PPYF01 (sample SAMN08240021, study PRJNA423297) | Human gut metagenome, whole genome shotgun sequencing project. | reverse complement strand
TCTCAAAATAAATTAATTCTTAACCGCCCTTATTTATGACAAAAATAGGGGCGGATTAGAAATTATTATCTATAAAACAATGAAAATAAAATTATTATCCATCCTGTTAATTGCTTTTCAGCCCTTAGTATTCGGGGCTAATGACATACCTGAACGACTGCTCTATCTTGATTCTTCCCAGCCAGTCCGGACAAGAGTGAAAAATCTGATGTCCTTGATGACCCTGCAAGAAAAGGTTGCCCAAATGTGCCAGTATGTAGGGCTGGAACATATGCGCGACGCGGAGAAGAATATCACAGAAGAAGAATTACTGAACGGTCATGCCAGAGGATTCTATAAAGGATTGCACTCCACAGGAGTAGAACGGATGGTCACACAGGGAGAAATCGGTTCATTCCTTCATGTCCTGACTCCGGCGGAAGCCAATCATCTGCAAAAACTGGCGGAGAAAAGCCGCTTGAAGATTCCCCTGCTGATAGGGATTGATGCCATACATGGAAACGGGCTTGTCAGTGGTTCTACCATTTACCCGTCTCCCATAGGAATGGCTTCCACATTTGCGCCTGATTTAATAGAACAGGCAAGTAGGCAGACAGCCCTCGAAATGCGTGTAACAGGTTCTCATTGGGCTTTCACTCCCAACATAGAAATAGCCTGCGATGCCCGTTGGGGAAGAGTCGGAGAAACATTCGGTGAAGACCCGTATCTGGTATCCCGCATGGGAGTAGCATCCATCAAAGGTCTGCAAACAGACAATCTTACAGGATTAAACACCGTATTGGCTTGTGCCAAACATCTCGTCGCAGGGGGAATAGCCAATAACGGAACCAATGCCGGTCCGGTAGAATTGAGTGAAGGCAAACTGAGAAACTTCTTTTTGCCTCCATTCAAAGCAGCCATACAAGAAGCCAAGCCTTTTACCCTTATGCCGGCACACAACGAATTAAATGGAGTCCCGTGCCATGCAAACAAATGGTTAATGACCGACATCATGCGCAATGAATACGGATTCGACGGGTTCATTGTTAGCGACTGGATGGATATGGAAGCAATCAGCACACGCCACCGGATAGCCGAAAAGACAACCGACGCATTCTTCCTGTCCGTAGATGGCGGAGTAGACATGCATATGCATGGCCCTGTTTTTTCCGATGCCATCCTGAAACTTATAAAAGAAGGAAAGCTGACGGAAGAAAGAATTAATAAGGCATGCGCCAAGATACTGGAAGCCAAGTTCCGGCTAGGATTATTCGAGAACCGGTATGTTACGGAAGCCGACATAAAGAAAACGGTTTTCAGCAAAGCACATCAGCAAACAGCACTCGATATCGCCCGGCGCTCCATCGTTCTTTTGAAAAATGAAGCTCTGCTTCCCGTTGACACCCGAAAATTCAAAAAGATACTCGTGACAGGTCCTAACGCCAACAACCAGTCAATCATGGGCGACTGGGTATTTGAGCAACCGGAGAAGAATGTCTCAACCATACTGAAAGGCATAAAAGAGGAAGTATCCGGCGCACAGATAAATTATGTAGATGTCGGCTGGAATCTGAGAGCATTGGATAGTGCCAAAATAGAAGAGGCTGTACAAACAGCAAAGTCTTCGGATTTGGCAATCGTCGTAGTCGGTGAAGACTCTTTCCGGCAGCATTGGAAAGAGAAAACATGCGGAGAAAACAGAGACCGTATGGACATCACCCTTTGGGGTAAACAGGATTATCTTGTGGAATCTATCTATAAGACAGGAGTCCCTACTATTGTCATCCTGGTAAACGGACGCCCCCTTGCCACCGGATGGATTGCTGAGAATATCCCGGCTATTATTGAAGCCTGGGAACCGGGGTCAATGGGTGGAAAGGCAATTGCGGAAATCCTCTTCGGCAAAGTTAATCCCAGCGGGAAGTTACCAATTACCATCCCACGGCATGTAGGTCAGATTTCAACGGTATATAATCACAAACCGTCCCAATATCTCCATCCTTATATCGACGGGGATAAAACACCGCTTTATCCTTTCGGGTATGGCCTAAGTTATACTTCTTTCAAATACAGCCAACTTAAAGCAGACAAGACGGATTATAATGCCAACGAAGAAATAGAGGTTACAGTGAATGTCAGCAACACAGGAGAAAGGCAAGGGGAAGAAATCGTCCAACTTTATATTCGGGATGATTACAGTAACACCACCCGACCGGTGAAAGAACTGAAACGTTTTCAACGTATTCTTCTGGAAAAGGGAGAAAGCAAAGTGGTATCATTCCGCTTGAACAAAAAAGACCTGTCCTACTATAACCATAAAGCCGAATATGTACTGGAACCGGGCACATTCACCGTCATGGTGGGCGGCAGTTCTTTGGACAAAGACCTACAAAAAGTTAAGTTTAACGTAAAATGAAACCGGATATGAAGAAACTGATTCTATTATTAACCGTTCTTACTTTTCTGTTCAGTTGTAAAAGCAACCCGGAAGAAGAGTACGACATATGTATCTATGGCGGCACTTCCGCCGGAGTAATAGCAGCATACTCTGCCAAGATGTTGGGTAAGAAGGTGTTGCTTATCGAACCGCAAAACCGTCTCGGCGGACTGACTTCCGGCGGGCTTGGTTTCACCGATATAGGAAACAAACAAGTAGTGACCGGATTATCAAAAGACTTTTACCGTCGTTTGGGAGATCATTACGGCAAACTGGAACAATGGATATTCGAACCCAAAGTAGCGGACAGCATCTTTAATGACTACATCAAGCGGGCAGGCGTCGAGGTTTTATACAATTACAGAATCACAGACACTCAACTTGCTAACGGATATATAAAAAATATCACCCTTGAAAGTTCCGACGGAACAAAACCCGGCAAATCCATAGCCGCCAAAGTATTCATCGACTGTACTTATGAGGGTGACCTGATGGCTAAAGCAGGAGTATCCTATACGATAGGGCGGGAAGATAACAAGCTATATCATGAAACTTACAATGGCGTCCAATTGATGAAAGGACACCAGTTCCCGGACGGAATAGACCCCTACAAGATAAAAGGCGATTCCACGAGCGGATTATTATGGGGAATCAGTCCCGCCGCACTTTCACCGGATGGCACGGGCGACAAGTTAGTGCAAGCCTATAATTACCGTATTTGCCTCACCGATAATCCTGCCAACAAAATAGAAATCACCCGACCGGAAAATTATGACTCCACCAAGTATGAGTTGCTGTTACGCCTGTTTGACGCCCAACCCGATAAAAGAAAACTAAACCATTATTTTATCTGGAGCCGGATGCCAAACAATAAGACGGATATAAATAACCGGGGAGGATTTTCTACTGATATGATCGGAATGAACCATAACTATCCGGAAGCATCCTACGAAGAAAGGGCGGAAATCATTCAAGCACATAAAGACTATACCCAGGGATTACTTTATTTCTACAAGACCGATCCCAGGGTTCCGCAAGAATTAAGAGATGAAATACAGGCATGGGGCTATCCCAAAGACGAATATACAGAGGACAACCATTGGTCGCCTCAACTATATATCAGAGAAAGCCGCAGGATGACAGGGGATTATGTAATGACGCAAGCACATTGCGAAGGACGAGAAACAGTCACCGATGGTATTGGTATGGCCGCATATACCATGGACTCACACAACTGCCAACGGATACTCGTTAAAAAAGACGGCAAGTATATGGTAAAAAATGAAGGAAATGTAGAAATCGGCGGCGGACTCCCCTACCCCATATCCTATCGTTCCATCATCCCCAAGGAAGAAGAATGTAAGAACTTGCTCGTTCCCGTTTGTCTCTCTGCCAGTCATATCGCCTATGGTTCCATCCGTATGGAGCCGGTATTCATGGTATTGGCACAGTCTGCCGCAATCGCCGCAGCAGAAGCCATAAACACAGGAAGCGTACAGACCGTCGATATAAAGAAAGTACAGGCTTTGCTACACGAAAATCCTCTGTTGGACGGTAGTTTTTCCGAGATACTGATAGACGACAGCGAACTGGACTTATCCGCCAATAATGATTGGGAGATTATAAAAAAGCAGGGAGGATATGGTCCCACTTTCCTGAAATCCAAAGTCCACAACGGTTCGCCCGTCCGTTTCGCCGCACATCTGGAACATGAAGGAAAATACAAAGTCTATACTTATTATCACATGAGAAAAGACATATCATCCGCTATCACATATTCCATCTCGGACGGAACCGATTGTTGGACAAGAGTCATACATAAAGACAGCGTGAGAATAGAAGGACAGACTTCGGGAGAATGGGTGGAACTGGGAACATACGATTTTCAGAAAAGCCCCATGCCCTATGTAGAAATATCCACCGGAGACACAAGTGGAACGGTCATTGCCGACGCCGTACTGTTCATACCCGTAAAATAAGACTTATATGTATATGAAAAAGATTTTGTGTTTGCTATATCTGTTATCAATATTTTGTTTTTCCCATGCCCAGAATGAAAATACGTATTTAGAACAAAAGATTGATTCAACCCTATCGGGTATGACTATCCGTGAAAAAGCAGGGCAGTTGAACCAACTTGACGGACGCGGTACAATTGAGAATCTGAAGATATTGATACGAAAAGGAGAAATCGGTTCGGTAATGAATGTTACCGAACCCGAAGTCGTCAATGAATTACAAGAAATCGCCTGCAAGCAATCAAGAACCGGTATCCCCCTGGTTTTCACACGCGACGTCGTGCATGGTTTCAAAACCATGCTGCCCATTCCGTTAGGGCAAGCTGCCACTTTCCATCCGGAACTGATACAGGAAGGAGCACGAATCGCAGCCGTAGAAGCCACAGAGCATGGTGTCAGATGGTCATTTGCGCCCATGATAGACATATCCAGAGATGCCCGGTGGGGACGCATAGCCGAAAGTTTCGGTGAGGATACTTATCTCACGGAACAGATGGCTGTTGCCGTAGTAAACGGATTTCAAGGCGATGATTTATCAAATCCCCAATCAATGGCTGCCTGCGCCAAGCATTTTATCGGATATGGGGCTGTAGAAGGAGGACGTGATTATAATTCAACCCATATTCCCGAAAGGCAGTTGCGAGATGTCTATCTTCCGCCTTTCGAGAAAGCCGTAAAAGCCAACTGTTCCAGTATCATGACTTCGTTCAATGATAACGACGGGATTCCGGCTACAGGAAACAAAAAACTATTAAAGGATATTCTCCGCAAAGAATGGAATTTCGACGGGATTGTCGTTTCCGACTGGGGCTCTGTGACGGAAATGATAAAACATGGCTTCGCTGAAGACCGGAAAGATGCAGCCCGAAAAGCGATAGAAGCCGGACTGGACATGGATATGTCTTCCAAAGCATTTATTCAGAATATAGAGGAATTAATCGCCAAAGGGATCGTTTCCGAAAAGACATTGGACAATGCGGTGCGAAATGTACTAAGATTAAAATTCAGGCTCGGACTGTTTGATAATCCGTACACTGATATCAATAAGAGAAAAGAAACCTACTCGGACAAGCATCTGGCTATTGCAAAAAAAATAGCGGAAGAGTCTGTTGTTTTATTAAAAAATGAGAGCCACACATTACCGCTGTCTTCGGAAATAAAAAGTATCCTGATAGTAGGCCCATTGTCCGACGCTCCTCACGACCAACTCGGAACCTGGACAATGGACGGAGAAACAGAGAGAACACAGACGCCTGTAAAAGCACTGCGTGAAATGTATGGCGACAAAGTGAAAATTCATTTTGTGAAAGGTCTGGAGTACAGCAGAGATAAAAATAAGACGAACTTCAATAAGGTATTGGCAGAAGCACACCAGGCAGATGCTATTATAGCTTTTATCGGCGAAGAAGCCATCCTGTCGGGTGAAGCGCATTGTCTGGCTGATATAAAGCTGCAAGGAGCTCAATCCGAACTTATCAAGGTATTAAGCGGAACAAATAAGCCGCTCATTACAGTTATAATGGCGGGACGCCCATTGATTATCAATGAGGAAGTAAACCTGTCCGATGCTGTATTATATGCCTGGCATCCCGGAACAATGGGTGGCAACGCACTGGCGGATATTTTATTTGGCAAGGTCACACCTGGCGGCAAACTACCCGTTACTTTCCCAAAAGCAACAGGACAAATTCCCATCTACTATAATCACACCAATACCGGGCGTCCGGCTACAGGAAAAGAAAAGCCTTTAGACGAAATTCCTTTAAATGCGAAACAGTCCGTATTAGGACACTCCTCTTATTATCTCGATATAGGAGCGCAACCTTTATTCCCGTTCGGATATGGTCTGTCATACACTTCTTTCAAATATTCCGATTTAAAAACAGACCGCGCCGTGCTCACTCCTGACGATACGCTTTCAATCAGCGTCAAAGTGAAAAACACAGGGCAATATAAAGGAACAGAAGTGGTTCAACTCTATGTCTCGGATCTTTTCGGTTCCGTCACCCGTCCGGTTAAGGAACTAAAAGGATTTAAAAAGATAGAGTTAAGTCCCAATGAAGAAAAGATGGTGATATTCGAACTCCCCTTATACGAGCTGGGCTTTTGGAATATTGATATGAAAAAAGAGGTAGAACCGGGTAAGTTCAAAATAAGGATCGGCACTGACAGCCAAAGCGGGCCGGAAACCTTTTTCGAAGTAAAGTAGTAGCAGCGATAGAATAAAGAACTTCCATGATTAATCATTGTCGAGAACTTTATCCCCTCTTACATTGTTATTCTAGTAGTAAAGTGCAAACAGACCGCACAACAAAGTTCTATTTAAAAAAGAAAGGAAGATTATGAAAAAAGTAATCGACAGAGCTTCGTCAAGAGGCTATTTCAATCACGGCTGGCTCAAGACTCATCACACATTCAGCTTTGCCAACTATTACAATCCGGAAAGAATTCATTTCGGAGCATTGAGAGTGCTGAATGATGATAGTGTAGACCCTTCAATGGGATTTGATACACATCCGCATAAAAATATGGAAGTTATTTCCATCCCTCTGAAAGGATACCTGAAGCATGGTGACAGTGTACAAAACACAAAAACCATTACTCCGGGAGACATTCAGGTGATGAGTACAGGTAGCGGGATTTATCATAGTGAATACAACGGAAGTGACAAGGAACAACTGGAATTCCTGCAAATATGGGTATTTCCACAAGTTGAAAACACGAAGCCGGAGTATAATAACTTCGATATCCGCCCGTTGCTGAAACAGAACGAACTGTCACTGATTCTTTCTCCTAACGGTAAGACGCCCGCTTCCATCAAACAGGATGCATGGTTCTCTATGGGACATTTCGATATGGAGAAAACGATAGAGTATAAGATGCACCAGGAAGGAAACGGAGTATATATCTTCGTCATTGAAGGAGAAATCACTGTGGCGGAAGAACGTCTGTCAAAGCGTGATGGTATCGGTATCTGGGATACTAAATCATTCCCGATACATATATCAAAAGGCACCCAACTTCTGCTAATGGAAGTACCGATGTAATTTCATCAACATTTCAATCTATTCTATTCAAAAAGCGACCTCACCGAAAGGATGAGACCGCTTTTCTATTATCAGTCTATCAGGGAAACTGTTGTTATTTCCCTTTCTTATAGTTTTCCAATCCTGCCTGCAAGAACTCGATGTACTTAGGAATATCCTCGTTGTAAGCATACGACTTGTTCAACGGTTTACCCTGATTATCGAGCAATACATAGAAAGGCTGGGCGTTCGCACCAAACTTCACACGTTGCAGATAACTCCATTTATCACCGACAGTACGCAAGGTACGTTCTGTTCCGTTCTCTACAATCTTCACGGTTTCAGTCAACGGAGTCTTGTTGTCCACGTACAGTGTAATCAATACATAGTCGTTATTAATCAAATCACTCACTTTCGGGTCAGTCCATACTGCTGCTTCCATCTTACGGCAGTTTACACAACCATATCCGGTAAAGTCGAGCATAACAGGCTTTCCATTCAGACGCGCATATTCCATACCTAAATCATAGTCGTCGAATTTTGCATGTACGTCATTCTTATACAAATTGAAGTCCTGCGTCTGCATAGGCGGAGCAAATGCACTTACCGCTTTCAAAGGTGCTCCCCACAAACCGGGAACCATATATACGGCAAATGCCAAAGAGATCAGCGCCATAAAGAAGCGGCTAACTCCTACCTTATTATCATCGTCATCATGCGGGAATTTAATCTTACCCAACAGATAGAATCCAAGCAAAGCAAAAATAACAATCCACAAAGCAAGGAATGTTTCACGGTCAAGCAGTCTCCATCCATAGGCCAGGTCGGCTACTGATAAGAATTTAAGCGCGAATGCCAGTTCAAGGAAACCCAGCGTTACTTTGATAACATTCATCCATCCGCCTGATTTCGGCATAGATTTCAACCATGACGGGAACAGAGCGAACAGGGTAAACGGCAAAGCCAATGCAATGGCGAAGCCCAGCATGCCGATAGCCGGAGCAACGACACTTCCTGTCGTAGATACCTGTACCAGCAAGAATCCGATAATCGGACCTGTGCAAGAGAAAGAAACCAATGAAAGCGTGAAAGCCATCAGAAAAATACTCAGTAATCCGGTGGTGGATTCCGCTTTGCTATCTACCGCATTTCCCCACTTCGACGGTAGTCTGATTTCGAATGCTCCAAAGAATGAAGCAGCGAAAATGACCAGCATCAGGAAGAAGAGAATATTAAAGATGGCATTGGTAGACAAAGCATTCAACGCGCTGGCACCGAAAATCAATGTAATAGCCAATCCCAGCACTACATAAATCACAACGATGGACGCACCATATGTCCACGCATCCCGGATACCTTTCTTTTTATCTTTACTGCGTTTCAAGAAGAAACTGACTGTCATAGGGATAATCGGCCACACACAAGGAGTGAATAAAGCGATTAATCCGCCAAGGAAACCTGTTATAAAAATATAAATCCAGGACATATCTTCCTGACCATGTTCTTCGCCCAATGCTTGCAAGTCGCTGATAACCGGCTTCCAAAGTTCACTGGATGCAACGGCAGGCTGAATATCCGTAGCCGCATCCGCCGGAGTGGCGGGCACCAGTTCCATCATAGCGGCAGAATCTTTCACTTCGGCAGGAGCGGGAGCAGGTTCTTCCTTTTTCTCCGGTTCTTTTTTCTCCGGTTGTTCTGTTTTAGCCGCAGCAGCATTTCCGGCTTTTGCTACTCCAGAAAACTTGAACGGGACTTCGGTAGGCGGAAGGCAACTCTCGTCGTCGCAAGCGCCGTATTCCAGATAGCCTTCTATTTCATAAGCCCCGCCTGTGAGTTTTACTTTCTGGATGAACTTTGCAGTATTCTCAAAATAGCGCACTTTCATTTCAAACAACTTGTCGAAAGTAGCCACTTCCTTGCCAACCGGTTTCAATTTTCCGGCAAGCTCCAGACCGCTTTTCTTATCAACATTGAATGTCGCAGAAATAGGTCCGCCATCTCCAAGTTCGGTAGAATAAACATGCCACCCGTTATCAATGGTAGCGGTAAATACAATCTCCGCTTCCGTATCAGAAAGAGTATTCAACTCAGTCTTGAACTTTACCGGATCTTTGATCTGTGCCTGCAAAGCATAAACCACAAAGCTTAAAAGCAGAAAAGAAATAAACTTTTTCATTTTCAATAATTGGGGGGTTATAGTTCATAATCTACACACGCACGGCTTTCCTTCGTCTCAGCCAGAATCTTACCGGCAGCTACATGGTCGGGATGCGTCGCATAGTATTTCACGTCTTCCAGAGTATCAAACTCACTATAAAGTGCAATATTCCACGTTTCTCCGGGATTCATATTCAATCCGACTTCAACTTTCCGGATTACGGAGATTTTAGCAGGAAGCGCTTCTATTGCTTCCTTGAATTTTGTCATAACTGCCCGCTTCTCTTCGGCAGAAACTTCGTCTTTTAACTTAAATAATACAATGTGTTTTACCATTACGTTGTTATTTTAATGAATTGTTTCTATATTTGTCTTGTTAATACTTTGCATAAACAATGCAAATTTACTCTATTTGGTTCAAATATACACTTAAAGAGATGTTAATTATAGGAATAGCAGGCGGAACTGGCTCCGGAAAGACCACCGTCGTACGAAAAATCGTAGAAAGTCTCCCCGTAGGAGAAGTAGTATTATTACCTCAGGACTCATACTACAAGGATAGTAGCCACGTCCCGGTCGAAGAACGCCAGAATATTAATTTTGACCATCCGGATGCTTTTGAATGGAGTTTGCTATCCAAACATGTCATGACACTGAAAGAAGGAAAGAGCATCGAACAGCCCACCTATTCTTATCTGACATGCACCCGCCAGCCCGAAACGATTCATATCGAGCCGCGCGAAGTCGTTATTATCGAAGGGATTCTTGCCTTGTGTGATAAGAAACTGCGCAATATGATGGACCTTAAAATATTTGTAGATGCCGATCCCGACGAACGTTTGATACGTGTTATCCAAAGAGATGTCATCGAGCGCGGACGTACCGCCGAAGCTGTAATGGAACGCTACACACGGGTTCTGAAGCCGATGCACCTGCAATTTATCGAACCTTGCAAACGTTATGCCGACCTTATCGTACCGGAAGGCGGCAGCAATAAGGTGGCTATTGATATACTGACCATGTACATCAAGAAGCACTTGAAGAGTTGAGAGTGGAGAATGGAGAGTTGAGAGTTAAAAACCAAAATGTCAGGTATGAATGTCAAGACACTGATTATCCCTTTATTCCTTGTATTATTCTGCTGTGTAATCGGATGCCGGAACAAGCAACATAGTAAGACGGACGAATCCGCACGCGATCTTTCGCAAATAAAAGATAGCGGCGAATTGGTTGTATTGACATTGTATAGCTCCACTTCATATTTCATATACCGGGGACAGGAGATGGGATTCCAGTATGAACTCAGCGAACAGTTTGCCAAAAGCCTGGGATTAAAACTCAGAATCGAAGTCGCCAATAACGTCGACGAACTGATCCGGAAATTACTGGCAGGTGAAGGGGACATGATTGCCTACAACTTACCCATAACCAAAGAATGGAAAGACAGCCTTCTTTATTGCGGCGAAGATGTGATTACCCATCAAGTGATTGTTCAGCAAGGAAGAGGAAAACAGAAACCTTTGAAAGATGTCACCGAACTGATTGGAAAAGATGTCTATGTGAAACCCGGAAAGTATTATGACCGCCTTGTCAACCTGAACAGCGAACTGGGCGGCGGCATCCAAATCCATGAAGTGAACAATGACAGTATCACTACCGAGGACTTAATCACACAAGTGGCGCAAGGTAAAATACCATATACTGTGGCCGACAATGATTTGGCAAAACTTAATAAGACGTATTATCCCAATCTGGACATAAACCTGTCTATCAGCTTCGACCAGCGTTCTTCCTGGGCAGTACGGAAAGATAGCCCGGAACTAGCCAAAGCCGCCACTAAATGGCATCAGGAGAACATGACTTCTCCTGCCTATACTGCCAGTATGAAACGTTACTTTGAAAACAGTAAAATGATGCCCCACTCTCCTATCCTTTCATTGAGAGAGGGAAAGATTTCCCATTATGATGAACTATTCAAAAAGTATTCCAAAGACATCGGATGGGATTGGCGTATGCTTGCGTCTCTGGCTTATACGGAATCCAATTTTGACACAACAGCCGTATCCTGGGCAGGCGCCAAAGGACTCATGCAGCTAATGCCTGCTACTGCCCGGGCAATGGGAGTGCCACCGGGAAAAGAACAAAACCCGGAAGAGAGTGTCAAGGCCGCTATCAAGTATATCACTGCCACCGACCGTAGTTTCAGCATGATTCCCGATAAAGAGGAACGTCTCAACTTTATCCTCGCTTCCTACAATGCCGGTTTAGGACATATTTACGATGCCATGGCACTAGCCGAGAAATACGGGAAAAACAAACTGGTATGGAAAGATAATGTAGAAAACTTCATCTTACTCAAAAGCAATGAAGAATACTTCACCGACCCGGTTTGTAAAAACGGTTACTTCCGTGGCATAGAGACTTACAATTTCGTTCGCGATATTATGTCGCGCTATGAATCTTATAAAAAGAAAATCAAAGCGTAAAGAAAGTAACTCAATACCTGTTTTTATAGGTTAGCAAACTAACCGCGACAATAGCTAATACCGATAAAGGCAAAGCAAACAATATCGGGTCGATAACCGGGAAAGGATAAGTGGTAATCAACACATCCCGTCCGAACAGAGCTTTGCAGACACCCAATGCGGCAGATTCTTTCTGATGCAGGAATACAAGAGCGAACAAACTGCCGATAGTTCCTACCCAAAGACTTGCCATTACCCCTTGTTTGGTAGCTTTCTTCCAATACAAAGCACAGAAATAAGCCGGCAGGAAAGCAGCCGCACAGATTCCCATAAAGATAGAAGTTCCACGGGCAATAATGTCATGGGGTAGCATATAGCAAATAATATAGCTGACTAAAATAGAAAACAATACGCCAAGACGGATTACATTAGTAAGTTTATCCCGTGAGCGCGGTTTATAAGTTCCGTAAATATCCGAACCTACCGAAGCCCCCATCGTATGAAACTGTGAACTAAGTGTAGACATACTGGCTGAAAGGATGCACAACATAAAGAGTGCTGCAAACCAGTCGGGCATTGCCTTATTAATAAAATAGGGAATAATCTTATCAATATCCTCTACTACCTCTGTTGCAACCGCCCCTTCTGTCTTCAGGAAGAAAAGATTGCTCAACGCTCCGGCATGATAGATGGCGCCTACCGTTATAATCAGAAAGAAACAACCGATAAACACACCACGATTCAACTGCTTGCCACTCTCCACCGTCATAAAACGAACTACTAGCTGCGGTTGCGCAAGACAGCCGATTCCAACTCCTAAAATAAGAGAAGTAACCAATGAATACCATTGTGGAGAACCCGTCACAGGCATAGCCGTCCATCCCTGATGCCCCAACGCCTTAAACTTTTCCGGGACTAGCGGAGCAATGGCAGTCAATTCTTTATTAGCCTCCACAAAATTCATATCAAGCACCTGATATAAAGAGAACAACAGAAACGGCATACACCCAAACATGATAACTGCCTGTAAAGCATCCGTGTACATTACACCTTTCATACCACCTGCAATAACATAAGCGGCAATCACCAATGTAAATATCAATAAGGAGATATTGAAGTCTATCTGAAAGATCTGCTCGATAAACACTGCTCCGCCTTTCATTACAACTGCCGCATAAAGTGGCATCCCAATGAAAATAACAGCAGCAATAAATACCTGTATATTACGTGAACGGAAATGCCGGCCTAATAATTGAGGGAAAGTGCTCACGTTTAGTTTTGCCCCCATACGCCGGGTGCGTAACCCGAAGAAAATAAAGGCTATGACAACTCCGATAAACATATTAAGGAAACACAGCCACTGGATACCCATTCCGAAAGCAGCAGCCACACCGCCAAAACCCACGATAGCAGATGCGGAAATAAACGTAGCACCATAAGAAAGTGCCATTACGATAGGATTCATCTGTCGTCCCCCTACCAGATAATCACTGGTAGACGTCGTTTTCTTATATCCTAAAAAGCCTAAGTAAGCAAGTGACAGCAGATAAGCCACCACAATCAGCCCAAGTGTAAAAGTATTCATCGAGTTTCGTCTTTTTCGTCGTCCTTATTCCAATATTTCAGCCCGAACCAGGCAGCAAAAATCACGCATACCACCGAAAGCAGGTATGGCATAATAATAAAAGGGTCTTCTATTCCAAACATTTGCGTATCAGATTTTAATCAATTAAGGCGCAAATGTAAGGAATTTATTGAAAAGACAAAACTTTTGTTTACTAATACTGATTATAATGTATCTTTTTCTCGTCAAATTTCTGTTTCGGGTTCTCTTTTGTAGCCGGGTAGCCAAAAGGAATGACACAAAGCGGAAGAATATTCTCCGGAAGCCCGGTATACTTGCGTACTACCTGCATACGGTCTTCATAAGGATAAGCTGCTGTCCATACAGCCCCCAATCCCAGGCTTTCGGCAGCCAGCAGAATATTCTGGGTGGCAGCAGAGCAGTCTAAGTACCAATAAGACGAACGTGCAGAGTCCCCACAAACAACAATGGCATTACGAGCCTGCGTCAACATTTTAGCATAAGGAAGTGCGGCAGCCATCGAATCCAGCTTGGCACGGTCGGTCACTACGACAAACTCCCAGGGACGTACGTCCTTTCCCGAAGGCGCAGCCATTCCGGCACGAAGCATTAAGTCGATTTTCTCTTTCTCCACTCCTTTATTCAGATAAGTGCGCACGCTTTTGCGCTCGAAGATATTATCCAGTGCAGCATTTCCCGAAGAAGTTTGCGTCTTTTGCAGTGAAGATTCACAAGAGATAAAAAAGATTCCCCCTATAACAAACATAAAGAAAGAAAACAGTTTAAAGTTTCTCATCATTATTTTCCATTTAAAATTTAGGGTAAAGATAAAAGATTTTCGGTTAAAAACAAAAAAAGAATTTATGCAAAAGAAATCCCCCTATCTCATTTCTCTACTTATTTATATAATAGAGAATAGAAACAGAGGGATAGCAAATTAAGAGGTCATTTCACTGTTTTACGGCAATAACTGTATTCTTATTTCATACAAGCGTTGTGCTGCCGGCTTACCGTCAGGACGCCGGGCAATGTTAGTAACCAGATATCTGCGTGGTTGGCTAAAATCATTAGGTACTCCCAAAGTCGGAGCATCTCCTACGGGGTCAATCTGAAAACCTCCATTTGTGTCAGACATCACAATAGCCACTACTAGTTGTTTTATATCCACCGGCATTTTGATATACCCACTTTGAGTGACAGAAGCATCCAACGGATTACCGTCCTTATCGACCAGTTTAAAATCACCGGTGAACTTCGAAGCATCAAACAGATAACTACCGGATGTATAGTGATTGTAAATTGCATATTTATCTGCAAAAGCATTGATTACGTACACTTTTCCATCTGGAGCGGAAGAATCATCTTCCGTAGTAAGCGTATTCTTCACTTTCACCGTTGCACCCGGAGCAATGGTCTGTCCCAAAATCGTAAGAGAAGTAGAAGTATTATTAGTATAAACTTTCTCACTCTGATAATTGCCGATAGTAGCCTGGGCAACATACTCCTCCACCCATCGGTCCCAGTTTTTAGCATAAATCTGATTGTTGAAGAACTGCCTGGAGTAAATATTGCACATATTTGTTCCCAGCTCTACATTATTATATACATTTTCCGGCACTTCCTCGTATTCGAGTCCTGCTTCACATCCTGCAAGTACCATAGGAACTATCAAAAGGAAATATAATTTCGTCAATATTTTCATTTCATTCATATATTATCAGTTAAACATTTATTTATAGTTAAATCCTGTCCATCCCGGATTTTGCACCAATCCACTGTAACTGCTAATCATAGATTCCGAGAATGGTACAAAATAATAGCGCGCATTATCAAATTTCTTTTGATAATTATCATAAGTAAGTATGACCGTCTCTATTTTAGGAACAAAGTAACCTTCCTCGCCTACTTCTGCCGGAGTTCCGGGCTTAAAGTTTTTCGCCTGTGCCTCGTCTGTCGGCCTTTCCTGTCCTTTTCTGAATATACGCATAGTTTTGGGGCCTCTGTTCAATTCCGGAATTACCGACTTGCCATCAGCTTCTCCCCAACGGAGCAAATCAAAATAACGTTGCGCAGGCACTTCGAATGCAAATTCCACACGACGCTGCAATTGATATTCTTCCCATAAATCATGTCCTACTACAGCCGCATCAAATTTATCCAATCCTGCACGGTCACGAATTTCATTAAGTTTACTTTCGGCATCCCCTTCGCCCAATTTGATAGAAGCCTCCACATAATTCAACAAAACTTCTGCATAACGAATATGAAAATAGCAAGTCTGCCGTTGTTCCCGATTCAGTGTACCGTCATCATTGTATTTATCGAAATGAGCATACTTACGCATATAGTAACCGGTAATCGAACTGGCTCTCCCTCCCGGAGCATCCATATTGGCAGTCACCCGATATCCTGTATGTAAAGCACTGTTATCCATTAATTCATCCTGATCTGTTGTATTGTCTATCCATGTTTGTATCAGATACATATCTTTCCGGTTGTCCGACACACTCAAATAAGAGCCATCATAAACAACAGTAGCATAAAAACGTTCATCACGATCCGTATAAAGCAGTCTGCGATAATCGGCGGACGTTCCCGAGTAAGTGCCGTTCTCTCCGGCAGTAATACCCATATCCCGTGCCTGACTGGTTTTCCACCATTGTTTCCATTTGCCGTCAGCAGCATCCTTCTGATAATAACATTCTACCAAATCTTCAGTCGGAAAAGCTCCGAACTCCGCTCCCCATTTCTTATCCGTACCATAATACAATCCATTGTCGGGTCCCACCCCGACTTTACCTGTCGGATTAAACCTGGCCACATTCTTATTAAACATCACCGGCCAGATAGATTCAGTAGACTTATAACTTGTTTCTGAAGTGAACAGATCCTCATAATTCCTTTCCAAGCTATATTTTCCAACCAATGACCCGGCAGCATTAAAAGCCAACCGGTAATAATCGGAAGCCGGCTTTGAAAAAGCAAAAAGTTTGCCGGACTCATCATTTCCATAAAGTCCTTTTGCTGAAGCTTCGGCGGCACAAGCTGCATAAAGAGCCACACGCGATTTTATCGCCGTAGCTACATCAGCACTTATCATTCCATAGGAAGACTGGTTTCCACTCTCATTAAACAGTTCAGTAGCCTGATCCATATCAGACAATATCTTATCAAAAATGAATTCACGGGAAGAACGCGGAATCATTGTTTCATCAAATATCGAAAGTGACTTGTCCACATAAGGCACTCCTCCATAATATTTCTCCAACTCAAAATAGAACCATCCCCGGAAGAAATAACATTCAGCCAATAATTGCTTTCTATCATTTTCCTTCAAATACTGGCTCCCCGAAATTCGTTCAATACCTAAATTTGCACTACGGATTCTCTTATATACATCATTCCATATATTGCTCCAGGAAAAACAACTGACAGTGTTCAACGGGTCATAATGGCGTAGATTAAAATCAATCTGCCGGTATGTATCTCTTTGCGTATCCAGCCATCCCGTTGCATTATCCGACCATTGTTCCATCTGAAAGGTATCACCGGTAGCCCCCGGAACGAATAAATAAAATTGATTGACATAAGAGCGTGACAACTGTGCATCTTCCCAAAAACGGTCTTCATCCACAATAGTAGTCGGTTCCATCCCCAGAGGATCACAAGCGGCCAGACATGCCGTTAAAATGGCACCGGATAAAATTGTCCTTAGATTATATTTGTTTTTCATATTCTATATCTCATTAGTTAATATCATTATAAGGTAACTGTCACACCAAAAGTAAATTGGCGCTGTGTAGGGTAACTGCCCAATTTCCCATGATCACTCCAATAGTGGTCGTCGGAGGTTATAAATTCCGGATCCTGCAGTCCTTTCAAAGGATACGATTTCTTCGTCCATGTAAAAGCGTTTGTCACGACAAAACTGGCCTCCAGTCCTTTAATTAAAGCAAAATTTTTGAGCAGTTTGTGCTTGAAATCGTAACGTACACTGATATTCTTCAATTTCAAATAAGTTGCGTCAAAAGCCCAACGTTCTGTATATCCGGTAAATGACTGTCCCACGGTTGACGGCATAGGCAATGCAGCCTCTACGTCCGGGTTGCCCGGCATATAAGCATTCTGGAAAGCATAGCGGCCATAATTCCACATATAATCATTAGCTGCACCACGCAAAGGCTCCGGCATCGTTCCCGACACATTCGTAGCCCCCTGCAAGAAGACCTCGACATCAAATCCATTCCAACTGGCTCCTACCGTGATACCGTACTGAGTAAGCGGAGTAGTCGAAGCCTTTTCAGTTACCACATAATCCCCTCCATTAATCAGTCCGTCACCGTTCTGGTCAATAACAACAAAATTTCCCAAATGAGTATTTCTGGCAGTATTAACCCATACTGAATTATACACATCATTCCATGACCCCGCCAATCTATCCATTGTAGGTATAGCGGCCGAATATGTCGGATGCATATTTCTTTTACCTACTGTATCCCAATTGGGATAGTACCAATCAGTGCTCTTATCTGTGTGCCGGGTTACCCGTTCATCCCAGAATGAGAAGTTACCACCAATCCAGTACGTCACTTTACCTATTTTGTCTCTCCAGTTCAAAGATATCTCATATCCTCCTTTACGGCTTGTTTCATAAGGCGCATTGATTTTAGGCGTATTAGGAGCTCCGATAATATCGGTACGTATAATGTCCTGGTTCATGTCGATATCTTGACCATTATTCATATAAAGAAATACATCCACCGAACCGGTCAGACGTTCATTGAGAAATCCGAAATCAACGCCACCACTAATCTGACGGCTCTTCGACCACGTCAAGTCACTTGCCAGTTTGGATTCATGCCATGCTACGTTCTCTTTCATATCTCCGAACAAAATATGGTCTGTCAATTGTGCATATTGATTGATGAAATCAAAAGGAGAACCGATTTCACCACCTACAATTCCGTATCCGCCACGTATTTTCAACGAGCTGACAAATTTCTTATCGATAGCATTCTTAAACCAGTTTTCTTCTGAAATCATCCAACCGGCCGATACAGCCTGGAAAAAGCCCCAGCGTTTGGAAGGGCTATAACTTAACGATGCATTGTAATTGGCGCTGTATTGTATCATATACTTATTGTCATAGTCATAGCTAATCCTCCCTACCCAGGAAGCAGATCCCCAATCAGTCGCATTTCCGCCAACTCCACTGTTATCAACAGACGTACCTAACTCTACTTGTGGAGTGAGGATAGTAGGATAACCATATCTTTTAGCCGAAGTCCAGTTGGTATGTCTCGTCTGACTTTGATAATTTACCATACCTGCTACATTATGTTTTCCGAAACTACGTGCGTAATCCACCTGAAATATTCCGGTAAGTAACTTATAATTGCTCCATTTCTGGTAAACCTTCGTGGCATCTGCATTATACGTAGAAAAATCGGTAGAAGCCGGTGTATCATATACTTCTGTGGCATTATGTTCAAAGACCTTATTCATACTATAACTCGTATTGAAATTCACACTGGCGCTGACAGCCAGCCCCTCAACCCAAGGAAGATTCCACTTCAATCCGGTACTCAACTGAAGACGGTAATCTTCTGTATTATTAAAACCGGTATTCAGCATTGAATTCACAGAACCGCCTCTTCCCTTTCCGGTGCTCCAACCATTAGGACGCCATGCAAAAGGCTGTCCGTACATGGCTTCATTAAATACACCTTCACCCGCTTTAGGTTGCTTCTTGGTTGAAGTATTAGCATTGATATTCAAAGTGAATTTCAAACTTTTATCTTTCAGCAAATAAGCATCTGTATTTAAAATGGCATTTACCTGTTCGTAATTGAAAGTGTCACTGATACCTTTCTGGTTAAGATAGCTTAAACTAGAGTAGTATTTTACACGATCACTTCCTCCACGGATACTAACATTGGTTTGATACATCGGTTGGGTATGATTAAACATTTCCCAAGGGTCATAATAAGAATAATAATCTTGTATATTACCGCCATTCAACCAACCGGTACTCGGACTCTTCACCGGGTCAAACAAATCCATAATAGACTGGGCTGTGTAATTTTGATTAAACTGTTCATTAATACTGCCAGCCATTCCCGCCACATCTGCCGGAGAGTAACCTTTATACCATAAGTCACCCATATAAAATTTGGACATAACAGCATTATTATAATACGGAGAATCTGCACCACTAGCCCACGCAAGCTCATTCATAGAACGTGCATAATCATAGGTACTCATTCCTTTGGCATGATAAGAAGGAGACATGATAGAAACTTTCTGGTCAATGGTTATTTCCGGAGGACCATCCTGACCACGTTTTGTCTGAATCACGACAACACCATCGTTTGCACGGGGACCGTACACAGCAGTAGCCGAAGCATCTTTCAAGATAGACATAGAAGCTATATCATCCGGACGCAGACGGTTGAAGAAAATCTCTCCCTGATCTGTTTCCATTACCACGTCATCGATTACATATAGGATTTTAGAACCGCCACGAATCCAGATTTTGGCTGTTTCACCGGGAGCACCGGAGGATTGCTGGGTAATGACACCCGTCACACGACCACCCAGTCCTTCTGAAATACTTGTAACCGGTAACTTGGCAATTTGGTCTACTTTAACCGTAACTGCCGCCGCAGTCATTGTCTTAGCCTTTTGTACTCCGCCATAACCGGTAACAACAACTTCCTGAAGAGTTTGCAAGTCTTCTTCCAATGTCACTTTCAAAAACTCACCTGTCGCTTTCACCTCTTTTGTTACATATCCCACAAAAGATAATTGAAGAATAGCTCCTCTTTTCACATTAGAAAGTGTGAAATTTCCATCCATGTCTGTAATAGTACCGTTCGTCGTACCTTTTACTGCTACACTCACACCAATAATCGTTTCGCCCGTATTGTCTGCTACATTCCCCTTCACTGTGATGTTCTGGGCCATCAATGTCATCGGGAGAGACAATAGAATGAGCATCAAGACTTTCTTGAATAAACAAAAGTCTACTTTCCTGTTTTTTTTCATTCGTACATTTTTTGGTTAAACAATAGATATTAGATTCGATAAGGACTAAGTTCCACTAGAACTTAATACGTCGAACAAGATACAAGCAAACAACTAAAAAAAGAGGCAATGATTGATTACAGGCAATAAAATGACACTAAAAAAGGAGATAGTTGTATTTACACCCAATTATGATACTATCTTATAAATAAAATAACAACAATAGTTCCTGTCTCAAAACAAAATTTTCTTATTCTATAGTGTGATTAATGAAAATATTTATATATTTGCAACACACATATTAACAATAATCAAACTAAAACAGAATTATATGACACATAATTAGAACAATACAAAAGAAATATCACTAAGTTCTAGTGGAACTTAGTTTATTTTTTGTATCATCTATTTATGTATAAACATCAATAAAAAGTCTGTTTGGCAATCAAACAGACTTACAATTATATATTATCCAAGAAACAAAGATAAATTACAATCAGAGTTTTCTACCACTCCAGCTTTAATTTATTTTTTCTTGATTCTTCCAATGAAACGGTTTCACGCTTCATCAGGCCGCTCTTTTCACGAAGCGTCTCATATTCAGTTTTCAATTCGTTCACCAATTCGACTTTCGCCTGCGGATTCAGTAGTTTGGCGGCAACACCTGCATTCAATGACGCATCTTTGAGATGCACCACCGGGGCATGATATACAGGAGCAATCTTCAATGCAGTATGCATCTTTGAAGTAGTAGCTCCTCCAATCAGAAGAGGTATATCCAATCCGGCCTTTTCCAATTCAACAGCTACGTGAGCCATTTCTTCCAGAGAAGGAGTTATCAGACCGCTCAATCCAATCATGTCTACCTTTTCTTCAATGGCACGCCGAATGATAGTTTCTGCGGGCACCATCACTCCTAAGTCAACAATATCATAACCGTTGCAGGCCATCACCACAGCAACGATATTCTTCCCGATATCGTGCACGTCGCCTTTCACAGTAGCAAGCAATATTTTTCCGGCAGAGGTTACTCCATCAGTTTTCTCCGATTCAATGACAGGCTGAAGGATAGCAACGGCTTTCTTCATTGTCCGGGCAGTCTTTACTACTTGCGGAAGAAACATTTTACCTGCTCCGAAAAGTTCACCGACATAATTCATCCCATCCATCAACGGGCCTTCAATCACATTGACCGCTTTATCGTAAAGCGGCAGTGCTTCTGCCAAATCCTGTTCGAGAAAATCGCCAATCCCTTTCATCAAAGCGTATTTCAAACGTTCCTGAACAGAGCCTTCTCTCCAAGCATCCTGTTTGACAGCCGATTCTCCTGCAGTCCCACTCATTGTCGCTTTCAGAGATTCTGCCAATTCAATGAGATGTTCCGCTGCATCGGGGCGGCGGTTCAAAACAACATCTTCGATTTTCTCCAGCACATCCGCCGGAATATCGCTATAAAGAACCGAAGTCCCCGGATTCACAATACCCATATCCATCCCTTGCTGGATGGCATGATAAAGGAACACGGCATGCATGGCTTCACGGATATAATTATTACCACGGAAAGAGAAAGAAAGATTACTTACTCCACCACTGATGTGCGCACCGGGAAGGTTTTTCTTAATCCATCCGGTAGCTTCAATGAAGTCTACCGCATAGTTGTTATGTTCTTCGATTCCCGTAGCCACAGCAAGTACGTTGGGGTCGAAGATAATATCATGGGGATTAAAATTGATTTTATCGACCAACAGGCGGTATGCACGTTGACACACTTCTATTTTGCGGGCAGCGGTATCTGCCTGGCCTTTTTCATCAAAAGCCATTACTACGGCGGCAGCTCCATATTGTTTGATAGTCCGGGCATGTTCGAGGAATACCTCTTCCCCTTCTTTCAAAGAAATAGAGTTGACGATTGATTTACCTTGCAGGCATTTCAGTCCGGCAACAATCACTTCCCATTTGGAAGAATCAATCATAACCGGGACACGGGCTATTTCCGGTTCGGACATGATAAGATTCAGGAAGGTAGTCATTTCTGCCTTGGCATCCAATAGACCGTCATCCATATTGACGTCGATTACTAAAGCGCCGTCTTCTACCTGTTGGCGGGCAATGGAAAGAGCTTCATCGTATTTCTTTTCATTGATAAGACGAAGGAATTTACGCGAACCGGCTACGTTACAGCGTTCACCGACATTCACAAAATTAATCTCCGGCTTCACTTCGAGCAGTTCAAGGCCGGAAAGCCACATACAATCCGGTTTTGCGGCTGGGATGTGTGGTTGAGCACCTTCTATCAGGGCTGAATATTCGGCGATATAGGCGTCTGTCGTTCCGCAACAACCACCGATAATATTGATTAATCTTTCGTCGATATATTCTTTCACTTCGTGAGCCATATCCGCAGGTGTCTGATCGTACTTGCCGAGACTATTCGGTAATCCGGCATTCGGATAGGCACTAATATAATAAGGTGCACGGGCAGCCAATTGCTCAAGGAAAGGTTTCAACTGACGGGCTCCGAACGAGCAGTTCAAGCCGACAGAGAATATATTGGCATGTTGTACGGAAGCGAGAAATGCTTCCAATGTTTGTCCAGACAAAGTTCGTCCGCCAATATCGGATACAGTCACTGATAACATGACAGGCACTTCGACACCTGTCACTTTCATTGCCTGTTCAGCAGCAAAAATAGCCGTTTTAGCATTCAGTGTATCAAATATCGTTTCAATCAGAATGGCGTCTACCCCACCTTCAAGCATTGCTTCCATCTGTTGCTGATAGGCAGCGGCCAGTTCGTCGTAGCTCAAAGCGCGATACGCCGGGTTGTTCACGTCCGGGCTCATGGAGCAAGTTTTATTTGTAGGGCCTACGGAACCGGCTACAAAACGGGGTTTGTCGGGATTCTTTGCAGTATATTCGTCCGCTAGTTCACGGGCTAGTTTCACTGCGGCAAGATTCATTTCACGCACATATTCTTCTACGTGATAATCGGCCATAGAAACGGTGGTCGAACTGAATGTATTTGTTTCGATAATGTCTGCACCTGCTTCCAGGTATTTACGATGAATATCCCGAATCACATCGGGACGTGTCAGACACAACAAGTCATTATTCCCTTTCAACTGTCCGGGAATATGCGCGAAACGTTCACCACGAAAATCTTCTTCTTTGAGATTATATTGTTGAATCATTGTACCCATTGCCCCATCCAAAATAAGGATGCGCTCGGATACGATCTGCGAAATAGTCTTTTTCATTTATCCTATCATGTCATCGTTTGAACATTCTTGCCATATCTCTACGGTCATCTTTTTCCTTTATGGATTCTCGTTTATCATATTCTTTCTTACCTTTCGCCAAAGCGATCACCAGTTTCGCCAAACCTTTTTCATTGATAAACAAGCGTACGGGGACAATCGTAAAACCGGGATTCTTCATTTCCCGCTGGAGTTTCTCCAATTCTTTCTTACTAAGCAACAACTTCCTCTCTCTACGCGCCGTATGATTATTATACGAACCATAGAAGTACTCGGCGATGTGCATATTCTTCACCCACAATTCGCCTTTCGCAAAATAACAAAACGTATCTACCAGGCTGGCTTTTCCCAAACGAATGGATTTGATTTCAGTACCGGTCAATACAATACCTGCTGTGTAGGTATCTATCAGTTCGTAATCAAACGTAGCCCGTTTATTCTTAATATTTACAGAGGGTTGTTTCATCTTCACACATTAATTAAGTATGGCCGTCAGTCTATTAAACACAAATTGAATCAACGTCGGACATAGTATTAACAATACAGACGACAAAAGGGTGTATCTCAATCGTTGTTTTTCTTCTACTCCCATCAGTATAGGAGCTCCTTCCCATACTATATAGACAATATAGAACTGTAATAGCCAAGCAATAATTTTAAAATCGGGTAATAGTCCGGTTACGATATGAAGCAAGAAAGGTACAACAAGGGCATATCCCGCAAACTGTTGTGTCAGCGGCATATTGTTATGCATGCCAAACATTCTTGTCCCCATTTCATTAATGGCATAAGCTGCCAGAAAGTAACCACCGAACAAGGCTACAGCTACGGCACAACATTCGGTCATAGCTATCTGGAAACTTTGCGGTTCTCCCCATCCATACGTCAGTAATGAGCCGAAGAACACGGACAGACCGCATAAACCAATCATAGGATAGACAAAAGCCATATATACTTTTCGCCTATCCTCTTCCATAGAAATTTCCTCCCAGGCCTTGACCGGAGAGGAAATCAATTTCATTGCTATGTTAAATAGTTCTTTGTAGTTCAATGTTACTGCGTAATCTTTGAATAATCTATTTCAAATTTTCCATCCTTGGTATAATTTGCATCATCCAACTTATTATTTTCACCATTTACCTTAGCCTTTATTGTTATTTTCTTTAATTTTCCATCAAATTGAGATATAACAGAGGTCAAGTCATAAGACTGATGTACTATAGTTAACACTGCACGTTTTTCTGTTTTATCTTCAGATATAACATCATTCAAATTTAAAACCAATTCTGTATCCCCTTCTTTAATCTCATCATAGGTTATATATACAGTATGTTTTTTAACATCCTCAGCGACTTCGGCATTGGTTGTGCCCTTACTCCAAATCATAGCTGGTACAATCAATGTATTTTTATCGAACAAGAAAGGATATACATTTTGATAATCTAAAGCATAAATTGCGGCATCCGGCGTTTGCTCCATACTAGTTACAGCTGCTCCATCAATTTTAGTGGGAGTAGAAGTCAAAGTCAAAGTTATAGAAGCAGTACTTACATTCACATCTTCCTGATTATATTGACCATTAACAATATACATGCCTGAATTTAAAAGCATAATACTACTCGGATCTGTAGGTACCAACTTAGTCCCATCCATCATTTTAAAGCTACTATTGTAATAGTCTAACCTAGCTATGACACTTAAAGTTTGCGGTCCATTATCCTCCCCTTTCATACAAGAAGTAACCGACATACCCATCACCACAGCCATCAAAGCTACCAATAAAAATTTCATCTGTTTCATAAACATATTTTTTAGATTTTGCAAAGATATAAATTCTAATTCACAATTAATAAATGCAGATACTTAAAAAATACTGCATCCGTTACTTTATTATTTTTGCAAAAAGTTCCAAATGGTCATCTACATAACTTGCAATCAATGCCGTAACCTGTTCTTCCATCTCTAAATAAGACTCTTCCAATTCATCAAAAGCTTCATATTGCTCGTACATAGCCATAAATTCATCATCCGTCCGTTCCTTTTCCAAATCTTTCCGGTTGG
>PPYF01411385.1_pt1 | contig 26026 bp, 23 predicted proteins | sample 1559871 | NCBI WGS metagenome assembly PPYF01 (sample SAMN08240021, study PRJNA423297) | Human gut metagenome, whole genome shotgun sequencing project. | reverse complement strand
CATGGATTCTACGCGTTCAACGCAGGCGCCTTCCCATTCCATGCGGGAGCCGGGGATCGTGGTCTCGGGGGTGGGGATGTCACCGGGGGTGCACCAGGAGCCGTGAGTTTCCAGGTTTGCTTCGTCAACCAGGTAGATACCGTATTCGTCGGCCAGGGCGTAGAAGCGTGAATCGTTGGGGTAGTGGCTGGTGCGGATAGCGTTGATGTTGTGCTGCTTGCAGAAGAGAATCTCTGAAGTCATGTCTTCAACGGTCAGGACGCGGCCGGTACGCGGGTGGAACTCGTGGCGGTTGACACCCTTGAAGAGGACTCGGTGACCGTTGAGGGTCATGATTCCGTTCTCGATGCGGAAGCGACGGAATCCGACGCGCTGGCTGGTAGATTCTACGGTCTTGCCGTCGTGGAGCAGGTCCACCGTCAGAGTGTAGAGAGAGGGCGATTCGGCCGACCAGGGAGCGATACCTTTAAGGGCGTCGGAGGAGATGCGCACGGATGCGTCTTCAGCGGCGACGGTACCAGACCAGATGACCTGGGTGCCGTCAAGGACGCTGGCCTGCAGGGTGTACGCCTTGATTTCTTCACCGTTGAGGGTGACGAGAGCGTCCAGGTGTGCTTCGCCGGTGGGTGCGTCGTAGTCTGCTTCAACGGTGAGGGAGGCGATGCTGGCTGCGGGGCGGGCTACCAGGTTCACGGCGCGGAAGAGGCCGTGGAAACGCCACGAGTCCTGGCCTTCCAGCCATGAAGCACTCGAGTATTCGTAGCATGCGACGGTCAGGGTGTGGTTGCCTTCTGCGTCCTTGCTGACGATATCGGTGATGTCGAAGGTGGTGGTGGTGTAACCGTCTTCTGCGTAACCGACGAAGGTGCCGTCAACCCACACGTAAATTGCGGTTGCGAAGCCTTCGAAGGCGAGCGCGATGCGGCCCGATTCGCTCAGCATCTTCTTGAGGTCGCTCTCCAGGGTGAAGTGCTTGCGGTAGAGGGCTACGTGGTTCTTCTCGGGGATGTGAGGAGCTTCGGGGTTTTCGTGGCCGTCCCAGGGCATCTGGATGTTGACGTAGGCGGGGCACCAGAGTCCTTCAGTTTCCAGGGTGGCGGGGACGGGGATGCTCTGGTAGTCGCTTTCGTCGAGGGCGGGGGCGGCGAATTCTGCGGTGGTGACGTCAATTTCTGAGGCCCATGCAGTGCGGACAGCCCACGTGCCGTTGAGGCTCTGCTGGGGGTTCGAGGAGTGATGGTCGGAGTGCGCTGCCTCCCTGTTGACAGCGTACACAGTGGGGTCATCAAGCCACGCTGCTGAGGGTGACTGGGAGGAGACTACGGGAGTCGTTTGTTCGGTGGAAGACATGTCTTCCTTCCTCTCGTATACATCTTTGTTTGGTCCCTTTAAGGATGCCGGAAGGCGTGATGATTGTTGCCTACATTCTGTTCATTCTTTTCCCGCAGAACTTGGCTCTGGTCTACGTGGCACTGGTCCTGTTCTACACCCCGAACACCTTCATTCAGATGACCGCTATCTTGGCGCTGACCGACTCCATTGAGTACGGCCAGCTGAAGACCGGTCAGCGCAACGAGGCAGTTACCCTGTCCGTCCGTCCGATGCTCGACAAGATCGCTGGTGCTCTCTCTAACAGCATCGTGGGTGTGGTTGCTGTTGCTGCCGCTATGACTAACGGTGCAGATCCTAATAGCCTCACCGCGCAGAACATTCAGACGTTCAACACGGCTGCTTTCTATGTGCCGCTGGCCATTATTGTGTGCTCGTTCCTCGCATTCTTCTTCAAGGTTTCTATCTCTGAGAAGGAACACGCGAAGATTGTGAAGGAGCTTGAGGAGAAGCTTGCTTCTGCATAGGTAAAAGCAGGGTAGGTCCTTCACCACATGAGAGAGGCGCCCGCCTCGTGGTTTTTCAGCCACGGGGCGGGCGCCTTTTAGATGTAGAAGCTATACGCTTCTAGGCCCTTGAGTTTTAGGAGTCAGAAGCCGAAGCGGAAGCAGAGGAAGACGACGAAGAGGAAGTGCGCATGCCGGTCAGCTTCCACGCACCGTTCTCGTACACACCGTGCAGGGTGCGCTCCACATCGTTCTTACGGTCCGAATCGGAGGAGGCTTCTTCCACACGGTCCTTGCTCGCGATGAACTCGCCGGTGTCCATGGTCAGGCGGATATCCCAGTCGTAGGCGTCGCCATCACGCTCGGGCTGTGCGGTAAGCATGGTGATGGTGGCGGACGGGTCCTGCATCCAAATCTTGCCCTGCTGCAAACCAGCACCCAGGGTGCCTTCTTCGGGTTCGAGCATGTTCTTCAGCTCGGAGTTGTCAACCGCACATTCACGCAGGGGCTCGGTCTTACCGGTACGCATGTAGTACTCAATGGCGGCACCGAAGAACGCGATGGACTGGTAGAGGCCTTCCACGCTGTTCTCGTTGGCAACGGCGGGCTTCACGGGCACGGGCGCGTTCTTAGAGGGCTCGGTGCGAGTTCCAGGCTGGTAGTCAGCAGGCTTGGAGGTGTAGCCGTCGAGGGTTGCAACGCCGGAGTAGTCGGTGCGTGCGGTCTTGGATGCCGATGCGGAAGCAGATGCGCTACCGGATGCAGACGCAGAGCCGCTGGTTGCCTGCGGCTGAGCACCGCAGGCTGCGAGGAGGGTTGCGCCGCCGGTTGCTGCGAGCAGGCCGAGGGCGGATCGGCGGGTGAGGGGCTTGATCGTATTCATGGGTTCTCTCTATCCGTGGTGATGGGCGGACCGCGCGACGGGTACGGCACGATACGCCAAAGGCGGCGCCACGAGTGTGTGGCACCGCCTCCTAGTATATGTTCCGAACACGAGGATAACCCGGTCGGGCGTTTGGTTTAGTTACCGCCGTTATCAACGATGATGACGCGCTCACGACGGCCGTAACGGTTGTAACGGTAGGTGTAGCGGAAGGCCGGGCGGTAACGGACGGTGGGTCGGTTGTAGTAGGCCTGCGCGGGGGTGAGCAGCGCACCGAGGGCGGTTGCTGCGCCAGCACCGGCGGCGGCCAGGGCTGCGCGGCGGGTAAGCCGTGCGGACTTCTTGGAGGTCATGATTGTACCTTTCAAGGTTGGTGTTTCTGCAGAGTGAGCGGTGTTGGTACGGCGTGCGGCCGCGCCTTGAACCTTTTCTTATTCTAGAGGTTAAACGTTAAAGTTTTTGCGTACAGAGTGCACCTTCTAGTTGAGGCTTAGGGTATGTGGGCTAGTCCGCGTTTTTCCGGCGGGATTTTTGCTGAAATATTAGTTTGTAAACACGCCGCGTACGGCCCGGATTCTAGCGTTTTGCGGGGTGAATTTCGTGCGCCGACGGGGGCCGATTCGCCACTGAGCCGGCCCTTTCGGACGAATGGTCGCCCGGTTTTCACCCAAGCATTGCCCCGAGTTAACCCTCCGGTGAATAGGGTGCGATAGGCTAAGGATGTGCCCGCCGCCTCACCGTAGCGAGCACAATTCACCAACCACCACCACACAAGGACGTACATACTATGAATGCTGCTGAAACCGGAACCCTTTGGGGACTTATCGTCGCTCTGATACCGGGCTACCGCATTAAGCTCGGCAAACCCACCCTGAATAAGAGGCAGAAAAGACCCATCCTGGCATATATCTTTTTCTGGCTTGTAACTATCCTCGGGTTTGTTGGTGCACCGCTTATTTGGCTATCTCTTGGTCGGTGGGATGCCCAACCAGGAACAGAAAATTTCACCGTTGCGATTTCAGGCCTTATTTTTAGCATCGTGTCTCTTGGTCTGCTGGGTGCTATTCCCCTGAATCACTGCTACGCCTTCTACCTCGAACTGCGCGAGGATTGCGTGCGGTGGCGTAATTGGCGGTGGAAGGAACGCACCTTCACCTACCCCTCGATTACGTTTGCCCATGTGGAGAACAACGGCAAGAACGGGTTCTTGCGCATTGGCAGCACTGAGATGGGTAAGCGTACTTGCAGCTTCGACCCGTACCAGTTCGATGCGACCATTCTTATGGCGCAGGTGCTGTACCGTGATGATCATGGGCGTTGGGCTGAGGAGGACGGCCTGGATGTGATGAGCGTGGTGGGGATGTATGGCTCTTCGCGCGATATTTATGCCCAGTTTTATGACTTGTGTGAGACGAAGTATGTGGTGGGTGTGACGAAGAGTGAGCGTCAGAAGCGCCGCCGCCGTGCTGCTCGTAATGAGGCGCGTAGGCTGGAGCGTCAGCAGGCGCGTGAGGAGGCGCGCCGCAAAAACTCATGATTTGAAGAAGCCGAAGAACTCAGGCGAGAAGAGGCGAATAGCGATGAAAAATAATGGGGCCAATTTCAAAGAGTATTTTCGTAGAACAGCAGAAAATATATGGGATGACCGCGGCGTCATTATATTTTTCGTAGGATTTATTGCCGTATTGGGGGCTATATATTTCATGACCCATTCCAACCCGAATAACGACTCTGAAATATGCACTATCGAGTCGGTTGAAATCATTGAGCACGAGGACCCCTACGCAATCTCCGGTGCCTTCGAGACGAAAGAGTGCGGAACCATCACAATGTGGCACGCTCCCGATGGGGAACGTATCTACCCCTACCTCAACAGTATTGAGGCGGGTAAGAAATACAGGGCGTACAAGTCCTTCACTACCCGAAACGACAAAACAGGGTTCTCCGTCATCCGCTTTGAAGAAATCAAAGAATAAGCCGTAGATCAATAAAACAAAGACGACCGCTTGTGAGTAAATATTGACCCTAATGCCCACGAGAGAAAGCAAGTAATAAATATGTTCCTGGCAGAATTTGCACAAGGTGTTCGTGAAGGCCTCAAAGAGACATTAGGCACCATGAATCGGAGCCGCATGATAATGCTGGCAATTATTGTAGCGATTGCTCTCTTCGTTACCGTGTATCTTCCCTACTCTTTGCGTGATGATAGCGATAACGTTACCGCTACCTGCACCGTCACTAAGGCTTACACGAAGGACCGAGGGGGATCAGATGTTAGCGGCATGACCAATATTGCCCCCGTGGGTATTTTTGAGACGAAGGAGTGCGGCACGCTCCGCCTGTCTGTGGCTCCATCCGGGTGGAAGGTTCCCGACTATGTTCAGACGGCTCAGGTGGGGAAGAAGTATCTGTTTCATGTGGCGAATGACTCTATTCAAAAGGAACGGGATTTTGATACAACCCGCTTCGAAGAAATCAAAGAATAACCATTCTATAAACTAGAGCCCCAGGCAGTGCGAGTCTTCATCTCGTACCGTTCGGGGCTTTCCAGGCAATACGCACAACCTATTTCGCCTCAACCAGCACCACCAAGACACGAAAGGCGCGCCCCCTCCCCTATGAGCAGTCGAGAAAATCGGGCGGATACAGGGCCACCATCCCATCCGCCGGCGAATGGTCGCCCAGTCTTCACCCAGGCCTTGCACCCAGTTAACCTTCTGGTCAGATACGGTGCGATAGGCTAAGGATGTACCCGCCGCCTCACCCGGCGCGATTCACCAACCACCACACAAGGACGTACATACCATGAGCACAGCTGAAGTAAGCAGAGAAGCGTACTCCGCTACCATCGCCGACTCCAACTCGGCTGAAGGAGTGAATAGCTAAATGATGTCTCAAGAATTTGCTATTACCTTTTGGGGTGCGTGCTCCATCATCACGACTATTTTCACGCTTTTCACCCTGGCCACCTACATCATTAATCGGCGCCGTGACGAGAAGAAAAAGCGTGAAGGAATCTACATTAGTCGTATGCAAACGCTGCTGGCGTACATTATTGTCTTTTTCCCGGGTTTCCCGATTATCTGCTATTTTTTGTCGCTCAACGCCCCCGAGACGAACTCATTTGTAGACATTGCATCCATACTCATGGCTGCTTTCCTGTTGTTCTACCTGTGGAGTGTCAACGCCACGTACATGAAGATTTCTTCTGAAGGTATTGAGCAGCACACCCCTGTTCGCGGGTCGAGGATCTGCCCCATCGGCGCGATTGATAGCGTCGTGTACAGCGAGTCCACGGATGAAGATACCGCAAGCCGCACCTGGTTCCTCACCAAATCGCGTGCGCGCATTAACCCGTTGAACCCCAATTATGATGAGTACTATCTCTTGCTTATGACTCGATTTAGGATTGAGTACGGGCGTTGGCCTTACCTGGATATCCCGGCTGACGTGGATAAGGTGAACCAGCTGGATAACCGTGCTGAAGTCATTCCGTACTTCAAGTTCCGTAGGAAAATCTCGGGTCTGGCTGAGATTGACATGTAGCCCGGCTTGCAAGGCTGAAGGCTCCGGGGATGCGCGGACGGGGTGCGCGCTCTTCCTATTTACCAACCACACGAAACGAGAAACCACCACCATGCGCATTTTCCTGATTATTATCTGGGGCATCCTGGCTTTCATCTCGGTAACCGGGACACTCTACATCATTACCAATTACGAGATTCAGCGGTGGAAAGATATAGCGCGCCGCCGCCAAGGCGCGTACATCCGACGAGTTAATCAGGCAGAGGCTCTTCTAACAATATTTACCCCTGGGTTCCCGTGCCTTTTTCTCTACCTTCATCTTGTTGACGAGGGTTCTGCGGGTATCTTCTATGAATCGATTGCATTACTTGGGTCAATTGGACTCATGATGTATGCCTGGTATGTGCATGTTGCCTACGTGAAGATTTCCCCTGAAGGTATTGAGCAACGCATGTGGTCGGCGCGCACGACCGTCTATCCCTTCAACGCTATTGACGGCATTGAATACTACGAGGCAACCTCTACAGACGACCAGGATCTTGTGTCTTTCTACAGTAAATCCGGAAAACTAATTGCCGCCTTCTGCCCGATTATTCATAAGAATTATCGTCTGATGGCGATTGTGCGGTTCAGGATTGATAATGACCGCTGGCCTGATATGAATAATCCGAGTGATATTGCTCGGGTGGATGCTCTAGATAGTGGCCCCGATACAGTCCCGTACTTCAGGGGAAAAGAGAAAGTCACCGGCCTCGCCGACGTCGATATGTAGCACCCCGCGACAACCGATACGATAGCCCCAAACACCGAACTCTATTCACCAACCACACGAAACGAGAACCCGTCATGCGCACTTTCCTGATTATCTTCTGGGGTATCTTTGCTCTACTCACAACAGTGGCGACGTTTTACGTCCTCATCAATTACGAGGTACAGCGTTGGAAAGATAAGCAACGGCAACGTGAGGGTATCTATATTCGACGGGTTACTCGGCTCGAAGCTTTATGCCTGATATTTGTTCCCGTCCCGTCCGTGCTAATGGCTTTCTTACATGTTTATGTTGAAGAAGAATTCGGCACAGGCAATGAAATACTCTACCTATGCTTGTCACTTGCAGTCCTTCCGCTGTTGCGGTACGTGCATGTTGCCTACGTGAAGACCTCCGCCGAGGGTATCGAGCAGCGCATCTGGTTCTCTAACCCGACCCGTTACCCTTTCACCGCGATCAACCGTGTCGTGTTCTACAAGGCAGCAAAATATGAAGACGAGGATATGGTGGGGTTCTACGCTAAGTCAGGTACTCAGATTGCCCTGTTTAGCCCGTTGCCTCATAAAAATTACCGGCTTCTGGCGATTGTGCGGTTCAGGATTGAGAACGAGCGTTGGCCTGACATGGACAACCCGGATGACGTAGCTCAGGTGGACCGTTTGGATTGTGCCGGGAAGACGATGCGCTACTTTGAAAATTTGGGGAAGGTTACCGACCTTGCCGACGTTGATATGTAGCACCGCACGGCATTAGTTTCGAGTATAGATAAGCCCCTGGGTTGAGAGATGACCTCTCAGCCCAGGGGTCTTCTGTATACCTAGGGTCAGCCAAGAAACTTGGGCGGATACGGACCCAATCCCACCCGCTGGTGAATGGTCGCCCAGTCTTCACCCGAGCCTTGCGCCGAGTTAACTTTTTAGCCACCTAACCCATAGACCATCAAAGTACTCGACAATTCAACCTGTCAGAGTTTTCAAGCACATAGAGTATCCTTGGGGAAGGTACGCCACCTTCGGGTGGTGCGCTTCCGGATATTCACCAACCACATACGAAATGAGGACTTCCATGTCTGAAAACACCCCGCAGCCGGCCGCACCGCAGCAGCCGCAGCTCACCCAGCAGGCACCCGCCGCACAGCCCGCCCACGGCGCACCCGTCGAGGCACCGAAAAAGAAGAAGTGGGCGGCAGTAACCGCGCTGGTCCTGGGCATTATCTCCGCCCTGACCGGCTTCATTATCCTGGGCGCATTTACCGCAATCCCGACCGTTATTTTCGCGATTATCGCCCTGGTCATGGTCAAGCGCGGTACCGGCAAGGGCAAGGTCATGGCCATCGTTTCGCTCGTACTGGTCGTAGTCGCCATGGTCACCTTCGTTCTGGGTAACAACGTGCGCGCTCAGAAGCGTGCGGAACGTGAGCAGATGGCTCGCGAAGCAATTCAGAAGTGTGAGAGCAAGGAATTTGTTGGCGCCTACTACACCGAGAAGGACGGTAAGCGTTACTGCGCATACGGCGGCTGGCTCTACCCCGTAGACAACAAGTAAACCGGCTCTTCTGGTTTAGTAGCCGATGATGCGATAGGCGGGGGCGTTCGCACGTGCGGCAGTCGCCGTGCCTGCGAGCGCCCCTCAACCGTATCCTCCGTGGGTGCTTCAGCATCTGGCGGCGAGTACACCCCGGAGCACCTGCAGCGCATCCTCGACCGCGCCGCGGTAGAGTCCAAATAGTTGAAAGGGAAATAGCATGAACGCTATCTCTGAAACCTTTAGAATCCTATGGCTAATCTTCCTATGGTGCGGCTTTAGCTTCATGATTCTTGTGTCGTTGTTATCGGGCATTTTTGGAGGCTGGCCATGGGGCGCAATGTTCCTCATTATGGGTCCCATATTTCTCGCAGTCATAGATACGGCTCACAGCGAAAACATTGGGGGTAAAGCAAACGGCGGTTCTTTCCACCTCTTCTTTCTCCTTCTTATATTCATCGGTGTGGCGGGCTTGATTGTTCTGACGGCTCTGACCGCTTTTGGGGTACTGCGCACCGCGGATGCAACGCTGTGGACCCCAGAGACGAACTTCGCCTCCTGGTACATGGTTGGTGGACTGTTTATGGTCTTTGCGCTTCTCCAGCGTACCGAGCCTAATGATGAGATTCCTGACCTGCAGCGCATGGAACAGCTGGATAGGCGCTCAGCCCGAGTGGGCGTTGTGTCGGCGGCTATTTTCACGGTTCTGTGCCTTGTGGTTCCTTTGACCAGTTTCATGACTGCAGGCTATGATCCGGTGGCTCTGGCGGTTGCACTTTTCCTGGCCCCGGGGTTCCTGCGGGTTGTGCGTGAGGGCCTCTTCTACCTGCAAGGTCCCCGTTTTGAGGAGGGGTCTGAGGGGTACCGCATCCTGCGTGTCGTGTGTGTCGGCGTGGCTGGTTTGGCTGGGTGTATTGCGCTCGGATACTTGGGCTATTCGCTGGTCCGCAAGGAGTGGTTGCCTGCGCTGTTCTTTGCGGTGTCGGTGGCGATGAATGGGTGGTCGGTGAAGAAATACGTGACCGTGGGTATCACCATTCCTGAGAAGGAAGACGAGGAAGAGCAAACCGCTACGGAGGGCAAATAATATGCGTATTTTCTTTATTATCTTCTCCGGAATTATTTTCGTGCTGTCCTTTATCTCTGTTGTCTACATTATTATCAGGTACGAGATTAATCGGCACCAAGATAAGAAAAAAGAAGCGCAGGGAATTTACATTAGGCGAGTAAATCGCTTTGAGGTATGGATTTGTATATTTAATCCGTTCATTCCTTTTTTGCTATATATGGCCAATAGTCATAGTGGAAATATGGGTATCTGGTTTAATATCGCCGGAATTGCTTTAGCGTTATTCTTTTTCTTGTGTTGTCGCTATACTCTTGTTGCATATGTGAAGCTCTCCCCTGAAGGCATTGAGCAGCGCGTCTGGTCAGCCAACCCAACCCGCTACCCTATTAACGCAATAGACAGCATCGTGTATTACGAAACATTGAATATTGAAGACCAGGATATGGTGGGCTTCTATACCCGCTCCGGTAAACAGATTGCTGTCTTCGGTCCGACCACCCACAATAACTATCGGATCTTGGCAATTGTCAGGTTCCGCATTGAGAACGAACGCTGGCCCGATATGAATAATCTTGATGACGTGGCGAAGGTGAATGAGTTGGACGATAGGGGTATGACCATTCTTTATTTCAGGGGTCGTGAGAAGGTTACTGGCCTCGCCGACGTCTACATGTAGCCCGCTCGATAAGCGCCGACTACCCCCTACATCCAAAGAGCCGCAACCGGCACGAACACCACCAACACCGCGAAAGAGGAGCACGCATCATGCACACCTTTTTCCTTCTGCTCTGGGGCACCTACACCCTCGCATCAATCATCGGCGCCATCACTATCATTGTTCTGCATGATAGGCACCTGCGCCAGGACATGAAGCTGCGCGACGAAGGCATCTACATTACGCGCGTGCCCCGCCGTGAAGCACTCATAGGCCTTCTCACACCCATATTCCCGGCAGGTTTCTTCGCTCTCTACCTCTACACGCAGGTTGAGCTCGGTATCCTCTTCAACCTGCTGGCGTTCATCATGCTGCTCTTCTTCCCCTACCACTTTCTGCACGTTCACCTGGTGTACACGAAAATCACGCCAGACGATGTGGAGCAGAAGCTCTCTCCATTTGCTGCCGTGACCTCCTACCCGATTAGGGCTATCGACCAGGTTTTCTACTTCCAGGGTGATGCGGAGGAAGAATTGGAATGGACTGGGGTAGGGTCTGACAAGGCCACCTTCTACACCAAGAAAGGCAAGGAAATCGCCAAGCTTGACCCCGTTGGCAAGAACCACCGGCTACTGGCCATCGTACGGTTTAGGCTCGAGTTTGACCGCTGGCCCGATATGCGGGACCCGCAGGATCTGGCGTGGGTTGATACGTGGGATAACCTCGAGTGGACGCAGCCCCTGTTCAGGAAGCTGTATAGAAGGCGCAACAAAATTATGAACTGCCTCCCGTTTCTTGGACATCGAAAATAAAGTCCAAGAAACAGGAGGCTTTTCATGTCTATAAATCTGGGGCTAAGGCATGACCGTTTGCTCCGGGAGCAAGCAGCGCAAATGTTCGAGAAAGGATTTGGCTGTCATTTGACCGCCAGGAAGCTTGGTGTGTCCGCCGCGACTGTGAGAGAGTGGCAGAAAATGTACCGCGTCATCGGGAAGGGCGGGCTTCTTGCCATGGGAGTAAAACACACCAAATACGACTATGAGACCAAGGTCGCCGCAGCGGCGGCTGTGGTTGATGGTGGGATGAGTAAGCCTGAGGCGATGATGCGTTTCGGTATTGCGAGCACGACACCGTTGAAGCAGTGGTGCAGGCTGTACCGTGAAGGCGGCGCGCAGGCGCTTAAGCCTAAGCCCAAGGGCAGGCCGAAGGGGTCGGTGCGGGAGGTGCCGCCAACGCGTGAGGAGGAACTCGAAGAGCGTGTGCGCAAGCTTGAGGCGCAGGTGGCGTACCTAAAAAAATCGATTGCCCTGAAGGCGCACAGACGCTCCCAAACCGGGACAAAGCCCTAGTGGTCGCTGAGCTTTCAGGGCGCGGTCACAAGCTGTACGACCTCCTTGAGGCGGCTGGCCTTGCCAGGTCGAGCTACTACTACGCGCTGGCTCACCCCCAGCAGCCAACCAGAGTACAGCTACGTCCCAAGGTCGCCCAAATCTTTTCGCGAACCCCCAACGGGTGCGGTCACATGCAGGTGGCCATGTGCCTGCGCGCTGAGGAAGGGGTGCGTATCGCTGATAAGACGGTCTTGAAGATGATGCGTCAGATGGGGCTACGCTGCGGCATACGCCGCGAGAGGGCCTACCACAGGTACAACTCCTACAAGGGGGAGGTGGGGCAAAGTTTCGCCAACATCATCGGTCGCAACTTCACGGCCGATGGCCCCTGGCAGAAGTTGGGTACCGACGTCACCGAGTTCAAGCTCTCCTTCGGTAAGGCCTACCTCGCTCCGGTCTATGACTTTGCCAGCAAGGAGATTGTCGCCCACTCGATCTCGATGTGCCCTAATCTTGCCCAGCAGCAAGAGATGCTTCAGGTACTCATGGGTGCCAAACCCGAGGGAGCTAAGCCGATTTTGCACTCGGATATGGGGTGGCAGTATCAGCACGAGACCTACGTCAGAACGCTTGCTGATAATGGTTTTATCCAGAGCATGTCACGCAAAGGCAACTACATCGACAATGGTGCTACCGAGCAGGTTTTCGGTCACCTTAAGGACGAGTTTTTTCGTGGCCAGGACTGGCAGAGCTTTGAGAGTTTCAAGGTCGATCTTGATGCCTATATTACGCATTGGAATACGGTAAGGCGCCAGGTAAAGCTTAGGGGCCTGACTCCGGTAGAGTACCGGGTTCAGGCCCTGCAGGAAGCTGCATAGCGGCTACTATTTATAGCGTCCAAGTTTCGGGGCGCAGTTCAGAGTCATCCTCTCAGCCGCGGGGGCTTTATCGTATCAGCGTGTCCTCACGCGGCGAGCGCTAAGAAGCGCGGCGGCGGGAACGCAGCACCATCACAGTACCCGCACCCAACACCAGCGCACCGCCCACAGCCACAGACACCGCGCCAAAACCAGTACGCGCCAGGCCGCCCTGCTGGGAGCTAGCGCCACCCGACGCAGCAGACACACCAGACTGACCCAGGGAGCCGCCGCCAGTACCACCACCGGAAATACCACCCGGGTACACGCCGCCAGCAGAACCATCAGCCGAACCGTCAGAGGAGCCCTGCGCGTTCACGCCACCGGCAGCACCAGAAGCACCAGAAGCACCAGCCTGACCGGACTGACCACCCTGCGCGGCACCAGACTGCGCGGAGCCGGGCTGGTTGGCACCAGCGGTACCGCCCGGGGTTGCCGAATCCACACGGCGCACACCACTAAAGTCGTCCGCAGCCGCATTCGGGTCCTTCGGCACGGCAGTCTCAAACGAGCACGCATCCGACGCCTTCTTACCCACAGCAACCGCAAGCTGCTGCACCGGGCTGTTCACCTCAGTACCATCAGCCAGGGTCGCGGAATAGTGCACGTCAAACATGTACTGGCCGGGCTCAGAGAACACCCAGTTCGCGTGTGCGTGCGTCGCGTAATCAATGTCAATCGTGGTCTTGCCGGTCGTCGAATCCAGCAGCACATCCGCACCGTTCAGCGACTCGGTGAACATGCCGAAGCGTGCACCCTCAGGCATGGCCTTCGGAACCACGTGCAGGCGCACGGGGCCGCGCAGCTGCGAGTAGTCGATGTCCTGCGTGTTATAGCCGGGCCAGGGCAGGCCGCTCTGCTGGGTCTGCGGCAGGCCGTAGAAGGCGGTGCCGACCGGGCCCATGAAGTTCAGCTTCTCATCAGCCATACGTTCGGTGCGTACACGGCGGGCGTTCTCGCTGACCGTCCACACGACCGAATCAAGCGGGCGCACCGTCGAATCAGCGTCAATGATGCCGCTGTCGTCGCGCAGACCCACGGACAGCTGGCGGTCCTTCAGGGTCGCCTGAATGTCCAGGTGGCCCTTCGAAATCTTGGCGCGGCCGTCAATCTGGCCGGGCACGCACTGGTGACCCGGGGTTCCGGGAGTGGACGGCTGCGCAGACGGTGCCGGACTAGTCGGAGCAGGTGCGCTCGGGGTCGGGTTCGCGGGCGCGGGGCTAGACGGTGCCGGAGTCGTCGGTGCCGGAGCAGGCACGCTCGGCACTGCGGAGGCGGTCGGCACCGCAGGCACGGTCGGAACCTCGCTGGGGGACACCGACGGAACGGTGCTGGGCTCAGCGGTCGGAGCCTCGGAGGGAGCCTCGCTCGGCTCAGCAGAAGGCTCGGCAGAGGGCGCGACCGTAGGCTCAGCGCTCGGCGACGGATCCACCGGAGCAGGCTTCGGCGCATCGCTAATGGGTGCGCTATCGGGAGCCAACGCACCGTGCGCGGTGTACTTGGTGCCCGGCTCGTAGTTCGCCGCAGCCTCAGTGGTGGAGGCGGAAGCGTTCATATCCGGGTGGGTCAGCATCTTCACGCGCAGAGCCGTGCCCTTGTAGAAGGACTCATCACGGAAGGTAAAGCGCGCCACACCATCCTCAACGGAGCCTTCCAGGTCGAGGTACGGGTAGACCGGGTCATCCTGGGCGTAGAATCCGCCACGCATGAAGCCGCGCACCTTCGGGTCCTTGAAGCGGACCTCAACGGTGCTGAAGCCGTTGCCGTTCGGGGTGACGGTCACGTCGTAGTCCATGCTGGTCGGCGTGTACTGCTGGGTGCTGAGTACGGTGTTCGCCTGATCCGGGATTTCTTCGGGCCAGGAGCCGTTACCGTCGTCGCTGTACACGCTCTCGGCGCGGCCGGGCTCGTAGGTGAGCTTGTGCGAGATCCAGCGGGACGCCTCCGCGCTGTTCTCGTCGGAGGTGTCGGGGGTGAAGACCGCCTGCAGCTGAGAACCCTCGCTACCGAGCATTTCAGACCAGGTGGCGGTACCGTTCACGACCGGCAGATCGGTCAGGAAGTAACCGTTGTTGTACAGGGTCAGGGTGCCCTTGAGGTTCTTGTTCGCGGCGGTGAAGGTGATGTCGCTGAGCTTGTCGTCGGCATCCTTGTTCTTAGCCGGGTCGGCGTCCAGGCGGTGCGGTGCCACGGACAGCACGTACTTTGCGGCGTCCAGGTCACCAACGGGTGCCGCATTGTAGCGGTCAACCGTGGGTACGGCGGTGGGGGTGCCGTCACCGAGCACGGGCTGCATGCCGCCAACCTGCCAGACCAGCTTCGACGGCTTGGAGCTAATGATGCGGCCGTCGGTGGAGCGCGCCACGGTGCGGTAGGTGACCACGTAGCGGCCGGGGCGGGTGAAGGTCGTGGTGTTGTGGGTGTGGCTACCCTTGTCGAGCAGCCAGGAGTGCCAGCCGGTCGAGCTGCTGGAGAGCATGCGGTACACGTCAGCGGGGGCGTCATCCGGGTTGTAGCGGAAGAGCTCCATGCGGCCGGGGCCCTCAACGGAGAGAATGTCGGTAGCGAACACGCCGTCACGGAAACGCTCAGTGGGCACCTTCGTGGATGCGCCCAGGCCAGCCCAGATGGGGTCCTGGTTGCCGTAGGTCAGGTGCGGTGCCATGTAGAGGGTCTGGCCGGGTTCGCCGAGGAACGCCAGGGAGGGCGAGTCGCCCAGGGTCATGGTGTACTGCGACTTGCCGTCCCTGGTGCTGTAGCCCTTGCCGACCCAGTTGACGGTCTTGTCCAGTTCGTAGGTGTCTGCGCCGGTCTTGTAGGGGTTCGCCTCGTTCATGAGGACGAAGGTGCCGTTCTGCTCATCCCAGTATGCCTTGGGGGCGTCGACGTGGCCCTTGGTGGTGACGATTTTGCCGTCGTCGGGGCCTGCTGCGGCGGGGATGGAGGGGGCGGCGCCGGCGAGCGCGAGCAGTGCTGCGGCGGAGAGGAATGCGGCTGCGCGGCGGAGGGCGGGCTTGCCGCCGGGGATGAAGAGTGCGGGGGTGTGTGTGGTGACCCGTCGTTGGGTCTGCTTCTGAGAGCTCATGACAACCTTTCTCATTTTTCTATTTCTTAGCGTAGCGCTTTTGCAAATAATTGTCATTCAGAACCTAACTGAGTATAGTGATTCTCAGAAACACGTGTGCGCCGAGGCGCGCCCAAAAACGCACACCACGTACATCCACAAAGAGAAAAACACGGCAGAGCGCACCCCGAACCCAAAAGGGAAACCGGCAACAGGCCGCCGGACCCAGCACCGGGCAAGCCCCGAAAGCACCGGGTAGCGCGCCAGCCAATGAGCAGTCATCCAAGGAGCCACCATGCAAGGACGCACCAAACCCCTGAGCCTACTCAGCGCAACCACCCTCGGATGCACCCTCGCACTCGGGGCGCCCCTCGCCCTCCCCCAGGTCGGCACCTTCACCGCCGCGCAGGCGCAGGAAAACCAGGCGCAGGAAAACCAGACCGGCGCCCAGGCGGGCACCGAGTCGCGCGGTTACGTCAACTACGAAGGCGACTACGTCATCGCGGGCGTACACACCGAAATGCTCAACGCCTTCCTCGACGGCAACCAGTTCACCCTCGGCACCCTCGCAGACACCGGCCCCGGCCAGCAGGGACGATTCAACCCCGCCCGCACCGTCTTCCACCTGCCCGACGTCGAGGATGCACACACCAACGTCGTAGCAGGCTACGACTACATTGCCCCCGAAGGCACCGACATCTTCTACATTCCCTCCACCCGCACCCGCGGCCTGCTCTACCCCGGCCTCGGTGCGGAAGGAATCCGCCCCGGCGCGCTCAAGGACAACACCATCAACCTTGAACTCGTGCGCAGCAGCGTACCCGAAGGCGGCCGCGCCGAAGTCTTCACCGAATCCGGTCGCGACAACCCGCGCGTCTTCAGCACCAACGACCAGCTCGCACCGCACACCATCACCGCTGGCGGCCACGAGCACCTCAGCTGGGCATTCACCCGCGCAGGCATCTACCAGCTGACGTTCCGCGCCACCGCAACCCTTGCCGACGGCACCCCGGTCAGCTCCGAGGCGACCTACACCATCGCCGTGGGCACTAACGCTGAGGACGGCTTCAAGCTCCTGAACGCGCAGAACGCCGCAAAGGAAGCAACCAAGGACGCCACGAGCGAGGCAGCCACTACCCCCGAGGCGACCTCCACCGCCACCGAGAGCGCCACCAGCAGCCCCAGCGCATCTACCTCCGCAAGTGCTGAGGCGAGCGCTTCTGCTGAGGCGAGTGCATCCACCGGTATTCGCCGCGTGGATGGATCCGCGAACGGTCAGAACGCCGCGCAGGTGACCGACCCGAACGGCGCAAAGGCGGCGGCAAATGGTGAGCAGGCACCCCAGGGCGGATCCGGTGTTACCGCCATCAGCGGCACCGACAACACCAATAACGGCTCTGACAAGGGCGAAAACAAGGACGGCAGCAAGAGCGGCAACTCCCGCAGCGTGAAGGGTTCCAACGCCCAGAACGTCACCGCACCCGGCAACAACAGCGGCGGCATCCTCTCCTCCGGCCTGCCCGGCAGCCTGAACCAGCAGTGCATCGCCACCGAGGTCCCCGCCGAAGACGCCAAGGATTCCAAGGACGCGAAGGACAGCAAGCAGAGCAACCAGGCAGCCCAGGCGCCGACCGGCATCCCCACGCTCGCCGTGGTTAACGCTGCCGAGCATAGCGGCCGTGAAGAAGTCACCCACGGCCACTTCGACGTGGGTCCCGTGCTCAACGGCGGCAACCTCACCAGCAGCGTGAAGGACGACCGCACCAGCCCCGCCCGCCACGTCTCCCCCGGCGCCCTCGAGTTCGTGCTCAACGACGCCGCGAAGCTCAACCTGCCCGCGGGCATGGAAGACATCGCCCCGGCGGGCACCCCCGTGCACATGATTGGTGCAACCCAGCAGCAGGGCGTACCCTGGCTCGGCTGGAGCACCCAGGACCCCGAACTACTCAAGCAGCTCGACGGCCCCGTCACCATGAGCCTCAACGGTTTTGAGGGCCCCGGCACCATGTCCACCTTCCTCTCCGGCAACTTCGGTTCCGCCGGTCAGAAGGTCTTCGATTCGCGTAGCGGCGGTTCCTTCCAGGTGCCCGCGAACACCCACCAGCACAGCAACTGGGTGTTCACTGCCGAGGGTCGCTACACCGTGACCATCGGCTGGACTGCGCGCCTGAAGAACGGTCAGCAGGTCAGCAGCGAATCGGTTCTGCACTTCACCGTCGGCAACCCCGATAACGCCCCGGCCAGCGATAACGTGCAGGGTGCGGCGGGCACCAAGCAGGACGGCGGCAACGCTAACGGCGCTAACGGCGCCAACAACGGCGGCGAGAAGAGCACCGCCAAGAACCCGCTCAACGGCACCGTGGACGAATCCACCGGTATCGTCACCAAGCCCGACGGGTCCAAGGTGCGCATCGTCGGTAAGACCGCCTCCGGCGAGGATTGCGCCTTGACCAGCCAGGAGCTCGCCACCGCCCAGAAGGCGGCCGCGGCGGGTAAGCTGCCGAACACCGGTGTGGTCATCGACCCGTTCATGGTCAGCACCTCGGTTCTGGCGCTGGCACTCGGTGCCATGATTCTGCGTTCGGCACGCCGGAAGGGACGCCGCGGTGGCACCGCATAGCGGGCATACCGCCGGCGAGGGTTCGCACGCCTATACGCGACGCGCCGCCCTCACCCTCGCCTCCCGTGCCGCGGCGGGTGCCGGTGCAGGTGCCCTCGCGCTGAGCGGATGCGCCACCACCGTCAATGCCTCCTCCGACCGGATGCACGTGGTCGCCACGACCCCGATTCTGGCGGACTTGGCGCAGCAGATTGCAGGAGAGCGCGCCAGCGTGCATTCCCTCGTGCCCGCCGGTGCCGACCCACACTCGTACGAGCCGAGCCTGCGTGATATCCGCGATGTCGCCTACGCCCGTTGCGCCCTGACGAACGGCCTGCTGCTGGAGCAGCGCAAGCTCAGCAAAATGGTTGAGGCGAACCTGCCCGCCGGGGTCGTGTCCGTGGCTGTTGCGGAGAAGATTGAGCAGTACGGCGGCAAGCTGGAAGCCATCGTGGAGGATGCCTCCCTGGACTCCATCTGGCTGGGTTTGCGCGTTGAGGAGGGCGGGCAGAACGAGTCCGCCCCCGCCGACTCTTCGGAGGCCGGCATGCGTTTTGAGGTGCAGAGCGTGCGGGCGCACACCGCCACCGATTCCTCGAATGCGCAGCTGGCGGCGTTCATTACGCAGACCTTCGGCGCGGTGGAGATGCTGTGCGATTCGCATGCGCGCGGCGTGAACCTCACCCGCGAGGGGGACACCGCGATCCGTACCGGCGATATGGGTTCGCTGGAGCTTCCGTTGCAGGCGCATACGCACCTGTCGTGGGCGTTTAGTGATGCCGGCGAGTACGCCATTGAGCTGAGTGCCACCGCGGTCAAGGCCCCGGAGTCTGTGCGTTCTTCGCGCGGCACCCTGTACTGCGCGGTCGGTCGTGACCCGCAACAGTTGGTGGACCGCCTGGCGAAGGAACAGAACGTTTCTGCCTCGGACATCAAGGTTCTTTCCGCAGGCCACGCCGATATTACGGCACGCACCGGCGACGGCAGGCTCGTGCTTCGCGCGGATTCCTCCCAGGGCGCCGTAGAGTACGAACTGAACCGCACCGTGGTCGCGGTCCCTTCCCGCACCCTGCAGGAGGTGCCCGCCGGCGGCAGCTACCGTTTCCTGCGTTCGGGTGCTTCGGAGCATCGCGGTCAGGTGTACCTGCTGGCGCAGGCCGTTCTGGGCAAGCACGTGCACGGCGAAATCGACCCGCACATTTGGCATTCGGTGCCGAACGCGAAGGCGAGCGTGCAGGTCATTCGTGACGCGCTCACCTCCGCCGACCCGGAGGGTGCGAGCGAGTACGCGGCGCGCACCGAGCAGGTCATGAAGGAGCTTGACACCTTGGACGCTCAGCTGCGCCAGGTCTACGGGGGCCTGCCGGAGTCGGCACGCAACCTAGTCACCACGCACGACGGCTACCGCTACCTGGCGAGCACCTACGGGTTGCACATTGCAGGTTTTGTGAGCGCCAGCGCCAGCGGCGAGCCGAGTATTCAGCAGCGTCAGCGCCTGCGTCGCACGGTCGAGGATTTGAAGGTCCCGGCGATTTACCTGGATAAGTCCACGGCGATGCGTTCGCCGGTTCTCACGGAGCTGGCTCGGGAGGCGCAGGTGCGTACCGGGGTGCTCTATTCGGACACCCTGGATGCGCAGGCCCCCCACTACGCGCAGATGATGCTGGCGAATGCTCACACGATTGCGCTGTGCTCGGGGGCTAGTTCCGGGGACAGCTCCGGCGGCGACTCTTCGGGTGCCAGTTGCTCGGAGGCGAGCACCTCGTAACCTAAATTTAAGCTACTCACTAGCATATATAGCCATATCAGCATATAGATAATCTTTCACACACCGTTTCGGTCATGATCCAAGGAAGTCCTCATGATGAACTCAACCACCCCCTCCCGCTCCTCACGTAGCCGCGCCCTGCCCGCCCTGGCTCTGGGCGCCAGCCTCATGCTCGCACCCCTGGGTATGGCACACGCGGAGACCACCCCGGCAACCGCCGAGAGCGCCTCGGCTCAGCCGAGCGACAGCAACCTCAGCCGCGGCGAGCGCGCCCTCACCCAGACCCTGTCGGCGGAGCAGCCGGTCGCATCCGGCCGCACCGAAATTTCCGCCGGCCACGTGGATATGGGTCCTCGTTTCAACAACGGCAAGTTTGAGCTCATGCTCCACGACGACCACGGTGAAACCCCCGTCTGGCGCAGCCTGGACGAGGTCATCTACCGCGGCAGCGATAAGGCGATCCTGGAGGTGCCGAACGACCCGCGCTACTCCTTCGTGGGCGCACCCGCCGGCTCGAAGGTGTACGTGATTCCGCAGACCGAAACTAAGGGCGTGATCTGGCCGGGTTGGAACACCCAGGATCCGCAGCTGGTGTCCAAGCTGAACCGCGGCGTGAACCTGACCCTGGAGCAGGTGAGCGGCCCCGGCACGTTCAGCCTGTACCTGGAGAACGGTAACTTCTCGGCACCGCAGGTGCTGTGGTCCTCCACCAAGAGTGAGCCGCAGAAGCTGTGGGTTGAGAAGAACACTCACACCCACGCGAACTGGGTGTTCACCGCCCCGGGCGAGTACCTGCTGAAGGTTACCGCGAGCGCTGAGCTCTCCGATGGTTCGACCGTGTCTGATACCCGCTACCTGAAGTTTGCGGTGGGTGACTCCGCGAGCGCCGATACCCTGTACGCGATGGAGGCGCAGGCGCGCGGTTCCTCGGATTCTGCATCCTCGGGTTCGGCTTCTTCTGCTTCTCATGCATCCGGTGCACAGGCGTCCGGTACTTCTTCTGCCGCCGCAGCGAGCGACCAGAGCGGTTTCCGTGCCGAGTTCTCGATTTCCTGGAGTCCTATTGTCGCTGGCATCGTGGTCGTGGTGGGCGTGGGCGCGTTCATCGCCTCCCGTCGCCGCCGCTCCTCCGCTCAGCGTGAGGCACTGGATGAAGTGCGCGGTGACCGTTCGTGAGCGCGTCGGTAACAGCGGGTACTGAGCCCGTCCTCGAAATTTCAAACCTGTACGCGGGCTACGCGCGCCGCTCCATCCTCAAGGATCTGTCCCTGACCCTGGAGCGCGGCGAGTTTGCGGGTCTGATTGGTGCCAACGGTGCCGGTAAGACCACGCTGCTGCGCACCATTTTGGGCCTGATTCGCCCCGCCTCCGGGCAGGTTCGGGTGCTGGGTGAGTCGCCCCGCGCGGCGCGTGCGCACATCGGTTACGTGCCGCAGAAGCACCAGTTCCAGTGGGATTTTCCGCTGACCGTCAAGGATACGGTGATGACCGGCCGCGTGCGTGAGATTGGGTTCTTCCGCCGCCCGGCGAAGAAGGATTGGGTGCAGGTCTTTTCGGCGATGGAGCGTACTGATGTTCTGCACCTGCAGGATGCTTCCATTGCGGAGCTTTCCGGTGGTCAGCGCCAGAGGGTTCTTTTGGCGCGCGCCCTGGCGGCCGGCCCCTCCCTGCTGCTGCTGGACGAGCCGTTCACGGGCGTGGATGCACCCACCCAGACCACGCTGACCCGCCTGTACCGCGAGCTGGCGGACGAGGGCATCACGATTTTGATGTCCACGCACGACATGCTGGCGGCGCGCGAATCCTGTTCGCGCCTGTGCGGTGTGCGCGGCAATATTCACCTGGACGGCCCGGCGGCCTCCTTCAGCCTGGAGCAGTTGCACACGTGGCTGCACGGCCACGATATTGAGGAGGCGCAGGGTCACGCCCGCACGGGCTTCACCTGTGCCGGTGGTGCGTTGGATGAGTACGGCCACGAGCTGCCGGATTCCTGCGCTTCTGACTCTTCTCTCTCCCCCGCCCATACTGCTTCTACCGGGGGTGCCCGTTGATTACTCCTATCGATTTTCTTGCCGACCTGTTCAACCCGTCTCTGGCGTTCCTTCCGCGCGCCCTGGCGGCGGTGCTTCTCGCGTCGGTGGTGACCGGCGTGGTGGGCTGCCATGTGCTGATGCGCGGCATGGTCTTCATTGGCGATGCGGTGGCGCACTCGGTGTTCCCGGGTCTTGCGGTAGCGTTCGTGCTGGGCGGCAACCTGGTCATGGGCGGTCTGACTGCGGGCGTGGTGACGGCTATTCTGGTCGCTATTTTTAGCCAGAATCAGCGGCTGCGCGAGGATTCTGTGATTGGTATTTTCTTCGCGGCGTCCTTTGCGTTGGGTATTGTGATTATTTCCTTGGCGCCGGGCTATTCGGGGTCGGTACAGGATTTCTTGTTCGGCTCGATTGTGGGTGTTTCGAATGAGGACATTACCCAGGCGGCGATTATGGGTGCCGTTATTCTGCTGGTGCTGTGGCTGTTCCACCGCCAGATTGTGACGGTCAGCCTGGACCGTGAGAGTGCCCGCGCGATGGGCCTGCCGGTGCTTGCCCTGGACATTGTGCTGTACGTTCTGGTGACCATTTCTGTGGTGCTGGGCCTGCAGACGCTCGGTAATGTGCTGGTGTTGGCGCTTCTGGTGATTCCGGCGTCGGCTGCCCGCCTGGCGTGCCGCCGACTGGGGTCGATGATGGTGTTCTCGCCGGTGTTTGGCGGTATCTGCTCGATTGTTGGCCTGTACCTGTCCTGGGCGTTTAACCTGCCGACCGGTGGCACGATTGTGCTGTCGATGGTGGCGGCTTTCGTGCTGGTCTGGGCCGTTACGGCGGTTCGTTCTCGAGCGCGCGCCCAGCTCAAGCAGAGCTCGGAGGCAGCGGCTTAAGCCTTCAAGAGGCCCCATGCTTAAGCCTTAAGAACCAAAGATAACACTCCGTGTAATAAAGACGCTTAATTTAACACTCCCTGTTTAATGAAAGTACAACCTATCAAACACTTCTTATAGGTTGATATAGGCAGTGATAACGTCATCGCTACCCCTTACATGAACTTCAACGGAGGAGTCAGCATGAAAGCGTATGTTTACCACGGCCCCGACCAGAAGGGCGCTTGGGAAGAAGTGCCGAACCCCACCATCCTCGAGCCCACGGACGTCATCGCACGCGTGGACACCACCACCATCTGCGGTACCGACCTGCACATCCTCAAGGGCGACTGCCCCGAGGTGGAGCACGGGCGCATCCTCGGCCACGAGGCTGTCGGCACCATCACCGAGGTGGGCTCCGCGGTGACTGACCTGAAGGTCGGCGACCGCATCATCATTCCGGCCGTGACCAGCTGCGGCAAGTGCTCGTACTGTAAGGCCAACCGCCCCTCGCACTGCCAGACCGTCGGCGGCGTCGGCTGGATTTTCGGCTACATGATTGACGGCACCCAGGCAGAGTACGTGCGTGTTCCCTACGCAGAGACCTCGGTCCACCTGGTTCCGGAGGGTCTGACCGATGAGGACGTCCTCTTCCTCACCGACGCGCTACCCACCGGATTTGAGATGGGTATTCTCAACGGCAACACCAAGCCCGGCGATACCGTCGCCGTGATTGGTGCGGGCCCGGTGGGCCTGGGCGCGATTATGACCGCTAACCTCTGCGGTGCCGGCCGCGTCATCACCGTCGACTTCGACGAGAACCGCATGAACAAGGCACTGGAGCTGGGCGCAACCGATAAGGTCAACGCGGGCGACCCGGACTTCATCGAGAAGATTAAGGCCCTCTCCCCCGACGGCCTAGGCGTAGACGTCGCTATCGAGGCCGTGGGCGTTCCGCAGACCTTCGAGACCTGCACCAAGATTGTTCGCCCCTACGGCAACATCGCGAACGCCGGCGTGCACGGCAAGCCCGTTGAGCTGCCGCTGAACACCATGTGGATTTCTAACGTGAACATCAACATGGGCCTGGTCAACTGCAACACCGTGGGCAACCTGCTGAACATGGTTCGCTCCGGCCGCCTGAACGCCAAGGCCATGGCGACGCACCATTTCTCCTTCGACCAGTTCGAGGAGGCCTACGACGTCTTCGGGCACGCAACCGAGCACAACGCGGTCAAGGTTGTTATCGCTCGCGAGGACGCCCCCACGCCTCGATAGGCACGCATACCGTCAAGGTCCCGGAACTCCTGTGTTGAGTGTGGGGTTCCGGTGGGATGGTTCATGACACCGTGAACGTCCCTCGATGCGCCCCCGGGTGAGAAAGGGTAGGACTCACCCGGGGAGCGGATCCCCCGTCCGCGGTAGCGGACGGCTCGAAAGACGTGATGCGCCCGCCGGCTACCCGGCGAGATGGCCGGTACGATGCACGACGAGCGCATCGATAGGCTCTTCTGGAACGCGCGGTACCTCCGATTTCGCGCGCCCCCGAAGAGAATAAAGAAAAGGGTCGTACGCTTACGGTTCAACGGCGAACTCGTAGGCTGCGACCCTTTTCTCATGCCCGGATTCCGGCGCTGCGGGGATTTTCTGTACTCCGGGGTTTTTCTGTGTTCCGGGCGGGCTATTTAGTTTTTGGGCTTCTCAGCGCCGGGTTCCTCACTGGCGGCATCGTGCGGGATGCGGGTGAACGCCTCCGTGGGGTCGTCTGCCCCGGATACGGCAACTGCGGCGGAGGGTTCGGTGGCACTTCCGGTGACGGGCTCGGTGGGTGCATCAGCCGGATCCTCGGCAGGCGCTTCAACGGGCATCTCCGCAACGATGGGCTCCTCCAAGATAGGCGCCTCCGGAGCCTTCTGCATATCCTCCTGCTTATCCTGAGCCGGAGTCTCTACGGGCTGCCCAGAAACACCCTGCTCAGTAGCTACCGGCTCACCGTGCGCGAAATCCTTCTGTGCATCCTTCTGCTCATCCTTGTGCGCGTCCTTATGTTCGAGCGTGTAGATGATGCGTGGTTCCAGACGCTCGAAGCCAATCTTGGAACGCACCCAGTTCACGAAGCGGTCGATGCGGTCCTCACCCTCGGTAGTTTCAACAACCCGGTAGTTACGCGGCAGCATCACGCTATCGCTGAGCACACGCGGGTACTCGTCGATTTCCTGGATACCCGCCATGTACATATTTTCGCGGAACTGGTGGGCGAACTCCTGCTGACCCAAGAACAGCTGGTCGGCGTAGGTTTTAGCCGCCAGGCGCTCGCTGTAGGCGTGGGCCGAGTCGCGGGAGTTCTTCTTGGACCCGTAAATATCCCAGAAGTAGAAGTACACGTTGTTCGCGATAATGGCGGAAATAATACGGTTCTGCAGGTACACGAGAGAACCGACGGCAACCGCACCAACAATCAGGAGCACCACGGCGAGCGGGGAAAGCGCAAAGTCAGACAGATTGCCGCGGTGGTTCGTGAACAGGCCAATTAGGTAGACGATGGTGACCACGATGATGGGCACGCCGATGAAAATCACGGCCAGCGGAACCCAAATGTACAGCAGCGCACGCAGAATCAGGCGGTAGTAGCTAATCGAGTCGCCCATCTGGATGGGGGCGGGCTTGACCGAGGAGTGGGCGCGCTTCATGAGCAGGCTGAAGATACGGTTGCTGTCGATGCCGACCTTACGCAGCTTCGATTCTAGGGAGGCGCGCTTGAGGAAGACCCGGTAATTCTCCAGGACGACGCGCTGATCGGAGGTCAGCTCATCGGCGGGCGGCAGGGCGCTAATTTCCATGCCGGCTTCGGTGAGGAGCTTGCTCCACAGTTCCAGTCGCGCCAGCTCGGAGGGCTTTGCCGCCGCCTGCGCCTGATAGTTCTTATAGGAGATGAAGATGGTGCTGGCACCGATCAGCAGGGTGATGAAGGGTGCAATCCAGTCTTTGAGTCCCATTCCGGCCTTTCTCGTTGAACGCGTATACCGGGGTTTCGGTCGCCCCGAGTTCCGCGCGCACGCGGACCGGGCGTTGCCTCGGGTGCAATATCTTCCGGGTTCTACCGTACCACCCGCACCTGTGACCGGCTGTGCGCGGGCTGGAAAATCCGCATGACTGGTCGGCGGTTCGCGCGGCGCCCCCGGGGCGGC
>PPYF01660423.1_pt1 | contig 26028 bp, 15 predicted proteins | sample 1559871 | NCBI WGS metagenome assembly PPYF01 (sample SAMN08240021, study PRJNA423297) | Human gut metagenome, whole genome shotgun sequencing project. | reverse complement strand
AAGTATATAAACCAAAATCAATTATATGATTTCAGACAGATAATCAAGAATGGGTCAGTTATAGACAGTTCATTTTACCCACTACCCCTTTTTAAGAAAAAAATCTCCGAAAGCCGCATTTTTTTCTTAAAACCTATTGACAAATCCGATTTTTTGTTATACAATGAACTTGTGTTTTTGATGGTTGTGTTCATTGTATAGCAATGAATGCCCTGCCTCCTGCTCGAGCGGCGGGAGGCTTTTTTTATTCTGCTGTGAGGAACATATATGCAGACAGTATATGTGTTGTCTGTAAAATCACCTGCACGAGTTCTGATTTTCTTCTTACGAATGAATTTGCCTTTTACAAGCTTTTCTATCGTCCTGAGAACGTCCTGACGGCTCATGCCAAGAAGCTTAGATAGATCATTATAGCTTTGGAAAAAACTCTTGTGCGAGCTGTCAGCCAGCTTACAGCACACTGCATAAACTCTGAATTCATTTCCATTCAATCTGCTCATAAGCTTTTTATCGATGGTAAAATATTTAGAAGCTGTAGATACGGCTTCAATAGTGTATGTATATGTGCCAAGCTTTCCAGGAGCATTTGTCTGGCGCTTCTGTGACTTGATAAATCCACTCTTGAGCAGTGAGCTTGCCGCACGCTTAACAGTGGATACTGAAAAGCCGCATAGTGACACAAGAGTTGTCTGCTTGACTGTGATCTCATAGCCAAGCAGATTTCTTTTTGTATTCTTGTGGATAAGACTATAGAATACACAGGCAAGCTTCAAGTCTGATGCCTGTGTAAAACGTGTAACAAAGCTGTTAGGTATTCGCATTTTTCAATTCCTCATTATTAATGTATTGTTCCAGTGCCGCCCATTCATCGACAACAAAATTGCTGCGTATATCAGGACGTTTCTGTATTTTCTTTATGTAGCCCCTTGCAGCGGCATAGTTTTTCTTTTCAATAAGGCTGCTAAGCTCATCTCCTGCAAGTCCATTGACCTTATAGAGCAGTGCAGATATATCTACATATGGGAGTTCGCTTTGAGAAGCAGGGAAGTCATCGGGGAGATAAAGCTCGTCTGTGCTTTCATCAAAGCCGTCCTCGTCATCCTGAAAGTCATTGTCAGAATAAGCCTGGGCAAATATTTTTCGTGCTTCATTATCACGAAATTCTTTTAGCTGTTGGATATGCTGCTGATACTCTATGACCTGGCGCTGCGCCTGACTTGCCTGTTTTTCAAGATCCAATGCAGCTTTATACATAAGCTCAGAAACCGCTCCGCCTGCAGCCTTTATTTTCTCAATATCATTAAGCTGCATATAGTATTTGTTCATAGCACTTTCTGCATTATTTTTCAGCTTATCAAGTCTATACTGATTGCCTATAACGCCCAAACTGTCCCAAAGCTCATCATATGGGTAAAGCACAGCAGAGAGGTCTATGTTATGGTTTCTTATAGGCAGATTTTCGACAGGTATTCTTGGCGGCTTATTCTCGATAAGGTGATAAGGCGTGATATTAGTTCGTATTGGCTCACAACGCATTTTCTTAACTATGGCAGTGCCGAAAGGAAGCTTAGACAACTGTGTTGTGTCGAGCAGAGCCTTGCGGTCAACGTGTTCGCCTTGGTGATCGATAAAGCCATATAGGCTGCCGCTGAATGTAAGATAGTTTATGGTCTCGTTTCCTATCATTTCGGAAAACGCCTTGTTAGTGTTTCCGTTAAGAGAGAGTATGTATATCTGAATATTGCAAGCGCCCTTTATGCCGTCCTCTTCTTTATCATACTTTTTGAGCTGACCATAGTCCTGCAGAAAGAGATTGAACAGAATGTTAGCTCCTGGAGAAGCATTCATTTTGCTGCTGAGGTCAGGAAGCTTTGTCATTTGACCAAACTCATCGTAGATATACTCTATTTTTCGTGGCAATTTGCCGCCCTGGTATTTTCTTGCCTGCTTTGCAAGGTACATAAAGGATTGGTCTGCAAACATTGAAGCTATTACATAGCGTGATTTTTCTTCATATGGCACAAGCATATATATTATGCAAGGCTGATCTTCATTGATAAGGTCAGCAAAGTTTATTTCATTTTTAGATGTCAGCTTTTGAACACCCATATCCGTCATGAAGATCTCAAGGTCTGCGGAGAGAACAGTGTATATTGAAGAACGTGTATCGCCCTGGGAGAACTTTGACGTTGAATAGGATGTTCTTGCAAGACAGCCCACAGGCAGCGCATTGAACAGCTCATCGAGAGCATTGACCATTTTCTTATTGCCGCTTTCGTCCTCGATCACTGTATTATATACGCCAAATTCAGTGAAGAATGTTGTTATGCTGTACATATTAACGTTTGACATATTACCTTTTTCATAGCCTTTATCAAGAAAATAGTATATCAGGGCGCTTAAAAGTGACCTTGCAGAGTCTGTCCATATTGCTTCACTTTGTACATCGTCTGTAAGACAGTGGGCAAACGAGCTGACAAGCTTAGAGGTTTGTGAAAGATCGTTGCTTCCGCTCCGTTTTGCAGCGAGATATTCGTCAATGATAAGTTGTAGAGGATTCCAACAATCAGATCGGTCCGTATCGATAAGATTAAGAGTGACTATCTTATATCCGTTATTTGCAAAATCCTCATATGTCAGTTCAAGCAACTCGCCTTTCATATCGTTTATGATAAGCGAGGGCTTATTTTTTGAGTTAGCCATAAGCCGCATACTTGGCAGCACATAGCATTCGCCTTTACCTGAACGAGGAGCGCCTACTATCATAGTGTTGTATGTGCCAGTTTCAACATAGTACATACCATTGCTCTCACCAATGAGCATACCAGCTTGTTCCGCTGACTTTATATTATCCATAGGGACTGCCTGAAAGTGTTCAAGAAGCTCATTATCTTCCATAAATTTATTATCACCCTTGATGTCCTTGCTGTCATTCTTCATACGCCACAGAGTATGGAGCTTTACTGTTATACACAAGCCTACTACCATTGCCAAGATAATTTCAAAAATGAACATCATAAATCCTGACGGAACAATGATGTTCCACGGCATAAAGTGAGTGCTTGTGTATTCACCAGAGCGTCCGTTAAGGCTTACCCTGCGCATACTTTTAAAGATGTAAATAAAAATGCTGTTAAAGATCACATACAGTATCGATGTAGCTATTGCAAATTGTTTTATTCTGACATTTCGGCGGTCTTTGTCTTTTTCAATAGGTGTTTTATTCACCGCATTTAAAATACGCATAGCAAGATCATAGATCCAACCAAATACAAAAAGTATTTTTGCGATGATAAGATTTTTTATGCGCTTAAGTTTTTCAAGATCCATATTAGTTCCCCTTTATATGCTATGATATTGTTCTTTTGCTTTCGCCATTTCCTGCTCGATCTCAAATTCTCTCATAAGACGTGCGGTTTTTGCTTCTTCAGATTTAAGGGCGTTGCGCAGCATACTTGATGATTTATGAAGAAGTGTCCTCTGCGCCTGCATACAGCCTGCAAGTCTGAACTCAAATGGTATATCCGCTTTTTTACCGCTTATTATCTTTTTAGCAATGTCATTGCCTGAGCGTGCTGACTTTCTCAGCCATTGATATGCTGCTTTCTTTTGACCATCACGAAGCAGCATTAAACCATAAGCGAGCTGTCCACTGTTGTTGCCATTTAAAGCGCACTGACGGAAGCACTTTTCAGCCATTTCGTTTTTATTTTCAGACAGATACACTTTTCCAAGAATATACTGTGCATTTGGATCGTTGTATTCAAACGCAGAACGCTTAAGGTATTCTTTAGCTTTTGTATTATTGAATGAGCTATAATATTTGCCCAGAGTGTATATCGCAGGCTCAAAGTCCTTATCGGCGGCTGATGAAAGGTAGCGTATTCCTTTTGAAACTTCTGTTGATTTTCTGCTATCAAGAAGAATTTTCCCTGCAGCATACATTCCGTAAACATTATCCTTGTCTGCTGCTTTGATGAAATACTGCAATGCTTTTCTTTTGTCCTGAAATGAAAGATACAATTTACCAAGGCGGTATGCTGCTGTTCCCATAACATCATCTTTATGCTCAGCAGCGTGCATAAGGTGCTTTTCTGCCAGAGCATTGTCATTGAATTGCTCCTGATAGAGTTTTCCGAGAGTGTATGCCGCATAGTAATTATCTTTTGCTGCGGAACGTTCTAAGTATGATACCGCCTTGTCGTATCTCTCTTGTGAAAGATACAGCTTGCCAAGACTATATTCACACAATCCTGTTTTATCCTGTGCGTTTTCAGCACCCTTTATCAGATTTTTTTCAGCCTTTTGAAGATCTTTTTTGCTGTCGCTCTGATAGAGCTTACCGAGCATATATTGTGCTTTATAGTTATTGGAGTCCGCCGAGAGCAGCAGATATTTTTCAGCACATTCAAGGTCTATATCCGTTCCTTTGCCATTCAGATACATCATACCTATCTTGTAGCTGATATTATCGTCATGGTTTTTAGTGAATACTTTCTCTAAACCTGTTAAAGCTTCAGCGTAAAAATTATGCGCACTCGTTAGGTCTTTTTCTACTCCTTGACCCAGTTCATAAGCTTGTCCTACGGCATAACTTGCGAAGGGCATTCCGCCTTTGCTGCTTAGTGAGCGCATATAATAGTCAAATGCTTTGGCATAGTCTGTTTCAACACCAGAGCCGTATTTGTATATGTTTCCGAGAGCAAAATAAGCATATTTATTTTCAGACAGCTTATAATGCTCTATGGCTGAGTTATAGTTCTGGGTAACTCCAAGCCCATATTCGTACATTTTACCTATACGATAGTTGAGATAGGACTTTGTCCAATTATCACGTTTATCATCACTCATGCTTACTATGGACAGCAGCTTGTGAAAATCCTCAAAGGCTTTGCTGTAATATTGCTGACTTAATGTATCGCCGTCATTGGATTTTAGCATTTGGCTGTCATAAATCTTGCCTATGTCATATGTTGCGAGAATATTTCCGCTTTTGCTTTCTATTGAGAGTGTTTCAAAAGCTTTTTCGGGGTCTTTCTTTATGACTGCTGATTTGTTCTGTTCATTTCCGTACATATAGTCGAGGGCAAGCTTATAGTTCTTGCTCCAATCTATGCGTAGACATTCCACTGTCTGATCGCTTTTATCATTTTCAGACAGATACGCTTCAGGCTCTTGCGGAAAAATATCCGTGCTGTAGTCAGGAGCATTTGGTTCATACAACTCATCATAATTTCTTGAAGATAGGTACATTTCCAAATCATCAGGGATATCAGAGTTTTCTAAAGAGTCATAAGGCATAGCATCCTCAAAATCATCTTTTTTATTTTCAGACAGATACACTTTTGATTTCTGCGAGGAAATACCGTTGTTGTAGTCAGAATCATTTTTCTCAGAAAAGCCTTCGCTTTCTTTTTCAGACAGATACGTTTTCGTTTTTGGAAAGTAAGAAGTATTATCAAGATCTATATGGGAATGCAGATCCTCAGGTGGTTCATAATTGACATTCTTTGTGTTGTAGTATTCACGGCAGATAGAAAGAAATGAGTTTCCTACTCTGGAGTAAAAACCTGACGGATCGTGAAGCTGATGTTCTTTATACTCAGCCCACCTTGAATTTTGTCCGTATCTGTTTCGGAACATTGCTTGTGTGCTGTCGAGCTTATGAAGATATGTGTCAAACATTATTTGCAAAGTTTGATTTTCTGATATGACAGATCTGATACAACTGTCTATCTCGTTTTTTGTCACATCATTTTGTTTTGCATACCACCACTGCTTGCCACTGTTTTTTAGGTCATCAGGAAGCTTGTCGATAAGTGCGTTTATTTTTTGAATACTGCCTGCAAATTCGGACTTGATATGAGGTGCAAGCACGTTTCTTTGAAATTCAGTAAGGTTAGCAGCGGCGGCACTTTTGTCAATGAAGTGCGTCATTTCAGTTTTCAAAGCGTTGAAAGCTTTCTGCTCGATATCGTCTTGACCTTTGTTTTTGTATGTAATGCGCCTATCTTCAAGTCGGTGATATTCAAGAAGCTGATAATGGATATGTACATTACCTGTATTGACGTGAATGCTGCCGACCCAGTAGCAGTTACTTGCATCCAGCTTTTCTGATTTGTCTATCATTTTGTTAATGCCTTTTCGTGTGGCTTCAATAAGTGCCTGGCGGTTGAGCTGATTGCCGACTATGAAATTATTCTGCCGCAGATATGCGTTATCAAATGAGATAACTCCTGCATATTTCGGACAGCCCTCAGAGCGGCTGACAGCTTCAAGCTGACGTATCTTGTCTATATCGGCAGGAGTCAGACTATCTTGTGTGCTTGTGAAAGCACCTAATGAGCGTTCAGCTTTTATGTTTTGAGCCTGACTTTTCTCGTTTGGTACAAATTCTGAATATACATACTCCATTTCGTTGGCGTGTTTGTTCGGCTCAAAAGCTTCAGGGCGGAGCATATAGTCCAGAAAATCGAATATCTTGTTGCCACCGTCACCGCTTATTCGCCACTTGTATACGAATTTGCATTTGTGAAATATTCCTGGTGTCATTATTAGTCACTCTGTTCGTCTTGCAGGGAGTCTGCACCCTTATCAACTGAGCGCTGATGTACGATGCTCTTGTAGTTGTCATTTGATTGTGACATGACGTCATGCGGTTCGCTGTCACTCAGACGCTTGTCGGCTGAGTGGAATTCCTGCACTTCGTAGAAGTGCAGAAGCGTATTAATTCCGTCACGTTCCTGATATATCATGCTGTTATTTTCTTTTGCAATCGTCAGCAGCTTCTCAATGTTATCTTGAATGTTTTTCAAACATTCATCGTTTGGTGTTTGTTTGATGTTATTGTAGGCACTGTCTATAAGAAACGCAAGACAATTGCTGTATGTTTTAATTCCGTTCAGCTCCATTATCTTTAAAAACCTTTGATAATGTAGTTCTGAAAAAGACAGCAGCTTATTGATAGGTTTGCTTTTCATTTTTTCATCCAACCTTTCCGTGTAGTTTGATTTTATTTTGTGATATCTAAGTTAGAGGTGTGGGTCAAGAGCATAAAGGCACGATATCGTGCCTGCTGGAAACCTCGGTAGAACCGAGGTTTCAGGTGGGGTACTGTGATATCATCGGGTCTTTTTCTATATACGATTTATATACGATTTTTTGTATATAATTGTAATTTATATATTTTATATATATTGCAAATCAAAATTTATATATGATTTATATACGAAAACTTCCTCTATTTACCTCTTTATATACGAATTATATAATTTTGAGCTGTAATAATCTGTATATATTTCTATTGTGTAAACAAAACGGGCTTATTTATGAATTTTCTTTTTCCGAAATTTCAAGTATCCTGAGAATTTCTTCATTTGTAATTGAGTTTTCTTCAGGATTTGTTATCGTTTCTGTAAGCAGATTTTCGATTTTTTCTGTTGTATTTATCATTTTTTGCGCTGCAATATACACATTATTTATAGTGGAATTTGCACCCTCTGAAAGGCGGTCAAGCTCCTGATTTACTAACGCACGAACGATAGGCGGAAGAATATTTACAACAAAATCGTCATTGCTTTTCACAAAATCTGATATTAGTTTTGTAAGTAATGCGTTTCGTGATAAGTCCTCAGCTTTTGCTATATTGTCTAGTTTATCTATCATATTCTCAGGAATATTGCGTATGATTATATCCATTTTCAATTACTCTCCTTATATACTTCATTGTAGAAATCAGCTTCATCACCATATTTTTTTGCTATCTCTTTGCTGTTGCCCTTGAACACGTTAGGGAGAATTTGCGGTATGGTGTAAAGGAAAAAGCCTTGCTCAGGTGTCCACTTATTTAATTCAAAGTAATATGGTTTACGTCCTTCTTCTTTTATATATACAGCAGTGAAATTTTTGTCTGCAAACCTTATCTCTTCAATGCTGTTATATTGGAAGTGGTAATCCTCTTTTTTATCTTTATAGTAAGCAAGCTGCAGTTCATTTTCCGTTGCCTTTATATAAAGAAAATGCCTTGGATATTTCACAAACATCTTTCCTGTTATCATTGCGATAAACACAAAAAGTGCTGTCAGAAAATAAAAAAGCAGTGCTGCTTTTGCAAAAAGTGCAGATAAAAAATACATTACCAATGCACAAAAAACTGCAATTATTACAGTATATTTTATCTTGTTAGCTCTCGCTTTTTGAACTTGAAACTCATCATCAAAAGACCTGTTTTCATCATTGACGGGATACTCAAAAAGTATGTTTTCCATAGCGCTTTACCTCACTTGTTCTGTGATGAAATAGTTATATCACTGCTGCATATTTTCACGTTATTATCTTTAAAAGTCCTCAGTTCTCCCTTAACTACTATCACGCTGCCTTTGCGCAAATGATTTCTTGTAAAGGAAATTGTGCTTTCCTCATTAACGTATACAGTGAAAACATCGTTAAAGCTCTGCTCGCCTTTTTTAGCCTTTCTAGGCACTGCGATAAGAAATTCGATAGCATAGGCACTTAGGTTTTTTATATCAGAAACGATAAAACCTATTACTCTTACTTTGTTTGAAGAATTATTAAAAGTCATTCTGATTACCTCTTTTCATTATTGGCTAACTGTTATCATACAGCTTGCCTTTAAGCCCTTATCTTCTGTTGTTGCGGTTATGATAGCTTTGCCTTTTGATACGGCTGTTACATTGCCGTTGCTGTCAACTGTTGCAATATCAGGACGGTTACTCTCCCATTTTACGTTCTTATTAATGGCATTGTCAGGCTCGATCTCTGCACGAAGCTGAGTGCGTCCTCCCACTTTAAGCTGAACGTCATTGTACTCAAAATCTGTAGCAAGCTTTATAGAATAGACTCTAGGCTGCGTTGTTGTAGTTGTTACCTGCTCTGGCGGTTGTGTAGACGGCGCAAGTGTTTGAGCAGGCTCATTATGTGTTGCGCCAGTGGTCTGTTCTGGGGCATATGCAGGCTCATCATAACGTCTTGTTTCCTGCGGTCTTGTGTTGTTTTCTGCTGTTGCAGCTTGATGTTTGGTTGAAGTAGTTGTGCTTGTTTGTGACTCTTCTGCCGCCTTTTCGCTGACGTTATGTGTTGTTTGTGATGTAGCCTTTGTAGTCACAGCGACAGCTTGTGCTGTTGTGGATATTGGACTTTTTGTGCTTGAAATACTGCTTGCTGTACTCGTTTGTGTACGGCTTTCAGTATTGCCTGGGACGATTTTTATTGCACTTTTCTGCATATCTTTTCGGTCAATAGTTATCGTTCTAATGTACCCTTTCCCTTTCTCAGTATGTGCAGGTATCTTCTCTCCAAATTCATCATATGCGTCCGCATATTTTGTATCTGGCAGAGCAGATCTGACAACAACACGCATTATCTTGAAGTCGGACGGAGGGTCTTTCACTGTTACTTTTCTTGAATAATCATCATATTTTTCGCTGAGTGTGAACTTATACTCTGTTAGATCATCATCAAATCTTATCGCCTTAATTTCGGGATATGTTGCCCCAGTATCACTGCCAGAAAGGCGGCATTTTAAAACAAATTCGCAAATATTATCGTGGTAAGAAGCGTCTGTTATCTTTATATTGTAGCAATTAAGTGTTAGCGACTGGTTATAATTATTGCTTTTGCTTTTGTATGTAATTGATTGCATCCATCTGTTCGACGTAAGAAAAAATGCTGCTAACAACACTGTCACAACAGTAAATATTATATATATTTTACTGCTGCTTTTAGGACTTACTATTTTCATCGTGCCGCCTCCGTTCCTGCAGCTTGAAGAAGTTCTTTGATAAGATTATCCACCATTTGAACTATAACTGCGTCAATATAATGACTTATGTTTTGCTCCATTCTAAGGTAGGAATATGTTTCTGCAAGGAAGCATTTCCTGAAATAATCAGCATCCATTTTTCTTAACATAAGTCCATATTCCTGCTTAGAATATTCGTTGTAATAGTGAGAAAAACAGTTGTGGATTATCTCTATTCTGTCCTCTGCATTGCCCATATAGAGGAGCTGTCTTGCGCCAACAATTCTTCTGCAATGCAGCTTGTCCCTGCCTGCTCCTAATGACAACAGCATTTGACCAGGCTCAAATGCTGTGCTTTCTTTAAGCTCGGCATATGAGAATTGCGGAAAGGCTTGGTGCAATATCTCAATGCTTTCAGGCGATTGTTTAAGCACCAATCGGTATTGAACTAGGGAGAAAATGACCTTTATAGAGCCTGCTGCTGTGATATTTCCGTCAGGAATAAAGTCTAATATTGATTGAGTTGCAAACCATAATCCTGCAAAATATTTTCTTGTGCGGCGAACAAGTTTTTCAATAAACTCTGTTACCTGTGGATATTTCACTGAGATAAATCTGTGAGCTTCGTCAATAAGACACACAACATTTCTTTTATCCCAAGGATTGATAAGGTTTTGATTGTAGCCTATGTTTTTGCATATCGTTGACCACATAATAGTGAGAATATTAAAAAGCTGAGCGTTGTATACATTCTCAGCCATTTCACTTATGCTCTTAACATCAAAGATTATCAGGTCATTGTTTTTTACATCAACATTAGTCGCTCCGTCAAACATTCCTGCATATGCACCTTTGCCGCAAAGCTGTTTTATATACACCTGAATGTTGCTGTACGCTTCGTATTTTCTTTCTGGCATACCTGTCCTGTTGCAGAGCTTTTCGTGAAGCTTGTTGTTTACATCTGTAAAAGACGGAAACTGTTTCGGATCAAGATATGTAACATCTGTTTCAGGGAAAATACCCTTGTCCGACAGACATTCAGTTACAAGATCCATGAAGATTTCCATAGTGTACATATCTATTTCTGGCATATACATTGACATAAATGTGCGTATTCTTGACATTTCAGAAGCAAAATTTTCTCTTGCTTCGTCCTCTGGTGATATCTCATCATCAACTCGTGAGTCTACAACTTTACATATTTGCAGAGGATTTATTCTTGAATTGCTGTTTATCTTTATAGTCTGACCGTCATAGACCTTTGCCATAGGTTGATACTCGCTTTCGATATCGATTACCATTACTTTATTTCCTATAAGCAGCTGATCTTCAAGCATTGATTTCAGCGTTACCGACTTACCGCCGCCTTTAAGTCCTATTGCCAAAAGGTCAAAGGAATTACGACTTTTAGTTCGTTTAAATGTGTTGAGAATATTAAGTCCGCCTGTTTCCGTGAAGCCAAAGAAAAGCCCTGTATCGTCTATATGTGATTGATAGTAAAACGGAAACTGACGTGACAAGGTATCAAACACTGGGAAAGGTGTTTTTATCGTGTTGCTTTTATCAATAGTGGTTAAAAACTCATGCTGCATTATATTTGTTGGAACATACGCCGCCAAACCGCTGAGTTCAAGCTCGTGGATCAGTTCCTGTGTCCGTTTATTGAGTGAGCTTAGATCGGTATCACTTACAATAAATCTGAGTGTTACATAGTATATCTGCTCATTGCCGTTTTTTATGTTCTGGTATATCATTTCTAGCTTCTGATATTCAGTGCTTGTATCGAGCTTTTCTGTGGCGTCCTGAATTATACCTCCTCGTGATTCTAACTCTCGCAGGGAAGAACTAAGTTCATCTAATACAGTTTCTTTATCAGCCACATTAACGTCCCATACTATCGTATCATTCGATTGTGTAACTATCTGAGCAAGTCTGAGGTCATCTATCTCAGCTGCATAATCGTACACTACCACTGTCTGAGCAAACACATCATTTATCTTGTAATAGTTTGGCTTAAATATTATTGTTTCAGGCAGGATAGTTTCATTAAGATCTCCATTTTCGGACAACTGCTGATTTTCTGTATTCAGACAGATAAGCTTATTGAGCGTAACGATTATTTCTTCGGTTGAACACCATGATACATCAACATCTCTCATGTGGTTTATAAACCTCTGAGCGCCAGTATATATTTTCTTCTCGTCATCAGAGTAAATAAAAAGGTAAGCCATTCGGTCATAATGGCTTACCTCAAAATCTTCAAATATATCATGCTGTTCGTTGAGCAGATATTCTGAATACCTATTGATGCTTTTTTGCATTTTATACTTTATATAGGCTTTCTGATTAGCAAGATACGGAGTTTTTGATGTGAAAACGTATTTGTGATCAGTGCCTATAGATAAAGTTGCCTTGGCAAAATTATTGAAAACTGTATTGCGGTCATAATCGTTAAGATCGAATATATCCATGCCTGATACGGCAAGAACACCCATTTTAAGTGATTTTCCTTTGACCTTAAGCGTCACAATGCCGTTTTCAATGCTTTCAAATGAAAGACGTGACATTATACTCGATTGGTCTTCGGCAGCTTTCTTATGTGCTTTTATTTTTGAAAAACCTTTACCATTGACCTTGTTATTCGTGCTTTTCGGCGTCGATGATCTCCTCATCATTGATCTCTCCTCCTTGGTGCTTGTGCAGAGTTTTATTTGTCATTAGGAAACTGAGCCACTCAAGCCATGCTTCAGCAAAGCTTTTGCATGGATCAGAGGGGCTTTTTCCGCTCATTATGAGAAATATCACACTACAGAATATGATAAATGGAATGCCTAGTTTGGGACTTACCATGATATTGGCTAACTGTGATGACACCATTAGCGTTACTATCAATCCGATTATTTTTGTAAGGTTGATATGGCGGAAGATACGCTGTTCCGCTTTTGTCTTTTTAGGTACTACTCCCATATGTTACTTGCCTCCCTTGTCCTTAAATCCATTTCCTTTTGATGTGTCAGGCTTATTGTTATTATTGCTTGCTGCAGCCTTTGGAGCGTCAAAGCCACTGCCACGAGCAGGCTGAGATGTGCCGCTATTATTGCTGTTATTGTTGCTGTTTCCGCTGTTGTTATCGGCTCTTGCGTCAGTTCCATTTGTGCCGTCTTTGCCTGCTGCGCCTTGCGCACCTCTGTCGCCTTTAGCTCCATTCATGCCGTTAGCGCCATTTAAGCCGTCCTTTCCGTCAGCACCCTTTGAAACACTGCCTGAGCCGCCTGATGAAAAGCCCTCTCCTACAGACTCTTTTACGTTATTGGCAATGTTGTCTTTTGCATTTGAGAATGTATCTTTTATTGAGCCTGGATTTGTTGCTGCATAAGCTGCCTTTGCGCCTGCATTAGTATGACCGAAAGCTCCGCCGACAGCGCCTGTTACAGTTCCAACAGCCGCTCCGCCTATAGCTTTTCCTATCTTTCCAGGGGTAGTATCACCGCCGTGTATACCGCCATATACGCCGCCTGCAAAGCCTTTTACTGCTCCTGCTGCGCTGCTTGCGGTATGCTTTGCTATATTACTTGCACCATGTACAACGCTGCTTCCTGCACGAGCAAGTCCCATTGTGGCATAACTGCCCATTTGCATTGATTGGTTGATAGCCATCATTGTGGCTGCGCCAGACTTAACACCTGCGTCAATGCCGAACAGCTTAGTCAGTATCTCAGGTCCGTCTATAACAAATTTTGCTCCTGCAATTATGACAATAAGCATTACGGCAAAATTATCTCCATAATCAGAAGATTTTACGCCCCATATAACGGAAATATATATCCTTATGAGAATGACAACTATCATAAGAACAATATTTGAGAGAAGCATATTTTGTATAGCTTTTTTTGCACGTCCTGAGCCATTAAGATCAGTTGCTATTATAAAAGGTGTTATGAGCTGTGAGAACATTATCTCAAAAAGGGTAGTTGCTATTTTTATTCCGCTGAAAATAAGACAAATAGCTACTGCTATCATTAGTACGAATGTTGACCAGAAGTCTATGTGATAATAGTACAAGCTGTCATATGTGTATCCGCTAGTAATATTTCTTCTTATAACTTGTTCTAAAGAGTTAAGATTGTCATATTCTTCTTCATCAAAGAGCGGAAAAGCTTGATATGTTGCATTAACAGGCTCTGCTTCTTTAGCAGTCCTTGTGTTTGCAGCTATATTAAGATCTCTTATGACATTATTTTTAATGATATCAAGAGCTTCTTCGACAGTGTGTGCGTTTGCTCCAACTTCCTGCGTTTTTCCTGCAGAGGCTACAGCAGGGTGGTTGGCTATAAGATCACGGAGATATGTATTATAGTTGCTAACATTTGTTATCCTGCTGCCGTCTGGATAATGCAGATCTCCAAGTGTAACACCATAAGGACAAGCGTCACCAATAGAAGCTGATAAAAATGTTTCATAGTCTTTTTCAGACAGGACGCTTCCATAAATTGAGCCTGATGTGCTGTATACAGAACAGTAGACTTGCATATTTGTTCCAAAGTCGGCACTAAGAATAAGCTCTCCGTCTGCATTTTTTAGAATATTGTATTCAGTTTCAAGCCCAAGCAATGACATCATATTTTCTGTTGTCAGGTCATTAAATTTTTTCTGTGCTGGATACACATCATTTACATCAGTGATATAATAGGTAGTCCATGGTTTATCATCATCAGGCGCAATACCACCAGTTATCTCGATATCTTTTATATTTCCAGAACTTCCTACAGTGTCAAGGTAATTCATTTTTTTCTTCAGGTCAACGCTGTTCTCGACGTCATATATTCCTGAAGCTAAAAGATCTTTTCCGAGTGTTCCTATAGCAACTGTTCCGTCACTGTTTACACTTGCTTGCTCAGATTGATCGTTTATCTTAATGTTTTGAGCTACATCAACACCTTTGCTGCGGAGAGAGTTGCAGGAAGATATAAATGTAGGAAATGCCACAAGAAGTATAGATGAAACGAGTATGCTCATAAGAAAGTCAGATACACGGATCTTATTGTGGTAAACTACTAATGCACAAGCTCCTAAAACGAGCGCAAGGCTCATTACTGCTATTATGACAGTTCCCATTTTACCAAAGCTGAATTCATCTGACAGATAATCAAAAAAGTTGAGCTTGAGCAGGGCGCTGATAGCTTTATCAAAAAAGTCAATTACATCTGCAAGAAAACTCAGAATGTTAAATTCGATATTCCGTAACAGATCACGAAACTGATTTCGGACAGTTACCATTTTTAGAATACTTGAAGAACAGCCAGTATATCCTGATCGTTCGGCTGCCCATACCTCCAAGCTTCCAAAGCCACTTGTTACTATGGCAGCTATAAATATGAGTTGATACCACACCTTTTTTTGTTTTCATGTACTTCAAAATTATGCTCCTTTCGTGTGCTTTTTGTTTGTGTATGCTCGTAGAAACACTATAGATAAGCGTTTTTACGGACACACACAAATGTGTGTCCTTTTGATTTAACCCACGCCCATACTCTGCAAGAATTGGTCTGCGAAAACAAGCAAAATAATGGCAAAAACTAAAGCGATGAGCCACGTTTTTACATTAGCGACACCTTGTTTGCCGCTTGTGCTGAGGCATATAACTACGCCTACAACACACAAACCAATAAGTGACTCTGCAACAATGGACAAACCATCCTTATTTTTTTTATCCACGCTGCTATGTTAGACCATACTCCGCCTGCTTCTGTGTCTTCAACGTCAGCATAAGCTGCCACGATCGTTGAAAAACAAGCCGTCATTGCTCCGAAAATTCGTGCGCTAAGCTTTATGCCTTTTCCTTTGATTTTCTCAATTGTTTTTTTCATAATTATTCCTCCGTATTTTGTTTTTTGTTTTTCGACGTTACAATAAATTTCAGCGTATCGTTCCAATCTTTGCCGTAAGGCGGTATGCTCACTTTTACAGTGTAATTTGCAGAATAGTCAGACATTAGCTTTTCTGTTGCTTGACGTCCTCTTTCATCATTATCAAGACAAAAGACTATCTGTTTGATCCGTGGATCACCAGATAGTCTTTGTTTAAGTGCTATATCAGAGCAGCCTGATAGTGATACTCTGTTTATTCCAAGCCAACAATCAGAACGATACATTTCAGACATTCCAACTGCTGCACACTGTTTTTTCATTGAAAGCTGCATTAAAGCTCCGTGAGATAAAAGGTCTATGGGTGCTTCAAACACATAAAGCTTTGTAGGGTCATAACCATACGCATTTGGTTTAGCAGGGATATAAAAGCTGTACTCTTTCATACTTCCCTCAATGTTCTGAGGATAGTATTTGTTGTATGTGTTTGTGATCTTTGCTTCTGCAAACTTCATTGAGCCAAATTTATCGTAGCCGCAGAAAATAGCTCGCTTTTTAACATCGAGGTATATGAGCTTATTGCTGACACAATAATTTATTATGTCAGCTGGAAGCTTTCTCGTTATGTTAAGATAAGCGAAAAGCTCTCGCCATTTGCCCTGCATGGGCGGCGGAGCTTTAAATTCTGCCTTTTTAGTTTTTTTCTGATAGTGCTGTTCGCTGATTACTGCTTTTCTCATTTCAGGAGAAGCTCGTATACTGGCGTTGCCTATTAGACGAGAAACAGCTTCTTTAAAATCGTATCCATCGACCTTGCAAAGCCAGTCGATAGCACCTTTTCCGTAAAGATCTCTTGAATACCAGTGCCATGTATAGCGGTCTGGATTGATCTTAAGACTGTCATGCTCTATCCCTATATACCAACCGCCTGACGATTTAAAGTTGAAACCCTCGTGGCTTTCGAGAAATGTGACCATATCTGTTCGCCGTGCGGCTTCAAGCTCCTCTTTAGAGTACATGACAAAGCTTTTGCCTGATTCGTATCTTCTGTCTATCATATACCCTCACCTCCTCTTAGACGAGAAACAGCTTCTTTAAAATCGTATCCGTCAACCTTGCAGAGCCAGTCGATAGCACCTTTTCCGTAAAGATCTCTTGAATACCAGTGCCAGGTATAGCGGTCTGGATTGATCTTAAGACTGTCATGCTCTATCCCTATATACCAACCGCCTGACGATTTAAAGCTGAAACCCTCGTGGCTTTCGAGAAATGTGACCATATCTGTTCGCCGTGCGGCTTCAAACTCCTCTTTAGAGTACATGACAAAGCTTTTGCCTGATTCGTATCTTCTGTCTATCATATATCCTCACCTCCTCTCAATGTTTTATAATTTAAGAGCCTTTGGCTTAAGCTTTTCCAGTAAGGAATTATTCTTGCTTGTGTCAGTTTTGTCACCGTTAAAAACATAGCTGCGAAACTGGTCGCTTTCTTTTTCAGACAGATTATAGACCTTTGTATCTGACGCAGCGATGAGCTTGCCACCCTTTGATACTACATCACACCATTCTGATTTGTCTTTAGTGCCGATCAATGCCTGATATTTGTTATTATGGAATCTAAATTCCACAGCACTTTCAGGAGCATTATTTATACTCTGAGAATTTCCGCTGAGCTGTGCATTGACATATTCAAGACGTTTTGTCTTTTCGGCTAATTCTTGTCCATGTTCAAATGGTTTGAGCATATTTTGCTGAGCTTCTGAGAGATCTTTGTTTGCTTTTTCAAGCTGTTCTTCAAGAGAACATTGCTTCTGATTTATCTGTATTCCTGCAAGATTTTCAATTCTTCTGACATTTCCCACGCCATTATCTGTGGCAACGTCACATGAATAGGTGAGTTCTCCGTGGAGAACAGCGATACAAGGTTTATCAAGCTCAAAAAATGTATTTGCTGACGGATTTCGTTCTATTGTGACTTTAAAGCCACGATACGTTCCAAGCTCTATAGGCTCACCTGTGGCAGTACATTTTGCCATTGCCACGGCAATTTGTTCTCCTGCATTTTCTCTCTTATCGTATCTGACGCCGCCTATTGTCATTTCAAACTCCTTGTTCAACGCCTGATTTTTTTGATATTTAGACATATCGTTCCTAGCTTTTGTGAGAAGTTCAGAGTATTGTGTTATCTGCTTCGGCAAAGTTTTCTCTGCCAACTCCTGCATTTTGTAAATTGACTTCTTGTGTTCTGCTTCAAGGGTTTTCAGCATTGCAACATCATTGTCAAGCTGTATTTTCTCTTTTATCATAGGATTACCGCTCGCTATAGCTTGCATTTCAGAGTATGTAAGTACCATTTCGTCAACATCTTCTGAAACTCTTGCAGGGCTTTTTGAGGTCAAAATCTGATTTATAAATTTCGCCTTGTTTGTTATAATGCCCATCATGTATGCGTCAAAGGTTTCCTCTGTAAGATAATGATATATTCCTACTTGTGAAAATCTGTTGCCTTGCCGTATTCCACGTCCGTCCTGCTGAGTGAGGTCAGAGGGCTTCCATGGTATATCAAGGTGATGAATTGCGCAGATCCTATCCTGAATATTTGCGCCAGTTCCAAGCTTTGAGGTACTTGCGATGATAAAACGTTTTTCGCCTTTGCGCAGGCTTTTGAACATTTCGTCCCTTGCCTTGTCTGTCTTTGCGTCGCCGGCAAAGCAGATCTCTTTCTCTGGTATCCCACGCTCCATAAGCGCCTGCTTTATAGCTTTGTACACAGAGAAGTGTGTTTCGTCCTCGTTGATAGCGATATCACAGAATACTATCTGAACGCCTTTTTCTGTCATAGTGTTTTTGTAGTTCTTTTCTAGGTTATCGATAAGCTTCATTACTTTGCTGTCGGGTGCAGGCTGAGCGTCTTTGAAAATACATCTAGTGTCAAGACCGAGCAAGCGTGCTTCATGGGTAATTTTCAGCATATTGTCCTGCCGTGGGTCGACAGTACCGCTGTGTATCGTTTCAGAACGTGTGGCAAGCTCTTTCATGTATGCTTTTTGACGTTCGTCTGGCTTTGAGGTCACTACTATCGGCTTGCCTGTTTCAAGCTTTGGCACAGGAAGTTTCAGCATATCCGCTGTTTGAATATCAGCGAATTCCTTATACATCTGCATAAGCTCAGGTATGTTTACGAATTTGCTGAAACGATTTTTCATTTGAAAGCCGTTTCCTGCAGGCTTTATCTCTAATTGTGATACAACTTCACCAAATGTGGTTGCCCAATCGTCAAAGTTCTGCAATCCTGCTTTCTCAAGAAGATCAGGTCTGAGATAACGCTGCATAACGTAAAATTCCACCATGGAATTACTTATAGGCGTTCCTGTAGCAAAAAGTATATTGTTGCAGCCGTACTTATTATTGAGGTACTGAGTTTTCATCAGCATATCCTCTGATTTTTGTGCTGCTGTTGTTTGTACGCCTGCCACATTTGACATTTTTGTAGAAACAAAGCAGTTCTTATAGTTATGTGCTTCATCACATACAAGATAGTCAAAGCCGAGCTTTTCAAAACACAATGATGAGTCTTTTGGAGAAGAAAGCAGCTTCTCAAGCCTTTCCTCTATGTTTTTCTTCTGACGTTCAAGGGCTTTTACTGATGATTTATCTTTTCTTCCTGCTTCGGATATTGCACTCATGATATCGTGAAGTTCTTTTTGCATGAACTGCTCTTTGTACTCGTCTGACATAGGTATTCTTTCAAACTGTGTAAATGACATTATCACGGCGTCATAGTCACCAGTAACACATCTTGCAATAAAACGCTTTCTATTGGCTTTGGTAAAGTCTTCAGGTTTTGCCACAAGCAGTTTTGCATTTGGATAAAGCCGCAGCCACTCACTTGCCATTTGCAATGTAAGGTGCTTTGGTACAACTACGCAGGCTTTGTTTATAAGACCAAGACGTTTCTTTTCCATTACAGTTGCGACCATTTCAAAACTTTTTCCTGCGCCGACTTCATGTGCGAAAAGTGTGTTTCCGCCAAGCTTTGCACGCATTATAGCATTTGATTGGTGTTTCCGCAGCGTTATTGATGTGTTCATGCCTGGAAAGGTTTGATGTGAGCCGTCATACTCTCTGCCCCTTATGGAATTGAACAGATAGTTATACTTCGCAACGTATTTTTCACGCCTGCCCATATCTTCCCACAGCCAATTTCTGAACGCTTCTTTCATCAAACGAGCTTTCTCTTTTGCAAGCTGTGTTTCTTTAGTGTTTATCTCGTACCATACCTTATCGCCCTCCTCTCGTCTGTCACGAACTAAAATATCACGCTGATTAAGAAGATTTTCAAATATCTGATAGCTGTTCATTCTTGATGTTCCGAATGTTTCAGTGGCAGCAACTGAGCGGTCAGATGTTTTATTCTCTATTTTGTATTCACCAAGCTTTGTTCTTGTGACAGGGTAGTAATATGTGTTTGCGTGTGCATACTCGTTTAAAAAATTGTTGTAATCTGCGACATCGATCCAGTTAGCACCGATCCTTACGGATATCTCGCTGGCTTCAAGGTCTTTTGGCACAACTTTCATTAGAGCTTCTACGTTTTTGTTGTAGCTGCTGTCAATATGCTCCGCATGATCTCTGGCTATTCTCAGCTTATCACGGATATTGCCTGACAGATATTCAGATGATTCCGTATAGCCTGAATATGGGTCATTGTCTTTAACTTTGGCAGGATCTCTGAATATTTCATCACCAAGGTCAGCAATAACCTTTTCAGGCGTAGTGTCTGTGAGCTGTGACATATAGAGAATATCGACCTTTCCCAATCTGTCCATTGATACTTGAAGTGCTTCTAGTGCTGTATCAACTTTTGAAACTGGAATATCTGGAAGTATCGTTCTCTTTGTGAATATTGCAGCCTTTTCAACTGTCTTATTTTCCACGTTGACAACTTCGAGTGCTGCTAAAGTGTTGTAGTCATCATCATTAGAAAAGCAGCGTGAATTGGCGCTGTCCGTAATATTTCCGAACTTTGTTCTGAAATTGTCATATGTGCTGTTGAGCTTCTTCTGAAGCTCTGCGAGCTGTTCATCAGTGCAGCCGTCAGCCTGGGCATTGATAAGCTCCATAGTTGCTTGCCTTAGAGTATGAAGCCCTTTCATGCGTTCAAGCGATTTGCCTGTTTCTGTGACCTTGACCATTATTTCATTTTCACGGAAATAAAGATCTCCGTCAACAATGGTATGGGTGAAGTTCCTGACAGTTGGATCAGCAGGGAGTATCTCAGCTGTCCCATTGTCAAGCTCAGTTTCCACAGTATCAATAACGCCGTCTATTTTTGAAATGGCATTTATGAGCTGCTGTGCAAGGGGAGCGTCACTGTTTGCATAGCAGGTCGTTACCTTGCTGTCTGCACCATATTTTCCTCGCATACGTTCGTCCCACGCCATAGTACCAAGTACCATATCGGGATTGTCCACAAAATACTGATTGCAAGGAATGCCGTTGGCTGTTTCTGAAACGTGTACCCAGTTTGGAATAACAGAGGTCATTGTTGTTCTTTTTTTCAGAAAGATAATATCTGTTGTAACGCTGTCTGCATCTTTAAACGTTCCAGAGGGAAGTCTTACTGCGCCTAAAAGGTCACAGCGTTCGGCGAGATACTTTCTCGCTTTATCATTTTTCTTGTCCATTGTGAATTTTGAAGTCACAATGGCAACAATTCCTCCAGGCTTCACCTTATCTACTGCTTTTGCAGCGAAATAGTCATGAATTTTGAAGTGGTATTTGTCATAGGCTTTGTCTGCAATGCCATAATCTCCAAAAGGTATATTACCTATGACCACGTCAAAGCTGTTATTCTTGAATGTTGTTTTTTCAAACCCTTTTATCTGGATATTATCCTCTGGGTAGAGCTGCTTGGCTATTCGTCCTGAAATGCTGTCAAGCTCAACTCCGTAAAGTTTTGAATCTGCCCTCATTTCATCAGGCATTTTTGCAAAAAAGTTTCCAACGCCCATGCTAGGCTCTAGGATGTTTCCACCCTCAAATTGAAATCTTTCCAAAGCAAGATATACGCTGTCTATGACTTCTGGCGGCGTATAGAAGCTTGTCAGTGTTGATGATCTTGCAGCACCATACTCATCAGCGGTCAGAAGCTCTCTTAAGCGAGTCTGCCTTGCTCCCCAACTGTCAGCAGAAACATTCTCATTATCTGCAACAAAAGCTTGAGCAGTTCCGCCCCAACCTGAGTATCTAGCCATTATCTTCTGCTCTTCAGGTGTCGCAAGCCGCTTTTCACTCTCTATTTTCAGCAATGTTTCAATAGCAGCTATATTTGCGTCACATCGAGCAGCAGCTCCGTCCACAACAACATTATCAGGGTCAAAGTGGTATGTGCTTGCCTTGACATTCTTCTTTGGCTTTTCTACCTTTTCGGCTTTGACATCTTTATCAGGTATAGTGGCGGTTTCAGAAACAGGAGATGTTTCAAAGAGTGATATCTGTTCATCAGATGTAGAAGATATAGGAATGCTTTCAGAAACAGACGGTGTTGTCTTTTTTTCTTCAGACAGAACATTATCAGCGATTGTAGGCGTTTCATATGGTATAGGTTTTTCGACCTCACCATTTTTTATCGCAAGCATTTTCTTTTCATAATCGTCGATCTGTTCTCTTGTGAAGTAGGCGTTTTCAGGCATTTTCTCATACAGCTCATTGATCTTAGCTATCTGCTTTTCAACTGTTTCTGCCCACAAGTGCTTTTCTGCACCTGTTTTCAGATAGTAATCACAATCAAGCTTAAGCCTGCCCCAAAGCTTGTCTATTTCAGGCTGTGTTTCATTTGTAGGTGTAGGCACTTCATCGACCAGGTCTGCCATATGTGCGGCTTTTGCAGCTTCAAGCTCAGGTATGATAGAGCTGTATATTGAGTATCTTTTCAGAAAATCAATAACGCCGCCGTATCCGTCCCCTGCGTCTTGGCGTTCAGTGATCGTTTGTCCGTCAGGCATATTGATAGTAAACTTGACCTTATCATAGCCCATAAACTGTGAGAACTCATCATCAGCACCTGCTTCATACCATGCTTTTGCTGAACCGTACTTCTCTATTGCAGCCTTTGCTCCTGCCACCATTTCACTGTCAGCCTGTTCCATGAGCGTGTCAAATTCTGCAACACTGTAGGTCTTGCCGTCTTCAAAGTAATTACTTTCGCTCCATTCACAGGTTATCGTAGGCTCGGATAATGCAGCAGAGGTCTTGACATCATTTGAACTTATATCTGCACTATTTTCTTGCTTTTTACTCTTGACAATATTGCGACTTTGGTGTATAATAATATTAGAGTCAAGATTGTTTGTTAATTCGGAGTATTGTTCTCCCCATCTCTCAAACATTGCTTGGCTTTTTTGTTTATCACAAAAAAGGAGATTGTCTGATTGAACTATTCTTCTGAAAAACTCAGGGAAATTGTTCCTCCCATACACACTTGTAATGAAATTAGAGCTGACATTTTCAACTTCATATCTTCCCTTGCCGTTTGGCTTTATGCTCGCAATTATCGGATTATCACTCTTGTCAACTTCTGATGTTACAACAATGATACTGTCTTTACGATTTGGCGAATCAATAATCATTACAGGATAAGAGAGAAGCTCTGGCAATCTTTTAATCTGCTCAATTTCAAGACCATGCCGATGATTTCTTTCATCAGGCGGTAAAATTGCATTTTTCAAATGCTTTTGTGTATACAGCATAGGCAGCTGTTCACAACCGACATCAATTAAGATCTGCGGTGTGTCACAAACTTTTAGACTCGTGTAGAATGGTAATTTTCCGCTTAAAGCTTCATCAACCTGCTCGGCAAATGTTTTTTCACTCTTGACAACTCCAGAGGAGTCTGTTATACTGCTTGTAGAGCTATTAGGAACAGCAGGGCGTAGCTGGTTTTCAGCCAAACCTATAATTCTTGATGGTTCTATTTTTTTGTCCTGTTGAGTAACATCTGCTGAGATTGTGTCGGCAGAGTTGTCCTGGACTTCAACCGCTTGAACGTTCTGCTTTGAATGCTCTATTACAGCTTTATCAAGATATATCTGAACATCATGTGGATCTATCTGTCCGTCAACTGCCTGATGAAACATCTCAAAGAATGTTTTTATCTCGTCTACCGTTAGCCGTTCATCGACCTCGTTAAGAACAGTAATAGAAATTCCCTCAGAAAAACCCTGCTGCAGCATGGCTTTTTGTTCATCACTATAATCATGGTGAGAGAACATATCTGACAGCTTCAGCCGACCATTGAGCTCATTTACATATGTATAGTAATCATTGAGTATGCCCTTTGGATCAAGTGTTTGCTCAATGACACTCTGAGCATAGTAATCAGATAATAAAGATGATATATGCTGTAGCTCATCGGGCGAATATCGGACGCTTACCCAATGCCGTATGTTATGTTCACCATTTTGTGCAGCTGCCACCACAGCCTGTTTTAATGCAAGTACCTGTTCTTGCGAAAACTTAAGCTTTATAAGGTCTTGGAGTATATCGTCAACCCTATCAGACGTGCTTTCTTGCTTTGCGTTTTTGGCATTGTCAAGAGCTTCGTTTTTGCGGTCAATGGCGATAACTTCTTTTTCAATTTCAAACAGAGTGTCTTTGGCAGCGTGCTGAACAGCTCTGCTGAAAAGAATCATATCTCTTGCATTTTTGATAAGGTCAAGAGCGCTTACATCAACATCGGCGTGCAGATCTATTTTACCTGAAAGATTACATCTTTGAGAAACAACGAACCGCACCACAGAATCCAGTGAATGGCGGTATACCTCAGCCTGTTTTGTGTCAAGTCCCATTTGAGATATTGCATTTTGTACTGACTCAGCAATAGGCGCAGAATTAATACTGTTTGCTGTCATTGCTTCGATACATTCTTTGACCGATCCTGCGTTTATATTGTATCGGTTATTAAGCGTATTGAGCAGCTCAGGTGTATTGCGGTCAGTAAGTGTCCACATCTCAGGCAACTCTTTGCCGCCTGTCTGAGTGACATCATATAAATATCTGCAAGTGTGATTTTTGCCAAAAACAGCAACGCCGTGAGAGCCACGTCTTACATATCGCCCCAGACGTCCCCATTTCTTATACTCAGCGATCTTTGTTGCGTTTCTATTCTGCTGATATACTAGCACAGCGTCTGAATACGGCTGCTTATACATCTTTGCAGAAAATTTGAGATAATCAATGTATTCCTGCTTATTGTTCCTCAGCTGCTCATTGATTTCAAACCATGCTTGTTTTACGGCTTCATACTTATCGTGCTTATCCATTTAAGTTTCCCCTCTTTTATTTTTCAAGAATATTTAAGAGCCGCTCCAAAAGCGCTTTATTCTTGCCTGTATCTGTCATATCCATGATGTTGAGCGCATATCTTACGCCCTCAACAAATCCTAGATCGTGAGCGTCATCAATTACATTCGCTTGTAGTTCACATTCTTCCTCTTGCAGCTGAATTAATCGCTCTCGCCGCCCTTTGTAGGTTTTTACCCAATGGGTCTGAGCATTGTCTGTTTCGTAATCATCTTGAAATCCTATCATGATTTCTTCCAAGATATCAAACTTAGATTTCTTTGGCGTTTCAGCGTTCATGATATTTCTCCTTTCGGTTATATAAAAAAAGAGCGTATGAAATTCTTCACACGCTCGGGTTTACGATTTTAAGTTGTGTGTCACTGTGACACACTTATGTATAACAAAAAACTAATAGTCCTAGTGCTGAAACAACACAGCTAGTTAAGTATGTATTGTGCAACATTTCAGTATAGTTAAAACAGCTATCACCATTTACGGACAGCTTATGAAAGTATTTTTTTATGTACTTTATATTTGCAATTATTATTAGTGCTTTTATCAAAAACCAAATGACATATATTTTTATACGCATTTCTTGGTTAGTTTCAAATAGTATTTGAATGCTTGTAATAACACCTGCAAATCCGAATAACAAAAATATCAATAGTCTGAAATTAATAAATTCATGATTTTGTTTCATAGATACCTCTTGACTATTTGATTTATCATGTTTATACTTTAAGATGAAAGGACGTGTAAACATGATAGGTTTAATAAAAAATATTATCTGTGCGGCTAAAAAAAGCTGTGTATTCGTGGTTGTTGTTTCATTCGCACTGCAACTTTGTTTGTTAGACAGTACTTTCAAGCAAAAACTTGATCAACTTTTATTTTATGATAGCAGCTCGTATGATATTATTAAAATGAGTATTAAATTTAATCAAGCAATAATTATTATCATTATTTGTCTTGATATTTTTCTATACGGCTTGTATTCTTTACTATTTTCAATAGATATGCAACAATACAATATTTCAGTTGATGATATACTATATAAGCA
>PPYF01171893.1_pt1 | contig 26031 bp, 19 predicted proteins | sample 1559871 | NCBI WGS metagenome assembly PPYF01 (sample SAMN08240021, study PRJNA423297) | Human gut metagenome, whole genome shotgun sequencing project. | reverse complement strand
AGCTGATATTCTACCACACTATGAGCAAAACACATTTAACAGAACAGAAGTTTTCCGACTTCGCCCTGCACCCAAAGGTTATCGAAGCCCTTGAAAATAAAGGCTTTCACAACTGCACGCCCATTCAGGCCCTCGCACTGCCGCTTACGCTGGCTGGTCGCGATGTTGCAGGGCAGGCGCAAACCGGTACCGGAAAAACGATGGCGTTCCTGACGTCAACGTTTCATTATCTTCTCTCTCATCCCGCGATTGACGATCGCAAGGTGAACCAGCCACGCGCCTTAATTATGGCGCCGACGCGTGAGTTAGCCGTGCAGATCCACGCTGATGCCGAGCCGCTGGCACAGACGACCGGTCTGAAGCTGGGTCTCGCTTACGGCGGTGACGGTTACGACAAACAGCTAAAAGTGCTGGAAAGCGGCGTCGATATTCTCATCGGCACCACGGGTCGTCTGATCGACTACGCGAAACAGAATCACATCAACCTGGGCGCCATCCAGGTGGTGGTCCTCGATGAAGCCGATCGCATGTACGATCTGGGCTTTATTAAAGATATTCGCTGGCTGTTCCGCCGCATGCCGCCGGCCAACCAACGCCTGAACATGTTGTTCTCTGCTACCCTCTCTTACCGCGTGCGTGAACTGGCGTTCGAACAGATGAACAACGCCGAATACGTTGAAGTCGAGCCGGAACAAAAAACGGGTCACCGTATTAAAGAAGAGCTTTTCTATCCGTCTAACGAAGAGAAAATGCGCTTACTGCAAACGCTGATCGAAGAAGAGTGGCCGGATCGCGCCATCATCTTCGCGAACACCAAACACCGCTGCGAAGATATCTGGGGTCATCTTGCCGCCGATGGTCATCGCGTTGGTTTGCTGACTGGCGATGTGGCGCAGAAAAAACGTCTGCGTATTCTCGACGAATTTACCCGTGGCGATCTGGATATTCTGGTCGCAACCGACGTTGCCGCGCGCGGCCTGCACATTCCTGCCGTGACGCACGTATTTAACTACGATCTGCCGGACGATTGCGAAGACTACGTACACCGCATCGGTCGTACGGGCCGTGCTGGCGCAAGCGGTCACTCGATCAGCCTGGCCTGTGAAGAGTACGCCCTGAACCTACCTGCGATTGAAACCTACATTGGTCACTCGATTCCGGTGAGTAAATACAACCCGGAAGCGTTGATGAACAATCTGCCGAAGCCGCTGCGCCTGACGCGTACGCGCCCTGGCAATGGCCCGCGCCGCTCTGGCGGTGCTCCGCGTAATCGTCGTCGTTCAGGTTAAAAAAGTTATGCCATACACAACATCATTCAGCCTGTATCAGGGCGGCAAGAAAACGAATCCTGATGAGCTTACTTTCAGTGATTCGGGTGAAAAAACGCAGCCAGCACAGATACCGGTTGAAGGATGAAGTGTATGAATTCTACCTCGTTGTACGCCGCTATCGATCTCGGTTCCAATAGTTTTCATATGCTGGTCGTACGCGAGGTAGCGGGCAGCATCCAGACGCTCACGCGCATTAAACGCAAAGTGCGTCTGGCCGCCGGTCTGAACAGCAACAATGTCCTTTCTGCTGAAGCAATGGAACGCGGCTGGCAATGCCTGCGTCTGTTTGCCGAGCGCCTTCAGGATATTCCGCAGCCGCAAATTCGCGTGGTCGCTACGGCTACGTTACGTATCGCGGTAAACGCCAGCGAGTTTATCGCTAAAGCGCAGGAAATCCTCGGTTGTCCGGTTCAGGTCATCAGCGGTGAAGAAGAAGCGCGCCTGATTTATCAGGGCGTGGCGCACACCACTGGCGGAGCGGATCAGCGTCTGGTCGTCGATATCGGCGGCGCCAGCACCGAACTGGTCACCGGAACAGGTGCGCAAACCACCTCCCTGTTCAGCCTGTCAATGGGCTGCGTCACCTGGCTCGAACGCTACTTTACCGATCGCAATCTGGCACAAGAGAATTTCGACGAAGCGGAAAAAGCGGCGCGCGATGTGCTGCGCCCGGTCGCCGATGAACTTCGCTATCACGGCTGGAAAGTCTGCGTCGGTGCCTCCGGTACCGTTCAGGCGTTGCAGGAAATCATGATGGCGCAGGGGATGGATGAGCGCATCACGCTGGCGAAACTGCAGCAGTTGAAACAGCGGGCGATTCACTGCGGTCGTCTGGAAGAGCTTGAAATTGAAGGCTTAACCCTGGAACGAGCGCTGGTGTTCCCCAGCGGGTTGGCTATTCTTATCGCCATCTTCACCGAACTCAATATTCAGTGTATGACCCTGGCCGGTGGGGCATTACGTGAAGGGCTGGTCTACGGGATGCTGCATCTTGCGGTGGATCAGGATATTCGCAGCCGCACGCTGCGTAATATTCAGCGCCGGTTTATGGTGGATACCGAACAGGCGCATCGCGTTGCGAATCTGGCGGTGAGTTTTCTCGATCAGGTAGAAAATGAGTGGCATCTTGAGCCGATCAGCCGCGAACTGCTGATCAGCGCCTGCCAGCTGCACGAGATAGGCCTGAGCGTTGATTTTAAGCAAGCGCCTCAGCATGCCGCCTATCTGGTCCGTAATCTGGATCTGCCGGGCTTCACGCCCGCACAGAAAAAACTGCTCGCCACGCTATTGTTAAATCAGACCAACCCGGTCGATCTCTCGTCGTTGCATCAGCAAAATGCCGTACCGCCGCGTGTGGCGGAGCATCTTTGTCGTCTGCTCAGACTGGCGATTATCTTCGCCAGCCGCCGTCGTGACGATCTGGTGCCAGCTATTACGCTACAGGCATCGAATGAAATTCTCACCCTGGCGCTACCGCCGGACTGGCTGGAACAACATCCGCTGGGGAAAGAGTTGATTGAACAAGAAAGCCAGTGGCAGAGCTATGTCCACTGGCCTTTAGCAGTGCGTGAATGATTCACTGCCGGAGGGCGGCGTAAATGCCTAATCCGGCCTCCAGCCTACGATTTCTCTCTTTTCGCCGCCATCATCGCTTTCAGATTCGCCAGATGGCTTTGCCCTTTCTGCATTCGCTCTTCAGCACTCACCACTTTACGCTCCTGCTCCCAGATCAGATCGTCCTGCGGTAACTCCAGCAGGAAGCGGCTCGGCTCCGGACGCACCAGTTCACCGTACTGACGTCGCTCTTTACACAACGTAAAAATCAGCTCTTTCTGCGCGCGGGTGATGCCGACATAAGCCAGGCGGCGCTCTTCATCAATGTTGTCTTCATCGATGCTGCTCTGGTGTGGCAGGAAGCCTTCTTCCATACCCACCATAAACACATACGGGAACTCCAGCCCTTTCGAGGCATGCAGCGTCATCAATTGCACCTGATCCAGCTCTTCCTCACTCTCGCCGCGCTCCATCATGTCACGTAGCGTGAAGCGGGTGACAACCTGAGTGAGCGTCATCGGCTCATCCAGTTCGCTGCCTTCCAGCATTTCGGTCATCCAGCTAAACAGCTGGTTGACGTTTTTCATGCGCATTTCAGCGGCTTTTGGGCTGGGCGACGTTTCGTAAAGCCATGATTCGTAATCAATTCCGTGGATGAGCTCGCGAACAGCGGCAATCGGCTCACGTTCTGCCAACCGCTGAACCTCGCCCAGCCAGTGGGTAAAACGGGTGAGCGAGTCATAGCCGCGCCCGGTGAGCGTCTGGCTAAGCCCCAGATCAAAACTGGCGGTAAACAGGCTTTTGTTCCGCGTCATCGCCCATTCACCCAGCTTTTGCAGCGTGGCGGGGCCGATTTCACGCTTTGGCGTATTCACAATACGCAGGAACGCGCTGTCATCATCCGGATTGGTCAACACCCGCAGATAGGCCAGCAAGTCTTTAATTTCCGGACGCGAGAAGAACGACGTTCCACCGGAGATTTTGTAGGGGATCCGGTTCTGCATGAGGAATTTTTCGAATACTCGCGCCTGGTGGTTGCCGCGATACAGAATGGCGTAATCTTTGTATTCCGTTTTATTTACAAAGTGATGGGCGATGAGTTCCCCGGTCACCCGCTCGGCTTCATGCTCCTCATTATTCGCACTCAGAACTTTGAGTTCCGCGCCATATCCCAGCTCGGAAAAAAGTCGTTTTTCAAAGACGTGCGGGTTATTGGCAATGAGGATGTTCGCCGCCTTCAGGATCCGCCCGGAAGAGCGGTAGTTCTGCTCCAGTTTGATCACCTGTAACGCCGGAAAATCCTGACTTAACAACACCAGGTTTTGCGGACGCGCCCCGCGCCAGGAGTAAATCGACTGATCGTCGTCCCCTACGACGGTGAATCGCGCCCGGTTTCCCACCAGCAATTTCACCAGTTCGTACTGACTGGTGTTGGTGTCCTGATATTCATCCACCAGCAGATAGCGAATCTTGTTCTGCCAGCGCTCACGCACCTCTTCATTACGTTGCAACAGCAGCGTCGGTAGCAGAATCAAATCATCAAAGTCGAGGACATTGCAGGCTTTCATATGCGCGTCGTACAGCCCGTAGCAGTGCGCAAAGATACGATCGCGCTCGCCTTTCGCACCGGCGGCCGCCTGTGCGGGCGTTTTGAGATCGTTCTTCCAGTTCGAGATCGTCGAGATCAGCTGTTGCAGTATCACTTTGTCGTCTTCAATCAGCCCTTCCGTCAGATCTTTGAGCAGCGCAACCTGGTCCGTGTCATCAAACAGCGAAAAATTCGACTTCATCCCCAGCGCGGCGTATTCGCGTTTAATCACCTCCAGCCCTAGCGTATGGAAAGTGGAGATCATCAACCCGCGCGCTTCTTTGCGTCCCAGCGTCTGTCCGACACGCTCTTTCATTTCGCGCGCCGCTTTATTAGTAAAAGTCACCGCCGCAATGTGTCGCGCCTGGTAACCGCAGCCACGGATCAGATGGGCGATCTTGTTGGTGATCACGCGTGTCTTACCGGAACCCGCCCCCGCCAGCACCAGGCACGGTCCGGTGACGAATTCGACAGCTTGTTGTTGGCCGGGGTTTAAACGCATAGGTAAAAGTGCTCAATCTTCGAACGGGGGACGAATTGTAGCAGAAAGCGAGGTCGAGATTGAGCTTTCCGTAACCGCGCGTAACGCTGCCTGTGAGGGTAAGTAAGCTTGTGCTGCTGTCCAGATTCTGAACAATCCTGAACGCCGATCACACGGAAAAAATTACACAACGCCTGCACAAGAGGTTGAATTAACATATTGAGTATAAAAGAAAAACAGTAACAATAGTCGGACTAAGCTGCTTTGGCTTGTATAAACCGACAAAAAAGAAGACCGTTCATCCCACTTTCTTTGTTTATTCAACCGAAACATTTCTGAACCAAATACGCTAATAAATCAGGTGCTGCCACGTACCGCACCTCCTCTTATGCTGAGCATACAATGAATAAGATCCAGGCCACTTACTACCTACAAGACTCAACCGCTCGCCAGATAGTCCAACGCACGATGGGGATTATCCCCTATTCGGTTAACGTTATGAACGAGCACGGCATGATCATTGCCTCAGGTGAGGCGTCCCGTTTACATCAGCGCCATGAAGGTGCGGTGCTGGCGTTAACTGAAAACCGGATTGTTGAAATCGATTCGGCGACGGCTGACAAACTCAAAGGTGTGAAGCCCGGTATTAACTTGCCAATAAATTTTCGCGATCAGCTTATCGGCGTACTGGGTATCACCGGAGAGCCGGGTGAGGTGAAGGCTTATGCGCAACTCGTCAAGATGGCGTCGGAACTCATTATTGAACAAATGGCGTTACTTGAACAAAAACAGTGGGATAAACGCTACCGCGAAGAGCTAATCAACCAGCTTATTTTACGCGACCCGCCTCCGTCATCGTTAAGCGCCGTGGTCTCATGGTTAGGCGTTAATCTCCAGCTGCCGCGCGTGGTGCTTATCATGGAATTGCAGCAACCTGATCGCGATGCGCTACGTACGCTGATGGATTATTTTGAATACAGTGCCCGTGACCATCTGGTGACATTTTCCGACTTTAACGAGCTGATTATCCTCAAACCCGTCACCCTGAAAAATGGGACTCTCAATAAATCGCTGGAGCAGCACGAGCTACAGAAATTTAAGCATTACGCACAGTCCTGCGGCTTTTCACGGCTCATCGTCGGCGGCTATTTTGCGGGAGAAAATGGCCTGCGACGCTCCTATCAGACAGCGAAATCAACCCAGGCGATGGTGAAAAGGCTGAAGCTTAAGCATCAGTTTATCTTTCACGATGACTACGCGCTGGCCTCATTGCTGGGGGGACTTTCCGGCACCTGGCAAGCGGAAGAGTTATCAAAAATATGGTGCGAGTTGGTTACTCAGGACAGCAAAGGCGTCATGCAAAAAACATTGGAGCACTATTTCGAACATAATTGTGATCTTTCGCAAACTGCCACCAGTCTGCATATTCACGTAAACACCCTGCGCTATCGACTGCAACGCGTTGAAGAGATAACGGGAATAAAAATCAACAACTTGAAACAACTCCTTTGGTTGTACATTGGCATGGAGCTGCAACGGTAGTCTGTATTTTCCTCCAAATTTACATCCTGTCAGACGCGTATTTTTTAGCGGATCCTCACAAGGCTATTCCCGGCGGCTTCTCCATACTGCCTCAGTCAATTTTATGGAGAAAGCAGAAGATGGTTTCAATATCCGCAACAGGCGCCATCATCGCACTCGTGGTGGCGATCGTCTTAATATTACGCAAAGTCTCTCCCGCGTACGGCATGATGGTGGGTGCGCTGGTCGGTGGTCTCGTCGGCGGGGCAGACCTGGTCCAGACCGTCACGCTGATGGTCACGGGTGCGCAGGGCATCACCAATGCCGTACTGCGCATTCTCGCTGCAGGCGTACTGGCTGGTGTGCTGATCGAATCCGGCGCCGCGAACACAATCGCGGAAACGGTAGTGAAAAAAGTGGGCGAAAGTCGTGCCCTGCTTGCCTTAGCCATTGCCACTATGATTCTGACGGCCGTTGGCGTTTTTATCGATGTCGCGGTGATTACCGTCGCGCCGATTGCGCTTTCGATCGCCAGACGCGCCGGGCTATCAAAACTCGCCATTTTGCTGGCGATGATTGGCGGTGGCAAAGCGGGTAACGTCATGTCACCGAATCCCAATGCCATTGCCGCTTCGGATTCGTTCCATGTCCCGCTCACATCCGTCATGATGGGGGGGATTATTCCCGGATTGTTCGGCCTGGCAATCGCCTATTTTCTGGCGAAGCGTCTGAGCCAAAAAGGCTCGATGGTCACGACGGAAGAGATCATTTCTCAGGACACGCACGGCACACAACCCGGATTTCTGGCGGCCATCAGCGCCCCCCTTGTTGCCATTATTCTGTTAGCGCTGCGTCCTGTGGCGGGCATTGCTATCGATCCGCTCATTGCTCTGCCAGTGGGAGGATTAGTCGGCGCAATCCTGATGGGCCGATTTAAACAAAGTAACGCCTTTATGATGTCCGGGCTGACGCGCATGGCACCTGTCGCCATTATGCTGCTCGGTACCGGCACGCTGGCTGGCATCATTGCCAACTCAGCGTTAAAAGAGGTCCTGATCGACGGATTAACCTCTTCCGGTCTCCCTTCTTATCTCCTGGCCCCCATCTCTGGCGCAATTATGTCGATGGCCACCGCGTCGACAACGGCCGGAACCGCCGTTGCAGCAGGCGTGTTCAGTCAAACGCTGCTGGGACTTGGCGTCTCTGCGCTTGCCGGTGCAGTCATGATTCATGCCGGGGCGACGGTTCTGGATCATCTCCCTCACGGCAGTTTTTTCCACGCCACTGGCGGTAGCGTCAGTATGCAAATCCATGAACGCTTAAAACTTCTGCCTTATGAAACCCTTGTTGGTTTCGTCATCGCATTGATTTCGACACTGCTGTTTGGTGTCTTCGGACTCGCCGGGTAAGCACACAATGAAAATAGTTATCGCACCAGATTCATTTAAAGAAAGTTTGTCTGCCATGCAGGTGGCGACGGCTATCGAACAGGGGTTTCGCGAAATATATCCCGATGCCCAGTATGTCAAACTCCCTATGGCGGACGGCGGCGAAGGCACCGTTGAGTCGATGGTGGAGGCCACTGAGGGCCATTACCACTTTATCGATGTCACAGGCCCTCTGGGAACACCGGTCCAGGCACGCTGGGGAATGCTGGGTGACGGGAAGACGGCGGTGATCGAAATGGCTGCGGCGTCAGGTCTCCACCATGTGCCGCCAGAGCACCGTAACCCACTGCTGACCACCAGCTATGGAACGGGCGAGCTCATCCTTGCCGCACTCGATCGGGGCGTTGAGCACATTATTCTTGGCATTGGCGGCAGCGCGACGAATGACGGAGGCGCGGGCATGCTACAGGCGCTGGGCATCGACCTCCTGGATGAAAAAGGAGACGCGCTTCCCGAAGGCGGCGGTGCGCTCAGTAAACTGGCAACAATCGACACTTCCCACGCCGACCCGCGTCTAAAGACGGTCTCCATCACCGTGGCCTGCGACGTCAACAATCCGCTGTGCGGTCCGACGGGGGCCTCTGCCATTTTCGGCCCACAAAAGGGGGCGACGGAAGCGATGGTTGCAGCGTTAGACGGTGCGCTGGCGGTTTATGGCAAGCGACTACAGGAGTTTACCGGTCGGGATGTAATGAATGCGCCGGGCGCTGGCGCAGCAGGCGGAATGGGAGCCGCATTACTCGGTCTACTGGGCGCTGATTTAAAACCCGGTGTGGAGATTGTGATTAACGCGCTGCAACTGGAGCGCCTGGTAGCCGATGCCAGTCTGGTGATCACCGGAGAAGGTCGCCTCGACAGCCAGAGCATCTGCGGCAAAACGCCGATTGGCGTTGCCCGCTGCGCCAAACGCTATCAAAAACCGGTTATTGCGCTTGCCGGCGGTTTGACCCAGGATCATCAGATTGTTCATGAGCATGGGCTGGATGCCGTTTTCTCTGTGTTGACGCGCATCGCCACGCTACCGGAAGCCTTAGAGGACGCGGAATACAATCTGCGCATTTCGGCTCGTAATATTGCCAGCGTCTGGAAGCTGTCGCAGCAGCAAATTCACTAATCCTATATCCAGGCCAGTCACCAACCGCTGGCCTGGATATTCTTTCCCTCTCCCCACATGCTAAAATCGCCCCCTTCATTTCCCCGACTCAAGGCACGATCATGGCAAAAACCGCAGCAGCACTGCATATCCTTGTTAAAGAAGAGAAACTGGCACTGGATCTTCTGGAGCAGATTAAAAACGGCGCCGACTTCGGCAAACTGGCGAAGAAACATTCCATCTGCCCGTCAGGCAAACGAGGCGGTGACTTAGGCGAATTCCGCCAGGGCCAGATGGTTCCGGCGTTCGATAAAGTGGTCTTTTCCTGCCCGGTGCTGGAACCGACCGGCCCGCTGCACACCCAGTTCGGCTACCACATCATCAAAGTGCTGTACCGTAACTAAGCAAAAGCCCAGAGCGTTCAGACTCTGGGCTTTTTTTGCCGGATGGCACGATGCTTATCCGGCCTACGGCTTTGCACTTTTGTAGGTCGGGTCAGGCGTAGCCGCCACCCGACAATGTCGGTTTAACCCGCAACGGCAATGCGCTTCATATCGGTCATATAACCACGCAGTTTCTGGCCGACTTTCTCGATAGCATGGCTGCGAATCGCGTCATTTACATCGCGTAACTGAGCGTTATCCACTGCGCCTTCAGCAATCGCTTTACCCAGGTCGCCGGTCTGCAGCGTGGCCATGAACTCTTTCAGCAGCGGTACGCAGGCATAAGAGAACAGGTAGTTACCGTATTCTGCGGTATCAGAGATCACCACGTTCATTTCGTACAGACGCTTACGCGCAATGGTGTTGGCGATCAGCGGCAGCTCGTGCAGGGATTCGTAGTACGCGGACTCTTCGATGATGCCGGAATCCACCATGGTTTCAAACGCCAGCTCAACGCCCGCTTTTACCATCGCGATCATCAGTACGCCTTTATCGAAGTACTCCTGCTCGCCGATTTTGCCTTCATACTGCGGCGCGGTTTCGAACGCGGTTTTACCAGTCTCTTCACGCCATGTCAGCAGTTTCTTATCGTCGTTAGCCCAGTCAGCCATCATGCCGGAAGAGAACTCACCGGAAATGATGTCGTCCATGTGTTTCTGGAACAGCGGCGCCATAATTTCTTTCAGCTGTTCGGACAGCGCGTAAGCACGCAGTTTTGCCGGATTGGACAGACGGTCCATCATCAGCGTGATACCGCCCTGCTTCAGCGCTTCAGTGATCGTTTCCCAGCCGAACTGAATCAGTTTCTCGGCATATGCCGGGTCAGTCCCTTCTTCCACCAGCTTATCGAAGCACAGCAGAGAACCAGCCTGCAGCATACCGCACAGTATGGTCTGCTCGCCCATCAGGTCGGATTTCACTTCCGCCACGAAGGAAGATTCCAGCACGCCCGCACGGTGACCGCCGGTCGCTGCAGCCCAGGCTTTAGCAATCGCCATGCCTTCGCCTTTCGGATCGTTTTCCGGGTGAACCGCGATCAGCGTCGGCACACCGAAACCACGTTTGTACTCTTCACGCACTTCGGTACCCGGGCACTTCGGTGCCACCATCACGACGGTGATGTCTTTACGGATCTGCTCGCCCACTTCAACGATGTTGAAGCCGTGAGAGTAACCCAGCGCCGCGCCGTCTTTCATCAGCGGTTGTACGGAACGCACTACGTCAGAGTGCTGTTTGTCTGGCGTCAGGTTAACCACCAAATCCGCCTGCGGGATCAGCTCTTCATACGTGCCGACTTTGAAGCCGTTTTCTGTCGCTTTACGCCAGGATGCGCGCTTCTCAGCAATCGCCTCTTTACGCAGGGCGTAGGAGATATCCAGACCGGAATCACGCATGTTCAGGCCCTGGTTCAGACCCTGCGCGCCACAGCCGACAATGACCACTTTTTTACCCTGAAGGTAGCTCGCGCCATCGGCGAACTCATCGCGGCCCATAAAGCGACATTTACCCAGCTGTGCCAGCTGCTGGCGCAGGTTCAGTGTATTAAAGTAGTTAGCCATGGTGGTGTACTCCGTGATGTTGTGTTGTGGTGCTTATTATTCGGTTCGCTGTTCAGCGAGAATGACTCCACAGTACAACAGGAAATTTATTGCGGAAATTGATATATTCACAACGTCACATTGCAATAACTGCAACGTAAAAATTAAGAGGTTCGCCGGTGGATTTACGCGATCTGAAAATGTTCCTGCATCTGGCGGAAAGCCGCCACTTTGGCCGCAGCGCGCGGGCGATGCACGTCAGTCCTTCTACGCTATCACGGCAGATCCAGCGCCTTGAGGAAGACCTCGGGCAGCCGTTGTTTGTCCGCGATAATCGCACGGTCACGCTGACCGAAGCGGGTGAAGAGCTGCGAACGTTTGCCCAGCAGACGCTGTTGCAGTATCAGCAACTGCGCCACACCCTCGATCAGCAAGGTCCGTCGCTATCGGGCGAACTGCATATTTTCTGCTCGGTGACCGCCGCCTACAGCCATCTGCCGCCAATCCTCGATCGCTTTCGCGCTGAGCATCCCTCAGTAGAAATTAAACTCACCACCGGCGACGCCGCCGATGCCATGGAAAAGGTGGTGACCGGCGAAGCGGATCTGGCGATTGCCGGTAAGCCTGAAACGCTGCCGGGCGCGGTGGCGTTTTCGATGCTGGAAAATCTGGCGGTGGTACTCATTGCCCCGGCGCTGCCCTGCCCGGTACGCAATCAGGTTTCGGTGGAGAAACCCGACTGGTCTACGGTGCCATTCATCATGGCCGATCAGGGGCCTGTGCGCCGCCGCATTGAACTGTGGTTTCGTCGCCATAAAATCAGCAACCCGCAGATTTACGCCACCGTGGGGGGTCACGAAGCGATGGTGTCGATGGTCGCACTCGGCTGTGGCGTGGCGTTGCTGCCCGAAGTGGTGCTGGAAAACAGCCCCGAACCGGTGCGCAATCGCGTCATGATTTTAGAGCGTAGCGACGAGAAAACTCCGTTCGAACTGGGCGTCTGCGCGCCGAAAAAACGGCTGCATGAGCCGCTTATTGATGCGTTCTGGAAAATTGTGCTGGAGCGCAAAATTGCCGAGTAGTATCAGCGTCAGGTCTAAAATCAGAGGTAGATTCAGTTTTGCGGAATCTTTTCTGTATAATGACCCGCCATAATACACAGACGGTGTCATTGCCCCTATGACAGCGAAACACAAACTAAATTAGCCATCATTATGATAATCAAGCCAAAAATCCGTGGATTCATCTGTACAACGACCCATCCGACTGGCTGTAAAGTCAATGTGGAAAAGCAGATCGAGTACGTTAAACAAAACGGGAAAATCGAAAACGGTCCTTCCCGCGTGCTGGTCATCGGTGCTTCAACCGGCTATGGACTGGCATCAAGAATCTCCGCAGCGTTTGGCAGCGGAGCCGCCACTATCGGCGTATTTTTCGAAAAACCGGGTACCGAATCTAAACCAGGTTCAGCAGGCTGGTATAACGCCGCGGCTTTCGATGAAGCTGCAAAGCGGGAAGGTCTGTATTCCAAAAGCATTAACGGTGATGCGTTCTCCGACGAATGTCGTGATGAAGTCATCAAGCTCATCAAAGAAGACCTGGGTCAAATTGATTTAGTCGTTTATTCACTCGCTTCCCCGGTTCGTAAAATGCCGAAAACGGGTGAAGTTGTCCGTTCGGCGCTGAAACCTATTGGTGAGGTTTACACCTCTAAAGCGATTGATACCAATAAGGATCAGATCACGACGGCCAGCATTGAGCCCGCAACGGAAGAAGAAGTTCAGAACACCGTGACCGTAATGGGCGGAGAAGACTGGGAGCTGTGGATAGATGCCCTGCGCCAGGCCAATGTGCTGGCCGACGGCGTGAAAACCGTTGCTTATTCTTACATCGGTACCGACCTGACGTGGCCAATCTATTGGCATGGCGCGCTGGGCAAAGCGAAAGAAGACCTTGACCGTGCGGCAGGTGCGCTGCGTAATCAACTGTCTTCAATCAATGGCACAGCCAACGTTGCGGTCCTGAAATCGGTAGTCACACAGGCTTCTTCAGCCATTCCAGTAATGCCGCTGTATATCTCTATGGTCTTCAAACTGATGAAAGAACAAGGGATTCATGAAGGATGCATTGAGCAGATTAACCGTCTGATGACCACCAGCCTGTACGGTGACAAGGCTGCGCTTGATGACCACCAGCGTATCCGCATGGATGACTGGGAACTGCGTGAAGATATTCAGCAGGCATGCCGGGATCTGTGGCCGCTGATCACCACCGAAAACCTGGCGCAAGAAACCGATTATGCAGGCTACAAGCTGGAATTTCTTAACCTGTTCGGTTTTGGCCTCGACGAAGTCGATTACGAGGCTGATGTGAACCCCGAAGTCGAATTTGATGTGGTGACTCTGTAATTTGCTGATGTAAGAGCAAAAACAGACGTCTGATCAAGTCCTGGCTGAAAAGTCAGGACTTTAACTAATCAGAGCAGTGCCGCCCTGCGTAAAGAATATTCCCTACCGCAATCTATGAAACCTTCCCCTTGTTAAGCCGTTCCCAAAAACAGAACAAGTAGTCTGTGATGCTTGAGAGACGGCGTTGTGGCGATAACATTGGGTGAAAGGCGTCGGCACTTGCTACACGAAAATATATTTATGTGTAATGCCTGACGCACAGAGTAAATCATCACCTTATAGATATTAATAAATAACGAATAAACTGTTACTATTTTTCATGCCATAAACCAGTAGACTTAATAACGACAACTCCTGTACGATGCAATCTGATGTTAGATATATATAACGCAAATTAAGTTGTGAATTAACTTAACGCATATTATCCACACAGGGTATATTAACTAGCACCCATTCATATTCCAAATCATTCAGAATATGAATTAAATTGAAGTTGCCATTAGATATATAGAGCCTATCCCAATAGGTGTACTTTTACAGTCATGTTGCAACACGGGTGGCACGGCACAAAAGGTTCATAGCCGGAATACGTGAGGAGGACTCGCTTCACACGCCTTTCAGGCTGCTCTGATGGTCGTTCAAACGCCTGCCCAGGTTCAGAATGCCAAATGTAATAGCCCATTGGGATAGACTCTTAATCCTGCTCATGGATCGGAGCTTACTATTATGCATTCAACGCATTTTCATCGATTTGGTTATTCAGATAATTTATTAACTCCCGCCAACTATATTTCTCGACAGGTTGCCTTCTCCCCTGTTGAGATACCGGCGGCAGAGCCCGCGCCCCTGGTTTCGGCAATCATTCCATGCCTGAATGAAGAACTTACGCTTGCTATCTGTATTAAGAAAGTAACAGAAGCGTTTACTCGCCTGGGTATTCAAGGTGAAATTATCATCGGTGATAATGGCTCAACAGACCAATCCGTTGAAATTGCAAAATCACTGGGTGCCCGAGTTATTCATCAGTCCGTCAAAGGTTATGGCGCAGCAATAAGCGCGGCTGCCAGTGCGGCAAAAGGTAAATATCTCATTATGGCTGATGCCGATGACTCCTATGACTGGAGCCAGCTAGATATTTTCGTCGATGCACTGGAAAGCGGTGCAGACTTTGTTATGGGTAATCGATTTGCTGGAGGAATTGAACCAGGGGCAATGCCTCCTCTGCATCGCTATCTGGGAAATCCACTGCTTTCCGGCATAGCCAGGCTGCTTTACCACTCACCCATTCGCGATTTCCACTGTGGGATGCGGGCCTTTACCCGCGAAGCATTTCAAAAAATGGCCACTCGTTCTACCGGTATGGAATTTGCCTCTGAAATGATCATTAACGCGCACCGCGCAAGACTCATCATTCATGAAGTGCCTATCAAGCTCTATCCGGACAAACGCAACCGCCCTCCTCATTTACGTTCATTTCGTGACGGCTGGAGACATCTGCGTCTTCTCATCGCTCATGCCCCAGACAGGCTCTATTTGATCCCTGGCTTTACGCTACTACTGCTCGGAGCTATCGGCCTTGCGCTACTTGCCGCAGGCCCCATAGAAATCAACGGTTACTATTTTGGTATCCATTTCGTTGCCCTGGCGACAATGTCGACGCTTATTGGTCTTATCGCGGTCCTGTTAGGCGTGCTAGCGAAGGTCGCCATCGCCATTAACCACCCGATTGCGGAAAGCCGGGTTATCCCCTGGCTCATGCGCTCGCACCCTCTCGAGTGGCTGGTATTCAGCGGATCTGTGCTTGCCATAGCCGGTTTTTTTGCCGACCTCCTCCTTGCTTTTCACTGGATATTTACCCGTGGCTCAATGGAACAGTCGGTACACATTGTTTTTGCCATCAGCACAGCCTGCATCGCTGGAGTGCTGATGGTCCTGGCCGGATTCGTACTACAGCTCCTGCTGGACAGCCTGAACCGGCATGATTCAGATACCTCACCGCAAGGACCCGGAGTATGAAAAGAAACAGGGCCACCCCTCGAATTTGGCACACTGACTGGCTGTTGTTACGTGCACTGGCGAGACGATTACGCGAGCAAGCAGAACGTCACATTCAGCCAAATACCTTCATGATCGACTTTGGCTACGGCGATTCCCCCTATGCTGAAATGATGCGTCAGTTGAATATTAACTATTGTGGTGCCGATCTTGATGACAGCGGTACACTCAAAATTGACCCACAGGGACGTATCCCTTTAGCTGATGGTGCCGCAGGAGCCATACTTTCCGTCCAGGTACTGGAACACGTCAGAGATCTTGATGCGTATTGCGCTGAAATTCGGCGTTTGTTAAATGATGATGGTCTCTTGTTACTCTCCACGCACGGAACCTGGCTCTATCATCCTCATCCGGAAGATCACCGCCGCTGGACCCGCACCGGTCTCATATCCGATCTTACCGATCGCGGGTTTGTGGTTGAAGAAGTCGACGCTCTGGTTGGCCCATTGGCTACAACCACCATTATTCGCCTGACAGGTTTTGCGTTTTTCATCCGTCGGCTCCCCCTCATCGGCGGCGTTCTAGCCTCAGGTCTGGCCGTCATGATGAATCTGCGCGCCATGTTCGAAGATTATGTCACGCCGGCGCAAGTACGGCATGACAACGCCTGCGTATTTTTACTTCGTGCCCGGAAAGCACCCCGATGAAAATTCGCACCTCTTTTACTTATCTCTGCATTTCTGGCTGCTGTTTCCTGGGACATAATGCCATCATGATCGTGGCGGAAAGTTTATGCGTTGCGCTCTGGTTAGCGATCCTGTTGTCTTTCGCCATCATCGCTACCGTCGGTTATATCCTGCACAGCTTATTCACGTTTAAACAGCCGCTTTCATTTGCTGGCTTTGGCCGTTATACCATCAGCATGTTGTTGAATATCCCTCTTGCCTTTGTCAGCACCTGGATTTGGTATCACTGGCTGGAATTTCCGATGACCATCGCTGCGCCGCTTGCTTCGCTCTGCATGCTCGTGCTGAATTTTCTCCTTAGCCGTTGGGCTATCAGCACGTCAGGTCGCAGTAAAGCCATACAAATATGATTAACGTTCCCCTTAATCCGCACTATCAACAGAAGACGGTATCACACCATCTCGTGGTTTATCCCCATTCGATGCGTCTGGTGAGGGTCTAGCCAGTGAATATCTTGACGATCAGCCATTTCTACGAGGCACACGGCGGGGGTATTGAACGCGTTGCCGGGCATTTGTGCCGCCAGTTCGCACACCTGGGAGCGACACCGTATTGGGCAGCCAGCGCCAGCGATACGTTACCTACCGGTAATCTCAACATTATCGCGTTACGCTGCGTCGATCCGTTGGAGAAACTCACCGGTCTGCCAATGCCGTTACCTGGCCCTACAGCCATTTGCGCACTTAGCGACGCCGTCCGGCGTAGCGACGTGGTGGTGATTCACGATGCGCTCTATGCCACATCAATCCTTGGTATGATGATGGCCAAACTCCACGCGAAGCCCGTCATTCTGATTCAACATATTGCCGCCATTCCTTTCAGATCACCCGTACTGCGTCTGCTTATGCGGCTGGCTAATTTGGTCGTAACACGCCCGATGTTATGGGCCGCCGATGCCAGGGTATTTATTAGCGATACTGTCCGCCACGACCTGCTTGGGACCCCTGCGCGTTATCCGTATAAATTGCTGTTTAACGGGGTTGATAGCACCATTTTCTATCCCTCCGTGACTTCAGTATCCAGTCAAACTCCGCTGGCAAGATACAACCTCCCGCCTTGTGCCCGGCGCATACTATTCGTGGGTCGTTATGTTGAAAAGAAAGGGTTGTCGATACTGCACGCTCTGGCAATAACCAGACCGGAATGCCAGTTTTTACTGGCCGGAAACGGCCCACTTCGCCCCGCAGAATGGGGATTGAGCAACGTTTACGATCTTGGCGTTCAGGCCCCCCGCGCACTGGCAGAGCTTTATCGCTGTGCGGATGTTCTTCTGTTACCGGCCGTCGGAGAAGGTTATCCCCTTGTTATCCAGGAGGCAATGGCTTGTGGATTACCCGTCATCTGTGGTAGCCCGGCTCACAGAGCCGATCCCGTAGCGGCAAGCTGGATACATGGTGTGAACATAGACCTCAACGAGCCACAACGTTCGGCACAGTTCTGCTCTGTCGCAATAGATAACTGCGTGCTCTCCCTTCACGAACGTGAGGCCATGATTTGTTATGCCAGAGAACATTATAGCTGGCGAAAAATGGCGCAGGAAATCATGGAGTTGGTGCTAAATGGAGATGGAGATAAAGCCAATGGCAAAGCCAGAAGATAATAAAATGGATACCTCCGGCACGCTTTTTATTGGCGCCTGCCCGCGCAGGTTAACGCTCCTCCTTAGTGTGAGTATTGCCATTAAAGTTACGCTTATTTTCGTTTTTGCCTGGCATATTCTCTTGATCATGGATGAGTTTGCCCAACTTGGCTACGCCAAGTATTTTGCTAATGGACTATTCGACACGATTCACCCCCCTAAGGCCGTAGGGTTTGCGGTGTTTTATAAACTGGCTCACCTGATTGGCTGGGATGCGGTTTCGATCATTCTCGTCGCGCGGATGCAGACGGCACTCCTCGCTTGTGGAACCCTGCTGCTGGTCTATGCCTGCGCGCGTGCGCTGGGCGAGCAGCGCTTACGGGCGCTTTTTATTATTCTCGTTTTACTCTGTTTTACGAATTTTATGGAGCGCATCTTCCGCACCCGTTCAGAGCCCCTGGCGCTGTTTTTCGCCCTGGCCGCCGTGCTGGTAATTCTGCGCGGCCATACGCTCAACGCAAGAAAGATTTTTATCGCCGGTATCCTGAGCGGACTGGCGTTTTTAGTTACCCAAAAATCAGCGTTCTTCAATCTGGCGCTTGGGCTTGGATTGGTGATTGACGCTACGCTGCGCAAACATTTCATCGATGCTATCGTTCGCGGCTTTTACTTAACCGCCGGTTGGTTACTTCCTGCAATTGCCTATTGCTTTATATTTGGCGGCAGCGACCCGTTACGTATCGCTGAAGGTTTGATCTTCGGTCCGGTAGAAGTGGCGGTATACAGCAGCGAAGCCTATAACGGGATTCGCGTATATGTCTTGCAAACCCTTTTAGACAATACGCTTCTCTATCTGCTCTGTTTTAGCGGCATGATAATGGCATTAAAGCGCTGGAAAACCTTGAATGAAAAAACGCGCATCGCCCTGATTTTTTCATTCGTCATTACCACGTTAGTTTTCACTCATAACCAGCCCTGGCCCTATGTGTTTATTATGGCGCTACCGTTTATATCGCTCTGGTCCCTCGTCCCGCTAGATAGCCTTCTCGCCCAAAACCGCAGGCCAGCCACGAGATTATTTATCCTGGCGGTGACAACAGTAACCCTGGTTTCAAGCTACTGTCTCAATCTCAGCTACCTGAAAATTAACAATGTGCAACAACTTGAACTGGTTACCAGAGCAGAAGCACTGCTCAAACCTGACGAAAAGTATTTTGATGGTATAGGGATGCTGCCCAACAGGCTGGAGCCGACGACGCTATGGCTCGATGCCTGGTATGTTTTAAAGACACGGCGAGAAGGTAAACATTCCGAAGCCTGGCAAGTGCTGACTCAGTCCCCCCCGAAAGTCATTATATGGTCCTACCGGTTGAGTAATATCTATTCTGCTATCGCAGAAGCCATCGACAACAGCTACGTCAAGGTCGCGCCAAATATAAGATTGGCGGGGCGACAACTACACATTGGCCGTCAGGAGGAATTTAACGTACCGCTGTCCGGAAGATATCAGTTGTACAGTGAAACCGGCACCCCCATATCAGCACAAATAAACGTGGAAGGGATCACACTCGCCCCGCCGGTTACTTTGTCGGCAGGCGCTAAAACTATCACCTTACTTAATGGTCCGGAGAAGGCGCTATTGTTGCCGGAAGGAAATTATGATGGGTTGTTCAAAGACGGAGATGATAACAATAAACTGTTTGCCCATACGTATTACCGTTGAGCTTACAAAAAAACAGGAGATAACCCGGTCAGGTCATCTCCTGTTAAGCCGCGGTTAGCCTGCAAGAAAAAAGCGGAATGCCGGGTTATGCGTTTCGTCGTGACACTCATAGCCCAGTTCTTGCAAACGCGTTTCGAAATCCGGTTCGTGATCGCCCAGTTCAAACGCGGCCAGTACGCGGCCATAGTCCGTGCCGTGGCTGCGGTAATGGAACAACGAGATATTCCAGTGGGTCCCCAGCGTATGCAAGAACTTGAGCAGCGCGCCGGGTGATTCCGGAAATTCGAAGCTGAATAAACGTTCCTGTAGCGGTTTCGATGGACGACCGCCAACCATGTAGCGTACGTGCAGCTTCGCCATTTCGTCGTCAGAGAGGTCAACCACGCTGTAGCCACCGTCGCGCAACAGATTCAGGATCTCCGTGCGTTCTTCCATCCCCCTGCTCAACCGGACACCGACGAAAATGCAGGCGTTCTTATCATCGGCAAAGCGATAGTTAAATTCAGTGACTGAGCGACCACCCAGCAGTTGGCAAAACTTCAGGAAGCTGCCTTTTTCTTCCGGAATGGTCACTGCCAGCAGCGCCTCACGCTGTTCGCCCAGCTCGCAACGCTCGGAAACGTAGCGCAGACCGTGGAAATTGACGTTAGCCCCGGAAAGGATATGCGCCAGACGTTCGCCGCGGATATTGTGCTGAGCGACGTACTTTTTCATTCCCGCCAGCGCCAGCGCGCCGGAAGGCTCTGCGACTGCGCGAACATCTTCGAACAGGTCTTTCATCGCCGCACATATCGCGTCGCTATCCACGGTGATGATGTCGTCGAGATATTCCTGACACAGACGGAAGGTTTCATCGCCAATGCGTTTTACCGCGACACCTTCGGCGAACAGGCCAACGCGTGGGAGATCGACCGGATGGCCCGCATCCAGCGCCGCTTTCAGACAGGCGGAGTCTTCCGCCTCCACCGCAATCACTTTGATTTGCGGCATCAATTGCTTAATCAGTACCGCCACGCCCGCCGCCAGACCGCCGCCGCCGACCGGTACAAATACACGATCAAGATGCGCATCCTGCTGCAGCAGTTCCAGCGCCAGCGTCCCCTGACCGGCAATCACCATCGGATGATCGAATGGCGGAACCCAGGTAAAACCCTGTTGCTGCGACAGTTCAATCGCTTTCGCTTTCGCTTCATCAAAGTTTGCGCCATGCAGCAGCACTTCGCCGCCAAACCCGCGAACGGCATCGACTTTGATATCGGCCGTCGCAACAGGCATCACGATCAGCGCCTTCACGCCCAGACGAGCGGAGGAAAACGCCACGCCCTGGGCATGGTTGCCTGCAGAAGCGGTGATCACCCCGTGAGCTTTTTGCGCCTCGGTCAGCCCTGCCATCATCGCGTAAGCGCCTCGAAGCTTGAAGCTGTGAACGGGCTGCCGGTCTTCGCGCTTCACGAGGATCACGTTATCAAGGCGCGATGAGAGCTTTTCCATTTTTTGTAGCGGCGTCACCTGCGCCGCTTCGTATACCGGCGCGCGGAGCACCGCACGCAGATATTCTGCCCCTTCCGGGGCTGCTGACAGAGGTTGTGATTCGGCCATCATCAGCCTCCCAGTTTCGATTTATCGCGGACCGCGCCTTTATCGGCGCTGGTCGCCAGGCTGGCATAGGCGCGCAGCGCAAACGACACCTGACGCTGACGATTTTTCGGAGTCCACGCTTTGTCGCCGCGTGCTTCCTGAGCTTCACGACGCGCAGCAATTTCCGCATCGCTCAGTTGCAGTTGAATGCCACGGTTTGGAATATCGATAGCAATCATGTCACCGTCTTCAATGATCGCGATATTGCCGCCGCTGGCCGCTTCCGGTGAAACGTGACCAATGGAGAGGCCAGAGGTGCCGCCAGAGAAACGACCGTCGGTAACCAGTGCGCACGCTTTGCCGAGGCCCATCGACTTGAGGAAGGTGGTCGGGTAAAGCATTTCCTGCATCCCCGGTCCGCCTTTCGGCCCTTCGTAGCGGATCACGACCACATCGCCTGCCACCACTTTGCCGCCGAGGATCGCGTCAACCGCCTCATCCTGGCTTTCATACACTTTGGCCGGGCCAGTGAACTTCAGAATACTGTCATCCACGCCGGCGGTTTTGACGATGCAGCCATTTTCCGCGAAGTTTCCGTAAAGTACCGCCAGACCACCATCTTTGCTGTAGGCATGTTCCAGCGAACGGATACAACCTTCAGCGCGATCGTCATCCAGCGAGTCCCAGCGGCAATCCTGCGAGAACGCTTCTGTAGTCCGAATACCCGCAGGGCCTGCGCGGAACATCTGCTTCACGGCGTCATCTTGCGTCACCGTGATGTCATACTGCTCAAGGGTTTGCGGCAACGTCAGCCCCAGCACGTTCTTCACGTCCCGGTTCAACAGGCCCGCACGATCCAGCTCGCCCAGAATCCCCAGCACCCCGCCCGCACGGTGAACATCTTCCATATGGTATTTCTGCGTACTCGGCGCCACTTTGCACAGCTGCGGCACTTTACGGGAAAGTTTGTCGATATCACTCATTGTGAAATCGATCTCCGCTTCCTGCGCCGCCGCCAGTAAGTGCAGAACGGTATTGGTGGAACCGCCCATCGCGATATCCAGCGTCATGGCGTTCTCAAACGCTGCCTTGCTGGCTATGCTGCGCGGCAGCGCGGAGGCGTCATCCTGCTCGTAGTAACGTTTAGTCAGCTCAACAATGCGTTTACCGGCATTGAGGAACAACTGTTTACGGTCGGCGTGAGTCGCCAACAGCGAACCGTTACCCGGCTGTGACAGGCCCAACGCTTCGGTCAGACAGTTCATCGAGTTCGCGGTAAACATCCCGGAACAGGAGCCACAGGTCGGACAGGCGGAACGTTCAACCTGATTACTCTGATCGTCAGAGACTTTCGGGTCCGCGCCCTGGATCATGGCATCGACCAGATCGAGCTTGATGATTTTATCAGACAGCTTGGTTTTCCCGGCTTCCATCGGACCGCCGGAAACGAAGATCACCGGAATGTTCAGACGCAGGGAAGCCATCAGCATCCCTGGGGTGATTTTGTCGCAGTTGGAGATACAGACCATTGCATCGGCACAATGGGCATTCACCATGTACTCCACCGAATCTGCGATCAGCTCGCGCGACGGCAGTGAATAAAGCATGCCCCCGTGACCCATAGCGATACCATCATCCACGGCAATGGTATTGAACTCTTTCGCCACGCCGCCGGACGCTTCAATCTGTTCAGCGACCAGTTTACCGAGATCGCGCAGGTGCACGTGTCCTGGCACAAACTGGGTGAATGAGTTCACGACGGCAATGATCGGTTTGCCAAAATCGGCATCCGTCATTCCGGTTGCGCGCCACAGCGCGCGGGCTCCTGCCATATTGCGGCCATGAGTGGTGGTAGCGGAACGGTACTTAGGCATGCGTTATTTACTCCTGGTGTCTGTAAAACGGGACGGTGCGTGCCGTCCCATTTATCTTTAATTATGAATTTACCTGATCCAACCAGCCCCATTTGTCCTCGGTTTCGCCGGTGAACAGGCCGAAGAACGCTTGCTGGATGCGTTTGGTGACTGGACCACAGCGGCCTTCGCCCACCTGAATGCCGTCAACGCTGCGAACCGGGGTGATTTCCGCCGCGGTACCAGACATGAAGACTTCATCCGCCAGATACAGGGATTCGCGGGACAGGACCTGCTCGCGCACTTCAATACCCAGTTCTTTCGCCAGTTTAATGATGGCGTCACGGGTGATCCCCGGCAACGCGGAAGAGGTAAACGGCGGGGTAAACAGCACACCGTCTTTCACTTCAAACAGGTTTTCACCAGCGCCTTCGGAGATGTAACCATTCACATCCAGCGCAATACCTTCCTGATAGCCATGACGACGCGCTTCGCTACCCACCAGAAGTGACGAAAGGTAGTTACCACCCGCTTTTGCGGCGGTCGGGATAGTGTTAGGTGCGGCACGGTTCCACGAGGAAACCATTGCATCGATCCCTTGTTCCAGCGCTTCAGCGCCCAGGTACGCGCCCCACGGGAACGCAGCGATAATGACGTCGGTGGTGTATCCCGGAGGCGGGTTCACGCCCATGCCTACATCGCCAACAAACACCAGCGGGCGAATATAAGCGCTGGTCAGGTTGTTTTTACGGATCACCTCACGGCAGGCTTCCATCAACTCATCCACGCTCTGAGAGACCGGGAAACGATAAATTTTGGCTGAGTCATGCAGGCGTTGCATATGTTCACGATGACGGAACACCACCGGGCCTTTGTGCGAGTCATAGCAACGGATGCCTTCAAAGACAGACGTACCGTAGTGCAGCGCGTGGGACATCACGTGAACTTTCGCGTCTTCCCAACGAACCATCTCGCCATTGAACCAAATGTAATCAGCTTTTTTCGTCGTCATTTCTTCTTCCTGTCACGCTTACGCGCGGATTTGTTGTGATGTTGTTGTGCTCTGGCAGATGGCAACATGTGCCACATCCACCAGCTTACTTAACTGACTAAACAGTAAGTCGACCGACCGTGGACTGGCAACGGTCAATTCGATATTTATATTCTGCGCGTCACGGGCGGCTTCCATATTCATGGCACATACCTGAAAACCACGGTGGCGTACCACACGTAAAACACGTTCCAGCGTTTCCGGGTTAAAGCGAGCCTCTACGGCGACCTGATGTTGCATCATGATAATTTCTCCAGCATTTCAGCGTTGCTGGCGCCAGGCGGCACCAGTGGCCAGACATTCTCAAGTTCGTCGATTGAGACATGAAGCAGGTATGGCCCGTCGCTGTTCAGCAGGGTATCGAGCGCCGCTTCAACCTGGTCTTTTCGGGTGATGTGTTGGCCAGGGATGCCGAAGGCGCTGGCTAACGTGAGGAAATCGGGGTTATCGGTTAAGGTGGTTTCGCTATATCGTTCCTGGAAAAACAGCTGCTGCCATTGTCGAACCATACCTAACCGTTGGTTATCCAGTAAAACTATCTTCAACGGTAACTGCTTACGTTTTACGGTGCCCAGCTCCTGAACATTCATCATGAAGGAGCCGTCACCGGAGATACAGATAACGGTGTCGTCCGGTCGCGCAACCTGCGCCCCAACGGCAGCCGGTAAACCAAAGCCCATCGTGCCTAAGCCGCTGGAGGTGATGAAATTCTCCGGGCGACTGTAGGTCATATGTTGTGCAGACCACATCTGATGCTGACCGACATCCGTCGTTACAACACAGTTGGCAGGCTTACGCTCCGACAGCTGTTTCAGCAGCAGCGGCGCGTAGATGGCCTCCCCTGGATGATCGTAGCGCCAGGTGTGGTCAGTACGCAGTTCCGCATTACGCTGACGCCATTCATCGATGTCGACCGGTTGTTGCAGCGCAGGCAGCAGTGCATTCAAATCGCCCTGCAAGGTGACATGCGCCCGGCGCAGTTTGTTCAGTTCAGCCGGATCGATATCCATGTGGATAACACTGGCATGGGGCGCGAAAGTATCCAGTTTGCCGGTCACCCGGTCATCAAAACGTGCACCTATGGCAATCAACAAATCACATTCCTGCACGGCAAAATTCGCGGCTTTGGTGCCATGCATACCCAGCATCCCCAGATAGTAGGGATAATCCGCCTCAACAGCCCCCAGGCCTTTCAGCGTGCAGGTCACCGGCATTTGCGTTACCGCAATAAACTCACGCAGCGCCGGAACCGCCTGCGCCATCCCTACGCCACCTCCCACATACAGCATCGGTTTTTGCGCCTGAGCCAGCATGTTACGCGCCTGCTCAACGTCAGCCTGAGGGAAAACTGCCGCGTTTTCGACGGTCGTGAAATACGGTTCCAGCGCCCCGCTGGCTAACTGGATATCTTTCGGGATATCAACCAGAACCGGACCCGGACGACCCGTGTTAGCGACCTCAAACGCCTCCGCCATGATGCGTGGCAGCTCTTCCAGTGACTGCACCAGGAAACTGTGCTTGGTGCAGGCCAACGACAACCCCAGTACGTCCACTTCCTGAAACGCATCAGTGCCGATGAACGGCGCAGCAACCTGCCCGGTGATCGCGACAACAGGGACCGAATCTAACAGCGCATCTGCAAGTCCGGTGATCAGGTTGGTTGCCCCCGGACCAGAAGTAGCGATGCAGACCCCCGTTTTACCGGTGGAACGGGCATAGCCAATGGCTGCGATCGCGGCCCCCTGTTCGTGTCGGCACAGCAGGTGTTCCACGCCACCGTCGTACAACGCATCGTAGACCGGCATAATTGCGCCACCGGGATAGCCGAATACGGTGTCGACCCCCTGTGCACGCAACGCATGTACCACCCACTGTGCTCCATTCATAGTTAGTTCCCCGTCATAAGTCTGAAGAAACAGAATTTTATGCTGTTATTCATTTTCTGCTCCTCTGTTGTGTTTTTAAGGTCAAAAAAAACCCCCGGACCTTTCGGTGCGGGGGTCTTAGTTCGTTAAAGCTTGATTTTTAAGCCTTTCCTCGTCCAAGTGCAGCCCCGCACGGTGGGATAATAATCACCACCACGCTAATCACGACCAGGCTA
>PPYF01298504.1_pt1 | contig 26032 bp, 34 predicted proteins | sample 1559871 | NCBI WGS metagenome assembly PPYF01 (sample SAMN08240021, study PRJNA423297) | Human gut metagenome, whole genome shotgun sequencing project. | reverse complement strand
GCGACACTACCAGCAATACTGATAATGTAAGGAATGCGTTGCCCGTTGGTACCAAGAAACTGTTCCAGAACTGCCTGACGGCGCAGATTCGAGCTTATATAGAAGTTCAGCAAACGTGACAGAGGTAAATAGATCTCGGCAACTTCTTCTAACGAGAGATCTTCATTAATACCTTTGAGACGGGCGATCTCATCTTCCGATAACGTCATAGGTACGGAATCACGCAGAGCTGCCCACTGGTTGCGGTCAAACTGTAGGTAAGGCGTCATTAACGGTCGCATAAAATGTGACCAATAAAACAAATTATGCAATTTTTTAGTTGCATGAACTCGCATGTCTCCATAGAATGCGCGCTACTTGATGCCGACTTAGCTCAGTAGGTAGAGCAACTGACTTGTAATCAGTAGGTCACCAGTTCGATTCCGGTAGTCGGCACCATCAAGTCCGGTGGGGTTCCCGAGCGGCCAAAGGGAGCAGACTGTAAATCTGCCGTCACAGACTTCGAAGGTTCGAATCCTTCCCCCACCACCAATTTCGGCCACGCGATGGCGTAGCCCGAGACGATAAGTTCGCTTACCGGCTCGAATAAAGAGAGCTTCTCTCGATATTCAGTGCAGAATGAAAATCAGGTAGCCGAGTTCCAGGATGCGGGCATCGTATAATGGCTATTACCTCAGCCTTCCAAGCTGATGATGCGGGTTCGATTCCCGCTGCCCGCTCCAAGATGTGCTGATATAGCTCAGTTGGTAGAGCGCACCCTTGGTAAGGGTGAGGTCGGCAGTTCGAATCTGCCTATCAGCACCACTTCTTTTCTCCTCCCTGTTTTTTGACACCCCGACCCGTCACTACGCACACGTAGACTGCCCGGGGCACGCCGACTATGTTAAAAACATGATCACCGGTGCTGCTCAGATGGACGGCGCGATCCTGGTAGTTGCTGCGACTGACGGCCCGATGCCGCAGACTCGTGAGCACATCCTGCTGGGTCGTCAGGTAGGCGTTCCGTACATCATCGTGTTCCTGAACAAATGCGACATGGTTGATGACGAAGAGCTGCTGGAACTGGTTGAAATGGAAGTTCGTGAACTTCTGTCTCAGTACGACTTCCCGGGCGACGACACTCCGATCGTTCGTGGTTCTGCTCTGAAAGCGCTGGAAGGCGACGCAGAGTGGGAAGCGAAAATCCTGGAACTGGCTGGCTTCCTGGATTCCTACATTCCGGAACCAGAGCGTGCGATTGACAAGCCGTTCCTGCTGCCGATCGAAGACGTATTCTCCATCTCCGGTCGTGGTACCGTTGTTACCGGTCGTGTAGAACGCGGTATCATCAAAGTTGGTGAAGAAGTTGAAATCGTTGGTATCAAAGAGACTCAGAAGTCTACCTGTACTGGCGTTGAAATGTTCCGCAAACTGCTGGACGAAGGCCGTGCTGGTGAGAACGTAGGTGTTCTGCTGCGTGGTATCAAACGTGAAGAAATCGAACGTGGTCAGGTACTGGCTAAGCCGGGCACCATCAAGCCGCACACCAAGTTCGAATCTGAAGTGTACATTCTGTCCAAAGATGAAGGCGGCCGTCATACTCCGTTCTTCAAAGGCTACCGTCCGCAGTTCTACTTCCGTACTACTGACGTGACTGGTACCATCGAACTGCCGCAATCCGTGAAGGCGGCCGTACCGTTGGCGCGGGCGTTGTTGCTAAAGTTCTGGGCTAATTACACGTTAATTAGTTTTGAATTGAAAAGGGCGCTTCGGCGCCCTTTTTGCATTTGTTGACTGCATATCTTATTCGTACTGTCAGAACGAATAAATTATTCATATTTAAAATATCAATTCAATTTAATATTTTAAATATGAATGTTTCTGTTTTTAAAATGCTTCATTTGTCAGGCTTTTTTCTTATTTTTCATGCCGCACTTTAATTCATATTGAAGGGTTCTCGTAAAACGTAAATAATTCCTGCGTAGGACTTTTGTTTTGCAGTTTTTACGTTACAAGGGATTATAATGAAATTAAATATATTTACTAAATCTATGATTGGTATGGGGCTGGTGTGTTCCGCTCTGCCAGCATTGGCAATGGAAGCATGGAATAACCAACAAGGTGGTAATAAATATCAGGTTATTTTCGATGGCAAAATTTATGAAAATGCCTGGTGGGTTTCTTCTACAAATTGCCCGGGAAAAGCGAAAGCAAATGATGCAACTAACCCGTGGCGTTTAAAGCGTACCGCAACAGCTGCTGAAATTAGTCAGTTTGGCAATACACTTTCCTGCGAAAAGAGCGGAAGCTCATCTTCTTCAACTTCAAATACGCCAGCATCTAATGCGCCAGCATCTAATACGCCTGCTAATGGCGGTTCGGCTACACCAGCACAGGGCACTGTTCCGTCTAATTCTTCTGTAGTTGCCTGGAATAAACAGCAGGGCGGTCAAACCTGGTATGTCGTCTTTAATGGTGCGGTATATAAAAATGCCTGGTGGGTAGCCTCTTCTAACTGCCCGGGTGATGCGAAAGGCAATGATGCCAGCAACCCATGGCGTTATGTTCGTGCCGCTACGGCAACGGAAATCTCAGAAACCAGTAATCCACAGTCTTGTACTTCAGCACCACAGCCTGCACCGGATGTGAAACCGGCTCCTGATGTTCAGCCAGCCCCAGCTGATAAGTCAAACGACAACTATGCTGTCGTAGCCTGGAAAGGTCAGGAAGGTTCTTCTACATGGTACGTTATCTACAACGGCAGCATTTATAAGAACGCTTGGTGGGTAGGCGCGGCAAATTGCCCAGGCGATGCGAAAGAAAACGATGCCAGCAACCCATGGCGTTATGTTCGCGCGGCAACGGCAACAGAAATCACTCAGTATGGTAACCCAGGCTCCTGTTCCGTTAAGCCGGATAATAATGGCGGTGCTGTGACTCCGGTTGATCCAACTCCGGAAACACCGGAAACTCCAGTTACTCCAACTCCGGATAACAACGAGCCATCAACACCAGCGGATAGCAGTAACGATTACTCACTGCAGGCGTGGAGTGGCCAGGAAGGCAGCGAAATTTACCATGTTATCTTCAATGGTAATGTTTATCAGAATGCCTGGTGGGTTGGTTCTGAAGATTGCCCGCGTGGCACCAGTGTAGAAAACTCCAATAACCCATGGCGCCTCGTGCGTACAGCTACCGCTGCGGAAATGAGTCAGTACGGTAACCCGACTACCTGTGAAATTGATAATGGCGGCGTCATTATTGCGGATGGTTTCCAGGCCAGCAAAGCGTACAGCGCGAACAGCATCGTAGATTATAACGATGCACATTATAAAACCTCTGTCGATCAAGACGCATGGGGCTTTGTCCCCGGCGGCGATAACCCGTGGAAGAAATACGAACCGGCGAAAGCATGGTCCGCTTCCACCGTGTACGTGAAAGGTGATCGCGTTGTTGTTGATGGGCAGGCTTATGAAGCGCTGTTCTGGACGCAAAGTGACAACCCTGCTCTGGTTGCGAACCAAAACGCCACCGGTAGCAATAGTCGCCCGTGGAAGCCGTTAGGTAAGACTCAGAGCTATAGCAACGAAGAGCTGAATAATGCGCCGCAGTTTAATCCAGAAACGCTTTATGCCAGTGATACGCTGATTCGCTTTAACGGTGAGAACTACATTTCTCAGAGTAAAGTGCAGAAAGTTTCTCCTTCTGACAGCAACCCGTGGCGTGTTTTTGTTGACTGGACCGGAACCAAAGAGCGCGTAGGTACGCCGAAGAAAGCGTGGCCGAAACACGTTTATGCACCGTATGTCGACTTTACGCTGAATACGATCCCGGATTTGGCTGCGCTGGCTAAGAATCATAACGTCAACCACTTCACGCTGGCGTTTGTGGTGAGTAAAGATGCGAACACCTGTCTACCGACATGGGGTACCGCTTACGGTATGCAGAATTACGCTCAGTACAGCAAAATCAAAGCGCTGCGTGAGGCTGGCGGTGATGTGATGCTGTCTATCGGTGGTGCTAATAATGCCCCGCTGGCAGCTTCCTGTAAGAACGTTGACGATCTAATGCAGCATTATTATGACATCGTTGATAACCTGAACCTCAGAGTCCTGGACTTCGATATCGAAGGCACCTGGGTTGCGGATCAGGCATCTATTGAACGTCGTAACCTTGCTGTGAAGAAAGTGCAGGATAAATGGAAGTCAGAAGGCAAAGATATTGCTATCTGGTATACCTTGCCAATTCTGCCGACAGGCCTGACGCCGGAAGGGATGAATGTCCTGAGCGATGCCAAAGCGAAAGGTGTTGAGCTGGCGGGTGTGAACGTGATGACAATGGACTACGGTAACGCTATTTGTCAGTCTGCAAACACCGAAGGCCAGAACATCCACGGTAAGTGTGCAACGTCTGCGATTGCCAACCTGCATGCGCAGCTGAAAGGCCTCTTTGGCAATAAGAGTGATGCAGAAATTGACGCCATGATGGGTACCACGCCGATGGTTGGCGTGAACGACGTTCAGGGTGAGGTGTTCTATCTCTCTGATGCTCGTCTGGTCATGCAGGATGCGCAGAAGCGTAATCTCGGTATGGTTGGTATCTGGTCAATCGCGCGCGACCTGCCGGGCGGCACTAACCTGTCTCCGGAATTCCACGGTCTGACTAAAGAACAGGCTCCGAAGTACGCATTTAGCGAAATCTTCGCGCCGTTTACTAAGCAATAAATGTGTTGGCGATACCTTCCGGTATCGCCGCATTTTTTGTCAATGGGCTACTTTTGGCAGCCCATTATTTTTATTCATATTTCTATTCTTTGCTTAAAAAAGAGTCTTTCTGTAATTGAAATAAGAACTATTTTCATTTACTTTTGAAGAAAGTATACGGGAGTCTCTATGTACGTTTGTCTTTGTAATGGTATCAGCGATAAAAAAATTCGTCAGGCTGTGCGCCAGTTTTCCCCCCACTCGTTCCAGCAATTAAAAAAATTCATTCCGGTCGGCAATCAGTGCGGTAAATGTGTCCGGGCCGCGCGTGAAGTGATGGAGGATGAATTAATGCAACTGCCGGAGTTTAAGGAGTCCGCATAAACGGAGTGTGTTTTTTGACTTACTCGTAAGCCGTTCTACGCTTCAAAGAGTGGAAGCGAAGGAGTCAAAAAATGAAAGGTGATACTAAAGTTATAAATTATCTCAACAAACTGTTGGGAAATGAGCTTGTCGCAATCAATCAGTACTTTCTTCATGCCCGGATGTTTAAAAACTGGGGTCTCAAACGTCTCAATGATGTGGAGTATCATGAATCCATTGATGAGATGAAACACGCCGATCGTTATATTGAGCGCATTCTTTTTCTGGAAGGTCTTCCAAACTTACAGGACCTGGGCAAACTGAACATTGGTGAAGATGTTGAGGAAATGCTGCGTTCTGATCTGGCACTTGAGCTGGATGGCGCGAAGAATTTGCGTGAGGCAATTGGTTATGCCGATAGCGTTCATGATTACGTCAGCCGCGATATGATGATAGAAATTTTGCGCGATGAAGAAGGCCATATCGACTGGCTGGAAACGGAACTTGATCTGATTCAGAAGATGGGACTGCAAAATTATCTGCAAGCACAGATTCGCGAAGAAGGTTGAGCCGTGTCGGGAGGGAGAACCCTCCCGGTTAATAAGAGATCCAGGCCAGATATCCCAGGTTTATCATGCTGCCGAGCGCAAGCCACGGGCCGAATGCGATAGTGGGTATAGTCCGGCGTTGCAGAAGTTGTGAAACGATGGCGTAACCAATGCCACCCAGCGAGGCAATCAGCAGTATCATTGGTAACGTTTGCCAGCCACACCACGCGCCTGCAGCGGCCAGTAGCTTGAAATCACCGTAGCCCAATCCCTCTTTGTGACAAACTAACCAGACGCCCCAGTAAACACACCACAGCACCCCATAGCCAGCGACCGCGCCATAAACCGCATCATGTAAATCAATTAATCCAGACTGCGCATTAAATACCAAGCCAAGCCAGAGCAGCGGTAAGGTGAGTTTGTCGGGCAGGAGCTGAGTGCGAAAATCAATAACACTGAGCGTGAGTGCGAAACAGAAATAGAGAAAGAGTGCGCCAGTCACAATGGGCGTGAAAGGTGCCAGGGCGCAGGCGATAGCAGCAGCAACGCAAAGTATCAGGGGCGCTGTATCATGCCAGGCATATTTTTTTTGCCAGAAATGAACCAATACCTGGCGAAACGTTAACGCCGTTTTATCCTCCAAAGGCGAGAGGTGATAGGCCATGACATTAACAAAATAACCTGCAATAAAACCAACCAGAATGAAGAGCGGCAGTAGCATTGTCATTATTGTTGCTCCCTGAAGGACAAATGCTTGAGGGTGATCTCTTCGTTTCCGGCAAGAGTAAACTGAAGGTCTTCAATAACAATACCGTATGTTATCTGTGCCGTAGTGAGCCAGCGGGAGACGTTTTCGAGGGGAGCTGTGACAGGGTTAATTGTCAGAGTATTGTCCGGACCGTTTTCCAGCGTGATAGTCAAATTCTCACGTTTTGCTTCTTCGAGAAGGATATTTTTGATGGGCTGCGTAAGCGCTGGATGACCGAGTAAACCATGGGTGCTCGCTTGATCCTGCATCCATTTGATGTCCTTCTTAATTTTTTGCGCGTGGGACTGATGCTCTTCAATGTAGGTATCTATCGGTTTTATCACCGCAAGCCAACAAAAAACGCCGAGCGAGAGAACCGCCAATGCCGCAACGATCTGTTTTTCCGATGTGGATTTTTCTGCCCACCATGATTTAATCATTTCCCTGAGTTCCTTACTGTCCATACACCACTGACCGGATCTTTTTCTGTTTTTTCCATCGGAAGCCAGGACTGTGTTAACTCACAGAAACGATCGATATTGGCTTCACTCTTAGCACTCATTTTTAAGGTCAGCGACTTTTGCCTCTGGCTATAGTTCGCCTCCATTAACTGCAGTTCATGGTGTTCAAGCAGAAGTGTTTGTAAATGATAGAGCAACGGTACAGCTTCAGGATATTGCTGAGCGAGTTGCTGCTTAAAGTAAAAACGAAAGTTGTGGGTGTGTTTGATCTGCGGGAAATAACGTTGCCAGGTTTCTTGCTGTTGTTGCTGAAGTTTATCTTCAATCTTAAGCGTTTGCCAGAACGCGATGCCCCGGCTGCCAACAAAAGAAAGAATGGAGAGAACGAGACAGCTTACTGCCAGGCGGGCGAGCCATTTTCCCGATTTGCTTACAGTTTTCTGTTTACGAAAAACACCATGCAGCATGTCATAGCGCTGGAATGCAATATCGGCAGAATACAAACTCAGTGATGGTATTTCAGGATGCTGGATAAGTGGATTGGCCGCTGCAACGCCGTGAGGCGCTACACCATAACAACGCATATTCTCAGGCGGAAACTGGTTAGCAAGATGCTGTAACCAGTGTTCATCCAGTTCGTTGAAGGCATGTGCGGCACTGCGAATAAGCCAGCTTGTTTGCTGGTTAACCAGAGTCCAGCTATCTACTTCCCAGGGAAGATAGCAGCCATCTGGCAAAACCCGCGTCACGTTGAGTCCGGCAGTATGTAAACGCTCAAGATAACGACTGAGTTTCTCCGACTGAATGCCTATCACCTCGACACTTTCGTTTTGTTTATCGACAACCGTCCAGTGCCAATTTTGGCTGGCGTCGGGTAATGTCTCCTCCGCCAACCACTGTAATGTTTGCGCGGTGAGTTTGTATTTGGCGTTGGGCAGCGTGAGGGAACGATATAAAAGACCCTCAGGTGGGATCAAAAGGTGAACATTTCCAGCACCGGGCTGATCGGCCAGCGACTCCAGCGGAAGATCGTCTGTGAGCGTATGTACCGAAGATACGCTATCTGCGGAGAACGTCATCCATTCCCAATGCTTACGCAGCGTCGAGAAAGAACGTATTACCATCAACGATTCAGGCATCACGATCCTTATGATTAGTAGAGTTGCAGCGTACGCCGATAGATTTGGGCGCTCTGCTGTTTACGGTTGAAAAAAATATGGCTTTGCCATCCCTGGGATTGTTCGTCGCTGATACTTTCCGTATTCAGCGTAAAATAGCGGCTATAGGGAAAGAGATGCCCTTTCACCTGAGCAACCAGGGGCTTCACGCCGGAGAAATCCTGCTGCGCCCAGTAAAGAAATGCATCTGTGGTGAGCCAGCCTTCCCTGGGCCTTTTTTGTAATAAGACCCGAGCGTCAGCATCCGTGATGTTATTGAGGAATAATGCTCTGAAGAGCGGAATATCGTTCTCCGTTAGCATATTAAGATTGATGCTAAGTTCCGAGGTCGGGAGAACGCAGACATACGGGATAAGCCGCTGATAGATGTTTTCGGTTATGCCTTTTATCTGACGCAATTCACCGGTCAGAAAAAGCATTTGATTGGCGCTATGGCGAGGCGGCGTTTGGCTTTGGTAAAAGTTATCTTCTGCGCCGTGAAAGCGTGGCGAATCATCGGCATCAATATAGTCAGCGATTGATTGCACGATCTCATCGGTGTTTCCGCGATCGATACCGGCGTTAATCAGCAGGGCACTGAATACCTGGACGGGGAAATCAGGGGAAGCCAGCGGGGCGTCAGAGATTTTTGCTAAGGCATTGAGATTAAAACAGTGCTGGGCATCGCGTAACTGCCACTTCACTGTATTGCCATTTTCCAGCTGCAACTGTTGCGGTTGTGCCCAGTACTGCTGCAACGTGGTTTGTCTGTCGTTATCTTTAACGTCCTGGGTGAGGCTGGCAAGCGCAAGTTTCTCCGCCAGCTCAATATCATATTGCCGTTGCAAATGATGGTTTACCTGGCGGTTTCGATGAAGCTGGCCGTGAAAACTGATCGTCATGTCTGCAGCCAGAGCAGCCATGAGCTCCAGTAACATGAGTACAATGAGCAGTGCTACGCCGCGTTGTTCATTATTCATGGTTATTATTCCCGGCCTGCGTCTGAGCTGGCGACTCTTCTCTCGCTAACTGCTCAGGTAATGCAAAACGGCGCTGTAACGCCCCATATTGCTGAGTCTTCAGATGTAACGTGACTGAGAGAGGAAGCTCCTGGCTTTCTCCGCTGTTACTTTCCAGAAGAAAGCTCTCGACATGTTCCAGCATCGCCTGGGCGGGGTGATCCTTCCTGCCATCCACAGAAGTACGAACAGCACGGTAGAGCGTATGATTTCGCAGATACCAGTGAACAGTGAGTAAGGTTTGTGCTTCACTGAGAGGGGCCAGCGGATCGCGACTTTGCGTGGTAAAAATCGCTTCTTCACCCAACACCATGATTTTGTCCGTACTCCGATTCCGCCGGGCGACCAGTTGCAGGAGATCGTTATCAAGAATGGTGATGGTGCGCTGTAGCTGATTGAACTTCTGGATTTCTTTCTGTGAACGTTGATGCAACTCGGAAACTTGAGAAAAAATCATAAACGCCAGCACGCTAAGCATTGAGAAAATCGCCAGCGCCGCCATGACTTCCAGCAATGTGAAACCCTGCTGGCGATTAATAATCTTGTGCCTGCCTGGATTTATTATTGATGCTTTGATAGCGCGTAAGCGAGGTTGTCTGACCGCTGGGTAATGTCACCGTTATGGTGTGTTCCAGAAGCGTGCCGTCTTTGCTTGAGTGGATATCGCTGCGCCAGTTCCACTCTTCGCCATTTATTAACTCTTTGCCAGAACTGGACGTGTTTTCCTCGCCGAATGAATCTTGTGACTGAAGCTGGTTATCCGCTATCCACAATGCCAGCGTCTCGTTGCGCATTCGCTCGATGGCATTTCGTTGCCCTTGCATACTGCTCATTAAAGTCAGAGCAACAGCGGTGAAAATACTCATCGCCAGTAAGACTTCAAGCAGTGTCATCCCTGATTGTTTGTTCATGGGCGGGTATCTCTGGCGAGCGTTTGATCCAGGGGCCATGAGCCTGAACTGACTAACGTCAGGAGCGGCTCACCGGTCCCGGTATTAGCCATCAACAAAGAGAAGGGCGTGATTTGTCCGTCGGCCAGAATCACCACCTGCGGTTGGTTGCTGTCATCAGGTTTAAATGGCTGAAGTTGAATTGAGAGTTCTTCACCCCAGTCATTTTTGCTCTCATCTGCGGCATCTTCTTGTAATGGAACCCAGCGCCAGGCTGATGGTGTTTTGCCCGGTACCATAATGCGCCATGCTGAATCAGAGAAATGGATACCGACAGGCTGACCACTGAGCGTGGCGCGGTCGATGGCTAATTCAAGTGCAGCGGTAAACCGCGCCGCTGTTTCGCGCGCACGAGTGTTGGCGGCATCCTCCCGACCATATGTGAAGAGCACCACACTTGCCGTGATAGCGACCAGCGCCAGCACCAGCATCATCTCCAGCAGGGTAAACCCGCGTTGCTGATTCATCGCTGACTTACTTTTTCTTCTTGCTCAAACCCCAGTTGGTGATGTCGTCCTCGGTTCCCATTTCACCATCGGGCCCTGCTGAAAGCAGATCGTATGCACCATGTTCACCAGGATTAACGAGGACATAATCATTGCCCCAGGGATCGGCAGGCAGACGCTTGATATAACCTTCCTTGTTATAGTTTGCGGCCAGCGGTGGCAGTGTCGGCGCTTCGACTAAGGATTCAAGCCCCTGATTTGTGGTTGGATAGCGATGATTGTCGAGTTTGTACATATCCAGGGCGTTTTCCAGTGCCACGATATCGCTGACGGCTTTTTGCTTATCCGCCTTTTCTTTATTGCCCATCAGGTTGGGAACCACCAGGCTGGCGAGTACGCCAATGATGACAATTACCACCATAATTTCCAGTAATGTAAAACCGCGTTGCTTATCCGTTGCGCGCATATGATTTCCTTAATTAATCATTGAGTTAAGTTGAAGAAGAGGTTGGAGTACCGACACGACAATAAACAGGACGATCAGTGCCATCGTAATAATGAGTGCTGGCTCGAAGATGGAGAGCGTTAAGGCGATCCGATTTTGTTGGAGTGTCTCCTGGTTATCTGCGGCTCTGACCATTAACGTGCCGAGTTGCCCGCTTTTTTCGCCAGAGGCCACCATGTAGAGCATCATCGGCGGGAAAATTGCGGTTTGTTCCAGTGAAAGATGAATGCTGTTACCCTGGCGAACGTTTTCTGCCGCATTTGCCAGGCGCTGGCGAATTTCGAGGTTGTTGAGGCTTTCGGTGGACAAATTCATCCCATCCAGCAGAGGGACGCCGCTGGATTGCAAAATACTTAAAGTGCGGAGATAGCGTGCGCTGTTAATGGCGCAAATCAGCGGGCCGATGAGCGCAACGCGCAGTAACATGGCATGAAAACGGTGGCGGTTATTGCCGCGTTTTAACCAGAGCCAGAAACCCACAGCGACAATAAATACTGTCGCTAATAATGTCGGGCCGGTACGTTGCAACGTGTCGCTCAGACCTAAAAGAATGCGTGTACTCAGTGGCAGTTGCTGCTTCATATGCACGAACTGTTCGGTAATTTTGGGCACGACAGCAGTGAGGAGAATAATCACGACCACAATCGCCACCGTAGTGAGCATGCAGGGGTAGATCAGTGACTGAATGAGCTTGCTGCGGATTTTCTGCCGGTTTTCATTGTAATCAGCCAGCTTTTCCAACACCGGGGCCAGCAGACCGCTCTTTTCGCCCGCTTTTACCAGGGTACGGTAGAGCGAATCGAAAAGCGTGGGAAAATGTTGTAACGCATCGGAAAGGGGATGCCCTTCAAGGATGGCGCTGCGTACCTGATTTAACACGTCAGCCAGTCGATTATTACTGCTTTGTTGACCAATTACGGCAAGGCTCTCTTCCAGGGGTAATGCCGCTGCGCTTAAGGTTGCCAACTGCCGGGTGAAAAGCGTCAGTTCACTATGGCTGATCCTCGGGCGACGTGTTTTTACTCCCGAACTTTTTTGGGGGCGAATATCCAACAGGAAAAGCCCTTCTTCACGCAGCCGCAGTCGTGCCTGACGTTCATCGTTAGCATCAATGATCCCCTGCAATTTTTGACCATCCAGGGTCATGGCGCGATAGCGATAATTCATGCTTCGTTCTCCAGCGTGGCACTGGCGACGCGCATAACCTCATCCCAGGAGGTGTCACCGCGTATCACTTTTTGCAGGCCATTTTTGATTAAGGCATTGTGTTGTTGCCGGACCAGTCGCTCCAGTGCTTGTTCATCCACATTTTCATGAATAGCGGCCCGCAATTCCGGCGTCACCACCATCATTTCGTGGATCGCCATGCGCCCCTGGTAGCCGGATTGATGGCAATGAGGGCAGCCTACGGGAGTGCCAATTGTCGTCACCGCGAGCTGATGATATTTAAACATCTGCGCTTGCTGGGGCGATACGGGCGTGAATTGTCGGCATTGCGGACACAGACGACGAACCAGACGTTGCGCGATAATCCCTGCCAGTGAAGACGAAAGCAGGAATGATTCGACGCCCATGTCGCGTAGCCGGGTGACTGCGCCTGATGCACTGTTAGTGTGGAGTGTTGAGAGTACCAGATGGCCTGTGAGCGAGGCCTGAACCGCAATTTGCGCGGTTTCTGTATCACGAATCTCCCCCACCATGACGACATCCGGGTCCTGGCGAAGTATGGCGCGCAGGCCGCGAGCGAAAGACATATCCACGCGGGTATTCACCTGCGTTTGTCCTATGCCTTCCAGTTCATATTCCACGGGATCTTCTACCGTCAGAATATTACGGCCAGGGGTATTAAGCGCCGAAAGAATGGCGTAGAGCGTGGTGCTTTTACCGGAGCCTGTCGGCCCTGTTACCAGGATAATACCGTGCGGAAGCTGAATGAGATTTTCTAAATCCTGTTTATCCGCTGCTGTCATCCCCAGGTTGTTCAATGAAAGCTGGAGGCTGTTTTTATCCAGCAGGCGGAGCACAGCGCGTTCACCATAGATGGATGGCAGTGTGGATACGCGGACATCTATGTTACGTCGCCCGATACGCAAACTGATTCTTCCATCCTGTGGAATACGTTTTTCGGCGATATCAAGACGAGCCATGACCTTAATTCGGGAGATAAGCAGTGCCGCCAGTTTTTTGTTGGGCTGTAAAATTGTCCGCAAAACGCCGTCGATGCGAAAACGGATCGACATTGTTTTTTCATAGGTTTCAATGTGGATATCGGAGGCGGTTTCTTTGATGGCCTCACTCAAAATAGCATTGATCAAGCGGATAACCGGTGCCGCTGAATCTTCATTCAGGAGATCTTCATTTGCGGGCATCTCTTCCGAAAGCGAGAGAAGATCGACGGATTGATCGATATCCTGCGCAATCTGTTGCGACTCACCGGTATTCTGATGGAACACCGCTTCCAGTCGGGCTTCAAAATCAGCCTGTGACAAGCTGGTCATGGTCTGGCACTGGCCAACTTGACGTTGAATATCGAGTAACCGTTCGAATGGCGTATCGGCGAGATAAATAATCTCGCCCTCTGAATAGAGATAACCAATTCGTTGTGCCAGCGCCCAACTGGCGGGGTACGGTGAGTGAATTCTCATAAGAATGCCTCACCGTGACGATGGCGCAGGGGCGTGACTGTTGAACGTGTTCTCATTCAGCACCGGCAAATCTTCCGAGCCAACCAGCGCTTTTGATTTCCCGTCGATTCGCAGCTGTTGCTCCTGACGGTAGCGGGTGTATTTCTCTTTTGACAGTGAGCGATAAACATCATCGTCACGGATAATCGTCGGGCGGATAAATACCATCAGGTTGCGTTTAGCGCGCTCGGTCGAGGTATAGCGGAAGAGTTGTCCCACTAAAGGAATATCGCCAAGCAGAGGAACCTTTGACACTTGCTCTTTAGAAAAATCATCCAGCAATCCGCTTAGGACCACCGTTTCACCGGTTTTAACCAGCACGGCGTTTTGAATAGTACGGGTGTTAAATGTCGGGCCGAGCGTCGAATTAGACGAAGAGTCAACGCTGGAAACCTCCTGCTCTATTTCGAGCAGTACCGCGTCGCCTTCATTGACCTGCGGAGTGACTTTGAGTTTTGTGCCCACCGTTTTGCGTTCGACAGTATTAAAGACGTTATCCCCAGAAGTGGTCTGAGAGCCGGATAGCACCGGCACATCCTGACCAACGTTGAAGGACGCGAGTTTATTATCCAGCGTTACGATGCTCGGGGTGGCGAGGATGTCATTTTTATTGTTACTGGCCAGCGCAGTCAACAATACGCCCCAGTCGCCATTGAAGAAGCCTGCAGCCATGCCATTGTAGGCGCTAAACATATCCCAGGCAGGATTCGCGCTGGTGATCCCGCCATTCTTTTTATAATCAGCTACACCTTGCGCAGCGTTAAAAACCGGTAATCCCGTATTGGTAAATTGCTGTGCGCCAACGTTTTTATTCGCCCATTGCACGCCGAGGTTGAGTCCATTTCCATCCTGAACTTCGACGATGATTGCCTCAACCAGCACCTGTGCACGGCGAATATCCAGACGCGCAATTACCGTGGCGAGTTTCTCCTGGACGGACTGGTCAGCGGTAATGACCAACGAGTTGGTCTGTTCATCGGCGGTAATGGCCACATTATCCATCGCAGAAGTAGAAGAAGGCTTACGCGAATTCCCTTTTTCATCTTTCAGCTTTTCGGAAACACCGGTTAGCACTTCCACCAGATTCGTGGCTTTAGCATATTTCAGGTAATAGACCCGGGTATTTCCTTCCTCGCTCTCTTCTACATCAAGGCTTTTCAGTAATGAAGTTATGCGCTGGCGTGCTTTTTCCGGCCCGCTGATGATAAGAGAGTTGGTTCGCTTATCCGCCACAATCTTCGCGGAAAGGAGGGCAGGCATCTGGCTTTTACCGTGGCTTTCGCTGATTAATTGATTAAGAATCTCGGCGAGATCTTCCGCTGATGCATATTCCAGATGAATAATTTGCTGCTTCTCTGTGCCGATGACATCAACGCGCTTTATGACTTCAATCAGTTTATTAATGGTGGAGGCACGACCGGTCAGAATAAGAACGTTGGAGGGTTCATAATGCACAACATTACCGACGCTACCCGCATCCATCATCTGGCGGAGCAGGGGAGCCAGGTCACGAGCAGGAACGTTCTCAAGCGGTACGATTCGGGTGACCAACTCATCACCTACGCCTGGACGAGAACTGTCAGCAATCATCCCTGGCGATGTTTTTACATTAGCTGAGCGCACCACTTTCAGAAAACCATTGTCCAGTGTGATCACGGAATAACCGTAAAGATCAAGAATACTTAAAAAGAACTGGTAGTACTCCTGTTGGCTAAACGTATCATTACTGCGTACGGAAATGGTTCCCTGTACCGAAGGGTCGATCAGGATCGTTTTGCCAAGATGCTGACCCACTATTTCCACGAACTGGCGGATATCGGCGTTATTGAAGTTAGCGCCGTATTGTTCGTTCTCAGCGTGTCCTGCACAAGGCATGAGTAGTGCTGCCAGCAAGCAGCAGGTGATTTTATTGAGTCCCTTCATTGCGCTGTCCATTCATTCCTGTAAGTTCCGCGACGGAAACATTTATCAAGCGGGGTACGCCGTTGCGACGAATTGTAAACTGAGCACTTTGTTGAGTTAGCAGTAAACTTAATGCCTGTGAAACCTCATCAGGGTGGGTCAGCGAAAGATTATTGATCCTGAGGGCGATATCCCCAGGTTGCAGCAAGCTGGTGGTAAATGCATTGAGACCCTTACGAGGATTCAATCGAAGACCGTATATCTGTTCTCCATCACGTATAGGTGTGGCGATAATATAATCGGCGAGTACATTTTGATTTTCCGAATCAGGCTGCTTGATGATGTCAGGCAGCCCTGGATGGAGAGTTACTTTTTCGTAATGCCCGTGAGTTTCAAACACAACGCTGGTTTTATTTATTTTTCTAATAAACGTTCCCGGCGCTGACTCAAGGGCTTCGTTGAGGGAGTATCGCTTTTGTTCGTTCCCCTCATTAATTAAGACAAAAGAAGTCTCATCATTCGATGTGAGTACAATGCCATTAAGCGCTATAGAGAGCTTAGGTGTTTCCTGATTAACTGCCACGGGATTTGCATCTTTTACCCCAGCATGATTTTCGTTGCGCCATAAAGCGGCAAGGCTGAATTCAGACTGAAATGCATTTGTTGGTTGATTAATGATCTGTTCATTTTTAACTATAGTTGTATGGAAATAATTCACATTAAAAATAATCAACCCTATGCTTATAAATATAATCAATATATTGATGGCAGCATCTTTATTATGATTCGCCAGATGGAAAGGGAAAGGTAGTGTGGGCACGATGTATGTTCTAATAAAATAGATTGGGTGGGTTGTATATTGACGTTAGTATAAATAGTATTAATGCCGCTTGCATGAATCAAGCAAAATTTATTTATATTAGTAATATGTATTTAATTAATAAATACATACATTATTTTTATGATTAAGGATAATCAATAATTAAAACAGGAAGTTCTATGTCTACGAGAAGAGAAGTCATTCTTTCCTGGTTGCGTGAGAAACGTCAGACCTGGCGTCTGTGCTATTTGTTGGGTGAGGCTGGAAGTGGAAAAACCTGGCTGGCGCAGCAACTACAAAAAGATAAACATCGCCGTGTGATTACTTTAAGCCTCGTTGTTTCCTGGCAAGGTAAGGCTGCATGGATCGTTACCGACGATAATGCGGCTGAACAGGGCTGCCGTGACAGCGCCTGGACGCGAGATGAGATGGCGGGTCAATTACTGCATGCACTTCATCGAACTGATAGTCGCTGCCCTCTTATTATTATTGAAAATGCTCACCTGAATCACCGCCGCATACTTGATGATCTCCAACGCGCGATATCTCTTATTCCTGACGGTCAATTTTTGCTGATCGGCAGACCCGATCGAAAAGTTGAACGTGATTTTAAAAAACAGGGCATTGAACTTGTCTCGACAGGTCGTCTGACGGAGCACGAGCTTAAGGCAAGCATCCTTGAAGGTCAGAATATTGACCAGCCCGATCTCCTTTTAACCGCCAGAGTTCTGAAACGGATAGCTTTATTATGTCGGGGAGATCGCAGAAAGCTGGCGCTTGCCGGCGAAACAATTAGCTTATTACAGCAAGCCGAGCAGACCCGCGTTTTCACTGCAAAACAATGGCGAATGATTTACCGCGTATTAGGTGATAAGCGCCCCCGGAAAATGCAGCTTGCCGTGGTGATGAGTGGAACCATTCTCGCACTTACCTGTGGTTGGCTACTGCTGTCCTCTTTCACAGCTCCGTTACCCGTTCCTGCGTGGCTGATACCCGTAACGCCAGTAGTTAAACAAGATATGACTAAGGATATTGCTCATGTGGTGATGCGCGATAGTGAGGCGCTAAGCGTGTTATACGGCGTATGGGGGTACGAGGTTCCAGCCGATTCGGCCTGGTGCGATCAGGCAGTAAGAGCGGGGCTGGTATGTAAAAGTGGGAACGCTTCTTTACAAACATTGGTAGATCAGAATTTGCCCTGGATCGCATCGCTTAAAGTCGGGGACAAAAAATTGCCTGTTGTGGTCGTTCGCGTCGGTGATGCTACCGTTGATGTACTCGTAGGGCAGCAAACCTGGACGCTGACACATAAATGGTTTGAGTTGGTATGGACGGGTGATTATCTTCTGTTGTGGAAAATGTCGCCGGAAGGGGAGAGTACCATTATGCGTGATAGCAGCGAGGAAGAGATTCTCTGGCTGGAAACGATGTTAAACCGCGCATTGCATATTTCGACAGAATCTTCGGCAGAGTGGCGTCCCTTGTTGGTAGAAAAAATAAAGCAATTTCAAAAAAGCCATCACTTGAAAACTGACGGTGTTGTTGGCTTTTCAACGTTAGTACATCTCTGGCAGGTGGCGGGGGAGAGTGCCTACTTATATCGGGATGAAGCAAATATTTCCCCAGAAACAACAGTGAAGGGGAAATGACATGTTTGAATTCTATATCGCCGCGCGTGAGCAGAAAGAAACGGGTCACCCTGGTATCTTCTCCCGACAAAAACACAGCACCATAATATATGTCATTTGTTTATTGCTGATTTGCCTGTGGTTTGCAGGAATGGTGTTGGTTGGTGGGTATGCCCGGCAGCTATGGGCACTTTGGATAGTAAAAGCAGAAGTCACTGTAGATGCTGAAACGCCCGCTTTTAAACAATCAACACAACACTATTTTTTCAAAAAACAGCCACTCCCCGTCGTCGAATCCGTCGTATAATGCGCGGGCTTGTCGTAGTTGACAGCAGGTTCAATCTGAACCTCAGTTAGCCGAATTTGGCTACCTAACAATGCTCCCAATCGGGGAGCTACGTAAGAACGGTTACACTCTCCCATCAATCGTAATGGGTCTGAGGAGTAATCATTTTCGTTTATAAAATAATTGGAGCTCTGGTCTCATGCAGAACCAAAGAATCCGTATCCGCCTGAAAGCGTTTGATCATCGTCTGATCGATCAAGCAACCGCGGAAATCGTCGAGACTGCCAAGCGCACTGGTGCGCAGGTCCGTGGTCCGATCCCGCTGCCGACACGCAAAGAGCGCTTCACTGTTCTGATCTCCCCGCACGTCAACAAAGACGCGCGCGATCAGTACGAAATCCGTACTCACTTGCGTCTGGTTGACATCGTTGAGCCAACCGAGAAAACCGTTGATGCTCTGATGCGTCTGGATCTGGCCACTTCGCTAAAGCTGGCGTAGAAGCTGGCCGTGGTCTGTGGGAATTCCGCCTGGCTGAAGGCGAAGAGTTCACTGTAGGTCAGAGCATTAGCGTTGAACTGTTTGCTGACGTTAAAAAAGTTGACGTAACTGGCACCTCTAAAGGTAAAGGTTTCGCAGGTACCGTTAAGCGCTGGAACTTCCGTACCCAGGACGCTACTCACGGTAACTCCTTGTCTCACCGCGTTCCGGGTTCTATCGGTCAGAACCAGACTCCGGGCAAAGTGTTCAAAGGCAAGAAAATGGCAGGTCAGATGGGTAACGAACGTGTAACCGTTCAGAGCCTTGACGTAGTACGCGTTGACGCTGAGCGCAACCTGCTGCTGGTTAAAGGTGCTGTCCCGGGTGCAACCGGTAGCGACCTGATCGTTAAACCAGCTGTGAAGGCGTAAGGAGATAGCAATGGAATTAGTATTGAAAGACGCGCAGAGCGCGCTGACTGTTTCCGAAACTACCTTCGGTCGTGATTTCAACGAAGCGCTGGTTCACCAGGTTGTTGTTGCTTATGCAGCTGGTGCTCGTCAGGGTACTCGTGCTCAGAAGACTCGTGCTGAAGTAACTGGTTCCGGTAAAAAACCGTGGCGCCAGAAAGGCACCGGCCGTGCGCGTTCTGGTTCTATCAAGAGCCCGATCTGGCGTTCTGGTGGCGTGACCTTTGCTGCTCGTCCGCAGGACCACAGTCAAAAAGTTAACAAGAAGATGTACCGCGGCGCGCTGAAAAGCATCCTGTCCGAACTGGTACGTCAGGATCGTCTGATCGTTGTCGAGAAGTTCTCTGTAGAAGCGCCGAAAACTAAGCTGCTGGCACAGAAACTGAAAGACATGGCTCTGGAAGATGTGCTGATCATCACCGGTGAGCTGGACGAAAACCTGTTCCTGGCTGCGCGCAACCTGCACAAGGTTGACGTACGCGATGCAACTGGTATCGACCCGGTTAGCCTGATCGCCTTCGACAAAGTCGTAATGACTGCTGATGCTGTTAAGCAAGTTGAGGAGATGCTGGCATGATTCGTGAAGAACGTCTGCTGAAGGTGCTGCGTGCACCGCACGTTTCTGAAAAAGCGTCTACTGCGATGGAAAAATCCAACACCATCGTACTCAAAGTTGCTAAAGACGCGACCAAAGCAGAAATCAAAGCTGCTGTGCAGAAACTGTTTGAAGTCGAAGTCGAAGTCGTTAACACCCTGGTAGTTAAAGGGAAAGTTAAACGTCACGGACAGCGTATCGGTCGTCGTAGCGACTGGAAAAAAGCTTACGTCACCCTGAAAGAAGGCCAGAATCTGGACTTCGTTGGCGGCGCTGAGTAAGTCGGAGGAGTAATACAATGGCAGTTGTTAAATGTAAACCGACATCTCCGGGTCGTCGCCACGTAGTTAAAGTGGTTAACCCTGAGCTGCACAAGGGCAAACCTTTTGCTCCGTTGCTGGAAAAAAACAGCAAATCCGGTGGTCGTAACAACAATGGCCGTATCACCACTCGTCATATCGGTGGTGGCCACAAGCAGGCTTACCGTATTGTTGACTTCAAACGCAACAAAGACGGTATCCCGGCAGTTGTTGAACGTCTTGAGTACGATCCGAACCGTTCCGCGAACATCGGAAGCAGACTGCCGTGCAACTCTGGGCGAAGTTGGCAATGCTGAGCATATGCTGCGCGTTCTGGGTAAAGCAGGTGCTGCACGCTGGCGTGGTGTTCGTCCGACCGTTCGCGGTACCGCGATGAACCCGGTAGACCACCCACATGGTGGTGGTGAAGGTCGTAACTTTGGTAAGCACCCGGTAACTCCGTGGGGCGTTCAGACCAAAGGTAAGAAGACCCGCAGCAACAAGCGTACTGATAAATTCATCGTACGTCGCCGTAGCAAATAATTTTAGAGGATAAGCCATGCCACGTTCTCTCAAGAAAGGTCCTTTTATTGACCTGCACTTGCTGAAGAAGGTAGAGAAAGCGGTGGAAAGCGGAGACAAGAAGCCCCTGCGCACTTGGTCCCGTCGTTCAACGATCTTTCCTAACATGATCGGTTTGACCATCGCTGTCCATAATGGTCGTCAGCACGTTCCGGTATTTGTAACCGACGAAATGGTCGGTCACAAACTGGGTGAATTCGCACCGACTCGTACTTATCGCGGCCACGCTGCTGATAAAAAAGCGAAGAAGAAATAAGGTAGGAGGAAGAGATGGAAACTATCGCTAAACATCGCCATGCTCGTTCTTCTGCTCAGAAGGTTCGCCTTGTTGCTGACCTGATTCGCGGTAAGAAAGTGTCGCAGGCTCTGGATATTTTGACCTACACCAACAAGAAAGCGGCTGTACTGGTCAAGAAAGTTCTGGAATCTGCCATTGCTAACGCTGAACACAACGATGGCGCTGACATTGACGATCTGAAAGTTACGAAAATTTTCGTAGACGAAGGCCCGAGCATGAAGCGCATTATGCCGCGTGCAAAAGGTCGTGCAGATCGCATCCTGAAGCGCACCAGCCACATCACTGTGGTTGTGTCCGATCGCTGAGACTCTGGAGACTAGCAATGGGTCAGAAAGTACATCCTAATGGTATTCGCCTGGGTATTGTAAAACCATGGAACTCTACCTGGTTTGCGAACACCAAAGAATTCGCTGACAACCTGGACAGCGATTTTAAAGTACGTCAGTACCTGACTAAGGAACTGGCTAAAGCGTCCGTATCTCGTATCGTTATCGAGCGTCCGGCTAAGAGCATCCGTGTAACCATTCACACTGCTCGCCCGGGTATCGTTATCGGTAAAAAAGGTGAAGACGTAGAAAAACTGCGTAAGGTCGTAGCGGACATCGCTGGCGTTCCTGCACAGATCAACATCGCCGAAGTTCGTAAGCCTGAACTGGACGCAAAACTGGTTGCTGACAGCATCACTTCTCAGCTGGAACGTCGCGTTATGTTCCGTCGTGCTATGAAGCGTGCTGTACAGAACGCAATGCGTCTGGGCGCTAAAGGTATTAAAGTTGAAGTTAGCGGCCGTCTGGGCGGCGCGGAAATCGCACGTACCGAATGGTACCGCGAAGGTCGCGTACCGCTGCACACTCTGCGTGCTGACATCGACTACAACACCTCTGAAGCGCACACCACTTACGGTGTAATCGGCGTTAAAGTGTGGATCTTCAAAGGCGAGATCCTGGGTGGTATGGCTGCTGTTGAACAACCGGAAAAACCGGCTGCTCAGCCTAAAAAGCAGCAGCGTAAAGGCCGTAAATAAGGAGCGTCGCTGATGTTACAACCAAAGCGTACAAAATTCCGTAAAATGCACAAAGGCCGTAACCGCGGTCTGGCGCAGGGTACGGATGTTAGCTTCGGCAGCTTCGGTCTGAAAGCTGTTGGCCGTGGTCGTCTGACTGCACGTCAGATCGAAGCAGCACGTCGTGCTATGACCCGTGCAGTTAAGCGTCAAGGTAAGATCTGGATCCGTGTGTTCCCGGACAAACCGATCACTGAAAAGCCGCTGGCAGTGCGTATGGGTAAAGGTAAAGGTAACGTGGAGTATTGGGTTGCCTTGATTCAGCCGGGTAAAGTCCTGTATGAAATGGACGGTGTTCCGGAAGAGCTGGCCCGTGAAGCATTCAAGCTGGCAGCAGCGAAACTGCCGATTAAAACCACCTTTGTAACTAAGACGGTGATGTAATGAAAGCAAAAGAGCTGCGTGAGAAGAGCGTTGAAGAGCTGAACACCGAGCTGCTGAACCTGCTGCGTGAGCAGTTCAACCTGCGTATGCAGGCTGCAAGTGGCCAGCTGCAACAGTCTCACCTGTTGAAGCAAGTGCGTCGCGATGTCGCACGCGTTAAGACTTTACTGAACGAGAAGGCGGGTGCGTAATGACCGATAAAATCCGTACTCTGCAAGGTCGCGTTGTTAGCGACAAAATGGAGAAATCCATTGTTGTTGCTATCGAACGTTTTGTGAAACACCCGATCTACGGTAAATTCATCAAGCGTACGACCAAACTGCACGTACATGACGAGAACAACGAATGCGGTATCGGTGACGTGGTTGAAATCCGCGAATGCCGTCCGCTGTCCAAGACTAAATCCTGGACGCTGGTTCGCGTTGTAGAGAAAGCGGTTCTGTAATACAGTACACTCTCTCGATACGAATAAACGGCTCAGAAATGAGCCGTTTATTTTTTCTACCCATATCCTTGAAGCGGTGTTATAATGCCGCGCCCTCGATATGGGGATTTTTAACGACCTGATTTTCGGGTCTCAGTAGTAGTTGACATTAGCGGAGCACTAAAATGATCCAAGAACAGACTATGCTGAACGTCGCCGACAACTCCGGTGCACGTCGCGTAATGTGTATCAAGGTTCTGGGTGGCTCGCACCGTCGCTACGCAGGCGTAGGCGACATCATCAAGATCACCATCAAAGAAGCAATTCCGCGTGGTAAGGTCAAAAAAGGTGATGTGCTGAAGGCGGTAGTGGTGCGCACCAAGAAGGGTGTTCGTCGCCCGGACGGTTCTGTCATTCGCTTCGATGGTAATGCTTGTGTTCTTCTGAACAACAACAGCGAGCAGCCTATCGGTACGCGTATTTTTGGGCCGGTAACTCGTGAGCTTCGTAGTGAGAAGTTCATGAAAATTATCTCTCTGGCACCAGAAGTACTCTAAGGAGCGAATCATGGCAGCGAAAATCCGTCGTGATGACGAAGTTATCGTGTTAACCGGTAAAGATAAAGGTAAACGCGGTAAAGTTAAGAATGTCCTGTCTTCCGGCAAGGTCATTGTTGAAGGTATCAACCTGGTTAAGAAACATCAGAAGCCGGTTCCGGCCCTGAACCAACCGGGTGGCATCGTTGAAAAAGAAGCCGCTATTCAGGTTTCCAACGTAGCAATCTTCAATGCGGCAACCGGCAAGGCTGACCGTGTAGGCTTGGCAGCAATCTCCGGTCAAAAACCGCTGATCACCAAAGCACGCAAATCTGTTGCAGGCTTCAAAATCCGTCAGGGCTATCCGATCGGCTGTAAAGTAACTCTGCGTGGCGAACGCATGTGGGAGTTCTTTGAGCGCCTGATCACTATTGCTGTACCTCGTATCCGTGACTTCCGTGGCCTGTCCGCTAAGTCTTTCGACGGTCGTGGTAACTACAGCATGGGTGTCCGTGAGCAGATCATCTTCCCAGAAATCGACTACGATAAAGTCGACCGCGTTCGTGGTTTGGATATTACCATTACCACTACTGCGAAATCTGACGAAGAAGGCCGCGCTCTGCTGGCTGCCTTTGACTTCCCGTTCCGCAAGTAAGGTAGGGTTACTAAATGGCTAAGCAATCAATGAAAGCACGCGAAGTAAAACGCGTAGCTTTAGCTGATAAATACTTCGCGAAACGCGCTGAACTGAAAGCGATCATCTCTGATGTGAACGCTTCCGACGAAGATCGTTGGAACGCTGTTCTCAAGCTGCAGACTCTGCCGCGTGATTCCAGCCCGTCTCGTCAGCGTAACCGCTGCCGTCAAACAGGTCGTCCGCATGGTTTCCTGCGGAAGTTCGGGTTGAGCCGTATTAAGGTCCGTGAAGCCGCTATGCGCGGTGAAATCCCGGGTCTGAAAAAGGCTAGCTGGTAATTGTCACCAATTGAATCACGGGAGTAAAGACAGATGAGCATGCAAGATCCGATCGCGGATATGCTGACCCGTATCCGTAACGGTCAGGCCGCGAACAAAGCTGCGGTCACCATGCCTTCCTCCAAGCTGAAAGTGGCAATCGCCAACGTGCTGAAGGAAGAAGGTTTTATTGAAGATTTTAAAGTTGAAGGCGACACCAAGCCTGAACTGGAACTTACTCTGAAGTATTTCCAGGGCAAAGCTGTTGTAGAAAGCATTCAGCGTGTCAGCCGCCCAGGTCTGCGCATCTATAAACGTAAAGATGAGCTGCCGAAAGTTATGGCGGGTCTGGGTATCGCAGTTGTTTCTACCTCTAAAGGTGTTATGACTGATCGTGCAGCGCGCCAGGCTGGTCTTGGTGGCGAAATTATCTGCTACGTAGCCTAATCGGAGGAAAAAATGTCTCGTGTTGCTAAAGCACCGGTCGTTGTTCCTGCCGGCGTTGACGTAAAAATCAACGGTCAGGTTATTACGATCAAAGGTAAAAACGGCGAGCTGACTCGTACTCTCAACGATGCTGTTGAAGTTAAACATGCAGATAATACCCTGACCTTCGGTCCGCGTGATGGTTACGCAGACGGTTGGGCACAGGCTGGTACCGCGCGTGCCCTGCTGAACTCAATGGTTATCGGTGTTACCGAAGGCTTCACTAAGAAGCTGCAGCTGGTTGGTGTAGGTTACCGTGCAGCGGTTAAAGGCAATGTGATTAACCTGTCTCTGGGTTTCTCTCATCCTGTTGACCATCAGCTGCCTGCGGGTATCACTGCTGAATGTCCGACTCAGACTGAAATCGTGCTGAAAGGCGCTGATAAGCAGGTGATCGGCCAGGTTGCAGCGGATCTGCGCGCCTACCGTCGTCCTGAGCCTTACAAAGGCAAGGGTGTTCGTTACGCCGACGAAGTCGTGCGTACCAAAGAGGCTAAGAAGAAGTAAGGTAACACTATGGATAAGAAATCTGCTCGTATCCGTCGTGCGACCCGCGCACGCCGCAAGCTCCAGGAGCTGGGCGCAACTCGCCTGGTGGTACATCGTACCCCGCGTCACATTTACGCACAGGTAATTGCACCGAACGGTTCTGAAGTTCTGGTAGCTGCTTCTACTGTAGAAAAAGCTATCGCTGAACAACTGAAGTACACCGGTAACAAAGACGCGGCTGCAGCTGTGGGTAAAGCTGTCGCTGAACGCGCTCTGGAAAAAGGCATCAAAGATGTATCCTTTGACCGTTCCGGGTTCCAATATCATGGTCGTGTCCAGGCACTGGCAGATGCTGCCCGTGAAGCTGGCCTTCAGTTCTAAGGTAGAGGTGTAAGATGGCTCACATCGAAAAACAAGCTGGCGAACTGCAGGAAAAGCTGATCGCGGTAAACCGCGTATCTAAAACCGTTAAAGGTGGTCGTATTTTCTCCTTCACAGCTCTGACTGTAGTTGGCGATGGTAACGGTCGCGTTGGTTTTGGTTACGGTAAAGCGCGTGAAGTTCCAGCAGCGATCCAGAAAGCGATGGAAAAAGCCCGTCGCAATATGATTAACGTCGCGCTGAATAACGGCACTCTGCAACACCCTGTTAAAGGTGTTCATACGGGTTCTCGCGTATTCATGCAGCCGGCTTCCGAAGGTACCGGTATCATCGCCGGTGGTGCAATGCGCGCCGTTCTGGAAGTCGCTGGGGTTCATAACGTTCTGGCTAAAGC